>Ga0172380_10001544_pt1 | contig 39205 bp, 38 predicted proteins | sample Leawe162metaG_FD_119747 | JGI IMG/M metagenome (GOLD analysis project Ga0172380, IMG submission 119747) | Leachate microbial communities from a municipal landfill in Southern Ontario, Canada - Leachate well 162 metaG | ecosystem: Engineered > Solid waste > Landfill > Unclassified | place...
GCAGGTAGAAGTCCTGATCTAGGGCATTGTAGTGCGTCACAAAGGGTTCAGCGTCCGCGCCACCCGGTGTATGCTCAAGAACAGGACATTGCACCTCCAAAAAGCCATCTGTGGCCAAAAAGTTGCGCACAGTCTGCCAAAAAATGTTCTTCTTGACGAACAGCTCGCGCGTCTCCGGATTCATCATGAGATCCAAATAGCGCTTGCGCAGCAACGCCTCTTCATCTTTCAAACCGAAATATTCCGTCGGGATCGGTCGGATGTTTTTCGACAGCATTTTCCATTCCGACACTTGCAGAGATTTTTCATCTTGTTTAGTGAGAAAAAGTTTGCCTTTGGCTTGGATGAAATCACCGTTCTCCACGCTTTTGACAAACAATTTATATTTTTCATCGCCCACATTCTGCTTGCTCAAGAAAAGTTGGACTTTGCCAAAACCGTCTTCGATGTGCGTGAAGCAGGCGTTGCCCATCGGCCGATTGGATTTCACTCGCCCGACGAGAAAAATTTCTTGGCCACTGGCACTCAATTCCTCAAACTTTTCCAACGCCTCAGCATTATTAATAGTCCGTTCACATTTTTCCGGATACGCCTCCATCCCCGCCGCCCTAATTTTTTCCAATTTATCCAATTTGGTCTGCATTATATCTTCGCGCATAAAGTTAAAATAATAAATTTTACCCGTTTCTTATGCTTCAATCTTAGCTTATTCGGCCTGATTTGGCAATTTCTAGACAAAATTTTAGGGGTAGTCCATGTTATATAGACTACCCCCTAGAATCATTCACTGATCATTTTTGCCAAAAGATTTAGAAAATCTTCCAATTCATTTACGGTTACACGTTTATCGTGCTTCCGCCGGCTGAAATCTTTGTCCCCGGGAACCATAATAGTTTCCCCTTCAATCAATTCAGTCCTCGGAATAACTTTTATCTCCTTCTTACCACTTTCTTCATCCCTCCTGATTACAATATGGTAGCAAGTTGGAGCGCCATCAACCATCAATTTTATTGCACCACTCCCGCCCAGCATCCAATCTCCTATTACATCATTCTCGTGAATCACATTCTTCTCCTCGCAAAAAAAATAAAAACAAAAGAGAAAATTGTTCATTTTCTCTTTCCCTCCTCAACAAAAATTATTTCAGATCCAAAATTTCATACTTGGTCCTGCCGACGGGCGTGGTCACTTCCACCTTGTCACCCTTGACGTGCCCCATAAAGGCTTTGCCCATCGGAGACTCGTTGGAAATTTTCATCTCAGCCGGATTGGCTTCATTGCTGCCGACAATCTGGAATTCCATTTCGCTCCCATTAAATTTCACTTTGACGGTCGAACCCATCTGCACGATAGCATTAGTCTTATCATATTTGACCACGGTTGACTCTTTGAGCATAAATTCGAGTTCAGCCACGCGTGCTTCATTTTCTGCTTGCTGCCTTTTGGCTTCACTATATTCAGCATTCTCACTGAGATCTCCCTGTTCCTTAGCTTCTTTGATGGCGGCTGCAATCGATTGACGGATAGTCACTTTCCGATTCTCTAATTCTTCCTTGATCTTTTGCAAACCTGATTCCGTGATGAATTTTCCCATTGCTTTTATTTTAAGATAAAACTAATTATAAAACATTAAGGCAAATTGTAGCAGAAATATTTTTCTTGTCAAATAGTCATTTTTTCTCGGAAAAATACTGCTGCAACGCTTTTTGCGCCACCGGCAGAGCGGCGCTGTTCCCTTCTCCGCCCCCCGGCATCAAGACCACGATCGCGATGGTCGGATTGTCATACGGCGCGAAAGCGGCGAACCAAGAATGGGTCTTGCCTTCAGAACCGAACTGGGCCGTTCCGGTCTTTCCGGCCGCTTCTACAGGCAAAGTCTTGAGCGCTTGCGCGGTCCCCATCGTCACAGTCATCCGCATCCCCTCTCTGACTGTTTGCATAACATCGGGGTCTATAAAACCTGAACGGATCACGCGCGGCGCCACGATTTCTTCCTGTCCACTATTGTTCTTCACCCGATTGACCAATCTAGGAGAGTACAATGTGCCGGAATTGGCGATAGAAGCGATATAGTCGGCCAATTGGATCGGAGTGATTGTTACAAAACCCTGTCCGATAGCCGCGTGATAGCTGTCGCCGATATACCATTTTTCTCCGACTTTATCCTGCTTCCACTTCTCATCCGGAATGAATCCGGAAACTTCTCCCGGCAGATCGATACCGGACAGATCACCCATGCCGAACAGATTATAATATTTTTTCATACGGGACATTCCCAGTCCTTGGATGCCGCCATAGCCGCCGCCAATCGTATAGAAAAAAATGTCATTACTCTGCGCGATGGCCATCTTGACATCGGACGGATCATGCGCTTTCCAGTCTCTGAAACTCCACGCCCCCACATGCAACGCCCCGCCCAAGCCCGAGATTATGGTAGACGGAGTGATCGTTCCTTCAGAGAGTGCGCCCGCCGCGATGGCCGGTTTGATCGTGGACCCCGGAGGATAGATCCCCGCGACGGCACGATTGAGCAAGGGCAGGTCCGGATCCTTGATGAGGCTCTGGAATTCCTCATTAGAGATGCCTTTGGCGAAAAGATTATTATCATAGCTCGGAATGCTCACCAGCGCCAAGACGCCGCCGTTTTGCGGATCGATGGCCACGGCCGCCGCGGTCTTGGTGCCTGTCTTGTCCAAAGTTTCTTTCAAATCGTCATAGATCTCTTTTTGCAATTCGGAATCGATGTTCAAGATCAGATCAGACCCAGGGATCGGATCCTCCACTCCGATGACCCTTTTGGCATTGCCCATCGAATCCACTTCCACTTGCGTCGCGCCGGCCGTCCCTTGCAATTTCTTTTCATAACTTTTCTCCAAACCGGCCTTGCCGATATAGTCGGTCATCAGATACCCCGGATTGGAAACCATTTCGCTTTGCGTCATCTTCCCGTCATAACCGACGATGGGAGAAAAAATTTCCCCATTTTCATATTGTCTGATAGCGGTTTTTTCCAATTCAATGCCAGGAAAATCATTCTTTTTTTCGGCGATGATGAGCGCTTGCTCCTGAGAAATGTTTTCTTTGAACAGCACCGGATCAAACAACTTTGAATTCTGGCTCGCCAACATTATTTCCGCGTTCCCCGAATTCATTCCCAAAATATCAGCCAGCACATCCGCCATCTTGCGCCGCACTTCGGCATCGCTCGGCAGATCCGCCGGGATCACGATAGCATCAATACTGGGGATGTTGCGCACCAATATTTTCCCGTATTTGTCCAAGATTGTTCCGCGTGGAGCTTTGATTACCACTTCGCGCGTACTGTTACCTTTGGATATCCTGGCATAATGATCCCCTTGGAAAAAATCCAAATAGAAGACTCTGGCAAACAGGCTCAGGATCGAAATGACGATGAAATACCAGAAGACCGAAAGCGTCTTTCTCTCAAATGGGACTTCCATCGTCGCTTCTTCCTTCTGGGTTATTGTCATGATGGAATCTTCTATCTCGCCCCCCTGTGCTATTCTTTTCTTATCCAAAAAATTTTTAAACATTCCGCTTGAAATTATTTTACGACCAATTTATTCTCTTCAATGGGGAAGATATTCCTGAAAGAAATCACAGGCCGATAGATGATCGCCAAGACGATAAGATTGTTGACCAGCTTGAAAATCATATTCCTAAAGCTGAAAGCCTTCCAGCTCATTTCCCCGACAGCCGCATTAAGACCGACTCCCGAGGCGTAGCCAAGGACGGTGCCTGCAAGGACCAAGACCGCCACCCAGAAAAAATTGCGGCTGCGTTGCCCGACAAAAAAACGTTTGGACAAAAAGTTGATCCCGAAAGAGACGATCAGGAACAAGATAGCATTGAGCCCGATCCTTCCCAATGAGACCGCGTCCAAGACCGATCCGGCGATGATCGCCCAGATCCAAAAACTTTCAAAACTTTTCCGGCTGGACCAGATGATCACCAGAATGAGGACGATATCCGCTCCGACGCGACCGAAGAACAAGTTCGGAGCCAAAGACACTTCCGCCACCGCCGTTAGAAACACAAGGCTGAATGTTAATATTTTTTGATACATAGATGAAGTAGGCCTAAAAAGTCCCTTTTACTATGAAGACTGTGCTGAGATCCGCATATTTCACCTTCGGGATGACCAAGGCTTGCTGAAAAAGTTTGTCGGCCGTGCTCCTCACCTCCGCCACTTTCCCGATCAATAAGCCTTTCGGAATAGCACCCCCCAAACCGGAAGTGACAATATCATCCCCTTCGTTCAAAACTTCCGTCTGCTCCACCATATCCAAGGTGATGCCCAAGCTATATTCTCCCGCGATGATCCCCTTGGCTCCCGTGGCCAGATCGGTGGCGTTGATCGAGCTGGAAGAGTCTGTCAGAAGAGATATCTTCGCGCTATTCTCAAAAACTTCACTTGTCCTTCCGATCAGAATCCCATCATAGACGATGACGGGCATCCCTGTTTCTATTCCGCTCGACCGCCCCTTGTCCGCCATTATCCAGCTGCCCAACCCTTCCGAATCTTGCGCAATGACAGTCGCCGCCTCCAATTGGAAATCCTTCTTCGGCAGAAGCTGCAGCTGCTTGCGCAGATCTTCATTCTCCTTCTTTTCTCCCGTAAGCTCCGCCAAGCGCGAGGAAAGGTTGCCGTTTTCTCGGATCAACTCTTCGTTCTCATTCTTCAAATTTGAGATGGATGAGAGCAAGAAAAAAATATCTCCGGTTTTTTCACTGATGAAATAAAAAGTTTTTTGGAAAGGATAGGCGACATTGACGAAAATTCCGCGCACGGGATCGAATATTTTTTTCGGATTTAAAAAGACCAATAAGAGACAGACTGCCAATGCTGCCAATAATTTCGTAAGCTTGGGAGAAAAAAATTTATTAGACACGAAAATCAAAAATCATTTTAGCATATTAACATTTTAGCAAAAATTCAAAATGTTAAGATGTTAAAATGCTAATATGTTAAAATGTCAATATGATTACCGTAAGGATCTTTCGTGCTGATTTTCAATGAGGACTTCGCGCAAAGTTTCGATATCTTCCAGAACGATTCCGGTGCCGCGCACCACGGCCGTCAAAGGATCCTCCATCATCCGTACGGGCATCTCGGTCTGATCGGCCACCAGCCGGTCCAGTCCTCGGATAAGGCTGCCGCCGCCCGCCAGAATGATGCCGCGTTGCATAATATCGCTCAAAAGCTCCGGCGGAGTTTCTTCCACGGCGGTCTTGATGTTGTTGATGATGATGCGGATTGAGCGGGACAGCGCCTCTCGGACCTGTTCGCCGGTTATTATGATTTCTTTCGGCAATCCCGTCACCAAGTCCCGCCCGCGCACCGTAAGCTGCATCTTCTTCTCTTGCGGACAGGCACTCCCGATAGCGATCTTGACATCTTCGGCCGTTTTTTCTCCGACTAACAGATTGAATTCGTCGCGGCAATAGCGCGTGATATCCTCATTCATCTCATCTCCGGCAATGCGCAGATTGCGCGACACCACGATGCCGCCAAGAGATATGACGGCGATGTCAGTCGTGCCGCCGCCGATATCCACGATCATATTCCCCGCCGCGTCCTGCACCGGCAGCCGCGCGCCGATGGCCGCCGCCATCGGTTCATCGATCAAATATGCTTCTCTCGCCCCAGCGTTCATCGTCGCATCGATCACTGCGCGCTTTTCCACTTCAGTCACATCAGATGGAATGCCGATCACCACGCGCGGTCGGGAAAAAAAGCTGAATTTTCCGGAATTCACCTTGTCGATGAAATATTTGAGCATCTTTTCGGTAATTTCAAAGTCGCTCACCACGCCATCTACCAATGGCCGAGTAGCCACGATATGTCCGGGAGTCTTGCCCACCATCCTTTTGGCTTCGCGTCCGATGGCCAAGACTTGTCCTGTCTTATTGTTGACCGCCACTACGGACGGCTCATTGATGACGATGCCGCGCCCTTTGACATAGACCAAAGTGTTGGCCGTGCCCAGATCGATCCCGATGTCATTGGAAAAACTGCCAAACATCTTTCCCATCCAATTCTGCAAGTTTTTTTTGATCTTCCCCATTTATTTCTAAAATCTCTTCAAAACAAAAAATCGCCTTCTCTTACCAAGAATGTTTTTGCTTCAAATTAAGTGCTGTATGTTTATTTTATCCTTATAAGTTTACAGGAAAACCGGCTCGATGTCAAAGTCAGTGAAAAGTGTTAACTTACGGCAAAATGTATCCGAATATTCCGCTCACCTTTTGACCATGTTCAAAAAAAACAAACCCGATGCCACGCATCAGGTTTGTTTTCAAATCAGCAAAAGTTACTTCAAAATTTTGTATTTCCGTAGACTTACTTCACATAATGCAACACATCCCGGAAGGTGACTAGGATCAAAAGTCCGATGAGCAAGGCGAAACCGATGGAGTGGAAAGTCTGCTCCACTTTGGCGCTGACGGGTGAGCCTTTCAATTTTTCGATCAAGATGAAAAGGATACGGCCGCCATCAAGGGCCGGAATCGGCAAGATGTTGATGATGCCGAGATTCACACTAAGGAGCGCCGTAAATTGCAAGACATAGACCAAGCCGAGCCCCGTCACTTCTTTGGTAAGAACCGCGATGCCGATCGGACCGCTCACATCCGCCCCAGCACCATGACCCATAAGAAGACCATAGATGATTCCGACCAATGCCATAAAAATCATCTCGATCAGATTGAGAGTGGTTTTCAAGCCTTCCCAAATAGCCTGATACCACGGATAACTTACGATGACCGTTTCGGCAAGACTCACGCCTAACGCGCCCTGATCCTTTGGCGCATCGACACGCGGAACTATGTCCAGTGCCAGCGCTTGTCCGCCTCTTTTGATTGAAAAAATTATTTTTTCTCCTTTATGCGCATTCACAACTTCCTGCACTTCTTTCACATTTTGCGGCTTGATATTCTCGCCCGTACCGAGCTTAATGCCAATGATTTCGTCCCCGATCTTGATGCCCGCCATAGAGGCCGGAGTCCCGAGAGCCACATCGGAAATTTGAATCTTCAAACCAGATATATCTTGACGCGGCATATTCGGGTCGACAGCTTGCGGAGCGCCAATAATGAAAATGATACTCAATAAGAACCAAGCTAGGACAAAATTCATCATCACTCCCGCGCCCAGCACTTTCGTCCGTACCCAAGCAGATTTCGCGGCAAAACTATCCGTGTCTGCGGCATTCCCGCCATCCTCGCCCTTGATTTTCACAAAACCGCCAAGTGGGATCCAGTTCAGAGAATAGATGGTACCGCCTGCCAATTTTCTTTTATGCGCCGCGTCCAGATCCATCATCTCTCTTTCATCATCTCCATCTTCCGCACCCCAGATTATCCTCCATCTTTTCACCGGCACGTTGCGCAGAACCTCTCGGAATTTCTGCGTCACTGTTTTCGTGATAATTTCTCGGTCATCACTTTTCACATCAGCCGTTTCCACTTCCATACTTTCCAGTTCCAACTCCTCTTTTTCTTCTTGTCCGGTCAAGAATTGGAAACCGACGATACGCGGCGGAAAGCCGAAACCGAACTCACTGGCCCGAATCCCATTCCTTCTGGCCGTCACAAAATGACCCAACTCGTGGACGAAAATGAGAACACCAAGGATGATTATAAATACGATTACAGCTAACATAGTTTTGTAAATTTCAAAACTCAAATGTCAAATGTCAAATGTCAAATCAAGCTCAAAATCCAAATTTCCAAAATTTGTCATTTGGATGTGGGATTTTATTTGTCATTTGTAATTTGTAATTTGATATTTTTTTATTATACTGTCATTATCTCTTTCTCCTTCTTCTCCCTAATTTCTTCTATTATAGCATTATATTTATCTACCACTTTTTGCAATTTTTCTTTGCCGGAAAATTTGTCGTCCTCGGAAATGCGTCCCGCTTTCTCCACTTCTTGGATATCCTCCCACAGGTTCTCGCGTATCTTCCTCACCGCGATGCGCGCGTTCTCCGCGTTCTGGTTCAAAATTTTGACCAGTTCTTTGCGACGCTCTTCGTTCAAGGCCGGAATGTTGATACGGATCAATTGTCCGTCATTGATCGGATTGAGATTGAGCTGGGAATCACGGATGGCTTTTTCGATATTCACCAAGCTGTCACGATCCCAAGGCGTGATGGCGATCGTGCGCGCTTCCGGCACCGTGATGCTGGCCATCTGTTTCAAAATAGATTTAGCGCCGTAATAATCCACCGACAAATTTTCCACCAGAGACGCGGAAGCGCGTCCTGTGCGCAATTTTCCCAATTCTTCTCTCATATATTCGATCGCTTTTTCAAATTGAGGCTCGCTGCTTTTGATTATTTCATCTACCATATTTTTTTATCCCGCCCTGACGGGATGAATTAATTTTTATTTACTGAAGCCTAAATAGATCTGGCTCGGATCAGACGGATCATATCCCAGCGTACGCACGATCATCTTGTTGTCGAATTGAGAAGTGGTCCAAGTGTTGCCTCCGTCCTTGGACCGATAGGTCGCCTGTGCCGCGCCACAGATGATCTCTTTCGGATCACGTGGATTGATGGCCAGAGCTTTAATGGGAAAAGTTTGCGCGTTGTTCAGCGTGGAAATGGAGCGCCAATTCTCTCCCGCATCATCACTCACCAAAAATCCCGTTGCTCCAGCCAAATAGACCCTTTTGGCGACCGTCGGATCGGCTTCCAAGACCGTGCTGCCGCTCGCGCCATAGCTCTTCGTGGCTTTGCCGACATTGGCCGTTATATCTTCGAACGTCGTTCCGCCGTCGCGTGTCCGCAAGACCAGGCCGGAATTAGTGATAGCATAAAGCAGATTCACGTCTTGCGCGTCCGCCGCCACTTTCAGGACCGGAGCACTGGCCGCATAAATATTTTTCCAGCTGGCGCCGGCATCTGCGCTCTTCAAAACCGCATTATCACTGGTCGTCGCATACAGCGTATTAGAACTTTTCTTGTCGATCATCAGTGAAACGACCAGCGGTCCGCTTGAGGGACTGGTATAGATCTCCTTCCAATTGGCTCCATCATCATCAGTCCGGAAAATCTTTCCCGTACCTTGCCAGACCGCGCTGGCATAAAGCGTTTTTCCGTCAGTCGGATCCAGTGCCAAACCATAGACTTTTTCCGATTGGAAATTGATGAATTGCCAAGTGTCGCCGCCATTGACCGTTTCCATGATCCCTCCGCTTTTCAAACCGAAATAGGCATTGTTCCCATCATACGGATTGACCGCAAAACTCAAAACGCTCGCGCTCGTCGTATTGGCCTTTCCCATTCCATCAATCTGCGCTTTCCATGTTTCTCCGCCGTCCATCGATTTCCACAAGCTTTTCGAAAAAGTGAATGTCGCCAGCGCACCCGTGTTGCTCTGCGGCACCAAAGAGCAGCCCGAAAGGACCAGCACTGAAAGAACCGCTCCCGCTATAAGTTTAATACGTTTCATTTGGTTAAATTTTTCATTTTTATTACATCCCCTTTTCACAACCTAATTATACCATAGCAAGAATAAAAGCCAAATTGAGACTAAAAAAACAGCCTCCCGGCCGCCTTAAAATCATCTTCGGTTTTGCATATATTTGGAAATTCGAAATTTAGACACTATTTCAAAATTCATCATTCGAAATTCTGCTTTGTGCGCCCACCAGGACTCGAACCTGGGACCGTTTGCTTAAAAGGCAACTGCTCTACCAACTGAGCTATAGGCGCGTATTTTACGAAGTAACTTTGCTAGTATATCACTCTCCTAACTTTAGTCAAGATTATCGGTTTAATTTCTTATGGATGAATAATATGCCGAGGATCGGCGCAATCATCCATAACAATTGGAAGTTGGGCGCAGCCAGATAGTCATAAGCCGTTTTGGAAACATACACCAAAGCGGCTTTTTTCGGCATAAGAGAGATCGTGATGCTCACCAAAAGCAGCACTTCCAAAAAACTCACTCCAAACACTCGCCAGAGGAAATCCGGACCGGAACCAGAAATGGAAATCTCGAAAATCTTTTTGCCGAAAATGGTCAACACCACCAAGAGCGCGAAAAAGATCAAAATGGCTGAATTATAATCCGTCAGATACGTTCTGGGAATCACTGTCAAAATCGCGAAAGACACATACGTGTTTATGAGTACCGTGATGAGACGGCTGCGTCCGACAAACATACCGAAAATAAAACTGATCAGGATGAGCACCAAAATGAGCGTGACATCCTGCGTCACACTGGCCGAAATCCCCATTTGGGAGAAAATGGAATTCAAATTCATAAATTAAATAAATTTTTTATTTTGTTTTTATATTATACCACAACTTTCCCAAGATTCATTCTCCAGAATTTTTCAATTCTTCGATCAATCTTTTTTGTTCACGGCTGATGCGCGTCGGGATGCGCACGATGATTTTCACCATTTGATTGCCCCGTCCACGGCCGTGCAATTCCGGCACGCCTTTCCCTTTGATCCGGAAAGTTTCACCGCTCTGCGTGCCGGAAGGAATTTTCAAGATCAAGCGGCCTTCGATCGTTTCAATCTCGATCTCTCCGCCGAGCGCCGCCATGGAAAAACTGATCTCTTCCTGGCTCAAAATATCCAAGCCATGACGAGTGAATTTCCGATGATTCGCCACACGGATCAAAATATACAAATCACCTGCCGCCGCGCTGCGTGCGCCCGCTTCGCCTGCACCGCGGAGCGAAATGGTCTGGCCGTTTTCGATGCCGGAGGGCACATTGATTTCAATCTCTTCTTCTTTTTTCACGCGTCCGTCTCCGCCGCAGTTGGAACATTTCTTCTCATAGATCTGCCCCCGTCCCTCGCACTCGGAGCAGACACTGACTTGCGAAAAAGAACCCAGAAAACTGCGCGTGATCTTATGTACTTGTCCCGCGCCTTTGCAGGTCGGACAAGTTTTGACATTCGCGCCCGGTTCGCCGCCCGAACCCTCGCAATGATCGCATTTGGCATTTTTGTATAAACGCACTTTTTTTCGAACGCCACTCACCATTTCAGCAAACGTTATCTCCAGATCCACTTGGATATCCTGTCCCCGTCCGGTTTGGCGCGCTCGGGTACTTCGGCTGCTGCCGCCGCCAAAAATATTGGAAAAAATATCTTCAAAATCCACGCCGTCAAAATTTCCGCTCGCGCCGCCTCCGGCTTGTCCGAAATCGAAACCAGAGAAGTCAAAGCCGGAAAAACCGCCCTGTCCGCCAGCACCGGAAAAGCCGCCTTGTCCATTATTGAAAGTCTGACCGAACTGGTCATATTGCGCGCGTTTCGACTTGTCCGACAAAACTTGATAGGCTTCATTCACCTTTTTGAACTGCGCCTCATCGCCGCCGGATTTGTCCGGATGATGTTTGTGCGCTGCTTTGCGATAAGCCTTCTTGATCTCATCGTCCGACGCGCCCTTCGGCACACCTAAAATGTCATAATAATTTTCAGCCATAATTGTTCTACTTTACACTATTTTTATCACATTGACAAAGCATGCTTACATTGATACTATTTTTGCAAAGTTTCTAAACGAGAAATAATGCTCATACACAGTGGAGGTGTAAAATGGCTACCCCAGGAATTGACCATCTAAACAAATACTGTCCCAAATGTGAAATCCTCAACCCGAATGTAACGCAAATACCAAGAACTCTTCAGGTAGATCGCGATGGCTTCGAGGATGATGAAACTCCCAAATATCGATGCAACCACTGCGGGGAAGAATTCTGCAACTTCCTGCGCATGTAACGTAACCAGCTTCAATGCAAGCCCCACCTTCGACAGCTTCTTCCGAGAAGCTGTCCTTTTTTTTATTTTCTTGACAAAACTTCGAAAATCAGCTAGCTTTTAGACAGCTCAGACTGGAAAGATCGGAAATAGGACTGACTCTCTCTCCTCCTTACCCATTTCCACAAAAACCTTCATTGATCTTTCCAGTCTGAAGTTTTATTTTTAAAAGTCTACAACGAAATTAGACTTACTCTCCCAACCTAGATAATGAGTTTCAGAAAGAAAACTTTGGGCGGTTAGACCTCTTTCCGTCCCAACAAATCCTTCCTGTTGCCCAGCTCATCTTCTAGGTTGGGTTTTTTATTTGTCTGAAAAAAATTATCACTTAATTAATCGCCTCTGTAGCATTTTTTAGAGCGGGGAATTTCACCCCGCTCTTTTTTGCGCTCTATGCAAGATTATTTTCCAGCCTCTCCCTCTTTCGTCTCTGCGTCTTTCACTTCCGGCTCAGCTTTTGGCGCTTCACCTTCTTTCGGAACTTCGCCAGCTGGCGGAGTCTGAGAAGTAGCTTGCGCATCAGCCGCCGCTTTGTAAAGTTTCTCACCGATCTTCTGCGCCGCGACTGACAATTCTTCGGTCGATTTTTTGATCGTTTCAGTGTCATCGCCGTCTTTCACTTTTTTCAAATTTTCAACGGCCTCTTCTACTGGTTTTTTCTCATCTGCCGTAAGTTTGTCACCCGCGTCACGCAGAGCTTTTTCCGTAGTGAAAACCAAAGTGTCCGCCATATTCTTCACTTCAACTTTTTCTTTCTTTTTCTTGTCTTCTTCGGCGTGCACTTCCGCGTCTTTTTTCATCCGCTCGACTTCCTCTTTGGACAGTCCCGTCGAAGCCTCAATCCGGATTGATTGTTCTTTGCCAGTGGCTTTGTCCTTGGCTTTGACGCTGAGGATCCCATTAGCATCAATGTCGAAAGTCACCTCCACTTGCGGAATGCCACGCGGAGCCGGCGGAATGCCATCCAGAATAAATCGCCCGAGAGTTTTGTTGTCAGCCGCCATTTCGCGCTCGCCTTGCAGGACATGGATCTCAACTGAAGGCTGATTGTCGGCCGCCGTGGAAAATGTTTGCGATTTGGCGGTCGGCACGGTAGTGTTTCGATCTATAAGAGGTGTTCTGACGCCTCCCATGGTTTCAATTCCCAGAGTGAGAGGTGTGACATCAAGCAAGAGCACGTCTTTCACGTCGCCTTGCAAAACGCCTCCTTGGATGGCCGCCCCAAGAGCCACCACCTCATCTGGGTTCACGGTCAGGTTGACTTTTTTGCCGAAAAATTCTTCCACTGTTTTCACCACCAGTGGCATCCTAGTCATGCCGCCCACCATCACCACTTCATTGATATCAGTTACAGAAAGTTTGGCATCCGCCAAAGCCTTCTTGGTCGGTTCCAAAGTTTTCTTGACCAATTCACCCACCAATTCTTCCAATTTGGCGCGGGTCATTTTCATGACCAAATGTTTCGGACCATTGGCATCGGTCGTGATGAACGGCTGATTGATTTCCGTTTCCGCCGCGGTGGAAAGTTCAATCTTGCCTTTCTCCGCCGCTTCCTTGATGCGTTGCAAGGCCAACGGGTCATTGCCGAGATCAATACCCTCTTGTTTTTTAAATTCAGCAATGATCCAATGGATGATGACTTGATCGAAATCGTCGCCACCTAAGTGCGTGTCACCGTTGGTCGATTTCACTTCCACCGTGTCATCGCCCACTTCCAAGATGGAAATGTCGAAAGTGCCGCCGCCGAGGTCATAGACTGCAATCTTTTCATCTTTTTTCTTGTTGAAACCATAGGCCAAAGCCGCCGCCGTCGGTTCATTGATGATGCGTCGGACATTGAGGCCGGCAATCTCACCCGCTTCCTTGGTGGCTTTTCTCTGCGCGTCGTCAAAATAGGCCGGCACCGTGATGACCGCGTCAGTGATTTTTTCGCCCAATTTTTCTTCCGCATCCGCCTTCATTTTCCCCAAAATCATCGCCGCAATTTCTTGTGGAGTATAATCCTTATCGCCCATCTTGATCTTCACGCCACCATTGGCCTGCTCAATCTTATACGGCATCAGTTTCATGTCGCGTTGCACTTCTTCGTCCGTGAATGCGCGGCCGATCAAACGCTTAATGGAATACAAAGTGTTGCCGGGATTGGTCACAGCTTGACGCTTGGCCAAAAGTCCCACCAATCTTTCACCTGATTTGGAAATCGCCACCATTGAAGGCGTGGTGCGCACTCCTTCTTTGTTCTCAATGATTGACGGACTGCCGCCTTCCACCACCGCCATCGCGGAATTAGTCGTACCCAGATCGATGCCTAATATTTTTGCCATATTATTTTGTGCAATAACTTAATAATAATTTATTATACTAAGCTTTGCGTAATTAATTATATTATTTTATTACTATTTACTGAAATTTTCAATTTTCAAACAATTTTTAATGATTTAATTTTAAAATTCAGTCATTGAAAAATTGGAAATTGTTTAGAAATTAGAAATTGAAAATTAGAAATTCTATTCCACCACCACTCTCGCCGCCCTGACAACCCGTCCGCCCATCTTATAGCCTTTCTGTACGACCTTGCTGACGATATTTTTGGCCTCTCCTTCTTTTTCATCCGCATTTTGCAGCGCTTCCATCGTCGCCGGATTGAAACTATCTCTGACCGCTACTGGAATTTCCACCACCCCATTGTCTTCCAAAACTTTTTCCAACTGTTTCTGGATATGCATAATCCCGACGACCCAAGCATTTTCTTTTTGTTCTTTCGGAATATGATCGGTCGAAGCGTGGAAATTGTCCATTACCGGGATAATCTCGCTTATGAGGTTCAGATTGGCAAAGGCGATCATTTCTTTCCTTTCTTCCGCTTGTCTTTTTTTATAATTTTCAAAGTCCGCCATCGCTCGTTTCCATCTGTCCGTCGCTTCCTTCATTTCCAGATATTTCTGCGCTTCTTCTATAGATATCACCTTGTCTTTCTCAAAATCTTCTTTACCAAATTTCGCCGCCGCCTGCTCCAACGGCACCCACTCATACTCCTCATGCTCTTTTGAAAGATTAATCTCCCCAGACTTACAATATCCCAAAAATCTAACGCCTTTTCCATTGACGAAAACACTTTCCCCATCTATATTAAAATTTTTCTTATATTTTTTCTCAAAATCATGCAAACCCAATATAATTTCTAATTCAACCTTCAATCCCGTTTCTTCCTCGATTTCCCGCTCAAGCCCTTCTTTTGAATCTTCTACCATCTCTAAATTTCCTCCGGGGAAATCCCATTTACCGGCACCGTGATGATCATCCTTATGGCGCTTGATCAGCAGGATCTCGTTTTTCTCATTCAGCACCACCGCCTTGGCGGTCAGAGTGAAAAAACCTTTTGCAATTTCCTTCTTTTTATTTTCCATGCAATTGATTTTAATCTAATTAAATTTTTATTTGATAAAAATGGTTCCTCCGTGAAAAACCAGCGCGATCATCACCGAACTTCCGATCATCTTTTTGACATAATCCAAGAGCGACTTGTTCTTGGCGTATTTCATCCTTTTCGGCCCGACGATGGCCAACACGCCTTTTTCGCCGCTTTTAGTCTTATAGGGCGTCACCACCATCGAACAATTATCAATGCCTTTGATCGGATTTTCTTTCCCGATGAAAAATTTCGTTTCCCCGTCTTTCATCTTGAGAAGAATCGTGTTCATATTCTCATCGATGTAGTCCAGGGCTTCCGCGATGCGGCAGAATTCGTCCACGTTCTGGAATTCCGGATTGGCCAAAAGTTCCCGCATCCCGAAATCGCAAAAATCTTTTTCCAAACCGCTAATGACCAAATTCCCGCTGAGCGAGGAAAGCAGTTTGGCCGTCACACGCGACAGCTGTTTGTTCTGCGCTTTCAGCTTCAACATTTCGGATTGCATCTTCCTCTGTTCAACGAGACTCAACTTTTTGTCCCCCATGATCTCTTCCACGAAAAGTCGATAGCCTTTGTCGGTCGGAATGCGGCCAGAACTGATGTGGGTCTGATAGAGCAGCCCCGCCTCTTCCAATTCCGCCATATCATTCCTGATGGTGGCAGAACTGATTTTGAAACCATATTTGTCCGACAGGATTTTCGAGCCGACCGGAACAGCCGAAGTGGTATATTCTTCGATGACCGCTGCCAATATTTTCTTATGTCTATCGCTTATTTTTTGCATAAAACCGTATTTTTACGAGCACAATATCAGTATAATATACTCGTTAGCACTCGTCAAGAGGGAGTGCTAATTCAAATTCTACTACACTTTCGGAGGTTGTCAAATTTCAGCCTAAATCATCCCCCATTGACAAGAAAAATAATCGCGCTAGAATGGAATTGCTATGAACATAAATCGAACTAAAACCAATCGCCCGATGCACGTCATTATTTCTTTGGTCGCGAAGACCAAGGCCGGCTTTAGTTTGAGTGGAATGGAAGGATAGAGAAAACGCAAAAAATCATTTCAACCGAACTAAAGCCGACCCCTCAGGGATCGGCTTTCAAGTTTTAAGGAGGAAAAAAGAGGAGGAGAAGTACATTAAACCTATGGCTAAAGGAGGGAGAAGCCATGACAGATAACAACCGCTACAGCATCTTTGTTGCCGTTCGTACATACCAAGAACAATCAAGGGTATGCGAAAAGAGAGTAAGCTGCATAAGGAACGGTCAACTTATGTATTGCGAAAATTGCAAACACGAGGAATGCATCATTGACCCTGGCAGTGTAGACATCGTCAATATAAGCAAACGGAAGAAATACTAAATACTCGGAGACCGTGCATTATATATGGCAATGTCAAATGGGGAGTAGAATCTAACAAATTCCACTCCCCTCTTTTTTTCAAACAAAAAAGAGCTACCTATCTTCGGTCAGCCCTAATAATAAAACTGTCTTTTCCTCCATCACCCGATTTTTATCCCGAACTAGATCACTAATTAAGGATAAAAACTGGATGATGGAGAAATGACCGGATTTTTAAGGTTCTAGCTCTGATTGATAATTGTAGCATATAATTCTCATTATGTCAAATGAATTTTAGGCAAGAGAAAAGGGGCCTATTCATTTTTGAATACGCCCCTTATTTACTGCACAACTATGCGATTATCAAAGACCAGACAAAAGCGACATTTTGAACCATACAGTTTTTCCTTCGTGGAAGGAAAGAGTGATTTTTCTTGGATCAAGCAAAAATCTTTTTCTGTAAAAAACGGTTCGCAATGAATAGCTTCCAGAAACATCGAATGTTTCTTATGTGCTCCGAAGGAAGTTTCCCTCAGCCGCCGTCGCACATAGCCAATACTGCAATGAACACCGATACAGACATAATAGTATATGCCCTTAAAAATGTCAATCGCCAATCGGCATAAATACTCACTTGATTTTTTTGATTTTTTCGATTTTTTATACAAAAAAACACCGGAAAGGTGCTCTGCGTTGGAACTGTGAGACAAAAAAACTCATCCGGTCGCTCTTATCTCCACTCCGAGTTTACTCTTAATGACTTTTTTTATCTGTCCAATCTCTTCTTTTGCAATCGAAAACTCCTGGTTGAAATCCTCCTGACTTTTTACATAGCCATCAATAATCGTTTGAGTGCGATTAATATCAATGTTCAAATCCTCCCTCATCTCCGTAAAGCGTTTTGTTAAAATAGAATCCAGCGCACCAAGAAGAACCTGATTGTTCTCAGCCAATCTTTTGTCCAGATGCTCGTTGAAATATTCTTTAGTTATATATTCACTTTTAACTTTTTCTTCTTTCATAGCTCCATTTTATAACAATCCACCTCAAGCGTCAAACGATCAAGAAAAAACAGCTCCTTCAAGCTGTTTTATGTCGGTTGGAGCGGTAGGATTCGGACCTACGCATGACGGGATCAGAACCCGTTGCCTTACCACTTGGCTACGCTCCATCGTTTCTTAACTAAAACAAGACTTTTTCAGTCTTGTTCTAATATACTGTACCTTTCTAAAAAAATCAAATCTTCAGGTATTTCCTCATCGCCACCCAGCTACTGAAAATTCCCAAGAAAATGCCCACCAAAAGTTGAGTGCCCAAAATGAACCAGAATTGCGAGAAATAGAATGATATCAGGCTTTGCGAAAGCATCGCTTCGGAGATGTGCAGATTGACGAACCGCATCGTGATGAGCAAAAGGATGGTCGCTACGATTGAAGATACCACGCCATAAATCACACCCTCGAACAAAAACGGCAAACGGATGAACATATTGGAAGCGCCGACCAACCGCATCACTTCGATTTCCGGCTTGTGGATATAGATGGTGATCCTTATGGTGTTGAAAATGATGAGCACGGAAACGGCGGCAAAAACTATCGCCAACGCCAAGCCCACTTTTCTGGCTTGGCCGACCATCTTATTGAGCCGGTCGATTATTTCCTTGTTCTTCACGTAATTCACCCGGCTGACATCATCCTTGAAAGAAGCTTTCGAGATATATTCGGTGATGTTCTGATACTGATTGGAATCATTGGCCTTCACTACCAAGGAAGCCAAGAGCGGATTGCTTCCGATCTCATCCAGTGACTGGAGGATAACAGGCTCGCCGGCGTTGTTTTTCTTGAAATCGGCCAAGGCTTGCTCTTTGGAAACATATTGCACGGATTTCACTTCGCCATAGCTTTCCAGATCGGATTTGACGGCCATAATCCGGTCTTCATTGATATCCGCCTTGAAATAGACACTGACATTGATGCGATTTTCCACGCTCGAGAGGACCGTACTGGAAACCATAAGGAGCATCATAAGCGCGCCGACCACATAGAGTGAGAGGGTCAGAACACTGACTGAAGCGACAGAAAGCCAACCATTTCTCCAAAAATTTATAAAACTTTCCTTAATTGTCCTACCGATGACAAGAAACATATTTTTTAACATACTCGATATTTACTTTTAGCATCATCGCAAATTATTTTTCCTTTTTCCAGAACGATTACCCGTCTGGAGGCTCGATCAACGATATCTCGGTCATGGCTGGCCAAAATGACAGTCGTGCCAAGCTTGTTGACTTTGAGGAGCAGCTCCACGATCTCCGCCGAACTGTCCGGATCGAGATTTCCCGTCGGTTCATCCGCCACGATCACCATCGGTTTATGGATAAGCGCGCGCGCCAGAACCACCCGCTGCTGTTCGCCACCGGACAATTGATGGGGAAATTTTTTCATCTTGTCTCCCAATCCTACGATATCCAAGATCTGCGGCACATCTTCCATAATCTCATCCGTATGCACGCCGCAAGCTTCCAAGGCATAGGCTACATTTTCAAAAGCGGTCTTTTTTGGCAACAATTTGAAATCCTGGAAAACCATTCCAATTTTTCGGCGATGGAACGGCAATTTGCGTTTTTTTATCTTACTCAAAGGTTCGCCGTTGAAATATACCTCGCCTTCCGTCGCCACTTCTTCGGCGTAAATCAGTTTTAGTAAAGTGGATTTTCCGGCCCCGCTGTGGCCGACTAATGTCACGAATTCCCCTTCTTTGATCTCAAAATCAAGATCATCCAAAGCAGACGCATCGCCCTTGTAGGTCTTGATTACATGATCGAATTTCAAAATCGGAAAAGCTCCCTCCACCTCTTCGGTCACTTCTTCTCTCAATACATCCTCCTCCACCTCTCTAAATTTTTTTTCCACTGCTTCTCTTTCTTTAACTTTTTTCATTTTATTTTTATACTCGAATAATACCTTTATATTATAAATTATTTTTGAATATGTTTCAAGTAGCTTTCCATAAAACTGTTCAAGTCCCCCTCCAGGACAGCTTCCGCAGCCGCCGTTTCATGTTTGGTACGATGATCCTTGACCATTTTGTAGGGATGCAGGACATAGGAACGGATCTGGCTGCCCCATTCATTGGCTTTGGCTTCGCCCCGCAACTTTCTTTTTTCCACCTCTTTTTCCTCCAAATAGATCTTGTGCAGTTTGGCTTTCAAAATTTTCATCGCCTGCTCCTTGTTCTGGAATTGCGATCTCTCATTCTGGCAAGTGGCCACGATGCCCGTCGGGAGGTGTGTCACGCGCACCGCGCTGTCCGTCGTGTTGACACTCTGCCCGCCCGCCCCACTCGAACGATAGACATCCACCCGCACCTCACTTGGGTCAATTTGCACTTCCGCGATTTCCGAAATGACCGGCAAAACTTCCACTGAGGCAAAAGAAGTTTGGCGCAAATTATCAGAGTTGAATGGCGAGAGCCGCACCAAACGATGCACCCCCGCTTCGCTTTTCAAATAGCCATAAGCATATGGTCCGGAAATTTCCAGAGTGGCACTCTTGATGCCCGCCTCTGCCCCGCGCGCTTCATCGATCAGGCTGGCGCGAAAATTGTTTTTTTCGGCCCATCTGAGATACATCCGCATGATCATTTCACTCCAATCCTGCGCGTCCACGCCGCCCGCGCCGCTCATAATGGTGAGGATGGCATTGTTCAAATCATATTCTCCGCCGAGCAGTGTCTTGAATTCCAACTCATCCAATTTCTTCCTGGCCTCACCTATCTTCTCATTAATTTCTTTTTCCTCCACTTCACTTGATTCATCGATTTCAGAAAACACACCCAAAAATTCCTCCAACTCATCGAGCTCCGTTTCCAGTCCCGAAAGCAAGACGATTTCGGCGCGTAAAGTTTCCAGCTCCTGCATGACTGCCGCCGCTTTTTGATTATCATTCCAAAATTCCGGCTCGGCTGAATCTTTTTCCAATTTTTCAATCCGGATTTTCTTTTTCGGCAAGTCAAAGATAGTCGCTCAAAAGAGCGAGTTTATCTTTCAGTTTAACAATTTCAAGTTTAAATTCTTTGATCATTATAAATAATTCTTAATCAATTTGATGTGATCCGTTTCCACTTGCGTGAGTGCCGTGAAGAAAATTTTCACATTTTTCCCTGTCGCCTCTTTGGCGAATTGTGTGTAGAGGCTGGTCGCATTCTCTTCCAGCTTGATTGTTTCAGCAAAATTTTCAACGTCTTCGTCGCTACACTGTTTGGTTCTGGCTTCTGGCAGAGAAATTTTCATCAACTTACAAGCGATGTTGGCGTGTTCCAATTCCACTTTGGCCAGACGTTTATACATAGCCTTGATCTCGTAAGTCGCAGCTTTCCCCGCCATGCAGAGATAGATAGCATTGGCATCCAACTCAAGCTCCAGCGTCGCTTCCAAATTTTTTTGATCAGCTTCCGACAATTCCAAGAGTTGTTCGGTGATCGGATTGGCATCCGCGCCGTCCTTAATAAAGCCTTTTCGCGACCCGCAGAACGGACACTCGCTCGGCCGTTCTTCCCCGATGTAGGCGTCCCCGCAAATCTCACAGATGTATGTTTTCATAGTGGTTTTTGGTTAATAATTAAGTTATTATAAATTTTCAATGATTTCTTCCGCTTCTTTTGCAGTTTTTCCCTCTTTAAAAACTGCCTTCTTTAAAATATTATTGCCTAGCTCTTTCCTTTTCTCGACAGGCAAGCCAGCTTTTCCAGTTGCAACATCTTCGGGGGTAAGTTGCCTTCCAATATTCACGGTTCCATCATCATTGACTCCCAGATATTCATATACATTTCTATCCGGATCCATTACATATAATGGATTGCCCATAGAAAACATTTCTTCAAATCTTTTTTTGTATTCAGTAATTTTTTTTTGAAAATCTGATAACTTCTCATCATATGATTCTTGGGATACTGGAGTAATTGGGTAATAATCAGGGTCGGATTTTATTCTATCAAGATCACCTTTCATCCTAGATAGCTCCTGGTATTTATATTTAGTACTCTCATCACCCACCCAATGCTTACCATCTGCAAATAGTTTATCTTCAACAACTCCGACTGACTGATAATATCCGAATACTTTGGGATTATCAATAATGAACTCGTTATAAACAGTCCCCATTTCTTGAACCTTTACTCCATTGTGTTCCACATATACAGCTTCCATTTCCCCGCGCTTTGAAACAGCCGTGTCTATATCTTCAATTGATTGTTTCTCTTCGCGAGTATTTGTTACTATGCGTTTCTTAATACCTTCGCTTTTTGAATCAAGGTCATTTCTACTGGCGTAACGAATATCTCCTCCGCCCAAAAGAAAACCGCTAGCATCACTCCACAATCCACTGACCTTGCCATCTTCAGAGCGACCAGAAAATACGGACGAAGCAGAAATCGTAGGCTCAAGAGCAAGCAATATGCTAGCATCATCTTTATATGTTGTATTACTTGAAACATTTGAGAGTTCATTATGACGAAATCTCTCATTTTCTTGTATTGTATGCACAAAAAATACGCCGCTTCTCAACGCTGTCTGCTCAACGCTTCTTTGTATGCTTTCAAATTTTTCTCTTGCTAAACTGTCCGCTTTTGTATAATGTGCTTCTAGTTTTTGCTTGATTGTTTCGAGTCCATCACTATTTTCAATTAATTGTTCTAGATTATCTTTCTCATCTTCAGCCTCTTGCTGATCCATTCCATTCTCAGATAAAAATGCTTCCGCTGTTGCACTAGCTTCCTCGCTTTGCATTTCCGAAAGTTTTCCGTATTGGCTATCTCCGGCAGCATCATCCAGATTTTCAATAATTTTTCCGGTTTTTTCAAGCTCACTTTTTAATGTTTGCATTTTTTCACGACGCCTCTTGCGTTCCGCTAAAATCTCTTGTGCAAGCTTCTCGCGCTCTTCGGCTAAAAATTTTTTTGACGCCTCCTTCTTATCCAATAATTCCGGCACTTGAGCACTTCGATCTTTCATTGTAGGAATATTTTCATATGCCTCAAGCACGCCCTGCTCCCTAAGTTTAGCAAAGCTTGATTCATGCAGTTGATACACGGGGCCGATGGAGCCATCTTTCATATATCTAATTTCATTTCCTTCTAAATTTCCCTGGCTATCTTTGCGTATAGCATATCCCATCATTCGACCTTCTGCATTTTCAGTCTTAATGATTACCGAGCCTGGAAAGTTGCGATCTTTCGTAATTCCCACAATATTGGCTTTCTCAATTTTAGATTCTACATCTTTTTCTTTTTCCGGAAGCTCATTAGGGGTGATTTCTCTTTCTAATTCACCCTGCGCCACTTCAGCTTTTTGATCCAATTCTTTCAATGCTGTTTTATCCTCTACGCCAACTTCAAAACCATCCACCTCGGCTTTTTGCTCCGCAGCTTGCAAGCCTTTTTCTCCTTCATTTTCAAAACCAGCCACTTCCTTTTCAGATGTAGCTATCATTTCTTCCCTCGTTTCTTCAGCAGTTTTTTCCGGAGAAATATTTTTTTCAATTTCTTCTGCCTGACTTTCTTTAGATTTGATTTGTATCTGTTCTTTATCCATCTATTTTTGCAATTTCTTACGGATAGCTTCCAGTTTCTGTTGATCCAGTTTTTCAAAAATTCGCGTCAAAACTTCTTTCTGTTTTTTGCGCAGATTGTTCATTTTCTCTTGGAATTTTTCCCAGGCAATTTGGTATTTGTCCACAATCAAATCTTTTACAAATTTATCCGCGCCGCGAAATTGAAAGCATAAAAATAGTTTTGCCAACTTTTGTCCGTTGAATGATAGTCGTTATCAAAAGCCAAATAATCCGCCAGAGTTTCTCGCACACGCATAAGTTCTTTCAACCGCCCGATATTTCTCTTGTCGGCAATCGTGAAATCCAAAAGTTCCAAGGCGCGATCAAAAGCCATCCGGCTATATTCATTATTATTTTTATTTTTCCACTTAATTGTCCGCTCGACTTCACTGCCAACATTGGCCATTTGCTCAAAAAAGGAAAGTTTTTGCCATCCGCCAGCGGCTAAATTTTTATGTTGCACCTCCATAATTATTTTTTCACTAATTTGTCAACCACCGCTAAAATCTCTTTCTGAATCTCGACATCATCCACTCCGCGGCTGCGATTGCCTTGTGCCGGACGCAGATTGATCATTGAATCAAATTCCACAAAATCTTCACCGGTCAATTCCGGATAAAAGTTGATGCCCCACAAGTCCTTCTGCGCCGAGCCATTCTCTAAAAGCAATGCCTCCTCATCAGCATGCAAATCAGCATCCACTGCTATAATCTTTTTCTCAATATCAACCACAGCTTTAACCAAGTTGCCAAACATTTTTCCTGACATTTCTCGCAATTCATCAATTGTAATTTCGTCTTTGATTAGTTTCATTTTTTTAGTTTATCCTTATCGTATTTTACAATTGAGCCATCTATCGGAATCGAACCGATGACCTACGCGTTACGAGTGCGTCGCTCTACCAACTGAGCTAAGATGGCGCTAATTGTCGCTTAAGCGACTTTAGCTCAAATTCATTTTTCCGTCAAATTCACCAAGCGCGCGAATTCAGCATTGGCCAAGCGTTGCATTTCTTCGATGACCGGCTGGTTTTTTTCGTTGAACAGATGTTTGAAGCGGCCTTGCGTTTTCAAAAATTCACTGATTGGCTTCACATTCTTCGGCTCCAAGGTGATTTTATGTTTGCCATTCTCAATTTCATAGAGTGGCCAGAAATTTGTTTCAGTGGCCAACTTAGCAATCGCGACATATTGAGAGGTGGGAAATTTCCAATTATTGGTGCACGGAGAAAAAACCGTGAGGAATGATGGACCGGAGGCGGCCAAAGCTTTTTGCGCTTTCTTCTTGAGATCAGCCATATAGGCCACATTGGCTTGCGCGAGGTATGGAATGTGATGCGCGGCAACAATGTCCATCAAATTTTTGCGCACTTCTGTTTTGCCGAATGACGCTCGGCCGGAGGGCGTCGTTTCCGTGGCCGCGCCGTAGGGCGTAGCACTCGATCTTTGGTTGCCGGTGTTCATATAACCTTCATTATCATAGAGCACATACAAAAAATTATGCCCCCGTTCTAGCGCGCCGGACAACGATTGCAAACCGATGTCATAAGTTCCGCCATCTCCACCGAAAGCTACAAACTTAATTTTTTTATCCTTGGGAAGCTTCCCCTTTCTTTTTAAAATTTCATAAGCCCTTTCCACGCCGGAAATGGTCGCCGCCGCGTTTTCAAAAGCATTATGGATCCACGGCGTTTTCCAAGCCGTGTACGGATAGAGCGAAGAGGTCACCTCGAGGCACCCCGTCGCATTGGCCACCACCACTTCATCTTTGACTTCACCCAAAACCGCCCGCACGATTGAAGGAAACGCACAACCGGCGCAAGCGCTGTGCCCGGGAGCGAAATGTTTTGTCAGTTCTTTATTCATATAATATCAGAACCACTGATTAACACTTGATTATACTGATTTCACTGAATAAAAATTCACATGGAAACAATATAAAGTTGGTAATAATCAGTAGTTATTTCTTAAATTAAATTGTTTTTATACTTCATGTGTAATCATGTGCAAATCAGCGTAATCAGTGGTTCTTTTTTTATTTGATATATTTATCTTCAATTTTTCCCATAAACACATCTTCAATCTGTGCTTGGAAAATATCCCGACCACCCAAACCGTAGACAAAGGATTTGATTTCTCTCTCCGTAGAGACGCAAGATCTTGCGTCTCTACTACCGTATAAGCTATTTATAATTTCTGTATAGAACGGTGGGGTCGTGCCAATCGATTGGGCCCGGTCTAAAACTAAAACTTCTTTCGCGTTTTTCAAAGCTGCCGCCAATTCCGCATGCATGAACGGGCGGAAAAGTTCAAGTTTGATCAAGCCGACCTTCTCTCCCTTAGCTCGCAGTTTATCCACCACCACCTTGGCTGTGCCGGCCGCCGAACCCGTCAACACCATGATGCGTTCCGCGTCCTCCGCCTGATATGTTTCAAAAAAATCATAGCGCCGGCCACTGATGCCCTGATACGCTTCCGTTATTTTCCGATATTCTGCCGCCGCGTCAAGCATGGCTTTTTCTTCATCTATCCGGAATTCGAAATAGGAATTCTGGAGTGCCACCGGACCGTATGTAACCGGGTTGGCGGTGTCTAAAAGTGGCATAATGGCCGTGCGCTCACCCACAAAATCTTTGACCATTTCCGTTTCAAGAATTTCCAAATTTTCCACCGAGTGCGAAGTGTTGAAACCATCCATAATGACCATGACCGGCAAATTGATTTTTTCGGCCAATTTCATGCCAATGATCGTTTTATCATAAACTTCCTGCGCATTCTCACAAAAAATTTGCACCCAACCGGCGTCCCTACAACCCATCACGTCACTATGATCGCCATGGATGTTGATCGGTGCCCCAAGAGCGCGCGCCGAAATAAGCATCAAAATTGGCAAACGTGTGCCACTGGCAATGTAGAGCACCTCGTGCATGAGAGCCAAGCCTTGTGAACTAGTGGCGGTCACCACGCGCGCCCCGGCCGAACTAGCCCCGATGGCCGCGCTCATCGCGCTGTGTTCTGATTCCACCTTGATCATTTCAGTATCCACCTCACCGTCCGCTTGGAATTTGGCATAAGTTTCAATGATCGGCGTCTGCGGAGTGATCGGATAGATCGGCATCACCTCCGGCTCGATCTGCTTCAAAGCTTCGGCCGCCGCCGCACCTCCGGTTAGCGCTAATTTTTTGATTATATTTTCTTTGTTCATAAAATTCAGAACCACTGATTATCACTTGATTATAATGATTTCACTGAATTAAAATCCTCATGAAACATCACTCTTTTATACAATCAGTAGTCAACTTCTTAATTTTATTTAAATTGTTTTTACCATTCATGTGCAATCATTTCAAATCAGTGTAATCAGTGGTTCTTATTTCTTCTTCATCATTATCGCTTTCACCGGGCAAACTTCCGCGCAAACGCCACAACCTTTGCAATAATCATAGTCGATATCCGCCTTATCTTTCTGACCTTCTTTATATTTATTCATCGAAATTGAAGCCTCCGGACAAAATGGCACGCACGTGGCGCAACCGATGCACTTTTCCTTGTCCACTTCCGGATGCATATACCGCCACGCGCCCGTCTTGGGCGCTTTTTTCTGATCATGTTTTATAACTGCTCCGTGTTCCATAAATATAGAATTTTAAATTTTTCTTATATAGTATTATACGCTTTCTCAATGGCCGCAATATTATTATCCGCCGCTTCCTTGCCCACTTTCGGTTCAAATATCTTCCTGAACTCATCCACCAAACTTTCCAGACTGACCGCTTCAGTCACTTGCACGAATTTGCCGAGAATGACCGTGTTCGGCCGAGGTTGACCGACAATCGAAAGTGAGATCCCGCTGGCATCAAGCGGATGGATCTTGCCTTCGAATTTTCCGCCATGCTCAGCAATCTGGCTGCGCACTTCATGTTCAGCCATTTCCGTATTGATGATCAGAGCTTCTTTTTTGTCCAGATTATTGGCCACATCCTGCGACCCAAGCAACGTATCGTCCAGCACCACCACCACGTCCGGATCGACGACCGGTTCATGGGTACGGATAACTCCGTCAGAAATGCGCAAATACGTCTTGGTCGGCGCGCCGCTCCGTTCCGGCCCAAAACTGGGAAAGGCTTGCACGAACTTGCCTTCGTTCGTGGCCGCTTGCGCCAGAATTTCCGCCGCGGTTTTGGCTCCTTGCCCGCCCCGCGCGAAAAAAATAACTTCAAAAATATCTTTATGGTATTTCATAGATTATACGTTACACATTTAACATTATTTATACAGACTGACAGCTGAATTATACCATAGAAATTTTAAATTAAAAAACAACCCTAATTTTCAGGGTTGTTTTTTAACTTTAAGCCGCAGTAAAATCTGACAAAAAAATTTATTTCGCCAGTTGCGCGTCGATGTCTTTGCTCAATTGATCGGCTGTAATCGCTCCGCTTTCCACATTATCATTGACGAAAATCGTCGGAGTACCGGAAATTGCAAAACTTTCAGCTTCAGCCTTAGTCGCGTCAAGCTTATCCTGATGTGCCTTGCCGTCCAAGCATTTATTGAAATCGTCGGTGTTAAGCCGGAGAGCCGCGGCGTATTTTTTAAAAAAAGTGATATCTTTGGCATTCCCCCATTCTGCTTGGGCGCTATAAAGCTTATCGGCATATTCCCAGAATTTTCCTTGATCTTGGGCACAAGTCGCCGCGAGAGCCGCGTCTGCCGCTTGCGGATGAGCTTCCAAAGGCAATTCCTTGAAAGCGAACTGCACCTTGTCCTGATATTTGTTCATAACTCCTCGCAGTACCGGGAAAAAAGTTTTGCAATAGGGGCATTGGAAATCGGAAAAGATGACCACTTTGACATTGGAATCACCCTTGCCTAAAGTGGCGTCATCCGCGTTGACCGTCGGTAAAGAAAGATATTTGCCGACGGGAAGTCCCAATAATTGAGCGTTCAAGATATCTTGGCCATTTTTATTCGCGAACAACCCCTTGGCCTGCGCGTAAAGCTCGGTCTTTTCCACCGCCGGGTCAAAGATGAAGGCCGGCAAAGTTTTCACCTCGAATTGACTGATCAATTCCTTGCCACGCGTCGAATCAGCGCTCACTTTTTTTACGCTGACGGTCGGCATCACTCTCCTGAGCCAGACCAGAACTTCGCTTGGGTTGCATTTTTCGCAAGCATCATCACTGATGACGCTCATCGGCACAGCCGGCTCGGTATAGGCTACCCATGTTTTTCCATTGGCCTCGAAAATATCGGATTTATTCAGATTTTTTTGTGAATAACCGCTACCACGCACCAATTGGCTCACATCCACAAAAAGACTACCGATCAAAAGTCCGCCGAGAAGGATCACCAATGAAATCAAATTTTTCATCTGTTTGCTTTTCCGCTCATCTTCAGTCTGCAAAGCATCCTCTGCCACAGCTTCTGACAAGCTGGCCTCTTCCGCCCCTATATTCTCCTCCCCGAATAATCCTCCCTGGATGCTTTCCGGCCGACCCTCCTCTTTTTTTTCAAAATCTTTTTTTTCTTCCATAGCTTTGAGTTTTAATTATTTTAAAGTTATTTTTCAATAATGGTTCCTAGGCAAACTATCTTCCTGTCGGAACATTTCCCTCCGCACCCGCCGCCGCTTGGTCGGAAGGCTTGGCAGCACCATTCGTATCCGCCGATTTCGCGGCCGTGGCCGCCTGAGCATCAGCCGCGTCTTGGATCATTTTCGTCTGCAAAGCATTCAGGTCATAATCCTGTTTATATATTTTCATCTTGTAATCATCAAAACCCATTGTGATTTTTTTGACCGCCTCATTCTTCACCGCCACTCCGATAAGGATGCCCAAAATGAAAAACAGCGCCAATTCGATATAAAAATCATTACGCTTCTTCCTGATTTTTGTCACCGTTGGTTCGGTCGGCTTTTCCTTCGCCAAAATTTCCGCTTCGTGAACCACATTTTTTTCAGCCTGTTCATTGTCCATAATGTTTTGCAAAAGATAATTACTTTACATAAATTTACCACATCCCCAAAAACCCCGCAATCTTGCGGATTTTTAGATTTGGGGCGTAATAAAAATCATTATTTATAAAAAATAAGAACCCTGCAGCCATATGGCCGACAGGGTTCGTTTTTGTCTTCATTCTTCGTCTCTTCTATTTCACGAAAAAACTCTTTCCTCAAAGATGTTGCTGATTTTTTGGCAAAGCCGCACGATACTTTCCAGCCTCACATTGCCCGCAACGCCAATCTCGATCGGTCTTTGCAGTTTTGAACCATTCTCGCAAGTCGGCGGGACGATCCAAGGAAAAAAGACTGCCACTTGGCCACTATCCACGAACAAGCCAGCCACGCATCGCCACTTGCCATTGTCCGGACACCAGACAATTTCAGACACAACGGGTGACAATTTTCTTATCACAGAATTTACATCCGGAGAAAGAGCACCATATAATTCACCAAGCCTATCCAACTCTTGAAAACGCGCTATCTCCAAAAACCGATCCGCCGCTAGACTACTTCGTTGTATCTTCATTTCCGCCTCCTGCCTTTTTGGCATCAGGGTCTTCGAGGAACTCCTTAGGTATAACAAACTTTTCCTCAGGTTCTTTTTCCTCTTTAAATGCTGGGCAGTTTTTATGACCAAGATCTCCAAAATAAACTTGCCCACAAAAAGAGCACCTCCTTCCAACCGCTTCATTATCTCTCCAACACATATCATCCTCCTGCAAAATATTTTACCTTATCTGCTTCATTCAAATAAAAAGAGCAGCCAACTAAAGGCCCCTCCGCCAATGTTTATCCGCACTCTAGCAAGAGTAGAAGTAAAAATCAAGTTTTTGTATGTAAGTAAATAATTACGTAATTAATTATTCCTCAATATATTTCGGGCTTTCGCAATCACTTTTGTAAACCGGCATAGTGTCGCCAATCTCATCCGCCGCGTCAAAAAGTTCATACTGGATCCAATTTTCCGGCGTAGTTGTCATCGCGCCGTATGTTTTGTGTTGGAATTTTACGTAAGACATACACTATCTTGTTTAAAAATATTAGTTTTATCATTTATTCCTCGCTTTATTTCTAACTCTCTTCCATTTTCTATCCACTTTTCCACAAAAACGCCCGCCACTTCTTCTTGGTCGAAATCAAATTGTTTTCCAACCAGCCCATTGAAAATATTAGTCAGTTTTCCAAAAATTATTCCACCGCATCCTTCTTCCAAATCCTCGTATTTAACTGCCACTTTTGCCCCAATTGGCATATTTATTTTCATTCCCATATTTTTGTTTTAAAATTATTTAACCAACTCAAAAAAACTTTTCTCAAATTTTTCTTTCAGGCTTTCATTGAAAAAAGGCAATCCGATCAATTTGAAATCTTTGTTTTCAATTTTAAATTTATCCAAGTCCAATTTATACTTATCGGCAATCTGCAAGAGAAATTTCTCTTTCCAACCTTCTTTGCCTTTTTGAAATCCACCATCTTCATCCAAAAATTGATCACCCTTTGGTTCAATGAAAACTTGCCAGAGCAATTCCTTTTTTGTTTTTTTCTCTTTAAGGAATAAAACGAAGTCCGGCTCGAATGGCTGACCATCTTCAAAGTTGAAAATTTTGAAATGTCTTTCATTTCGCATCACCGCCACTTGATCATATTTTTTATTGAGACCGTCCACTGTCTCATCAAAAAATTTCAAAAATAATTCTTCTTCTCCAGTTCCCCAAATTTCATTTTGCGCGAACCAGCTCCGCGCGGACAAATCAATCTCCGCCATCTCTTTGGCTCTCGGACTGTCGCTGGCAATCTGCAAAATTTTGTCTTTGAAAATATCTGAAATTTTATGCGCTCCAAATTCGAAAGATCCTTTGTTTTCCTTTTTAGTGATTTGCGCGCTCACGGCAATCTGCTCCAAGACATTCACCGCGATATCAAGTTTTTCCTCTTGCCGCAAACTATCCAGAAAATCTTTCTGGCTGGAAACTTTCACAGACACATCTTTCAGATATTCATCGATAAACTTTTCAACCGAATCAGCCGGCGGAAAATATTTTTGGATGTTTTTGAAATTATAAAAATCAATGCGATCTATGGCCTCGCGCGCCACGCCGCGGCTCAAACTCAAAAGTTTTATTCTTCTCATTTCCACATTCCCCGCTTGCGTTTTCATCTGCAACTTATCGCTCAGCACTTCATGCTCTTCTATGAACCCTGTCACAAAATCATATTCATATTCAAGCGGAATGTCCACCGATTTCAAATTTTTCACTCCCGCTCGATCATCCGGGATTTGCGAGTTAAGGAAAATTATTCCATTTTTCCATAAAGCAGTGTTTTTGAAACTGTCTTTAACTTTCACTTCTCTCTCAACTTTTTTCTCCGGCATTATACCGGTTTGCACGAGCGCATTGGTGATATCAGAAATATACCCGGAATATTGCGCGCTGTGATAATAGAGCTGTTCAATAATTCGCAATTCGTTTTCGACGTCCTCATCAAACTTCCGACAATATCTGTCACTTTTTTCTTTGGTCGCAAATGGATAATACCGCGCGCCGCGTCCGATGAGTTGCGCTTCCGCCATCGTGTAACTGCCAGGCCTATGTTCTCTTGAATTATACAACCGCACGATATCAAACAGATTCAAAACATCCCAACCTTCATTGAGCGCGTCCACCGCGAAAACCGCCCGCACTTCATTACTAGGATCCTCCAACGAATTGACCAGTATTTGATTTTTTTCACTTTGATCTTTTGAATCAATGGAAATACATTTTTCTTCCGTGAAATCATTTTGCAGTTCCCTTGCCAATGCGCCCAGTGCGATGCCGTTATTTTTGAAAAATTCAAAAGCACGTCGCAATGTTTCGTTTTTGATTTTTCCCAATCGCTTCAAATCATCGCTTTTCAAATTTTTCACTTTGTCCAAAAATTCTTCCTTAAATTCACTTGAAACAACTGCTTCAGCATTGGTCTTCTTGGGTACGCTCACCCGATTAGCCTTAAACATCACCACTGGCTTCAGAAAAATTCTGTGCTTTTGCGCCACTTTCATTCGATACTGCGACAAAATGATCGCTACTAGCGCACGATCCATTCGAGACAAATCCGCTTCCAAAATTTCAATCTCTTTGGAAAATCCATCTAAGCGATATTGCTTCAGATTATATTCAAAAATTATCTTGTCCTCATATTTTTCCGCAATGCCAGGATTTTTTAGATCGATCGTAGCAGTGAATTCCAGTAAGATATTATTCTTATCGGCATTTAAAATCCGCATAACTGTCCCTTCCCACGAACGCAATTCTGTTTCTTCTTCTTTTTTCAATCCTTCAATCTTTCCGATTCCGTCGTCAAGCAAAGATTTTTGTCCGTTTTTCTTGAGCTTGGTAAGTGTGTTGATGTGATGCGCCTCGTCGGACAAGAGCACGATTTTCTTTTCCGCAAAATCTTCGTATGTGATGGCGTTTTCTTTGGGATTTGCCAGTCGCGTATGCAATCCTTGGGTAGTTGTAAAAAGAATATTGATGTCTTCAGGATTTACCGTCTCAAAATTTTCCACTGGCGTAATCTTCACAGCCTTATCGCCAAATTTCAAATTTTTCGCAAAAAGAAATTTATTGGAATAGGGATTCAAAAAGTTTTCTTTGGTTTTTTCGATGATGTTGGTGCTGTTAACAAAAAAAATGAAGTTGCGATAACCTTTTTCATAGAGATACAAGATATCCGCCGCCATAATCAAAGTTTTGCCGGAGCCGGTGGCCATATTGAAAAGCAAGTGCGTCGGTTTTTTCTTTTTGGGATATTTGGTGAGATAGTACGCAAATCTTCCAATGGCTTCTTTTTGATATTCGCGCAACTCCGCCCGCTCCGTCAAATTTTCCGTCACAAAAGCAGGGACTCTTTTCTCAAAATAGTCCTTCTCAACAACATCCCTCGTACTGTTAAATTCTTCGTGAAGCATAAAGTCTTTTGAAATATTCTTCTTAAATAAACGTATTATTAAGCGAGTATGGTGAGTGTTGACAATCCGTCAAAAACTGCTATACTTATAATGTCTTTCGGTTAGTCATGACTGAAAGGGTATTACATCCAAGGGCAACCCTCCGCGAGGAGGGTTGCTTTTTTATCTCTTATTTCTGTGTTTCAATTCTTTACCCCAAATATCTTCCTCTATTTTGAGAATATCAAAATATCCATCTCCGCCAGTTCTTAGCTCTTCAGATATGTTGTTTCTTGAAGAAAAAATATATACCCTTTTTTCTCTGTTTCTCAAATATGAAACTAATGCCAAGAAGTCAGAGTCTCCTGAAAATAAAATCGCCGTGCTATATTTTTTTATAAAGTGCACCGCGTCGATTGTCATTTCCACGTCCATATTGCCCTTTTCTTCGATTGTCTGCCCCATTTCAGTAACTATTGTAATTCTTTTCAATTCTTTCTTCCTCACCACAAAACCAAGTCCTTTATTAAGAAAAGTAAAAAATTTATGTTTCCCATCCATGCTATAATTTCTTGTTCCGTCAGCCGGATAAGCGGTGTAATAAAAGACTTTTATTTCAGAAGCTTTAAATTTATTTTTAAGAAAGTTTCTTAGCTTCTCCAGATCAAAAAGCCTCCCTTTCACCTTTTGAGATTGCCAAAGATTTGAAGCATCAACAAAAACATAAGCTACATTTTCTTTTTTTATTTCATTATCAAGCATATAATTTTCCAACTAATTCATACTTCCTTATTCTCCATAAAACTCTTCATTCAACTTGATATCATCTTTACTCACTTTATAAGTACTGTCCTCAATATCATTGATTGGCACATACAGCATATTTTTGTTTAGTGATTCGAGGATGAATTTTTTTTGCTCTTCTAGTGACAAGTCGGAAAAATCTTTGGCGTTTTTGTGAAATTTTTCTTCGTCCACGCGATAGCTCAAAAATCCATTCTTCTCGATCCTTTTCCAAAGATCGGCGACTTCTTTTTTGTTTTTCACCTTCTCAACTTCACGCACAAATCTTTCATTGACCGGCATCAGTTCAGTGTAAACAAAACTTCCGCCACCTTTCCAATTGACCGCCTTGGAAATTCCACCCTGCTCGCCTTCGATGACTTTTTTCAATCTTGACTCTGGAAGATCATGAATGTACTCCATTTGTTCAATGCCGATATATTGCCGACCGGTTTTGTGCGCCACCGCCAAAGTCGTACCAGAACCGGCGAAAAAATCTAAAATTAAATCGCTTTCCTTAGATCCAATTCCTAAAATTTTATGCAATAGTCTCTCTGGCTTTGGGGTGTCAAAAATATCACCAAATCCTAGCGCATTAATTTCTTTTTTTGCCTCTTGATTATCACCGACGTCGTCACGAAGCCAAAGAGTTTTTGGCACAATTCCATCTTGAACGTCCGATAAAAATCTCTTAATTGAGGGCACATTACTTCCGTCATCACCAAACCAAATTCTGTTATCTTCCACTAATTCATTGAATTTTTTCTTATTAACCCTCCAGGAATACCCTTTTGGAGGACTAACGATTCTGCCACTAGGAATTGTAATTTTATAATCACAAGATTTTGCATACGTTTTAACTGATAAGTCGCTTGATTTCCAATTACCTCTAGGATCATTGTCGAGGTTTTTATATCTCGCATTCATCTCTTCTGTCCTTGGCAATAAATTTGGTTTCCAATTTTCCTTCCTTTTCGCGAATACCAAGATATGATCGTGATCATCAGAAAAATATTTTGCATCATTTTGTGGAGAATATTTTTTTTGCCACACAATATTTGCCACAAAATTTTCTCGTCCAAAAATATCATCGCAAATTACTTTCAAATAATGGCTTTCATCATCATCAATTGATATAAAAATCGCGCCATCATTGCTCAAAAGTTCCCTCGCCACTTCCAATCGATTTTTCATAAACGTCAGCCAAGTGGAATGATTGAAAGAATCATTATAGCCAAAACTGTCGTTGCCAGTGTTATAGGGTGGATCGATGTAAATCAGTTTCACCTTGCCGACAAAACGTTTTTTCAGTGAGTGAAGCGCTAAAAGATTGTTACCCTTGATGATGAGATTGTCGGTATCTTTGATCTCTTTGACGACGTGTCCGTTTTTGGTGTTGTCCTTGTCATATCTCCTCCAATTCGTCAGCACTTTGGCTTCAAGCAAACGACTGATGTCGTCCGGCGCCAAAGTTTCATTCCAAAAAATTTCCTTACGTTTGGCGTCTTCCTTGGTTTGCCCGCCTTCCAAGATGCAATCTTTATACGGCCACACCAAAACCACTTCTTTTTGAGATTTCAAATATGCTCCGTTCGACTCAAAACCGATCTTGTTTTTGAATGCCGTATACGAATCAGGCAAAAATTCCTTGTTGCTCACAAACTCGATGAATTTGTCTTTGTCAAAAACCGTCATATCGCCAACAGACTTGAAAAATATTTTCTTGAGATCTTTGTCATCAGCCAAAAGACTAATCAGATTTTCATCCAATTTGTTCGCCAGCTCGACGGTTTGGTTTTTCAAAATTTTGCCATCATCCGCCAAAAGCCGTTCATCTTTTTTCAAAACACTGCCTAATTTTTGTAATGTTTTTTGTATCATTTTTTTTGTGATTAAATAATCATAATGATATTCTACCACTATACATTTATCTTGGCAATTCCTTTGCCTGTGGATAACTTTTTTTATTTTATCACATTCATGCTATCACATGCCTCATTCCTTCCTCAATGCTTCCATCGGTGAAAGTTTGGAAGCTTTTTTGGCAGGGAAATAGCCGAAGATTATTCCAGTACCGGCGGAAAAACCGAGGCCGATGGCGGCCGACCACCAGGTCACCGGAAAGGATAAAGCGTAGCCGAGATTGGCCGCCACGATCTCGCCCGATCTGGAAATCCCCAGTCCCAGAAAAAGCCCACTGATCCCCCCGAGCAGTGTGATGAAAACCGCTTCAAACAAAAATTGGGAAAGGATCTGGCCTTCGCGCGCACCAACTGATTTTTTGAGCCCGATTTCATACGTCCGCTCGGTCACGGTCACATACATTACATTCATAATCCCTACCCCGCCAACTACCAAAGAAATGGACACGAGTGCCAAAAGCAAAATATTGACAGAAGTGAAAACCTTATTGAGAATATCGAGCACTTCCACAATAGAATTGACTGAAAAATCGTCGTCATCGGGATTAATGATCTTATGTTGGTCGCGCATAACATCCGTCGCGCTAAGAATGCTCAGATCGAGCTTTTTCATATCCTGCAGCTTGAAAATCGCAAACTGCAGATAATCGACGCCGGCCAGTTTTTTTTGAGTAGTTTCGAGCGGCAAATAGATGGCATCGTCAAAATTCAACATCCCGACTGTGCCTCTTTTTTTCAAAACTCCGATGACCCGATAGCTCTGCCCCTTGATCTTAATATCTTTCCCCAGCGCATCTTCATCTCCGAAAAAATCATTTTTCATTTCACTGCCCAAGACAGCTACTTGGCGCAAGCTCCGATCGTCATCTTCAGTAAAGCCTACTCCTTGTTCGACGATAACTTTCTTGTCCACTTCCGTCACGCCGGCCGTCACGCCCATAATATATGCTTGTTTATTCTTTCCGCCGTAACTCACCACTTGTTGAGTCATAAAAGAAGCATACCAAGCGCTGACATTGGGCAACTTGCCGATTTTTTCCGCGTCTTCCAGCTTGAAAGTGGTTATCTGCATTCCACCTGCGATTCCACCGGCATTTTGAGCCGAGGTTTTCGAAACCTTTGGCACCTTCACTTCGATTTCCATAATATCCGATCCAAAAGCAGAAACCTGATCCACTAGATATTGCTTCACCCCGGAGCCAAAAGATAAAACTAAAATCACGCTAGCCACGCCAATGACGATTCCAAGGAGCGACAAAACCGTCCGACCAAGATTGGAACGGATACTTCTGAAAGCAAGCTTGATGGGAACAAAAAGTGTATTTAACATAATTCTGTGAAATATATCAGTTTTAAAATCCAAAATCCCAATTATAAATGACCAGTCAAATCCAAAGCTCAAATGTCAAATTTAGGATTTTAGATTTTGAAATTTCTTTTATTCATATCGTAACGCTTCCATCGGGCTGATCTTCGCCGCGCGTCCGGCCGGATAAATTCCGAAAATTATCCCGATAAGAACACTGACTGCTGTGGCCGTTCCGACTGATTGCCAAGAAATGATGAATGGCCAAGTATATTGCAAATATTGAATGATGAGCGCAATCACAAAAGAAAACATGATGCCGATAACGATGCCTATCATTCCGCCGATCAACGAAATGAACGCCGACTCGATCAAGAATTGGATCTGCACATCGAAATTCCGAGCTCCCACCGCTTTTCGCAGGCCCACTTCGCGGATCCGCTGGCTCACTGCCAGAAGCATTATGTTCATTATCCCTATCCCTCCGACCAGAAGCGAAATGGCGCCGATAACCAAGAGGAAATAGCGCAGGACATCCGTTATCTGGGTGATGATGGCCACGGCCGAAGCCATATCGCGCACCGAGAAATCATCATTGACCGAATCAGTTATATGATGCTGTTCTCGTAAGGTCACAATAGCATCCTCTTTGGCGATCGCGACGAACTTAGCATCCGTCACCTTAAGACGGATAAAGCCCAGATGATCAATGCCCAGAATTATTTTTTGAGCGGTCCTCAATGGAATGAAAATGGAATCATCCTGGCTGGTGGCCCCAAAACCGCTGGAACCTCTTTTTTTCAGAACTCCGATGACAGTGAAATTTTCATCTTTTATTTTTATGACTTTATTGAGCGGACTGCCACCATCCGGAAAAAGGGCTTTAACTTCATTGATGCCCAAGACCGCCACTCGCGACATATCCATTTCCTCATCTTGATTGAAAAATCTTCCATCCGCCACTTCCGTGTTTTCCACGTTGATATAGCTGGCTGTCGTGCCTTGGAAAGAAGCGGTCACATTTTCTCCGCCGTAGGAAACAGTGGCTGTTCCCAAAACATATCCGGCGCCATCTAACACTTCCGGCACGTTGCGCTTGTTCCTGAGCGCCTCCAAGTCGGCATATTTCAAAGTCGTTATGGCCACGCCCATCGCTGCGGCCGGCGGACCTTTTTCATCCGAAGCCCCTGGCAGAACTCCGATCAAATTAGACCCGATACCCGTCACTTGATCCAAAATGAGAGCCTGCGCGCTACGACCGACTGCCATAATGATTATCACCGAAGCCACCCCGATAATGATTCCGAGGATCGTTAAAAAAGAGCGGAACTTGGCCGCCATCAGATATTGGTATGAAATTCTTATGGAACTTATGAGGCTGCGCATAAATTTATTTGATCAGTCTTTTTTCCATATTGGCGATCTTTCTGTTCAGGACCGGCTCGTCCGAAACGACCTGGCCATCCTTGATGTAGATTATCCGCTTGGCATGTTCGGCCGTGTCTGTTTCGTGCGTCACCAGAATTACCGTGCAACCGAAATTATTGAGGTTCTGCAAGATCCGCATCACCTGCAGCCCCGCTTTGGAATCAAGATTGCCGGTCGGTTCATCGGCAAAAACCACTTCCGGATCATTGACCAAAGCGCGTGCGATGGCCACTCGTTGTTTTTCTCCGCCGGACAACTGGTTGGAAAGATATTTTTCGCGGTGTTCCATCCCGACACTGCGGAGCGCCTTCATTACTTTGTCGCGATTTTTTCCATCCGGCTTCTGGTCATAAAGCAGGGGCAGTTCCACGTTTTCATAGACGGATGTGCGCGGCAAAAGATTGAAAGACTGGAAGATGAAACCTATCTTCCTATTGCGGGTGAGCGCCAATTCATCACTGGAAAAGGCGGAGATGTCCTTGCCTTCGAAAATATATTTGCCCTCCGAAGGACGATCGAGAAAACCCAAAATCTGCATCAAAGTCGATTTCCCGCTGCCGCTCGGCCCCATAATCGAAAGGAATTCACCTTTTTCCACGTTAAAATTGGCATTGAAAAGTGCCTTGGTTTCCACGCCTTCCGACTCATA
>Ga0172380_10001545_pt1 | contig 39197 bp, 42 predicted proteins | sample Leawe162metaG_FD_119747 | JGI IMG/M metagenome (GOLD analysis project Ga0172380, IMG submission 119747) | Leachate microbial communities from a municipal landfill in Southern Ontario, Canada - Leachate well 162 metaG | ecosystem: Engineered > Solid waste > Landfill > Unclassified | place...
AGCGAACGAAGGTGCTATAAAATATGAAGGATGTCTCTATAAGAGAGAAAATAATAAATATTATGCAAGAAAAGACTATTGGAATACAGAATGGGTACTGTTTGAAAATGCTAAATATGTATTAGAAGGAACTGGGGTTATTGAAAAATTGAATAGTTCAGATGAGACTTTACCCACTTCTCATTATTCAAATCTAACAGTTCCAGGTGGTACTAACTATACAGAGAATGAAATATCTACTCCATTAATTACTCCTTCTATTAAAGGTCATGCCCAATTTAGTACAGATCAAGGTATAGGTTGGTTTAGGTCTGATGAACAAGGTTTAATTAATAGAAAACCCGCTAAAACAATAGAAGATGTTCCAAATAAATTTAAAGGAGTTAATAATTATACTATAACTAGAGTTAAAGATAGATGGACAATAGAACACCCAGATGTAGAATTAGAAATAATACGAGATGAACAAGAGGTCATTGATATATATAACGCCAATACTATAAATACTGATCTTGGTGGTAGATCTAAAACTCGTAGAGTACTAGAAGTACAATCGGATTTGTTTCAAAAAGGTAGGGATAATACACAATTAACAAAGGAAACAGATTTAGAAACAATCGATTATGATGATGAGGGTAGGTCTTTACCATCTCCTATTTATGGTAATATAAAAGGTAACTCTTTTCTACAACTCTTAAACAAAGATAATAACTGGGTTACATTCTTTATTAAATCTATTATTCAAGATAGTGCAAAGAAAGGTTATGAAAAGGTATTGTTTCCTAAAGGTGAAACTGCTGCTAAAGTTGAAGGACATCAAACTATTGCAGATGAAATTATAAGAATTAATGATACAATACAGGAAATAAAGGATGCTATAGAAAATCCAGAACCATATTATACAGCAGATGTTGATTTAAATGATTATGGAGAAGAGGTAGTATATGAATTTTATGCATATGGTAGTTTTATACATACAGATAAAGAGGAATTTATAAAACTTTTAGAAAAGGAATTAATTAAGGAAGAAGAACAAAAACAAAATTTGAAATCTCAGGGTATAGAAAAACTCAAACCAATTGAAGCATTCTATGAAATCAAAATAGGTAATGTATTAGAAAAAATATTTGGTAAAGAGAATGTCAAAACGATTAAAGATGAATATGGTAATGAGTGGAGAGAAATAAATATTAATAAAGAAAGAGACTTATCTAACTTTGCACTTAAACAAAAGAAAGTAGCAAAAGAATCATATGCTAAAAGACATCAGGATGCGTTAGATCATTATGGTGATGATATAAAAGACAACAACAATGTACTTACTTGGCAATTAGAAAAGAAATATTCTCTATTACACGATAAGAAACCATTTAGACAAGATCCTGGTAAGAAGTTTAAAACCAAAGTATATAAAACATTAAGTGATACTATAGCAACTAAAAAAAGAGCACGTATACTTAGAGAGAATCCAGCTCTTGTAAAACTTGGTTTGCAAGTACAGAAGATTCAATACAATGGTGCATATAAGGTAGTTCCTTTCTTTCCTATGGATAAGATTGCAGAACTAGATAATATGGTTGGTTCTGAACAAAAGGAGACATTCAAAACTCCTGCTGAAGAACAAACTAAAATAGAGAATGCTGTAAGTAAACTCAAAGGTGCTGTCAAAAAGAATGGGTATACTTCATATCCACACGTTAAAGCAATTTCTTTATTAAAAGATTTGCTAAAGGATGAAAAAAGGTTAAATCCAAAAGTAGCACAAATAATAGAAGTAATTATATCTTCAGAAGGTAAAGGTAATTCAACAAAGGTGATTTTAACAGATGATCAGTTTAACTTTCTTACTCCAGATACTGTTATGTCATTTGATCCTGCCAGAGGTGTTATATTTATAAATAATAAGTCAATTACTAGCGGAGATAGATATAGGAACTTTGATGATTTTGTTGGAACGTTTATACATGAACTTGTACATACATTAACCATACGTGGTTTAAGGGAAGATAAAGTATTTCATGCTAAAATAAATAAGTTATTTAATCAATTAAAGAAAGATAGACCTACAAATTTAGGTGCTGAGTTTGATTATGCTTTTAAAAACGTAGAGGAATTCGTTGCTGAATTTTTTATTAATCCAACTTTAATAAAATATATAAATGAGTTTGATAAAAAGAATCCTAAACCTATAATACAGCAAATCCTCGATTGGATATTCCATTATATTACAGGTAAACATCTATTCAATGGTTTATATGATACATTAACTAATGATATACTAACCTTTATATCTACTGAAACTAAGTTTACAACAGATCTTGGTATTGCTGCCGCTAAACAAGTTGACTTTTCAGATAGGAAAAAAACTATAAAAGAATTTCAGGAACTTGAAGAAAAGATAAAAGAAGCTAAGAAGAATAGTAAGTTCACATCCCCTAGTGGTATGATGAAATTACATCACTTTGGTTATAGTGAGTATTCAGACGATGAGGCAAAATTAAAGAGAGGACAAGATCTAGGTTCTGTTATGCACAATACAATTCAAAGTATTGTAGATAACATCACTATTGGTATTAAGAATGATACAGGTATTACCTTATCTAAAGAGGCAAGGAAAGATATAGAGACCATTATAGACTCCTTTAAAGGCAAGGGAGTTACTATGTTATCTGAAGTACATGTTGCAGACTTTGAGAATAAAATAGCTGGTAGAATTGACTTGCTTATAATAGACGCTAAGGGTGATGTACATATTTATGATTTTAAAACAAAAGAGAATGGTTTTAAGAATTATAAGAAACCCTGGTTACGTGAGGGTGCACCTACTAATCCCAATGATCCTGATTTTAGAATACCATATTCAGATAAAGAATACGCTCATCTAGAACTATCTGCATATGCAAGATTGTTGCAAAGGTCTATGGGTATTGTAGTAAAGAGTATGAATGTTGTCATGCTAAAGCCAGAGATAGTAGACAATGAGATACAACATGTAACATTAGACAAGACTATTACTAACACAGGTATAGATACTTTTAATGGTCAGAGTAGAGATTTAAATGTGATTGTTCCAATGTCTACCATCAAGCGTGGTATATTGGATGATACCAGAGAAGAAGAAGACAAGGCAAGGCAAGCAGAGGAAGATAAATTAAATGAATCTGAAAAGCGTCCTAGCAAACTAGAGGAGATATCTGATAAGATTCTAGAAGCACTTGAGCATAAGCGTACAATTCTAGGAAAGGTTAGTTATACTCAACAACAAAGGATTGAAACGTTTCTATCCAAACTAAATCACGAGCAGGATATTAACAAGAGGATGATATTGATTATTAAACAAGCAAGAAAAAGTACAGCAGAAAGATGGGCAGAGTATAAGAGATTCAAGAAGGAGAAGAAGCAAATCACCAGAGAACAATTAATTAAGTGGAGAGATTATGTATCTGCATTTGATGCACTGGATGAATATGCAAACTATTTAGAAATAGTAGGTGAAGAATTAAAGGATGAAAAGAAAGACTATAAGAAAGAACTAGATATAGCAATAAAGAATAAGAATAGTTTAAAAGAATTATATAAGATATATGGTGTAGAGATGATGGTTGATGCACTTACTCCGTATTATCATAGGGTACATGCTTCTAGATTATTACAGTTAAAGAAAACATATAAAAAATTATCAGGCAAAGAGAAAGACGAAAAGACTGAAAAAGAGTGGTTGGATGATATGATGGGTAAAGAAACCAAAAACTTAGAGGCTGAGACTAGAGAATTAATAAGGAAAGAGATAGTTAGAGCAAGTAAAGATGTAAACTTTATAACTAGGTTCTTTGATAACATACTTGATTCTAGAGATGTTATTGTTGCTGCAATGATAAATAAGTTTGCCCAAACTCATGAACAGAGTAGGACAGATAGGCTCAATAAGAAAGCTGAACTACTTGGTATTGTTGAGGAACTTGAAGCTTTCCAAAAGAATGGAGTGTTTAGTAATTTGATTAATTACTATGATTTCATGTTGGAAAGAGATGCAGAAAAAAATCTAACAGGTCATTACATTAAAAAACATAGTAGTAAGTTAATGAAAGACTGGAGAAACTTAAGTGAATTATTATCTCAATATGATCACGATAAGGATGCAAAGTTGATTAGATTACTAAAAAAAGCATGGAAAGACGGTTTTGTAGAATTAACTAGAGACAATGATTTAGAATTAGTAAAAGCCGAATTAAAGAAACAAGAAGATTTATTGAAAGCAGGTAAAGAAAGCTTTTTAGATCCAAGAAAATTAAATAAATTAACAGAAGAAGAAAAACAAAAGATTGATAAGTTTGAAATCATAAAGCAATTTACAAATATGGGTAATGCTAAATTAAGGAAGACCGAATTTGCTATAGCCATAAATGCATATATAAAAGAAATTGCAGATAAAGGATTAATATCTGAGAGTGATTATACCGCAATCCTATTGAATAACGATAGAGATCCTAGAGAGATGTTAGAGTTAGAGGAAATGGTAGAACAAGGTATTATCAGTGAAACAACCGAAGAACTTTTAAATAACTGGAAACAAGACAATGTATGGGATTATAGAGATGCCGCTAGTAAATATGTTAATCCACAATGGAAAGAGTTAAGTGAAATATTAGAGAATAAGGATGATCCCAGAGCCAAATTCTATAACTATATAGTTAAGATGAATCAAGAAGCCGATCGAAAGATGGCTTATAGAGATAAGTTAGATAGTAGATTACCAGGAGTTGTCAAAACAATGACTGAAAGATTAACAGAAAGACAATCTCCATTAACTATGTTTGCTAATTCAGCAGAACATGCACTTACATTAACTGAACAAGATATAGATAGGAGTGGATTAAGTCAGGTTAAAGATGAACAAGGTAATATAAAACACTTTCTACCTACCCACTATACAGCTAAGACTGATATAAAAGATCAATCATTTGACATTCCTACAATATATCTTAAGTATTGGGATATGGCTAATGATCATTTTATAAAGTCTCAGATACTACCAGAAATGGAAATGGCTCAATTCTTTCTAGATGAAAGAGAAACTATTACAGGTATAAACAAACGTAATGAAGTATTGACTAAGCGAAATTCAAGAATCGCTGAACAATATCGTGACTTTATGTTAATGGCTGTATATGGTGAATACAAAGCAGAGGGTGGTAAGTTTAAGTTAGGAAATAAAGTATTTAGTGTAGATAAGATATTAGATTTAATTAACTCTTATTCTTCATTAAACTTATTAGGACTTAACTTTATACAAGGTTTTGCTAACATTTTGTTAGGTGAAACATTACAAACCATTGAAACCATTGCTCACGAATATGTTAGTTCTAAATCGTACAATAAAGCAAGAGTAATATATGATAAGAATTTACCTTTTATATTAGGTGATATTGCTAAAGGCAAAAGGGTACCTGAAAATAAAGTATCTCTTGTATTAGAAGAGTTTGGTACATTACAAGAAAAAGGAGAAACTAGATTTAGAGAGAACACAACATTCGCTCAATTAATGAAAACCAATACCTTGTTCTTCACGTCACAAGCTGGAGAACATTTTATGCAGACTAGGTTTCTATTAGCAATGTTAGTAGAACAACGAATGTATAATAAAAAAGGGGAAGATATTGGTAGCGCTTATGATTTCTATGTAAAAGATGAAAAAACAGGTAGGTTAGTATTTGATCCAGAAGGTAAGGTAGATAAGAAAAAATCCAAGTGGGAAGACAAGGATATAGCACAACTTAAGATTAAAATAGCCGGTATTGTTTCTAGAATACACGGTGAGTACGGTGAGTTAGGTATGGTTGCAGTGCAACGTTATGCAATTGGTAGAATGGCATATACCTTTAGAAAGTTTATTATACCTGGATTTAAACGTAGATTTGAAACCTATGGTTATAGTGAAAGGTTAGGACAATTTACAGAAGGAGCATATGTATCTACTTGGAAATTCTTTTCTAATTTGGCTAAAGATGGTAAGATAATGCAATTAACTCTATGGGGAGAAAATTGGGATGACTTAACAGATATGGAAAAAGCCAATATTATTAGAACAGGAATGGAATTTGCATTCTTAATGTTGTCTATAATGTTGATAGCTGTTCTTAGTAGAATGGAAGGGGATGATGACGATGAATTAGAAAAACTTAGATACTTTATGATATATCAAATGTATAGATATGCTAACGAATTAAGTTTCTATATATGGCCAGGATCAGTTATGAATATTTTGAGATCTCCCGCAGCTAGTATGTCAGTATTTGAGAACGGATCTGAATTCTTATCAGAACTAATTCGTGGTATAGATGGATTTGATGTATATGAAAAAGGCCCAAACAAGGGCCACTATAAAGTAGTAAAGGAATTTAGAGATCTTGTACCAGGTATTAGACAGTGGTATAGAATAAAGACTTTATCTAATACGGTAAACTGGTTTAAAAATTAACCATATGTCTTTTAAAAAAATTACGGGACAACATATATAACAAGAAAAAGGGGCTTTTAAGGGCCCCTTTCTTATTATAGGTATGTGAAGTCTACACTCTCCACACCCTTTGGTTTAATTATACCATAACTTTCTCTATCAAAATTAAAAGGTATACCTTCATATGTGTCTAATTTCTTTACGAATGAACTCCAAGGTGACTTTGAGTTTCTTTCATGTTCTTCAATATATTTTTTAATATTGTCTTTATCTATAGTCAATATATAGTATAGGAAACTAGCCTTATCTAACTTCCAAAAACGTAATAGGTGGTCTATATATTCTTTTGATATATTTTTGTAATCTCCTGTGATAATGTTGTAGTAGTCCGCTACCCATTTCTCTATTATTTTGTGAACATAAAAAAATATAACATCTCTGTCATCGTCCTCGCTTCTATATGTATCTATACAAGATGAAGTGTAAATTCTTTCATTGTAGTGTTCGTCTACATAATCAGCTCTAGTAATAATTAAGTTTTCATCCATGAAACAAAAGTCCTCATGTCCTATGTCTATAATATAGGAATCTATGAAATTATTACTAAATATTAGATCATATGTAATATCATCGTTAACTACCATAGGTAGTAATAATTTAGTAGTATACGTTTTAACTAATCTCAGTGGTTCCATTACATCCAAGTAACTTTTTCATCAACTTCATAATTAAGATCATCTATAATTTTAGTTTGATGCTGGTTTTTTTCAAACCATAGTAAAAATATCAAATTGCAAAGAGCATGAGATAAATGATTCAATTCAGAATCCCTATCTACAGGATCTCCTTTTCTCCATTCTACTATATGTCTCATTAGTGCAGCATAGTATCTTTCTGTACTATTTTCAACTAATTGCCAATTATTATCAGCATATTTTTTTGCACCAAACGTTAACACCTTAACTATTTCTTCTACACATTCGATGGGTAATAAATCCCATCTTAGTTTATCAAAGTCTAATTTTAATCCTTTTTCCATTATACTAGTATTTCGCATTTACCTTCATAATATAATCTATCATGATCCCACTTATCATTCTCCATATGCCAACTTAAGTCCTTAAGTATAGTTGTCAAATCTAATATTGCTTCATTTAATAACGGTTCTCCTATTTGTTTTATTGTAACTTCTAGGGGATCTTTTGTTTTAATGAAGATGATATAAGTTTCTCTCTTATACTCTTCTAGTTTTAATGTATCTTTAAAATGATTGAATATGGCCATCCAATAGAATGCCATTTGTCTATGATAGTTGTATTCTTTAATCTTATCTTTGAGTCCTTCAAAACTAAAGGTTGTTTTTAAATCTACAAGTTTAATAACTTTATTCTTGTGATCTATAACTATTCTATCTATTAAAGATTTACATTCATTACCCCACATCTTTTCTTTAAATAATATAGGAAATTCGTTGTGTGATTCAATATCAAAATTTCCTGGATCATCATATAATAGTGGTTGAATAATTGAATGGTTCTTTGTAGCAATTTCTAATCCTTCAAGTTTATCTTTCCATCCTTTGTTCAGGACTTCTTTATCACCTTCTTTTGCTTTTAAATATCGTAGATAGTCTTTATACTTATCTTTTAGTTCAGTAGCATCGGCAAGAATTTTATCCTCACTCTTACCTTTAATTGAATATTGTTTACTATATTCTTGTATTATGATATCTTTTTGTAATCTTTTGAACTTTGATAGTCCATCAATATATTGTTTAGCTTGTTCTGAACTTGGTATTTTATAATCAAAGAATTCATATGTTTCATCAAACTTATCTCGTTCTAAGAAATACATATGTATTATCTTTCCATCTTCTAAATAACTTTTCTTTTCCTCTTCAAGTTCTTTATCTAGAAACATTTTGAAAGTTAATGGTGAAGTTTGAAAATGTCTCAAAGAGGAATGTGAAATTCTTTTTATGGAATAATATTCGTTATCTGTTATCATTAATTGTAAATTTTTTCTTCTAATCTAAGATGATTTACAATTTTTTCAATTTCTTTTTCTGTTTTAACAAAAGCAATATGACTCCAATCTTCTTTTTTAATACTAATTGTTTTGCGCTTTAATAGTTTGGATATTAAAGACTGATCTTTAGTATCAATCCAAGTATATTGTTTATAAATATTCCAACCTATTATTATTTTAGTTTCTTCTGCTTTAGAATTCCACCTTGAATTAGTAGTTGGTGTTGCTTTAAATATTAATCGTTCGTTCATTTTTGTTTAATTAATTTAATTACTTCATCTATCTGTTTTAAATTCCTAGGTAGATATAAAGTAACATGGTTCTTTTGTTGTTTTAAATACCATTTGAACATTTTCCATTTAATTGGAAATGAATCATTTGGGTAGCCTTTACACTCTATAATCCAGTTATCGGTTATATTAACAAAATCTGGTTTATATGTAATAGGTCTTATTTTATTTGTTGCAGGTTCAAAGTTCTTACTTCTCTTATTAGGTTCATAACTTTTACTTTTAAGTTCAAATCCTGGCTGTAATACAAATACATATTTCTCATATTCAGCTTTGATATTTTCTTCTTTTAAACGTTTGTAACAATATGCTTCCAATTTAGATTTAAATTGTATACCGTCTACTAATGATAGTGTGGCGTTGCGTACTTTACCAGGATTGACTTTCTTCTTTCTTCTTATAGGGGACATTTAATTATTTTCATATATTAATTTTCTAATGGCTTCATCCATTATTTGTTTACGTGTTAATTTCTTGAGTATTCTTTTCTTCTTCTGTGGTAATACTTTTAGACCTGGTTTGATTTCGTATTTTTTCATAATTAAAAAGGTCTCATCCAATGATTCCACGGATCGTAATCTAATCTAGCAACTCTACCAAATCCTTTTTCTTCAGATTTAGCTTTATCTGTTTGTTGTTTAGTTAAACCTCTGTTTTGTAAAAACATTTCATTTACAGGAATTACTTTTCCTTCATCTGTTAGTTTAAGATCAGATTCTTCTATTGGTCTACCTAATTTCTTTTCGATACAAGTAACACACAATACATCTTTCCATTTGTCGCTTATTTGTCTCCATAGACTATCTTTAAGCATAACCATTTGAAAATTAAAACCATGTACTTCTGTTTTACATTCTTTGCAAAGTGTCATAATATTTCTTTTAATAATTTTTCAGTTTGTTCAATACCAAATGTCTCTATAAAATCACTAACATCCTTTATACCATATAAGTCTAAGTAATGTTTCGAAATAAATGTGATTTCTACATCATATTTGTTTTTTAAATCATTTGCTCCTTTAATTCCTGCTTCATCATTATCAAAGAGCACCACGAGCCTTTTAAAGCGCTTTTTAGCCTCAAGGATCACTTCTTTTGGTAGAGTTGATACTTCAGACTGGGGAGCTATTGCAGGCACGTTAAATAGGCTTAAAACCATTACGTCCTTAAGGGACTTAGTTATTACTAATAAGTCACCAGATTCAGGTAATTGTTCCCAACCTTGTATGTCTGACTTAAGACAATTACTTCTCCATTTGTCTTCTCTATTAGTAGAGTTAGGTCTGTATATTTTATATGCATTAAATATTCTAAATGCATACATTGGTTGTTCTTTAGTGTAATATAAGTGACCAACTTTATCATCAACCCAATACTTGTCAATAGGTACTATGTTGTATTTCTTTAATGTTTCTCTATCAATGTGATATTTGCTCCAATAAGTATCATCTGTTTCTGTCCAGTTTTTACGTTTAATAGAAATCATTTTACGTTTACCCTTAAATTCTTTTTTAAGGTTTAAACCAAATTCTGATTTCGTAGTTACTTCTTTATTAATTTTTTCTAATGCTTTTTTATATCCGATATTAAATAGTAACTGTACAAACTTAACACAATTTCCTGATACACCAGTTGCTTGATCCTTAAACAAAAGATCACCTGTTCTAGAACACTTAAATATACCAAATGATGGATGATTATCTTTATCTCTCAATGGAGATTTAATCACTTTACCTATTATGAATTTGTCACCTATGTAATGTGAGTAGATGTCAAACTCTGTTGTTTTTTCTAAGATTTTATCTAATGTAAGATCTTCGACTATTTTTGTTGTATCATACATCTATTAAAAATAGAAAGGTGCTAGGGGTTTAGACTAGCACCCTTGGTTTTATATTAGAAAGGTAAACCATCTTTGGATTCACCTTGTGAAGGTTGACCAGACTCATCTGATGTAGCAAATACATCAACAACAGTAGAGACATCTCTATCTTTTTTGTCTTTACTCATTTTGTCTATAGATGAAATCTTAAGTTTAGAATCTTCTTTAGATATACTCATGTTCTCTATAAATGGAGTATACTTAGGAAGTGAAGTAAAATCATTCCATGAATAAATTACTTTAATTCTAACCTTTACACCCTCAAAATTGTTAGCTAATTTAGAAATGACTGATTCTGCAAATTCTTTAAAGGAATTTACTTTCAGTTTAGCTTCGTCTTTGGATATATATTTGGTCATAATGTGATGAACTCTCTTCATCTGGTTTTGGGTCTTGCTCTGCAGTTTTACAAGATCCATGTCTTTATCTTTTGGTTCCCACTCTGTATGAGATAGTTCTGCACCATTCTCATCTTTAAAATAGAAAGCCAAAAACTGATTACCGTTTTCGGTTGTACTATATACTATTCTTGTTAATTCTACATTTTCATGTATCCCAACATCCATGAAGTTTGTCCCTGAACTTTCAGAGTCAAAATCCGCTGTAATGTTATAATCAATGTTTGCCATTTATTTTTTTGTTTTTATTTGTTTAATACTTCATTCATCCGATTAATGAATGGAACATAATCATTCTCAATCTCCTCTAATCCTTCTGTTAAAAACATTGGCGGGGTTTTGGCTGAACTTTTTCCATCCGAATTCATTGTTATAGAATACTTGCGTTTAGCATCTATAATGCGCATATCAGCGAAATGAACAATGGTAAATTCTTTTTCTACCATTCCTTTCCATTCCTTACCTTTAACCATAATTCTTTTTTCCACAGCACCTTCTTCTGTTTCAACCCACTCATAGTGAGCAGTAACAAAGATGTCTTTTGGAAATTTCTTAATTATATATAAAAGTTTACCGATTTCTTCATTATACATATTCCATATATCAAAGTTTCGTTTAGTTTCTCGTGCATTTCTCAATAGATTTTCCAGATAAGCGGAAAAACTGTCTAATACTACCACCTCAATCTCCTTATTTTTTGCATATTCGATAAGTTTCTGATAAGTTTCTTGCCACGTATTGGGAGTACAATAATGTTTAAAATTGTTTTGAAAGGGTAATGGCTTACCTTCGCAGTTTATGAAACCTGTAGTTTCTGGGTTTAAATTACGAAAAGCCATAGTTTTTCCACGACCTGACATACCTACTAAAGCTGTTTGATATGGGGTTCGTGTACTCATTTTATTCCTCTACGGATTCTTTTAAAACATCAATTGCTATTTCTAACTGTTCTTGTGTGATTGGACTTAATGTCAATACAGAGACACCTAATTCTTCATTAGTATGCAGAGCTTTAAGATACTCAAGTAATTTATTAAGATGTTCTTGATTTTCAAAATCAAAATCTACATCAAAAATTACATCTAATACTTCCTTGTCTGCAATGTCTTTGTCTAGTGCAACTAAGCTTAAAAAATATTTCATTTATTTGTTGTTTGTTTAAAATCATTACTATATTTGGAATAACATAACCGTTATTTAGTTTGGGTATCCTTAGATCCACGGTGGTAATTGGTGACTTTTGGGGGGTCTGTAATTTTGTTATTCTAACCTCAGTTTTTACAAATATAGTAATGAAGGATTATATATTATGCTAAATATCCGTTGCCATAAATATCCTCTTTTACAAGTAGGATTTTACTGCCGATTTTAACATATCGCTGTCCTGTGTATTCATCTTCTTTTATTATGAAGAGATCGTAACCAACTTTCACGAAATTATCATGAACTGTTACTGGGTCTGTTGTATATACTACAGTTTTCTTTACCTTTTTAGGTTTAGGAGCTTCTATAGTAATCAGAGCAACCGGTTCTCCCTTGTGAGTAGGACTGGTATTACTATATTTCTTAGCATATTTGTTTAGATTATCAAATACATCAATTGCATCTTCTAAAAGAGAAAATACTTTGTTAACTCGTTTTTGCATAACGATTTCTTCAACTGACGTGATTTCATAATCATATTGTTTGCTCGTACCAACTATCACCCAGTCTCCTGGTGTAATGCTAGAATAATTTCTGCATTTCAAAGATAGATTGTTAATGACTGTTTCTAATAAACTACATTTATTATAATCATCTACCAGTACTGCAAAAGATGTTCTTTTGTTTATAAAACACATATTGTTTGTTTATTTAATTATATTTAACATATTTGCTTCTTCAAGCGTGTTATGTTTGAGATGATTTTCAAACACTAAAATCTTTGGTTCTCCTTCTCGAACTTTTAGAAAATGCATAAATACTAAATTTTTAGCTGACCAACTATTTGGGCCGTATAAATCAATTCCTAAAACTTCTGGCCTGTGAAGAACTATTACATAATCAGAGGCCTGAAATACGCTATCACCACCAAATATATCTCTACGAACAGGAAAATGTAGAGTAGGATTAGTGATTCTATCCTTATCTTCTATTTCTCTATTCATCTGAGACAATTGTATAATAGTATTTTTGCCATACTTTTTGACTTCCATAAACATTCGTTGAAGATCAAATAAGGTTTCCCTTTCTTTATCTCCTACTTTGCCTTTGGTTAAAAGAGTGTGGTCAAGTATAATTATTAACCACTTATCTTTAGCTACTTCAGATTGACTAAAATCTATTATTGTGTTACGTATTTCTTCGATTGTACCTGGACTATCTACATAAAAGATAGGATACTTTTCGATTTCCTGAGCATGTTTGACTATGTCTGCATAGTCAGAGTCTGTAAAGGATTCCCTTATTTCGTCTGTACCACTATACAATTCTGATGTTGTTTTTTTCAAACGCTGAGATAGTTTCCTACCTACTTGTTTTGAACCTAACATTTCAAAATTGAACGATAATACAACAAAGTCTTCCTTTGGATTTAATTCAAACAAATCAGTTTCTAGCGAATTTGCAAACGCACTCTTGCCTGAACCTGAAATACCAGCGATAGTATAGATACAATTAGGCTCTATACCACCCATACACTGTTTATTAAACTTGTTCCATTTAGTTTTCAAAGATTTAACAACTCCATGTCGTCTGTCGTTAATATACCTAAGAATTTCTTTGGTTGGCTCCTTTATATGCCGAACATGTAATACTTTATTCGACATCTGTTCCATATTTTTTATCTTCATTTAGAACACCAGTAGAATCAACTATTCTATCTGCGTAAGATTCCCATTCTCTTGAAGCAAGCCATGAAGGCATTCTCTTCATATAATACAAAGAGCCTTCTTTTTGTCTAAGACTTATTTCAAGTCTCAAACATTCTAAAATATGGTCGTGTTTTGACCTGTTATTTCCTGTAATTAGTCTGTACAACTTTTCGCTACGATCCCTATCTGTTCTTAAATAATCGACTGTTCCATTTGGCCTAAAAACTTTTCTTGGAAATGTGTTTAGCAGTTCTTCAAAAAGGTTTCCTTGTGCTATTGCTTTTGAGTATAGCGGTGAAACTTTGATATGTTGGAAATCTTCAGGGTAGGTAGCATTATAGTTTAAGAAGCCACGACTACTCAATATAGACAGATCTTTTCCTAATGAATCCATAGATTCGGTTACATTAAGATAAGATATTAATTCATCTATTTTTTGATCGTGAACTAGTTTAACTATTAAAAACTGATGTGCTGTTACTTTTAATTTTTTTAATGTTTCAATACTAACTTCTAGTAACATATTCTATATTTATTGAGGCGAATATGTCACATTTTATATTTTAGAAAGGTTGTCTGTATCTTATTCTTGTATGTAACTTTCTATCTCCTCCTATTGTTGTTTTTTTTATTATATCTTTAAATGATTTAGGTGGGTTAATAATTCTTATTGTTGGTATATCAATACCAAATATAAACTTTAATTGCCAACTTGGTTGGTACTTAGGCATTTCTTGCTTAAGTATATCCATCATTAATCTTAATTCTTTATTGTTAGGCTGACTTATACCCTTTATAGGTATATCTTCCTTATTTATTATTACAAAGTTGTCTGGTTCTCCTATTATTTTACAATTATATTGTGGACATTCCTTTAAATTAGGGATTATCCTGTTCATAAGAAAACTAATTCTTCGTAAACTTTTTTCGTGATTATCTGACATTAGAATAGTTTTAATATTTCATTTGATTTTTTTAAACGTTTTTCACTTTTTCTATATTCTTCTAATTCTTTTATATAACAATTTAAAAACTTAAATGTATGTGAATTTTCAATATCATCTCTTACAATATATCCTTCTATTATTTTATCTTTATTTAAATAATTTTGAGGTATAAGTTTAACATAATAATATCTGTTATAATTACCTCTTGGTGTATTAGAATAATCTATAGTATCTTTTGATATAATCACAAATATAGTTTTATAGGGTAAAATTCCACCCAAAGAATCATTAGAAAAAAATGTACTAAAATTTAGACATATTACTGTATCTCCAAATTCAAAATTATTTTGTCCAAATCCAATTGAACAAAACATAAATAAGCCTAATAATAAATTTGATAATTTTTTCATTTTAAAATAATTTTAATTGAAAATCTTTGATTTGATAAATAATTTTGTTTACTTCTGAAATATAATAATTATAGTCAATGTTATATTTACTAAAATCATCATGTTGAATAAAATCATTAAATACTGTAACCTTACGATTAGCACAATAATTAATCATTTTTGATTCATCTGGTTCTACTTTAAACAAGGAACCGCCTACTGTAGATACATAAAATCTAACTGTTTTTTGTAATTGCTGTATGTTTTTTTCACCATCTTTTATGGTATGAAATTCATTTTGAAATTTGCTATCCGTTTTTTTAGCAATACAGAAATCGTATATATCTCTATGATTTAGTATGGTATCTTCCACTTTAATTCCTTTAACAAAGTAATTATATAGAGCTTTAGATACTATTGGTTTATCAAATCCTTTTTTTAAATCTATTTCTTGTAAAAATTCACCTTTTTCTTTTGTTTTACCATCTTCTTTGATGGCTATATAATTATTTACATCTCTACGAATGTAGTCTGTATAATAAGTATATTCTAATTCTAGCATTGTTTTCTTTTCCCATCGCTTACAGATTTCATAGTATTCAGATTCTCTACTTTTATCTACCATTGTAATTACACCGTCTGTATTTGCTGATATTACTTTAAATTTGTTTAATACTAACATTTCTATTAGCATTAATAAATATAATTGACCATTTATAGTTACTTGTAATCCTGCTAATGGATCATACAACCAATGTTTATTGTATAATAATTTACCAAATGAAGAGTTTAGTACAATTTTTAAAGCACTATCCGTACAACTATCTCCACTCTTTTTAGATTCAATTCTATCTTCTTTTACTTTTTTGTAATCTTGTATAAATTGCTTACCTAAATGTTGAGGATGAATGTTATGATTAATGATTATAGTAGGATACATACTAGCTACATCACAATCTATAATTTTTGTGTTATCTGCAACTTTAAATATATCTCCTTTATCTACTGAATGTAAACCACCTACACCCATCTTATATTCAACACCACCAAAACTAAACGTTTTAGTAAAAAAAGGCAATGATTTATAATAAGTGTGAGTAATTACATTTTCAAGTACATCGTTTAATTCTTGTGTTTCAAATTCAATTTGATCAAATACTACGTGTTTAAATTGTATTATTGGTCTTTCTGTTCTTAATTGCGTAAAGTCTCTAGTAGAGATTCCTGTGGAATCACTATAAAACTTTTCTAACAATCTATTTGCTATACCACTATCTGATTCTGAATAGGCATTAATATTGTATTTTTTTGAGATAGCAAATCTTAATTTTATAGCAGGTAAGGTTCTATTGTATAATAATTCAGTTATTTCAACATCATTTAAATTATATAAATGTAGTGTTTCTAGATCACTAGGCTGTATTTCCTTATCCCACTCAATTGGTAAATCTTGTAACTTATGCCATTTTAAACTAGTGCCTACTAGTTTTAATGATTTCATATTAAGATTAGCGACTTTCATTAAATCGATAAATCTAAATGGTAAGTTGTATTTAAATTGATTATAATTTTCAATTTCAATTACTTGACTAGCAACTTTATAAATTTCATACGCAATAGAAGAACTGTCTTGAAATGTCAAGTAGTGTTTATTTTTATGTATAAAATTTAAAAGTTGATTATCGAAATTATAACTATTATATCCAACGAACCATTTAGAATTATCATCAATGAACTTAGCTAATTCATCAAAATCGTTTCTATCTTTGTATATGATAAATTCTGTAAGTTCTTGTGTTTTTGGGTTTTTAAAGATACATCCGAAATAGTTACGATACGTTTCTATATCAAAGATGTATAACATGTTTTTATATTTTAATTTTTCAGACGTCTGATTTTTTCTATTTCCAATCTCTTAAGTTTGAGTGGTGAAATAGTATAAGTTATTTTCTTATCTGGACATTTCCATGTCCTTTGTTTGGTAGAAGTTTTTAACATTCTTCTTTTGAGTCTCATTTCGTAATTAGTAAGGAAAATAGATCTTACTGCATAATGATTCTCAATTATTTTTTCAGTACTAGCTTTTTTACCTTCGGTGATGTTAGAAATTTGATTTAGTTTCTTTTTCTTCCATTCTTTTAAATTTGCTATGTACCTTCTGTTTTTTCTGCTGATTCCGTTGTATGTAGATCTTACATCATGACCTTGACTGGTTATGATACCAAGACCATCTTTCCATACCTTTTCTTTTGCTACTTTGGTTAAGTATTCTTTCCATTCCTGTTTGTCTACAATTGACAAATGAGAAACCTGTTTAACCATACGAGTTGCCTTAATTAAAGGAACTCTAAACACTTCACCTGTAGTAGATGTTTTTACGCAAACCAGTCGGTTAAGGTTCATCTTTTCGATATTATTTTGATGTAACCTTAGTGATAATTCGGATGGGGGTTTTACTTTTTTATTTGGTTTTAATGCAAGTTTTCCAACTCTATTTAAACCAACTCCTCTATGACAATTTACGTAATTTATTTTATTATTTAATTTAGTCTTCACTGGATTTTGTCCTCCAACATTTATTAATTATTAATTTAGATACAATTGTTCTGATTTTTCAATGACCTTACATTTAAAAGTACCAAATGTTTTTTCATTCATTGTATATTTAATGAAGCCAATTACATAATCTCCAATTGTATTATTATCTGGTTCTTTTGCTCCATGTCCATCCAAATCTAGAGCATTTCTCCAATCTTTCCAAAGTGGACGTTGGTCTGGATCTGTATACTTTTCTATATTGAACCATTTTTTATATAGACTATTATTTAGACCTAACTTTCTCTGTTCTGTTCCATTCAAGAAAACAAAAGGAGTATAATTTACTCGTATACCAAATAGTATTTCAGGTAGTACTTTTACTTCAGGGATATCAGGAAAGGAAAAAATTAGACCACAGTTATTTTTGAGCAAATCTCTTAAAGTATTGGTTTTATAAAAGCAACCTGTTCTTTTGGTATATTCTCTTATGATCATTGGTTTTTTTGTAAAATTACTGTTAGTTACTCCTAATAATTGAACTTGTCCTGGATATAGCGAACTCTGAAGTTTAAGTTTTGCCAGATAAAAAGGTAAACTTACCACAATATCTTTAGAATCTACCCACCAGGGATTTTCAATATACACATCAACTTTTACATTTTTCTTTAAAGCCCTGATATGATTTGTTTCAATCAACTCTTTTAAATGGTCATCATGAAAGGGAATAAGTGTTTCAGTACGAAATGTATGCCAATGTGTTTCTATTTTCCTATAATTGAAAACTCCTCTTTTTCCTTTTGTTGTTATAAATTGATATGCAACATAATCAAATATAAAAGGATGAGAATAGTTATTACGAATCTCTTCAAAAGAAGGAGTATAATAATTTGGACCTGGTTCTATTTCTTCAGATTCTATTGGAATAAATTTAAGTAATGTGCCTACTTTTTTTCCATTATATGTAATTTCTTTATTCATTACAATAGGATCTGTAAAACGATATCTTATATCTTTCATGATAAAATATAAAAAAGGTTACCGTTGCTAATTAAAACAACAGTAACCTATATTATTAACCGGGATTTGTTTATTCTACCCTAACAAGTATTTGATCGATTTCAACCTTTTTTTCTTTTTTGGCATATTTTTCGTCAAGTTCGATAAGTTCTTTAGTCAGGCTATCAAATTTCAAGTTGAATAGGATACTCGGAAGCCAGGGACGAGAAGCTTGTAAGGCTAATAATTCACCCTGAATATGATTTTTACGAGCAAAATCTTTCAACATTGATTTTGTAATTAATATATGATTGTTTCTCATTATTGTATTATTTTATTATTTTGGTAATTAATTAAAAAAGATCTCTTGTTAGAGATATATTATTGGAATATTTTATTTATTTCTTTTATTTTACGAATAACAGCTTCTTTATTAAAGCATTCTCCTTGATCGATATAGATATTTTCATTATCTGATACTTTATTTAATCTAGCACTTTGACCTAAGCCAGCTGATACTTTAAATTTAGCACAGAACAATAAAAATGTCCAATATCTAAAAAACCAAGGTGAAATAGAAGTTATTAAACTGGCTTTTATTAGAGGTTCTTGGTAATCTTTTACTTTTATTTCAGTGTATGTTGTATTCATCCACTGTCCTTTGTAACTACCAACTTGTCTATCAGCTAATGCTACAAATACTGCTACTTTATAACCTTTATTTTCTAAATAATCAGTTATTGCTACTGTAGATAAGCATTTATATAATAGGTTTTCACTAGAGCAAAATGCATTTTCTGATATATTTACGTATATATTTATAAATTTACCATTTTTTGCTCCGTCTGTACGGAATCTTTTCCTTAACGAAGGGCTAGATTCATAAAGTCTTTCCATATCCATATCGTCTCCGTCTATTTCATCCCATTTGTAGTCAAAATTAGATCCAGCTAATATTTCTATTTCTTCTTCTAACTCTTTTAGTTTCTCTAGACCTTTTGGATATGAATACTTACTTTCGTTTATTTCCTTCAGTGATAGTCCTCTAAATCTTGGACTATCTTCTTTAAAGATTGAATTATGATAGTGAGCATCTCCTGTATCTTCTATTTTTAAACATTCTTTGTAAAAATCCTCAAGATTATCAAATTTAATATCAAGATGATAGTGATTTTGTGAATAAGGGTACATATTTTGTTTTTTAATTAAGCACAAGTAACAGAATAGGCCATACCTGTCATATCTGTTGTAATTATTTGTCCTGTTGGGCCTGCCATTGGAATTTCTTGTTGCTTAAGAATTTGTTTTTTTATTTCTGCTAATACTGCTTTTGCATGTATTAAACTATCACAATATAATTTAAAGTCACTACTTCTACTCTTAACTATATATGGTGATTCATGTCTACTTTCTTCTCGATTAATTATTTTAACATAAGTTTCTTTTGGTGAAACATTATGTTTAATAATATTTAAATCAACTTCGTGTAGTTGATATTCTTTTATTTCTTTTTGTCTTCTTTTGCTTAATTCTTCTTGTTGTTTTATGGCATTTAATTTTTTGATTTCCTCTTCCATTTTCTCTAACTCAGCAATAAACTCACTAAGTAATCTCTTTTCTGCTTTGCTCCAGTTAACAATCAAATGCTCTTGCCAATCTTTAACACCAAATTTCTTTAATTTATCTCCTTCAATTATCATTCTAGTAGAAGCTACTCTTCTTAATGCATGTTTTTCGATTGCTAGTCTTAATAAAGCGGCATAATCTACCACTTCTGAATCAAACTGAGATTCATATGCATAAGAATAATTTACTTCCATAATTCCACCAACAAATCTGTCAATGGTTGAAGAATCTAATTGGTTATTTGCAACGTACTGTCTGTCAGCTCCAGTACCAAACGTATTGGATGTTGCAACTATAATACATTCCGGATGTCTTTCAATGATTCCTGTTGTTGTATTCAATATACCATTTGCTAAAGCAGAGTTTGCTACTTGAGCAACACTTGGATCTAATGCTGAGAACTCATCCAACAAAATAATTGAAGGTTGACAATAATATTCAGCAAAAGGTGTTTTTTCTCTACTTGGATACTTGTACCCGTTAAATTCTGCGGCACTTGTACCTAATCCACATGATACAACATAACAAGGTATATTCATTTTCTTGGCTGTAGTTCTGGTTATTGTTGTTTTTCCGCAACCAGCTGGGCCAACCATCCATATGTTTCGTAATCCTGCTTTAATTAAAATTTCTAGTTTCATTTCAGCAGAACTGTTTTTTAGACTTGTCATACTTAAGTCTTCTTGATTTTCTTGCTCTCCTTCTCCTTCTGAATTATCAGGTTTATCTTTCTTCTTTGAATCGCTTTCCTTTTCTGACTTTTCAGGTTTTCCATCTACCTCATCTTCGCTTTTATCATCTGCATCATATGGTTCTGGACTTTCATATTCTCCCATAAAAGGAGCATCACTAGTAACAATCTGCCTTTCAAAAGGATCTGTTGTTCCAGAAGCACTTGTTATTTCCATATTTATTGTTTGTTATATTTGTTATTATTGTTGTTAATTTGTAAAAAATAAAGTGTGGTTTGTTTAACTCTGATACCGATGGATTTATACGAGCAAAATGGAATTACCCACTTAAACCACACTTTAGCTTCTTTGTTTAGTTAAACGTACTTATTTAACTAGTTTATTTCTTTGTTTTTCATATTGTCCAGTCCAGCTCATGAAGTTTGCAAAAACTCCACTCTCTTTAGACCATAAAAATGATTCTCCTCCTGGTATAGCATCCGTAAATACATTATCAGTATGCCATTTATCTACAGGAGATAAGGCTGTTATTTGTCTGCAAATAACTCCACCACTAGTGAATACGGGAGTTATTTTAACATTTTGCTTTTTGTGTTGATCACCATGATGCCATTCTCTGAATGTGGATTTACCCCACAATTCAGGAAAAGCCTGAGCCAATTCATTACTCCATACGGTATGTTTTCCAACAATCCTATGAGTAAATCCTACAAGCAATGTTCCCCACAATCTGGCTTTACGTGGATTTTCTGAAACGTCCACGGTTATTCTAGAATTACTCCTAAAATGTTCTTTTAATGCAAAAGCTAACATAAAAGATGTTAAGAAATCATGGTTACCAGGTATCCAAATAACTTCTACTGGTGCAACTTTGCTTGCTTTATAGATATTATCCCTAGATACAGCGAATGCTTTATTATGAACCTTTGTAATCCTACCATCAACGTCGAGAGTATGATCTCCACCAGTTGTATGACCAGCCATGTTATCAACATGATACATGTCTTGACCAATTATGTAGAATATTTTTTCAGGTTTATGAGGACTGATCAAGTCTAAGTTACGATCTGTAACATATTGATAATCCTTTGTAGCAATATTTAAGTCGAAATTACGATAACCTGTTTCTTGTTCCCATGCTAACTTACCTAGATGTGCATCAAAGGTAGTTATTTCAGCGGCAATTCCATTTTTTGAATTACGATATCGAGCAACAAGAGGTGCACTAAATGGTGGCATCTCCTTCATTAGTTCTTTGAAAGAACTTAAAAGATCCGCTTCTATAGGTTTACGTTTGAAAATAATCTCTATAGAATTACTTTTATTATCAGACATCATGAATTCAGGATATCTAATACTTGTACCTTCCATGTACTGTCCTAATGGCTTACCGTCTTCATCTCTTGGTACTTCCCACTTAAGAATTTGATCTCTTTTTATAGCAGAAGTATTCCATCCACCTTCTTTAACACGAAATGAATCAACATAGTACAAATTCATGTCTATATTGTGTTTTTTAATTATCTCCTCGATAAGGATATTTCCTATTACTTTTTCTTTAATTTTGAGTGTCTTCTCCATTATTTATTTGATTTTAAATGTCGTATGTTATTCCTTCTTCTTTACATAATTCAAATGCATCAATTTCAAAACTATCGCTTATTATTTGAACTAGTCTTTTATTTAATTTATTGAAGGAATGAAGGGTTCGTAATAATTTAATTATTTTGTCTTTTATCTAATGTTTTTTTAACATATTGTAAAAAGTCTTCTAATTGATCATCTTTTTTATAAAAAGGATCAAGGGTGGTTCCTCTTATTAAATCAGCAATATTAGGATGTGATTTGTATAGAGTATTAAACATGGTTTGTCCAAGTCTCCATTCAGGATGAAGTTTTTTATTTGATTCAACTTCCTCTATAAATTTTTTATACATTTAATTAAATTTTTTAATTATATCCTCTATAGATATAGGTTTATAGTTTAACGCTTCACATGAAACGTCCATAATTTTACCTGTTATATTTGTTGGTGTTCCATGTGTATGTCCATGTAAATGAATAGAACCTCTGTTTTTTAGTAACCATGAATAGATAGGATAATGATCTAAAACAAAAGTATATCCGTTATATTCAAAATTGATTCTATCATGAACTGATTCAAAACGATGTTTAAATTGATTTGCTTTTAATGTTCTACCATCATGATTACCTTTAATAAATATAATTTTACCTTTTAAACTATTAAATATATGATTAATGGTTGTAGTATTACATTTATAAGCAAAATCTCCTAACATATAAACGGTATCCTCATCTGTTACTATAGAGTTCCAATTGTTAATAATAGTTTGATTCATTTCGTTGACATCTTTAAAAGGTCTTGCTTTGCCATTTGGCCAACTTAAAGATCCTTTATGACCAAAATGTGTATCTGAGATAAAGTATATCATTAGTGTTCAATTAATTTAAGTTTATATTTTTCAATAAGTAAATCAAATGATTTTTTATTTACTATAAAATAAACAAGTAACCATCCTTTATTTGGTCCGTTTATTGTGTGAAATGTTATTTCATAATCACATAGATTGGTATCTATGGTTTCTTTATTATACAGAAAACGATCTATACAATCTATCTTTGCTGTTTTGTCATTAAATAGAAAGTCAATACTTGATTTTAAAGTCAATCTTTTATCCACACCTCTATATTTGAAAGGAGCGCCCGTACTATATTTACTTTGACAAGATATATCATAACTTAGATCAATTGCATCTTTAATAAACTTTCTTTTGATAGATTTATTAAGACTATTTGAATTGTAAAATCCGTTTGTCATATTTTTAGTTTTTTAATAAATAAAAAAGGGGATTGGTCGCTTAGCGTCCGTTCCCCTTGTAGCCTATAGATACTCTCTATAGGGTTGTTAAAACTTGTCATCGGATATTATAAGGTCTATCCTTCGGTTGTACCGTCCTCTAAGTTTTACATAATTTGAAAGGATAATTATTGGTTTCTGATTTTATCATCCCTGTTCACTTTTTCATTATAAATAGTATAAACCTTTTTCTTTATAATGGTGTAAACTTACTAGGGACAATAAAATTAACAGTTAGACGTTTGGCGGTACTTTAAGCAGAAGCACGCTTCCCGTGATCCATTATCTATTATAATTATCCTTTTACATTATTTGACATGTATCGTTGTTACAATACATCTCAGGACTTGAGTCTGTTCCTACGTCATTAAATTCTAATGATTGTATTTCTTTGACTCTTCGTTCGTATTCTTCTTTTGTTATTTCTTCGTATGGCATTTGTGGGTAACTTGCTTTTTCTAATTTTGGTAAGAAACTTATAGCCTTTAATCTGTATTGAAAGTAATTTAATGCTCTAGCAATATCCTTTCTTTCATGCTGTTTAAAAGTTATAGTACAAGATACTTGATTATCTGCCCAATGTTGTTGTATAAATGAAGCTAATTCTAATTGTTCCCACATACTAACATCATTAATAGTACGTACACCTTCAATAGATACAGGTACTTCAACAACTATAGTATTATTAGGATCATTTAAATCTTTTTCAATTGGGTAGTTTGCTTTTTCAATGTATGGTACTAAATCTGAATTGTTTGATATTCTCATTCTCCTAATATAATAATTACTTTCAGGATAATGTAATCCTGGTGTAACACCAGGTAATAAACTAATTGTACCAGACGGTTTAATAGATGTTATTTTAATAGATCTTGGAACTGCGAACCAGTCCGAGTATATTGCATCATAATGTGATAAAACGTTATATCCACGTTCTATTAAGTCTTTAAATTTTGAAATTCCATTTTGATCGATGTATTGTGCAATACCTGATATTGATGTTCCTATGCGTCTATTTCTTAATTGTACTCTATTTGTTTCAGGCCAATGTGTTTTACCTAAAGTTACTGTTTTGGCATATAAATATGCAAACTTCAATGTCCTTAAGTAGTCTTCTGTTGTTTCATGTTTAGTAGGAAATGTTTCTACTAATGTACACATTTCGTATGATTCTAAACTTTGTTCCCCGCAAGGATTAGTTAAAACAGCTTTACTATCTTTTAGATCTATAATTCCATTCATTCTGCTGTATTCCTGTATATTATCTAACCATATATATCCAGGTTCACCATTCTTTGCTGTTTGTTCTGCAATTTTAGTATAATCCATTCCTATTTTTGCAAATACACTATTATTTGATGCCCAACCATATTCCGCTCTATGTACATTTGTTCCTCTGTACATTTGTGCTGCATCATCCCACTTATAATCTTTTAGTTTAAGATATGAGTTGTCATCAGCTTCACCGAATGCAATTTGTGCAGTACGTCTAACATTACCTGCTACAACACATTGTCCTATCATATTCATGATATCAACAATGTCTTCACCCGTCATTAAATTACCTATTCTTTTTGTTAAAACTTGTTTGATTTGTTCATGTAATTTAACTAATGGTTCTGGTCCTGCTGACTTACCACCGAATGTTCTAATTATAGTACCTTTTGGTCTTATTAAACTATAATTAAAAGTAGGTAATTTGTCACCTTTAAAATACGCATTTAGAAGCAGTTTTAAGCTCTCTATCCACCCCTCACGGGTGTCTGGTATAGTGAAGTTGAGATCGTTCAAATTTGGGGCTGTAATCGGTATCTGTAGGGCTCCTTTGATATCAAATCCTGTACCAACGCCTAACATGCTAAAATCCATCATAAATTCGAATGGTTTTGTACCATCGACTAGTATGTCTTTAGTAGATACGGCAGCGCAGTTGTTGAGTGCAACAAACAGTTGCTTTTTCTCAATTATGTCTGTACCCATAGCCCATAATCCTCTACCTGGAGGTAGGAATTTCATATTGTACATTCTATCATACATTTCTTGTGCTGATTCTTGGGCTTTATCTTCATCCCAACCTAAACCATAGTTTAATATATGACGTTTTTGTATTGAATATGTTCCTTCAACTACACGTTTGATGGTTTCATACCATTTCTCATTTGTTCCATCCTCTTTAATTCGTGAATATGTACGTAAGTACACAAGTTCACCTAAACCATTAAAACCAAATGAGGGTTTCAATGATTCGTATTTCTTTATAAATTCGTTGTTTAGTATAAAATCCATTTATTGTTTTAAGTAAAAAAGGTGTTATTTTCATCTCCCCTACGTAATATAATTTTAATTATATATAATTATAACTATACCGCAAATAGGAACTATGGAGCGCCAGTGCTATATATGTTTTCTTATAACACCTTTTTTGTTTTATTATATTAATTTCAGATTAGGATTTATAAAAACCCTAATTTTTCTTGTTTTGTTGAATTTCGATAATCGAGCTTCAATTTTTGAAATATCAAAAGATAAATTCTCAATTTTCTTCTGCATATACTTTAATTTAAAACCTTCACAACCTTTAAGGGTTGATTCTAAACCTAATCTAGTTTGAGTTAGGTTAGAGAGTTTGTATATGTAAAAGAAATTGGGTTGAAGATCAGAATGACGCATCAAATTGGCTCTTTGTTGAGCTAATTTAAATACGATCAACTGTTCTTCTTTTTCTTTCAACAAATTTGATAATTCTCTGTTACTATCGTATATTTTACTATAGTAATTTTCTTTCTTACCGGTTTTTGCATTTTCAAAAATTGATAGAATATGAGAACGATTGACTTTAATTTCTTTTTCCAATCGATCTTTGTATTGAAGCAATTGCTCAACACTTATTCTCTTTCTGTTAAAGAAAGCACGAACATTATTGAATATATTTGTAAAAAACCCCTTAATTTTACTTACAAATGTAGTATCTGTAGTAAAATTTACTGGTTCACAACATTTAGTTTCTGCAAACATCATTATTTTTTTTGATTAATAGAACCGTCAGCTAATAGTTCTGGGTTAATCTTATCCAAATAGTTGTTTTCTTTTACTCTTTGTTCGTTAGAACGTTCTAACTCAATCAAAAGGCTTAAATACTCATCTTTATTTAAATTCTCATTATAAATGTTTAAAGGATTGATAGCAATATCATTCTTTATTAATTCATAATGAAGGTGTGGAGCTGTAGATAAGCCTGTACTACCAACTTCACCTATTTTTTGACCTACTTTGATAATATCACCTTCTTTAACTATAACTTTGCTTAAATGGGCATATCTTGTTTTAAATATAGAATCATGTTGTATAACAACTTGTCTTCCATATCCCCATTTATTAAAATTAGCAATTTTTATTATTCCACTTGCAGTAGCATAGACAGGAGTGCCATAGTCGGCAGTAAAGTCTATACCATTATGCATACAAGGAATGTGTAAAATTGGGTGATTCTTTCTCCAACCAAACATATCTGATATTTTTACTAGATACTTTGTTTTAATTGGTGATACCAAAGGTAAATAATCAAAAACATTATTTTTATTCTCCCTAGGTTTAATATTAAATACATATGTATTCAACACTAAATTATCATTTTTTGTCTTGTACTCACTGTTGAAACTGTTAGAATTATTTGAAAATAGACAAAAAAAGAGAATAACTAACATTAGTTTTCTCATAATTATAAATTTGGTTTAACATCGGCATATTTATTACTATGCCATTACTTTCGCATAAGCGACAGTTTTGTATACGATAAACAAATTTGATAGGTTTCTGATTGTATTATATTTATTTGATTGTTTGAGAGTTTGTTTCGTATGAATATTATTGAGCTTCGAGTAGGATTCGAACCTACGACCACCTGAGTACAAATCAGAGACTCTGACCAACTGAGCTACCGAAGCATAGTAGAACACCTTTCCTAGTGTTCCTGAACAGTTTAAACTGTAAGGGGACTTCTGCATCTGGTTAATAGCATAATCACGTTTGTAGCGGGAGAAGGATTCGAACCTCCGACCTCCAGATTATGAGTCTGACGAGCTGACCAACTGCTCTATCCCGCAATACCATTAATGTTTTGTTATTAGCTTTAATGCTGCTTGTAAACCTTCTTCAAGAGATTCTTCATATGTACTAAAAGGAGTAAACATATCTTTCATATTGGCGTTATTACCAATATAACAAGCTTTTGTAAATATATCGGTTAAATCTGAAAAAAGTTTTACATTTTGGTTGGTATATATAATTCTCCAATACCACCCATTCATATTTTCACAGACATATAAGTTAAAATTTACTTCGACTGATAATCCGTATGTTTCTCTTAAATATTTTTGAAGCAACGATAAGGTAACGTCATTATAAGCAAATTTATTTATTTGTTTTTTGACTAAATTGCTTGTTTCTAATGATATTAGTTGATCTTTCATTGTTTTTGTATTTAAAGTTACCCTGACTTTAAAGCCAGGATAACTCTTGTTCTAATGTTTTTAAAATAATCCCTTCTTTCTTTAAAGGGATCCAATATTTTTTTTATTTCCAGTAAATTCAATCTGGAAAGAGGAGATATTACAATAGAGGTTGTATTACTTGATTTCAATTGCTTGAAAGTAGTATTTGCTTTGATAAGTGTTTCTCTATTTGTAACAGTTTGAAATTGTTCCCATAAATAGTCCAGAACATCCCTATATCCTAAATGTACTTTGTACCGTAGGATATTATTGATCATATGCATAAACAGATTGATATAACCTGTTCCTAATCCTTTTACTCTTGCTAAATTGTCAAGTTTCGAAGGAATATGATAAATGCAGAGGTCTGTGATATTTATATTTTTTTGACTGACTCTGAGATTATACCATTTCTTTTTAAAATCAACTAAACCGTTTGATTTCACATGAATATATTCATATTCAGGATACAAACAATCTAACATGATTTTCAATCGTCTCTTTCTCAGAGGTGTTAAGTTTATCAGTTTCATCCAAATAGTTTAAGTAAAGACAATATTCTTATATAGTCCATATTGAAAAGAAAAGTAAGAAAAAGATATATTAATATAAAAATTATAGTTCCTTTGAATATTTCTATTGCCAACGAAAGACTATTTATTCTTGTAGAAGTTATGTCTTTGACTACTAATAGAATATACACAATAAGTACCGATATTAATATAATGAACCAATTCTTATAATATACTTTTTCTATTTCAGCCGTACTAACAAGGAATGTGATATTTGGTGGCTTTTCCAAAACTAGTTTAGATAAAGCTTCTGATAATGCAATGGTGGTATTATTGAATGTTTGAAGTTGTTCAACTACATTTTCTTTGTATTGAATGTCCGCTTTTGTCTTTTCTGTTCTTAATTCAACATTTGAATTAATAGTCACATCCAGACGAGATGAGTCTTTTGATATTCTATGTGTGCTTGTTTGAGCACATAATGTTAGAATAAGAAAAAAACCAATTAAAAATAATATAATCTTTTTCATGGTTTTAAATATAAAAGATAAATAATAAAGGAAAGGACATCACAGGATCCCTGCTTATTCCTTTCCCTGCCTTTCTGTTTGATCAAAAAGTATTTTTATGCCACACCGGATTCAATCAGTTTTTCAAGAAAACTGGTGGATCCATCCAGGCACTCCATGATATATTTTACACGTTTTAACGTTTCTTTGTTGACAATGTCGCAAATTTCACTTGGAGTTTCTTTATCGAAATAAATAGCTCCCATTAGTGAAACGGATTCACTGCTGGCTTCAGGATTCACAAAAATGTCACCATTTATGAGAATACTTTTACTGTTTTTTACTTTACATACTGCATCAACAATGATTTTTTTCTTAACACAATATTTCAAGCCTTCAATGAATTTTACTGTATCCTCAGGAAGGCTTTTACCTTCATATTTTACTGATTCTGTTATTGGATTCAGTTCTATTTGATAGAACACATCATCCAGGCCGATTTTTTCAGCAGGTGGTTTTGTAAAGATTCTTATTTCGGAGATATCTTTTTTTTCAGATACGTCTTTTACAAAATAACCCAAATGATCTGTTAGACCATCTACTCTTTCTTCTTTTTTCATGACAATAAATATTTATTGATTAAACATAATTGTTACAATATTCCAATTTCTATTGTAAATGATTTAGGGTGTTTATCTAGAATTTTGATAACTCTTTGATTTTTATATATTGGACCCCTTTTAATTTTTTTAGATATGTAATCCCCTTTGATGTTAATATAATCATCGCTTGTTTTACACCAAATATGAGTGAGAGGACTTGTCCTTTTACCCCACAAATTGTATTGAATTTTATGATTTGGTAGTTTTAAAATGTTTTTATCGAAATATTTCTTATAAGGTTTTACAAATATTACTTTTTCCTTTTTTTGTTTTTCTATTGGTATAATCCGACTACCAAATAGGTTAAATATTAGATAGGTAACTATGTATTTCTGATATACTAATTTTATTCCACCTACATTCAAGTCTTTTTCAATAATATTATTAGAAATTAAAGGAATATCTTTTTTTATTAGTTTGTAATATTCTCTTTGTATTCTCATTGCTTTTTTAGTTGATTTATAAAAAAGAAAGGGGTAGAATACTAAGGACTTTTGACATCCATATCCTACCCCACTAATTCTAACAGGGATGTTTTATTTGACTATCCCAATTTGTATAATACCATATATTTCTGGTATTTGCTTTACATTTTACTGACTTTTTTAAAAAATAGTTTGATATAAAAATACTATCTTTCTCCAATTTTTCACATTGGCTCTATTATTAACATTTTGAAAGGTTTGAAAATTCTGATATTAACGTGTGCTTAGCACAACCTGCTAATGAGCAGTTCGATTTTCATATTTTTATTCTATTTTAGCTGGAGAGACATAACGCTTTGCTCCAGTACAAGCTGGTTTAAATGAAACTATTTGATGTGATCTCAAGCGTTTACTCATTTAAATACGATTGTAGGAAAACCTACGATGTAAAAACGTAATCCTTGTTGTTTAATTATTTAAAGGCACTTAAACTATCCATTTGAGCCTGTGCAGTTGTTACAGAGTACGATGCCATATATGAATCGATAAGGTATGAGCTTATCTTTGTACTAAAGTCTAATTACTCGAATTATTACAAGAGCTCTGGGTATTTTCGTCGAGTTTATTTCTAACATCTGTGAAATTATAACTTTCTACTTACGTCATCTTGCTTACTTTCTCATTTTTTCGGCACTTGATTTACAGTCAAGCTTGGGTGTACTCCAACTAACCGTGTTTCTTTTTATTTAATGACCATCGTGCTTATCAGTCAGTTCTTAATTCCTGACCTTTCTCTCAACCTTAATCATTGAAAATAGCTAGAAGATAACCCATTTGCTTTCGAAGTGATGATTTTCAGGCATTTAGATTGTCAGTCTACTTACATAAGGTAAGCGAGTCTTCTTTCAATTGTTCAAGTTAAGTAGCAGATTCCTCTTTCTCGGAACGAGTTATTACCGCCCACGTTTACATTCTACTCTACTCTGGTTGGTAGTAGTGGTTCTAGAATAATATTTTCATAACAAGACCACGTATAGTTACTTTCTCTACTTTGGTCACAATATTTTTTGATTAATATCTTCCATTTGAAGATTTCATATCGTGGTAAATAAAAGCACTACGCCAGTATCATCATTACTATATTCTTATTCCAGATTTCTTCGGTGACATTAGCAGTATATATTAAACCAGGGAATCACACCCTTTCCGTCACTCATATGTTATACACCTAATTGTATCATTCTATATAGTCAACCCTTCTTTGTTTTAAGTTAAGTAACGAAATTAACGATAAAAACAGAAACTTAACAGTAAGACAAATACTTTAGAAGCTTCAAGACGACGTAACAGGTTTGATCAACTATTATCTCGTAAACTACGCCAAACGATATGACTGGAGTTTTCGTTGAACATCTGACCTCCAATTAGTCCTGCCATGACCCTTCCCTAAATTAGACATGTCATAAAACCGCCCTGTTGGGTATTGAGATGTGCTCATCAATGTACATTAAATACAATATAATGGTACAAACCCAAGTTTGTTTCCGTGGATCGCAACAAACGAGATCGACAAGTTTAGTTAAAGCTGTTTATAAGAAGCTACGGGGGTACGTTTTGTTTTTAGGGTACCTCGATAGAGGTATTTTTTGGTATTACCAGTATTTGATTTGATAAGACCATCTTTTCCTACAATTGTAATTGCAGATATTTTTAGATTTGTTGGTAAACTTTCGTTTACTAAATCTGTAATCAGTTTGTAATCTTCTTCCAATTCAGAATAATCATGCAAATCTATAGCAAATAAATCAGCTTCATCATAATCTGGTTCAATAAGAATATGATTTGTATCATTTATTATTGCAAAGGTTGCATCCTTAACTAAGGAAGAACTTTTGAATTTTTCTTCAATAGATGTGGCAAATACATTATCTCCAATTCTGTCAGTTTCATATCCTGTAACATAATTTTTAATTATGGGTATTTGTAGACAGGATAGACCAAAAAACTTTTTGATTCTTTGCCAAAAATTTGAAGGTTTACTAAAAACAAGTTTTTCCAAATATACCTTATCTGATGAAATGTTCCTTAATGCAGTGCCATTGTTTGAGGCAATGTCAACCCCTTTATTGTTATAAAAGGAAGGATCATATTCATTTCTAAGTATAGTTAATGTAGAAACAGGTAATTTTGATTTACCTAATATGTTTAAAATGTTTTTGGAAAAGGATGGATTTATTATAATAATTTCTTTAAATTCACCCAATTTTTGTTTGAATGTTTTTTCTACATATTTCCTATATAAACAAGGATATTTGTAATAAAGTACTTTTCTCCATAAAACTTGTTTTACTGGTTCTACTAATTCTTTCCAAAGTGCTTCAAAATGTTCAGAATCAAATATGTGAACATCTGATTGTGAGTCATCTATCCTTATGTTTTTCATAAGTATTTTGGTTAGAATATATGGATATTTTTGAATGTCCATATTTAAACTTACACTATTCGTGTAATAAGAACCAATGTTTGTTGTGTCTGTGAAATCTTTATGAGCAGTATCTGCCCAATATTGAATTTCTTTTTGAAACTCTACAGAGGAGTCGCTTAAGTATGATACATGTAATTTTGATGATGTATCCGAAAAGAGGATTTCTGAATAATTATTTATAAACGAATTAATATCATTTATAAAAACTATTCCGTTAACATCTTTAATTATAGAAAGATGGGATTTGTCCTTTGTTGAATGCAATTCAAATATAACATTATCTGAAAGTACTACGCCTGTAGTGAGGATTAATTGTAATGAAGGAATTGAATTGAATTTTTCAAGATCTTCTTCCAATTTATTAAACAGTCCTCGTTCACAGAAGATTGCTTTTGGAAAGAAAGCAATTATCCTAGAGGCTGTATCTTTTTCATTATCTTCATTCAATATAAGTATTTTCAACTTACATATATATGAAGCGAACATGAGTAGGGACATAGATTCTATGCTTTTAGTAAAAACTACTATCTTATCATTTCTTTCGAATTTTAATAGTTTAAACATTAAAACATATATGGCTAAGGAATTTGAAAATTCACGACCTGTTAGATCGTTTAAAACTTTATTATTCCAATATTGTTTTATAAATGCTGTATTCATCTTATATCCTTTCTGGGATTTTAATATTTAAATTACTTATTTGATATGCACAAACTCGTGTAAAGTCTGGGTAGACATATATTCCAAAATTAATTGCATTTGAATTGTCAGAGGATAATAATATATCAAATCCATTTGTATCACCTATTATTTTAATACGGATATTATGATTTATTCGAGCCTTTATAAAATCCTTTATTCTTTCTGCTGTTTCTAACATTAATGCAGCTTCTGTTAAGGATTTTGGGTCTGTACATTGTTGCCTTATAAAATCAATAGATTTTAAGGCTAAATCTTCTCTAGTCATTTTTATTCCTCCTTATTTTTAATTAATCCGCCAAATTTGTTTAAGTCATATGGATTTTCAGTATTAATGTTTATTTTTTCATACCAGCATCCTTTTTTCACATATTGATATTTTTTCATTAACTCTTTTTCATGATTATAAAAGTCATCATGTATATCAATTGGATTTTCGTTTACTAACTTACAAAAATCAACATATGTGTGATAATCATCGTAAATTCTACTTATAATACTTCCCATTTTTTTTGATTATTAGAAAAAAGAAAGGGGAACTTAATCCCCATATCTTTTAAGACGATTAATAATTTTACGATACTCTTTCTTTTCTTCTTCTGTAGCAAATCTTATTCCTCCAAAATATTCAAAGCGACATGCTTTGTTTAAATACATATAATAGGGAATATCTGTTCTTGGTAAGTAATCGTGTAATATAACTTTAGGAGAACCATTGAAACATACAGATTTATATATGTTTTTAAATGGATCAAACACATCAATATAAGGAAATTTAGCAAGGGTTTCTACAAATAGAATTTTTGTAATAAATCCTTCTGGAAAACCAGACATGAAATTCCCTTTAACTGCCACAATCATTCCTTTTTTTAATGAACACATATTGTAAATGTTCATTCTATTATAACCAAAATCAGAATTAATATCCTTTGGTGTTATATCCCCATTAAGAGTTGTTATTGCTTCAACAATTGAATATGAAGCTTCTACTACAGGTAATACCTCCAAATAAGATTTACCGGTTACTTCAATTACTTTATTGATCGTGTTGAGTGTTGGTTTCATCTTTTATTGTTTCAAGTATTGTACATGGATCGTGAAGAATCTTTGATATAAGATTTATTCGTGTTTGAAAATTACCTAACACAGAAGGAAATAATTCAAGGCTATCCACACACTCATGATACGGCAGGATCTGTCCTGCTTTAAATTCTTTTTTGTCAGTCTTAAGATCACTTAAAACTAAAATGAAGGGTTTTGTATCAATTGGTGTACCTTTATCATCCTTTGTAATGATTTTACTCAAAAACAAATGACCTTTTTTCAAAGCTAATCCGTCGATCGAAAATTGATTTGTATAATCATATTCATCACCTGCAAACAGTTTTGTAAGTAGATAACGAATAGAGTGTTCCCTTTCAAATATCTTAGTTGCAATGTCTTTGATTACATTGGATATCTGATCACTGGTTGTAATAGTTACGGGAGAGAGAGATACTATATACTTAATGCTTATGAGTTTTCTTTTTATTACTCGTAAGATAAGTATGTTTTGTGAGTGCTTTATTATGCTCTCGATCACTGTCAACTCTTTTTTCTCTTGGTTTTGCATTTTTTAGAAGTTTTTTAGTGTAAATTGTTTTTTGTTCAAAATTTTCAATATCTTCAGTTCTAATTTTCATTTGATTTAAAAATTAAAAACCTTAGTGCCTATCTTTTACAAGATATTATTACTATATCAGTTAGTTTCAATATTTCGGATAAAAAATAAAACGTCGTAATATAATAAAGAAAGCACTAAGGTTAAGTTTTATGAATGTTTTTACTTATGCTTTTGAGTAGATATTACATTCTTATTGATGTTAGCAATAGTCTTGTAAATACTACCTGGTTTGTTTTTGGACATTCTTTTTGAGTATTTTCCTCTGCTAGTTTGAATAGCATTAAAGATAACACTCACATAATCAGAGTGTTTTTCCTTTGATGGAATATTACTGAGAATATCAAAGATGGCATTGTTAAATTCTTTTCCAGAACTTGCAGCTTGCAATTTTACAACAGATTTATCCAAACTGAAATCCGGATTGACTGTATATTCTCTTGTCATTGCCTCTTCATCAACCCTGTTACTGACTTTACCAGTAGAATCTGTTTCTGAATCATCTTTTTCTTCTGTAGTTGGTTCATCTGTCTCAACTGTTTCAGTTTCAGTGGTTTCTGTTGTTTCAACAACTTCTTCCTTGTTTTCTTCTTCAACAATTACAGCATCTTGTATTTCAGATGATTCACCTGGTTGAGATGGAAAAATATTGAGTTTTAAGAAAGCCTCAACTTGAACAGCATCCCAATTTTTCGCGTCCTCAATATTATTTAAGGTTAGTAAAGAATATTTAACCAAAGCCTCAACATAAGGTTTGTTTTCTGATGCTTCGTCCAATATTTCTTTAACAATTGTGAGCAATCCTTCCATTGTGGAAAGATCCTTTAATCTTTTCTCTTCTGATTCATCAAGCCAATCAGGTCTTGTTGTACCAGTTGTTTCAATTACAGCCTCATCTTCAACAACGATTGTTTCAGGTAAAATGACTGAATCTGTAGCGGTGTCCTCTCCAGATGAAGCGATAATAGGGTTTTCAATTACTGGCTCAGCTATTTTGTCAGGTTCCACTTGATTGGTTCCTGTATCAGCTTTTGCAATGATGACTTTTGCAGTTTTTGTTGTGACTTCTCCTTGATTAGTGACAGCTTCAGACTTAGCAACTGTGTCAATGGAGTCAACAATAATTTGCGGTTTTTCAAATTTCTTGAACTTAGCGTCGTAAATTTCAGGAAATTCATTTTTGGCAGTTTCGATAAGACAGTCTTTAATGGCTTTAAGATTGATAGGGTGACCCAATTTCGTAGATTCAGTCCTAATCTTTGTAACCAGACTTGCTCCGAGATATTCTTTGGGGTTTGTGCATTCTTGCAAATTTGTTCTAACTTGCTTGACCATCCATTTAGCCATTTCATCAGGTGTTCCTGGTTGAAAGGGTTTTGCAGTCTCAGTTGCATCACCTCCCTTTTTTGTACGGGCTTCAATTTTCTTTAATAAAGCATATGGACTTTCTGTTTCCAAATCAGCTTTTTCAATTTTCTCTGCCCATTCAAGTATTACTTCATCTGAGAATTTGTGGTCTTTAAACCAGGCTTGTAATGCAGTAACTGCGGCCTCAGCATCTTTAGATGCTATGGTTTTGTATGCCATTGCAAATTTTGCAAATCTTTCTTCGATTGTTAAATCGGTAGGAATGTCAACTGTTACAACTATTTTTGATTTTTCAGTTTTAACAGGTTCTGTTTTAATAGATTTAACAGGGGCTACAATCTTTGGCATAAATGCAAAGAACCAATTATCGAATTCAGTTTTATCCCAAGCGTGAGTTTTCTTGCCAGGTCTTGGTACATATTTTTCATTATGTAACAAGTCAAATGTTTTATCATAAAGAACTTGTACTTCAAATCCTTCTTTATGTGCCTTTAATAGGTCTTCTTTTAATTCAGCAAGTGTGAATAGTTGTTCTGGGGAATCATCCTCAGTAGATTCATCCTCAATAGGAGCATTTGCTACCATTGAATGTGAAGAGTTAACTTCTTCTACATTTGCTACCGGTTTACCGTTCATATCAAGAACAGGTACTGTTTTTTCTTCATCAAACTCAATGTTTGGTTTGATACCATCGGATTTTGAGAAATCTTTTGAATATTCATTGACGATATCTTTTGTAACTTCAGCAACATGTAGTACTTCTTTTGTTAGACGTACTTTTGCAATCATTATTCTGATAATATCATCCTGTTGAACAGCGCATTGCCTTAGCATTTCACCTTGAGCATGGTTATTAGCCATAACATCAGTAAAAAAACCATAGGCATAGACCAAATCAGTTACATTAGATACAACGCTACTATTAAGTAGTGGTTCTAAATGCTGATTTGCTAAATTGTCAATTACTTCTTTATGTTGAGCGTTTTGCATTTTATTTAATTTTTGATTATTTTTAAAACAAAAAAAGTAAGGAAATGTTGTCTACTGCAATTATTAATTATACTTCCTTGAAGTTATTAATGAATTATATTGAGAACTAATTTCCTTACCTGCTTTTTTAATATCCTGATCTTAACTGTTCATCCAGTCTTCAAGTTCCTGTAAGGTGCCTATTACTAAGTCAGCCTTATCAGTTAGAGCCTGGTTTTCAGTGTCGATTAATGTGAGTAATGCAAAATCAGCAATTTCTTTCTCTGCTTTTATAAAAGCAATTACTTGATCGTCTGTTTTGCAATACCGTAAATCGTTTTGAACTCTTTTTACAATTGGAAATAACCTTGGGTTAGAATGTTCCGTTTTTGATGTGGATAATTCTTCCATTACTTGCAATTTATGAAGCAGTTTCTCTTTCTTTTCAGATGTAGATTTTACTGGAGTTGTTACTTCATGTTTACGAATTAACGTTTGTGCTGTTTGTGTCATTTTGTTTGTTTATTAATTGATTAATATTTTGATTAAAAATCAAGAGTTACCTTTTTGTTGACTCAATGAATGTATATTCATATTCATTTGATTCAATCTTACGAGTTAATAGGAAAATACCTTTTTTCCCTTTAGCTTGTTTTTCGACTATTTCTATTTGTTTGTCTAATGGCATGTTATTGTATTTAATTAATAAAGTAAAAAGAGTCCCTTCAATTAAAAAGTATATTGATTAACAAATAAACCGCATTCTCTAAGGAGCTATCGGGGGTTAGATCATACAATTTAATATCTTAGGGAACTCTTCAATTCCAAATAATTTGCATCGTGTACAATTTATTGGTTATTAATATCGTTTATCCTGTCGATTGCATTGAAATTTAATTCTTTTGAATCAGTATCTTCTGGAAAGAAATCAAGGGTAGTTTTAGGAAAATAATCATTTGGATCTCTTTCTACTACTATTTCTTTTACAACAATATTAGATTCAAGAAACATAATTCTTTCTTCTAATATACGTTTCTTAGCAATTATAATAGATATTTCCTTTTTAAGATGTGATATTTCAAATGTTTTTTCTTCACAAATACATTTATAATAATGTGATTCATTTTTGAGTTTATGAATTCTTTCAAGTAATTCAACAGCCATTGGATGTTTCTTTTTCCTTTTCAAAGAATCAAAGAATGATTTACTTTCAGGATGTATAGAGGTTATAAGGGATTCCCAGGATGAATTGAAACCATATAATATAAGACCTATTGCAAATATTACAACAGATATTGCTATTACAAAGAATATAAGCCATCCTAAAATGTTTACAATTTGATTTAGATATTCCATTTTGTTTTATTAGTTTTCTGAAACAATAAGCCAATACACAAGTCCTTCTTTTGTATTTGCCCATGTAAACGAATTAGCAATTAAATGCTG
>Ga0172380_10001546_pt1 | contig 39186 bp, 63 predicted proteins | sample Leawe162metaG_FD_119747 | JGI IMG/M metagenome (GOLD analysis project Ga0172380, IMG submission 119747) | Leachate microbial communities from a municipal landfill in Southern Ontario, Canada - Leachate well 162 metaG | ecosystem: Engineered > Solid waste > Landfill > Unclassified | place...
CGATGACGCAAAATTCCAACATACCGAACCTGACCCTGAGTTTCATACTACTTACACACAGAAAGCTCCTCTACAAGGCGCAGCTACTGAGAAACAGATCAAGATGATTGAAGTCAAAAAAGCGAAACTCCAAGCTAGTGACCCTAAACGTTATGAAGAATTACAGGCTTGGTATCAACATAATTTTGCTGGCAAAAAACTCAAAGATTTATCTAAGGCTGATGCGTCGAAGATGATAGATCAGCTAAACGACAAACCCGATGATCTAGCCGAATATAGCGAGGAACCGTTCTGATGGATGAGCCAGTACCAATACTTATAAATCATGACTATAGTCAGCTCCCTGTAGGTCAGATTCGTCTAGATCCAGAAATTGTAGAGATGTTAGTAGAAGGGCGGCGGTTCGAATTAGCCGCAGGTGGCGTGATTCTTTCAGAAGAAATTTTGACTGACGGAGAAGAACCTATGTCTACCGGACGCTATAAAGAGGTATTTAATCTAGTTGAAGTTTCTTTAGTCCCTATACAGAAAGATCGATGATGGATGAGCTAGAACAGTTAGAGGATGTATCGAAAGAGATCCGCCTGAAATTTAAGGAATATCAGATAGCCCATAAGAAATGGGCGCAATGGAACCTGTGGGCTTCTAGCCAAGACTGGTATCTGTTATGGCGCTATATGAATGCCGTTAAGGATAGTGAAATTAAATCTGCTAAAGATTGGGGTTTACAGGTCGATCTAGATCAGGAGTCCGGTAAAGCATATTTTGAGAACCGCCATTTTATTTTGTATGAGCTGGATCTTTTACGTGTGAAACAGAAGGATCTGTTGAGGTTCCTGTGGCGTGCTGTTGATTCGGAAGGGTATTACCTATATAGCCGTCAAGAGATAGCCGATAGGTTTGCTGGCCATCTACCGGCCGAGAAACGAGGTTCGCTGTTGGATAAGAAACTACGTTCGTATGATTGGTTTGAGACACGGATGGTGATGGATGGTTCACGTATGTGGACAAAAACACGAAACCACTTGCGGGTAGTAAAATAGGAAGGTAAACTATAAATATGAACCTTGAGAATAAAACAGAAGAACAACTACTAGCACTCATAAACGAAACCGCCAGAGACGCACGAACCAAATACGCAGAAGCTAAAGAACTCTACCGGCTAAGAGACGAAGTACAACTCGCTTTCCTAAACCGGACACGTCCAGAAGAAACAGAGATAGCTCTCTACGAACGCACCCAAAATAATCTGACTGTAAACCAGATTAAGCAGGTACGAGAGTACGCGAATCGTAAAGCTAAACCTGATGAATGGCTAGAACTAGTCGAGACTTTAATCGCAAGCAAGAAACGTTAGAGGTAACAGAATGAACGACAGTGAAACAGTATTGCAAAAACGATCTCGTTATGAGATCGGAGATCGAGTAAAGATAACCGGCGATACTTATAGCGAGTATGGCGTGATTTTTATGGTAGATAATCTCGAACCTGTTAGCTCTTTCCCTTACGGGGTTACGCATGATAATGGTATGCGGTGGTTTTATTCAGATGATCGTATTGAAGGCCGTTTGGAACAGGTTCGTGTTGTTGAGGGTGGGTCTGTATGAACAAAGACAAACAGCCTGACGTAGATATGTTCAAGAAGGAAATGCAGCAACTTTTTGAGTTCTGTTATGACTCTGGGCTGCGTTGTATGCCTGAGAATAGAAGCTGGAATGAGAGAGGGTATGTCGTAGAAACGGCTTTAAGTTCGGTAGGGGATCTTTTGCGGGAGTCTCCTAAGTATCATAAACATTCGATTTTTGAGATGTTGGAGGTTCCTCTATGACAGAACAACCCGAAGAAAATCACAATCTTCTATGCAAAAACATCGCGGCTTTTTTCGCAGCCGAACAGTGGGATGAATACCCTAATCATTTCCTGCGTTCAGTTGTTGGCAGGCTTGTCGATGTCGTGGAATATGGCGAGGTTATCCCAGAGAAGGGAATCCGTAAAGATAGGTTTGAAGCTATTTTACCAGAGTTGGAGGGGTCATGACAGAACAAGAAGAACAGACAGGCGATAAGGAAAAAGAAGCCCGTAGACAAATATCAGAACATCTGGAAGCCGCAAGAAACATGTATTCATATTTGGACTATATGGGCTTTGGTGATAAGCAAGATAAAGAGGAATGTACTTACGTATATTGGGCTAGATGGCGGCAGCATGATCTTGTAACTGGGGCTGTTGTGCGGGTTGAGGAGTCACAGTAGATGAGGTGGGCTACAGAATATCCAGATAAACAATTATGGCCAGTGAGACCTAACGAGTTAAAGGTCGGAAGGCTTGGGTTCAGGCTATGTGATGGATGGATATGTCCCGCACAGAACGGACATACAAGTAGATGTAGTCATAAGGCAACTAGTGGTTATCAGGATGGTATTTATTGCGGAGGTTGTCTTGGCAGAATTACAAAACGTAGGCCGCATGGTTGGGACGCGAGAGAGATAGCACAGGTAGCCGCATGAGAGTTTGGGAGTCACAGTAGATGGAACAACAACAATACGAGACGAGAACAAAAGTTGATGCAATCCAGCTAACAAATGACAATAGCGATGATGTCCTGAAACTTGTACGGGAACTCCTTCCCGGCAAATGGACTTTGAAGAATGATGGACTTACTCGGGTAGGCCCTGAAGGTAAATTTTCTCGTTATAAGGTGGGGACATGGTTTGTTGTGGAGCTTGTCGAGGTAAAAGCTGGGTTACCTATATTCAAAGCAAGAAACATTACGGATGAACAGTTCCAAGCCTTATTTGTGGAGGTTAAGTAGATGGAAGACAAACAACAGACAATACGTGAACAGCTTGAACAGATAATGGATGAGCTTGGAGATTACCGAGACGTTGAAGGCTATTTCAGGGCGAGAGATAGAGCTGTTGACGCAGTTTTGAAGTTAAGAATAGAAGGACATAATGAGTAGGACACATGTAGGTTCTTGTAGTGACTGTAGCGGATGGGAACAACTTAATCCCGACAATGTGTGTAGAGATTGTATGTTCGAATATTCACTTACAGACGAATATCTACTGCAAGCTGGATTCGATAAAGACGATATAAAGGAACTGGATAATGAGTAACGAACGACAAGAGTATCTATCTATCCTAACGGCGTTAATCATAACTGAGAAAGAAATTCCTTTAACACATATTACAGACAAGCACTATGGAAATTATCTTTATGTCGCAGATGAAATCTACCAGCAGTTTTGTGAGCGGTTTCCTGTACCACAACCAGAAGAAACACGCCATTGCGATAATTGTTGTGTCGGCTATGACGATATTGAATTACATCATAAAACGTGTTCGGGGGTGTCTGATATAAACCCAGAAGACGAACAGCGAGGTTTCTATCAGGATACGGTGACGCGGCCTAATGTTTCTTATAAAGATCACGAGGCCTGGTTGCGATTTAAGGAAGGTCTAAAGAAATGAGAGCAAAATTATTGAAAAAGTCTAAAGGTTTACAGATCGGCCAAGAATATGAAATCGCGGCTTTGGTACTGCCTAATACTTTGACAGGTAAAGGCGTTTATCTGAATGTTTTAACTTCAGAATTTGGGCATAGTCAAAGTTTTGAATATCGAAACGCTACAGCATTTAACAGTAATTGGCAGATCATACAAGGGGTTGGGGTAGGTCTAGAAGATAACTCAAAGGAGAAGAAATGAACGAACAACGTTTGGGGGTATCTAAATGAAATACAGACTACAAAAGCCTTTAGAGCTAACTCGAAGAATCTCTCATGACATTAACCGTTTTGAAGAAACTAGCGGCCATTGGCTTGATCTATCTGATACAGACTTAGAGTTATATTTTGAGCCTGTTGTGTCTTCGGATATATCTACACAAATACGAGAGATCGTCGAACCCTTACAAGAGCATCCTTCAACAGAGACTAAAAGAGAATTTGCTCTACAGTCGGGCTTGTCTAACAATGCGGCTTTCAGAGCTTTACAACAAAAACAACTTGATGTGGCTGTGGCTGCTTTAGAGAAACTACTCCAAGGAGAAAATTGTGGGTAAAAGGAAGAAATTAATTTTAGAACCGCGCATTCAGGATGTTATAGATATTCTGACATCAGAAGATTATGTGCTAACGGAATGGCAGTTCGAGTTAGGTAAGAAAGCTATCAATTTGACTGTTCAAGACCGAGAGAAATTCGAAGCGTCAAGACGATACGAGAGAAACTACTAGGAGGAGAACAATGACACTTAAATATGGTGGAGAAGAAATCTATGGGCTTGCTGAAGTGACAGTAGCCATCGAATTGGATGACGATGGGGATTATGTTATGGAATATGGCCGTGCGGATGTCGAAAATATACCCGATTTTATCTATGGGTCTAGTGCGGATGTTGGAACGTACGAAACTCTGAAGGAGATCAAGGAAGCTATTAATAAGAACAATGCCTTCATGAGACGGCGCGTGTCTTCTGTTGTTACAGAAGTAGAGAACAAATGACAGGGATCTATACGATAAATAACAAAGATCACGAGTGGCGCAAAGTAGAAGGCGTGCCGTCACATCGGAAGCTGCTCCACTCAAACGACAAAAAGCTCACAGAGAAAATCGGGAGGGAACTTATGTTGTATGGCTCGATATATGTACAGTCACCTAGAGATCCGCGGGTCGGGGAAGTTAAAAAGCTTGCGGAGAAGTTGGGCTGTCAAAATAAAGAAGAGGTTAATGATTTTGTTTCTGAGTATTGTGAGACTGATGGAGAAGGTCGCTGGGCGATCTCGGAGATTTAGATGACAGTTAGAGATATTGTAGTAGGCAAAGAGTACGTTAAAGGTTATCCGTCGTTGGGTAGAGAGCGTTGCGATGTTATAAAGGCTTTGGATTATCCTGATTGCATGGGCCGGATCACTTATAAAGATGAAAATGGATGGGAATGGTTTGCTTCTATAGAGGAGTTGACTGAGGTTGAAGAAGCCGAAAAGTTTTGGGCGGCAGAACAGAAAAAGCAACGACTGAAAGATAATATTCGTATAACTTCTGGGCAACTGGAGGGAGATTTAGAAAAGAATCTACGAACTTTTACCGCAGAGTTGCACGATAAAAGGGTAACCGTTTCTTTCCCTGAACAAGATTTTTTTATTGATCCTACTTTGGTTGATAGGATTCAAAATTTGGTTATGAAAATATTGATACTTGAGGTGTCTGATGGCCAGGATTAGATTTCAGGGTGATACAGATAAGTATCCTTTAGATCCTAAGATCGAATACGATATAGATTTCCGTAGTGAAGGTATCCTAGTTTTTGTGGATGTGCATAGTCTCCGAGGTGAGCTGATAACTTCTTGTGTGTTTCCTAGTGTCTCACAGTTTTTAGATAGTTTTGTTTTTGAGGAGGGCCGCGCTAAACCTAAGCTTGTCCGTAACCATACAGATTTTGAGACTTCGCTATATTTTAGTTCTGGGGAGGCCGCACAGTTTTTGGGTGTTAGTCCGCAGACGATAAAGAATTGGGCTGTTTCTGGGAAACTTCCGGTACATCATGAGATTCCTCCTAGGGGAGATCGTCGGTTTAAGCGGGATGATTGTGTTGCGTTGTTGGATGCTCAAACTTCGGGGGCTTACTGATGTCTAAACCAGTGGATTATCGTTGTTTATATAATATTTATTCTGATGATGGCATTGTGATCTATTACGACCATCATGGTCACTGGAATGCGTATTTCTATAATATCCATCGGGTTTATACTGATGGGACTGTTGAGTTAAGTTATCGAGGCGATTGGGACGGTAAAGAGTTCCCGTTAATTGTTTGCCCTAGGATAAGTCTAGAGATTTTCCGTACTTGTTTTGCCGAGGTCGTTTGATGGATGCTTTTGAGACTCTTTTGTGTTTGTATCCTCCTAGGGAAGAGCAGATCATTATCTATTGGCGTACTGTAAATTTGGCTGTGGATCGGCAGATTGATATTCCAGCAGATAAGTTTGACCCGTTTTTTGAGGAGGTTTCTTTGTTGTGTCAGGATATTCCGGTTAATGATATGTGGGAGGCGGTTTCTAAGTGTGCTTTGTATCAGAGGATGTTGGAAGAGGAGCTAGAAAACCATGAAGGTTGATTGTAAGTTTGATGTGGGCCAGAAAGTTTTTGTTGTCGACAAACCTTATCTGCGGCGAAATGCGATAGCGCAACCCATAGACGTAAGTGAAGGTTTTATCGAAGAACGGATCATAAAATTGTGGAGGTGGCGTGAATCAGGGTATTGGTATTGTGTTGTAGATTCTGTTGATGAGGACGATTTTTTTCTTGAAGAAGATATCTTTCTAGATTTTGATGAAGCTAAAGCTTGGCATTTCGCAGCTAATAACAACTGCACCTTGGTTGTTGGTGGCAACGAATTTAATGTGAACGTAAAATGAGAATATCTTTTTTAGGGAACCATCAAGTACCGTATTCCACTGAACAGGATTGGGTATGGACATACCGCGATCTAGGCCATGAGGTTCTAGAGTTCCAAGAGAACGCGTCTACGACTGATGAGATATGGGAACGCTCGCAAGGCTGCGATATTTTCCATTATGTGCATACACACGGGTGGGATACACCTGGTAGTTTCGATGTGGCTGAGCTTATCCGACGTTTCAAAGATAAAGGTATTGTTACTCTCGGATATCACCTCGACTACTGGAGAGGTTTGGAACGCGAAAAAGATGTAGGTACGCATCCGTGGTGGCAGCTAGATTATGTATTCACAGCGGACGGAGGTTCTAATGATTGGTATAGGTCTAAAGGGATTAACCACCACTATGTTAAAGCTGGTGTCGTTAAGCGCGATTGCTACCTTGGAAACTACAGAGAAGAGTTTGCTTGTGATATCGCGTTTGTTGGAGCCTACGGATACCACCCCGAATGGCCATATCGTACCCGACTTATCGATTGGCTGTCAGAAACTTACGGAGACAGGTTTCGACGATACGCCGGAGACGTGGGGCCTCATGGTACGGTACGCGGGAGCGATCTAAACGACCTCTATGCGTCTGTGAAGGTCGTTGTAGGCGATACTTTATGTTTAGGTTTCGACCATCCAGATTATTTCTCGGATCGTCTTTTTGAGACTACAGGTCGCGGCGGATTCATGATCTTTCCTAGGATTAAGGGATTGAATAAATGCTTTCCATACCACTACACCATGGATAATCTAGATCCTATTGTCGACTATGGGTTTAATGATTTTGAAGAGTTGAAGGCGAAGATTGATTGGTATTGCTGGAATCAGGAAGATCGAGAGATTATTCGAGATAACACTTTTCGCGAGACAATGAATAACCATACTTACCATAATAGGGTAGAAGAAATATTCGGGATTCTAAAGAAAGACGGACGGATATGAGTATTGTTGAGATTGGACCTAACGAGTTTGTAGATACAGACGGAATAAAAATTCCTGAATCTGATGAGCCGGTATTACTTACGTTCATGTTAGGGGACAAAGAGATCCCTGTCACATACTCCATGATGGACGATAAGCTCAAAGAGTATTACGATTCTGGACTACTCACACAAGGTTTTATAAACAAGATTTATACTAATGGTTTTGGGGTGCATGATGGATAGCTTTATTCCTGTAGATGAACTCCAATGGAAAACCGTCAAAATAAACAGGCATATCCAAGAAGGCCCAGAGTCAGAACATAAATACCGTTTCGAGATAGACCTGTTTGAACCGTATGCGTCATGGGATGCGTTAGATATGTGGGAGGATGAACGGCTTGCGTCGATGCAAAAACATATTAAACAAGGTGATGTGTTATTTGAGGTAGGGGCAGAAATGGGTCTATTCCCTGCGATCTTTAGCAAATATATGACAGATAAGATCGTGTTGATAGAACCTACTAAAGAGTTTTGGCCTGGCATTAAAGCGATCTACAAACGCAATAATCTTAAAGATCCTATACATTCGTTTTGTGGTTTCCTGTCAGACGTAGACGTACCCGAAAATAAAGATGTATCACCTTGGCCAGCATGTGCATTAGAAGGTGATGTTATAGAGAAACGGAAATACCGGAACGTACACGATACAGATGATCAGAAGATTGTCCAGTCGATGCGTTTAGATACTTTCGTAGAAGATATGGGATGTGTACCTGATCATCTGTCTATAGATATTGAGGGTGCTGAACTGTTGATGCTTAAAGGTGCCGAGAAGACACTCAAGAAATATCATCCGTTGGTATGGGTGTCTGTACATGATGATCTCTTAGAGAGAGATTATGGTGTAACCAAAGAGGATGTATATCTGTTTTTAGATGAGTGTGGTTATGAACTTGAGTTGTTAGCTGTAGATCATGAACGCCATATTTTCGCTAAACCTAAAGGTTTCTGATGGCTTGGTGGCATACAGAAAAGGGCGAATCCCAAACACCAGGCGACTTTTGGGATCAACAATTACTGCTAGATATTTTTCCTGAACATCGAGAATATGCGGTCGACATAATTTCAGGCCGCTACTATAAACAGTTTGAGCAACCGAAGTACCATAAAAATTTTATTGTGACTGGTGACGAAGAGGGCGTATTCCCTTACGGCGATGTAGACCCTGAAGTTATGTGGGTTCAGTCTCCGCCTATGACGATAGACAAATCTAAAGTCGACCGGTTTTTTCCTATCGGCTATGCGCCTGGTACACGCGAAGAACTCGCAAAGATGGGTTTACCTATTAAGGTTCTACGCTGGTTTTTTTCGGGTCAATCGACACATAAACGACGTAAAGAATGTATCAAAGCACTCAAAACAAAAGACGATGGGTTTCTTCTAGAAACTAAAGGCTTCACGCAAGGCCTCGACCGTCACGAGTATATGTTGGGTTTGCATGGTGCTATGGTCGCGCCGTGTCCTAGTGGTGCTGTTATTCCTGATACGTTCCGGTTGTATGAGGCTTTAGAAGCAGGGTGTTATCCGATAGTTGACGGTCTAGATCCGAAGGGTGGGTCTAAGGGCTATTGGGAGTTTCTTTTCGATGGCGATGTACCGTTCACTGTGTTAGATGACTGGGCTGATTTACCAGGTACGATAGATTATTTCTGTGATACGTACCCGAAACACCAAAACGAATGCTCGGCCTGGTGGCAGCTCTACAAACGGGATCTTAGGTATAACCTGATGGAAGATTTAGGGCAAACAAACACACAAGAAATCACAGTCTTAATGCCTACGAGTGTGATACCCTCGCATCCTTCTACCGAAATAATCGACGAAACCATAGCTTCTGTACGCCATTTCTTACCGGAAGCCGAAATCCTATTGATGATAGACGGCCTACGTAGCGAACAATCCGACCGTTACGATGATTATGAAGAATACAAACGTCGTATCCTATGGAAATCAGCCCACGAATGGGATAACGTCACACCTATTTTGTTCTCTGAATTTAGCCATCAAGCAACTATGACACGTGAAACTCTAAAAAAAGTGAACACCCCGACAGTACTTTTTGTCGAACATGACACGCCCCTTACAACAGATTGCGAGATACCCTTCGATGAAATTATCCAGATTATTCAAAAAGACCAAGCGGACATCATCAGGCTCAACCACGAATCCCACGTGTTATCCGAGCATGAGTCACTCTACCTGGATGAAAATGCGCAAGGCACAAGTGGCATCCCGTTACGTCGGACAGCCCAGTGGTCCCAAAGACCACATGTCGGGAACACTACCTATTACCGAAGAATGCTTGAAGATAATTTTGCACGTACCGCCAAGACGATGATAGAGGACAAGATGCATGGTGTTGTCCAACAGAAATATGATCTGTTAGGTAAAGCAGGCTGGAATCAGAATCGTCTCTTTATGTATGCTCCGGAAGGTAACCAGAAACGAAGTTATACGACAGATGGACGTAAAGACGATCCTAAATTCGAGATGATCTGGGACTGATGAGCAGATTAGGGGTTCTCGCTTATTCTTCTCAGACTGGTTTAGGTTTTCAGACCGCTAGCTACTGTAAACATCTCGACCCCCATAAAGTATTGATATCAGACCTCTCACAATACAACCTGATGGACGTAGACCATAGCTGGTCTCCTGACGCACGTATAACACAATGGCCTACCGAGCAGGACTGCCAATGGCTCACAGAAGACATAGATACTTTGTTGGTAGCTGAGACACCTTTAAACTATCGTTTGTTCGAGTTAGCTAAAGCAAAGAATGTGAAGATCATCCAGGCTTACAATGCCGAGTTCTGGGATTATTGGCGTAAACCTGATCTACCTAAACCCGATATTGTGATAGCGCCTTCATCGTGGATGGAAACCGAAACCCACAGTCTGTGTAAAAAGCTGGGGATAACCTACGAGTATCTACCGTTCCCTACAGACCCTGATGATTTTCCGCCGAGAGAACCGAACCCTAACCTATTCGTACACATTATCGGCCGTCCCGCGGTAAACGACCGTAACGGTACACTCGCATACCTCGAAGCAGCCGAAAAACTAGGCGATAGATACCAACATAAAGTATTTATGCAGACCCCCAAAGAACAACGCACAAAAGAATATTTCGCTCCGATCTTGAGCCGCCTCCACTCAACAAACTTAAACCTAGAGATCATTTCGGATAGCCGCCAACGCCAAGAACTCTATATGGAAGCAGGAACCTTAGTCTTACCTCGACGCTATGGCGGTTTGTGTCTACCCATGCAAGAGGCTTTAAGTTCAGGTATGCCGGTAATCATGCCCGACATACGACCCAACAACTCACGCCTACCCCAACGGTGGCTATGCGACACAACCGGATACCGCAAATCAGAACATATCACCCATTCTGATGTAGACGTATACGAAATCGATATTAACGTTCTAGCCGAAACGATGCAGTCCGTAGCAAACGACAAACACGCACCATCTAAAGCGATAGAGATATCTCAAGAATACTCTTGGCCTACACTAAAACAGAAATATCTAGACTTATGCGGATAACCTCGATTTTACCTATGTGCCGACAGTCACGACTAGAAGCGATGGCAGACCAATACCGCAATCTAGATTTACAAAACATAGATTTAGATATCATCCTCATAGTAGACAACTCCGAGATACCACGCTGGCAGATAGAACAAGCCTACGAAGGACTCGACCACCAGATCATCTATACAGACCGTATAGGCCCTTCAGAAGCCAACATATACGAACGCCGACAACGAATCGCCGACAATCTAAACCTCGCAAAAAAACATGTTGCAAACCCTGATTACGTTTGGCTCATCGAAGATGACACCGAATACCCGTCCGAAACGCTACAACAACTTCTGCAACCCAAACAACCTATAGTGTCTGCTATCCAAGCCGGAAGACACTCAATCAAAATTCTAGGATTATGGGAGAAAACACCTACCGGATACCAAACAATCTCAAAATACCAACGTCATGTAGACGCATGTGGCCTCTACTGCCTCCTGATACGGATAGACCTATTCAAAGATACCCTTCTAGAATACGATAAAGAATTACCTGTAGGCCCAGATGTACAATACACCAACAACCTAAACCAACCCATACACGTCATACCCCTACATCTAGGACACACAACCCAAACAGAAACGATATATCCTACAGACTGCCAACAAATCTCTTTCACTTACGAGGGTAACCGATGGAACACACAGATAACATAGACTACTGGCCTCATAACTCGATGGAAGCAAAACTCTCATACGACCGAGCAACCCTAAGACAATCCAAACGTCTTAAACATAAACGTGTAGCAGACTATCTAGCCGACCTAAACTCCTATAAGGTAGGCCGTACACCAAGAATCTTTTTCGAAGACTACCCACCATACAAAAGGTTAAAACCATGTGGCAAACAGATAAAAAAACTTATCGACAGATACCCTTACTATCTGAAAAGCAGATCTGCCTTTTTCAAAACAAAATAGATGCGCAAGATTGTTGGGTTTGGCTTGGCGCTAAAGATAGAGGAGGCTACGGCCTTTTTAATTTGAATGGGGCTACCTTCTATGCCCATCGAATTTCCTATGCATTAAATAACCCAGAGTTACCAAATAAACTACAGCTAGATCACCTTTGCCGTAATAGAGGCTGTGTAAACCCGTCACATCTAGAGCCCGTAACGCAACAAGAGAACATAACTAGAGGACAAACAGGTATACATCAGAGAAATCAAACTCATTGTAAAAACGGGCATGAGTTTACTCCTGAGAATACCTATATGATGCCTACCAAAGAATGCAAATCAGGATTTGCTAGGAATTGTCGTACCTGTAGAAGAGAGGCAACTCGCAGATATCTCACAAAGAAAAGAGGCCATTTTGTGGCAAAATAAAATAATCGAACTAACCGAAGCAGAACCCGAAGACCTGTTAGCCAACCCTCTAAACGCTAGACGGCACCCTCCAGAACAACGCAACGCTCTAAGAGCCTCACTCGATGAACTCGGATGGATAGCACCCGTCATAGTAAACAAACGTACAGGCTATATGGTCGACGGACACGCACGATGCGAAGAAGCAATAACTAAAAACATCTCCAAGATACCTGTCATCTATGTAGACCTTACTGAACAAGAAGAAAAAAACGCTCTAGCGATATTCGATCCTATATCTAACCTTGCGACATACGACCAAGAAATACTGAATCTGTTAGCAGAGGAAACAGTATACGAAAACAAAGAACTCGAAAACCTCCTAGATTCGCTACGTGAGCAAGATAACCGTGTCATGCCAGAAGACATAGATGATATACCCGAACCCCCCAAAACACCTATATCTAAACTAGGTGACATATGGCTGTTAGACGGACACCGTGTTATGTGTGGCGATTCAACAGACAAAGCAACCGTAGCTACACTTATGGACGGTAAGAAAGCCGACATGGTATTCACAGACCCACCATACAACACAGGTATCCAACAAGGTAGAACAAGTAAAGAATGGGGAATTATCAAAAACGATGCTATGACAGAAACCGATTTTGCTAAGTTCTGCAAGGCATTTGTTGACGTCCTTTACAAATATTCCGAAGGGGATAAGTATATTTGCATGAGCTGGGCTACCTACGATCTTCTCTATCAAGCTATGCCAAATGTCAAAAACTGTATTGTCTGGGTCAAAAACAACTTCGGGCTAGGACATGGATACCGACCTCAACACGAGTTTATTCTTTTCGACGGGGGCAATATTAAAGCAAACGACGAGAGCAACGTATGGTTTGAAAAGAAAGATGGCGCTACTGAATACAAGCATCCCACTCAAAAACCAGTCGCGTTAGCTGCACGAGCAATCAGCAACAGTTCACGATCTGGACAAGCAATCCTCGACCTGTTCCTTGGTTCTGGTTCTACGCTCATAGCGTGTGAACAGACAGACCGTACATGTTACGGCCTCGAACTAGACCCCCAATATGTAGACGTGATATGTAAACGATGGCAGACACTCACAGGCACACTACCCGTCCTAGAAGCTACAGGCGAAACACATGACTTCTCCTAACATACCCGTACAACAGATAGAAACAATGATCTCCGAAGCATGGGAGACAGGCCCAGCAATCTGCCCTCCAGGAGTCACCAGCAAACAGTTCGCTAAATGTGCTCAACACCTAGCAAAAGCAAACGGCCGACATATCAGATACCACCATAACAACGGTATAACCGAATACCACCTACAATAGAACGTATGACCGCAACAGAACGTAATTTTAAACCGGACAAACCCCGCGAATACAGACTATTCCTAGTATGGCTCAACATGGCACCCGCAATGAAAACCATCGGACACAAATACCTCGACGCTGTAGGAATAAATAATCCTGATATTAGAGAACTCGCAGGAATCAAAACACAAGCCGAACTAGCAGAATATCTAGAAGTCCGCCCTGCGACACTTACGGAATGGAAATCTCAGCCTGTACCAGAAGAATACTCGGATATATCGTGGCGTAACTGGCTATCCGAATCGAAACCAGCAATCGTAGGTTTAGTCAAAGAAGGCCTGTTAAAACGTAAAGATGCTGCTACAGCAAAGTTTCTGTTAGAACTCGAAGGCGAATATACGCAGACTACGGTAGTGAAACATGACGTATCAGAGGATACTTTTGAGGCTATAAAGCAAATAGCGGAACGTAATGCCGCTACAGACTGAACGTCAGGACGCTAAAGACCTCGTAAAATCGTTATTCAAAAACGATAGAGGCCAACCGTTTGAGATGACAGACGGACAAGCCGACATATTCAACAGCATATTTCTACGAAAACATTTGCGTAACCAGATTATGACCCCTACCCGCTACGGGAAATCAGAGACTATAGCGTTAGCTCTAATAATACGGTCGATAACGTTCAAAGAGAAATGGACGATACTCGCACCATCAGGAGCAAAAGCCAACATCATCATGTCGAAACTCATCCAGCATATATATGACCATGAATATATCGAGCAACAGATAGACCACTCTAATATCCCACAGATCGAACGCCTTAAACATAAACGAAATGTAGAACACATAACCTGGCTGAGAGGCGGAGCAGTCTTAACATTATCGGCAGACGCTAGGAACGCCCAACGTACTATGGATGCTCTTACAGGTTTCGGTTCAGATAACCTCGTAGAAGACGAAGCGACACTAGTACCTGATGATCTACAGGCTATGGCTATGCGTATGCTCGGAGACCAACCCGACTCATTCCTTTTAAAGATCGGTAACCCGTTCTACAGAAACCATTTCTTACGTACATGGCAGAAAGACTCCTACCACAAAATAAAGATCGACTACCACCAAGCACTAGAAGAAGGCCGCTTCACAGAATCATTCATAGATGAAATGAGAGAAGAACCCTTTTTTAAGGAATTGTATGAGGTCGAATTCCCTGACCAGGACAGCATAACTATCGACGGATACCAACGGCTCATACCGGACGAACTCTTAGAGTCCGCATGGCTGAGAGATTACAACGGTGAAATAGCAAAAGAGCTACCTAAAGACACTAAAGCTACCCACCTCGGAGGCGACATGGCAGGAGGCGGATCAGACCGTACCGTCTATGTCCTACGAAACGATAACCTCATGTGGTTCCATTCAGGAAACAAAGACAAAGACACAATGACACAACCCGCCCGAATCATGGACATCCAAGACGAATGGGAGCTAGAAGCCGAATGTATCTCTATCGACATCACAGGCTTAGGTAAAGGTGTGGGAGACCGGCTGCATGAACTTAACATCGAAACTAATAACGTCAACTTTGCTCATGGTGCGCCAGATGAACACAAAAGCCAATATATTAACGTCCGCGCTTGGATGTATTTCGAGCTGTTATCTTGGCTTAAAAAGGGCGGCAAGATCCTTTTTAATGAGGTGTTCTATGAGCTGGTACATGTGTACTATAAGATCGATAGTGGTAGGCGTAGCCAGATAATGAAAAAAGAAACTATCGTGGAACGCATGAAGAAGGCGGGTATGACGATTACGTCTCCTGACGTAGCCGACGCAGCTATCTTGACGTTCGGACAGCCAGAACTATTATCTGATGATGAGGATTGGGAGTTCGTCTAACCACGATACGCGGTTTACGGCCGCCCACATACCGTAGTTGAGCTATAGTGATCTCAGGGCGCAAAACAGAATATCTCTCTAGAGCATGTAGGTGTTATGCGCAATCCTTTGAAGTCACTGAACGTGTTTAAACGTTATGGTTCGGATCTCTCATCTAATGATGCGTTCACTACAGGCGGTTATTCGCCTTATTCGTTTAACTTACAGGGTTTAACTTACGAATACCGGAATCTTGTGTATACATGTTTGAATGTTCGTGCTCAGGAGGTAGCACAGTATGAACCTATCTTGTATCCTACGAACCCGCGGGTGTCTGATCCTGAACCTTTAGATGATGATCCGTTCCTACAGTTGTTGGATGCCCCGAATAAGAACCAGTCGAAGTTCGAATTTATAGAAGATATCCAGTTGAATTGTGACGTGTACGGTAAATGTTATGTGTATGTGACGCTTACTACTGGGGGTGTACCTGCTGGGCCTGATGTTGAGGGCTACGGGATGTATGTTGTAGAGCCGTGGCGTGTACGGCGGCAATATGTCCAGGAGACAGGCGAACTCGCATACTATACGATCTCGCGCCCTAACGGTTCTCAAGTAGATGTGTCGTTGGATGAGATCATCATGTTTAAATACCCTAAAGAGGTAGGTATCCTAGAAGCAAATATCCTGTATTTGGATACGGAACGCGAAACTTCTATATTTCAGAACGCCCAAATGAAAAACGGTGCGTCACCTGGCCTACTAATCTCAGCTAAAGGCACGATTGCGTTAGAGGCATTCAAGAAACTCAAGAAACAATGGAAAGACCAACAACAGGGCGCACGTAACGCAGGTAAAACCTTATTTACGCGTCTAGGTGATTTTGATGTTAAGAGTGTAGGTAACTCTATAGCCGACATCGACCTAAAGACATTAAAAGACTTATCTAAGGATGAGGTACGGTCTGCTTTCAGGGTACCGAAACCTAAGCTTGGTGATACTGATGGTGCTGGTTTGGGCCGTGATGGTGCTGAGACTGTCAACTATATGTTTGCTAATGACGTAGTAGATACTGCACAGGTAAGGTTGGATGATACTTTCCAACGGTATTACCGTCAGGTATACAAGAAACCGATGTTTATAGATCATGTATCGGTAGTACCAGAAAATAAGGCCGCGAAGCTTGCAGAATATAGCGCTGGCTGGGGTAAATGGTTATCTACTAACACTATTTTGAAAGAAACACAACGTAAAGAAATCGAGGGTGGCGATACGCTACTTGTACCGTTTAATGTCACACCGCTCAATCGCGTTTTAGACGAACCAGAACCGCAGCCTGAAATACCGCCGATAGAGATCACTTCTACAAAAACTATCCAACGTGCCCTACCCGCACCCGTAGTCGAAAAGAAATCTGGCCAACAGACATATCTTGACGGGCAAGAAAAAATAGAAGTCAAATATGCTAGCCAATACGAACAGACTTTAGAGCGGCTATGTAAACGTCAAGAGGAACGTGTACTAGCAGAATTTCGTGGTTACGCTAAAGACGTATCTCAAGAGAGATATATTGATGAAGATCGTGAGATGGAACTATTCTTAGCTGCCCTGTTGCCTATTGTTTTGGAGACAGCACGCCGAGGCGGACAGCTCACATTCTCGTTTCTTGGCGGTGTGATAGACGATTTTGTGTTAGATGGTGTAACCCGTACACAACTGACAGATGTACAGTCAAGATTGTTGAAGTCGTTTAATGAGCAGACCGCACAGAAAATCAAAACTACGTTAGATGCAGGTTTGAAAGCAGGCGAATCTGTAGAACAACTCACCCGACGTATCAAAACTGTATATAGCGATATTGCTGAGTATCGTGCGAAAGCTATAGCAGTATCGGAAGCTAACAGGGCTCTTGCGCAAGGCAATCTTCTAGGTTTTGTTCAGATGGGTGTCACACAATGCCGTTGGGTAGCTTTTGGTGATGCTTGTCCTACATGTAAATCTTTAGATGGCACGATTGTTAGTGTTGGTACACCGTTTATTGGTAAGGGTGAAGTGATCCCTGGTACGGAAGGCCGACAGAATGACTATCTACCTATCGAAGGCGGCGATGCGCATACACGATGCCGCTGTAAACTCGTACCCGTCCTGGATGTCGCAGCTTCGACGGGTGTGAAGCTTGTGAAGATACGAGACACCGAAACTATAGATCAGCTATCTAAAGCACTATCAGATAATGAGGCATTCACCCAGAAACTCTTAGAGGCTTTCGGGGTCGAAGATGGATAAAAATGCTCTGTTAGAGAAAGCCAAAGCTAAGAAAACGGAACGGGACTATGAACTCCAAAAACAAGCATTCGAAGGTTTCGTTACAGAACTCTCGACGGTTATTTCTCGCGGTATCCAAATTGATGGACTCTCCGAACTTAGTGCTATTTCTTTGGCGGTCGAAACATTTGGACAGCGTACATCCGACCTTGTCGAGACAATCCGAGATATTACCTGCGCAATCCCTGATCTCTCTGAACTGAGCCTTCCTGGTACGATAGAACTGAAATCTGTTACGGATGACCTTCTGCTTAAAGCCTTAGAGAAAATAGGTGATGATGGTTTACTGTTACAGAAGTTTGAAAGCCTCGATGTTGCGTTGGGCCTGTTATCGGAAACTATCTCGAAGGCTGAAACGCCAGGAGAAACGGTTAAAGACCCTGCGTATGTGAGGATTGTTTTAGGCGCTAAGGGTTCTGAACGGATCTTAGAAAATTGGCCTATCCCGCAATTCTATGGTGGTAGTAGCGGAGGAGGTACTTCTGGCGGTCTAACAGACACAGAACTGCGTGCGTCACCTGTACCGGTTTCGGGTTCGCTATCTATCGACCCTACAGGGTTAGCTACAGATACGGGCCAAGATGAGATCGTTGCAGCTATTGAAGCGATCCCTACAACTGATGTTTCGGCGCTTTCTACGTCTGCTAACCAAACAACAATTATTAGTGCGGTTGATGGTATCGAAGCTGCTCTCGCTACGCTTATCGCTGCAACACAAACCGTCTACTCTAAACCTACTGACATATATGCTATCCAGGCTATCTCGGATGACGGTACATACAAATATTATTTCTATGAGGCAGCAAATAAAGATTGGTATGTGATGCGGAAACATATCGCCAATAACGTATTCTCGTATGTGAAAGGTACAGGCGGCTATGAGAGTGTCTACCAGTCTGCGATTCTTGGCCCTTCTGGTTCTCCTACGTATGATAGCTATGGAGATATCTTCTGATGGCTACTAGGAACGTTGTATATCAATTCGGGGAATATGTCGATGGCGAATTTAAGGGTATCTGGGCAGCGTATGACCGCAATACTGAACAGGCTCGTATAGATGAAGTTGAGGCGCAAGGTAGCTATATCGGGAAGTACGACATCAATATGGAGGAACGCGAAATTGTTGACGGTAAACCTATTTTTGAAGTTGTAGACGGTGAACTTATCGTACGTGAAGAAACAATATATGATGCTGTTCCTGGTGCTCTACTTCCCCCAGAGGCTGGTATCTGATGGCTACGTTTGTTAATACTGGTGTTGCGAATATGGATTCGTTTGTCGGTAAAACCGGTGGCGATACATACACAAACAACGGTGGAACAATCACGATCGATGGACACACCCGATATGATCTGAACGGCGGTACTTCTGCAACTATTGGTACTTTTACGAACTCTGCGACGTCAGGCGGTACAACTAAGATTCGTGCAGACGAGACACGACTACTCGCATACAATACGGGTTCGGGTAACGTCCCAGCAATCGGTACAACAATCTCGCAAGGTTCAGCAAGCGGAAAACTTTTAGCGGTCTATTCTGCTTTGAATGTTGCACCTACCGCTGCTGGAGCTGCTGTACCTTCAAGCGGATATATTCTCGTGAAACAATGGAATAGCGTTGCCTACTCAACTGGAGCTTTGACTGGTATTGGCGCAAACGTTATAGCTGATCCTGTGTTTGGTGGCACGGGACGTGACGGCTGGATTGAAGTCGTATTCGACGAAGCAAAAAACATGACGGTAAACCGTCTGAACAACCCTAACGACGATATTGCTATAGGCGCAGATTTCTATATAGGCATTACTGACGGCACAAGAGCAACACAATACCAGATACCGAGCAACGGTTCGTCTCAGTGGATTGCTGGTGTTGAGGTAGAAACAGCTCCAGGGTCAAACGTCTACGAATGGTGGGCGTGTACTAGTTCTACAGCAATCCTATATAACATTCGCGGTACGGGTGCAGCTTCGAAACATGTGTTCTTAGATCCTGCTACCGCAACTTTCAGGTTCGGTCATGATGGTACGAACTCTACCGGCGGTGCGTGTCCTGTGTCAGGATGTAAAGTGCGTATGCCAAACATCATTTTAACTAATGCTCCTGTCGCGACACGTACCGTAAATAGTTTCCCTGCGTCATCGTCACGCTATTACATCTATCCGTTAGGTGCAGGACGATTCCGTCTCAATAATGTTTCTAGCACTTTACGTGTGAACGTTCTGTCGACTGCTTACGAGATCATGCTGAAAGACTCTACGTTTTGTGGCCCTATGAACATCACATCTCCAGCTACCCCTATCGAGATAGATAACTGTTGTATTGGTACACCTATAGATGACACTGCTGGAGCGAACCACCCTCTGACTTTGACTTCGTTTGCTGTTGGAGGTGACGTAACAGATTCAGTTATTTCGGTTGGTAATCATGCTGCGTCTGCAAGAACAGTAATGAACTTTTCTGCGGTTACGGGCGTAAATTTCGAGAACGTACAATTCACTGGTACTGGAATGTCGGCGGCTGGAATTGTTTTAGGTACGAACCTCACAAACGATATAACCATGACGGACTGTTCGTTTACTTCAGGGTATCTGAACTTCTCGCAGACCGCAGGTATTACTATTACCGACACTACTGAAGCGTCTATGACTCCAGGCGACCCGTACGAAGCTAGTGCGAATGTCAACTATATAAACCTGTCGAATAAATGTTCTGATTTCTTTTTCGATGATTGGGCTTTCCCTCACGACGAATGCCTCGGTAAGGGCTCATTTATCGCTTATACAGGTTCATGTACAGGATTGAAATTCCGCAATATGGGCGACTACAACAATATGGTCAACGCTCAAGGGCCGATACGCACAGCAACATATTCGCGTTCAGGAACTGTAGCAACCTGGACTTTAGCTTCACACGGATACCGTGTAGGAGACTACCTGTTCATATATGATTCTGCTACGTCTAACGTGACTGGTTTCCGTCAGGTTGCTACAGTACCTACTTCGAACACGTTCACTACGACAGCAACTAACTCTGGTGGTACTACAGGTAGCGCCGAAATCTACCGTACAACCTGCTCGACAGTGATCTCTTCAGGAGCAAACACTGACGGTGCAGAACACAACAACATTTTTGTTGAGGGCGCATACAACAACTCTGTAACAACAACATCTACAGCGTCGCGTCTCGAATACTATAACGTCGGTACGAACACTCCTGTACCTGCGTCGTTTACTGCGTCAGATATTATTGCCCGCGGTGTAAGTACTTATGTCAATAGCCCGTCGGCTTCGTCTGCACAGTACGGACATAGTTTCCATGATGGTTCTTCTCTACCTCTAAACGCGAATGTTGGAGGCGGGTATAGCTGGACTCGTTCAGGAACAACGATGACGATTGCTTTGCCTGACCATAAATTTGATGGTACTAGCGCGGTCGTAAGACTGATGAATTGTAGCGACACTTCAACAGAATCCGACCAGTGGGAAGCTCTCACGTCGATAGATAAAGATACTGTAACTGCGGTTGTTTCATCGGCTGGTGCTACTTTAGGGACTATAGATGTCCGGATGTCGACAGACATTTTGACTCTCTATATGAATGAGCAGTCCGATACTGTAAGCCGTTATACGATACTTTCTGGCAATCCTGCTTTTACAGGTTCAGGCACTATTTCGATGCCTACAGTTGGCGATAAGATCGTTTGGGAACAGTCCACACCGTTAATCAACTATACGGCCTTCAATGAGTTGCCTATACGCACAAACTTGCAGGATACAATGGCGCAACTCGGCTGTTTCTTGTATACATACGATATTGCTGTTGATGATGGTGCTTTTGGTGGTACAGAAAAAGTGTTGATGCACATGCTGTCGGGAGGTACAGCAGCTTCGGGACAGCCGATAATCACAGGCATTTCAGACACTTCTCTACTTGTTCCTGGCATGCATATTTGGGCTACGGGTATCCCTTACGGAACAAAGATCCTATCGGTCGATTCAAGTACACAGATCACTCTCGATACGAACCTAACAGCAACTCTTGCTGGTGTCTTAATGTTCAGTGAACTGCCAGGCGAAACGTTCACAGATAACTTCAAACTCAAAATCTATATCGAGACTTTAGCTACTAACGCTCTTGCGTGTAGCTATGTGAACATCCATTTGGATTCGGATGCTACATCACGCGCAAATCTGTATCCTGTGACTGTAGAAACAGTCGATATTACTGTTACGGGTATTGCTGCAGGCTACCGAATCCAGGTCTACAACGTCACGCAAGCCGTCGAGATCGACAACGACGTTACAACAGGATCGACATATTCTTATGTGGTTACTACCGAAGCAGACGACAGCGATATTATCCGTATCCGCCTAGCCAAAGCCGACAAGATCGAGCTACAACAATCGGGTGTGTTCTCTAGCGCTTCAGGTGTCACTATATTGGCAGAACCTGAAGATGATGATGTGTGGACTGCATACGGCGTAGACGGCTCTGCTCTTACTGCGTACGCTTGGGATTCAGCAAACGAAGAAATCGAAATTAACGAGACTGGTACAACATGGTCGCAAAAAGACCTATACGCCTGGTACAAATATTTTATTACAACCGCTACAGGTATCGACGAAGTATTCGGCCTCATCGAAGCTAAAGACGCAGGAAATATTGAACTTGGTGACGTGAAACTCGACAACCTAGACAGCAACTCGCTAGCACCTGAAGATGAGATACGCGTGTATCGTAGCGACGATACGTGGATAGTAATAAATCCGACTACAGGCGGCGGAGATTTGGGGGTCTATTCGACGGGTACTATCTATGTGAAGAACATCAACACCGCAACGAATGTCATCACAGGCGATATTGCGGATGTTCCTACTGTCTCGGAGATTGTCGACGGTGTTTTGGACGAAGCTGTATCTGGACATCAGACTTCGGGTTCGGTAGGCCGAGTGTTGAAAGATAGCGGCGATAACGCAGAGAACGCTTTTGTTACAAACTAGAAATGTTAGATAATCGGCTATAGTATCGGATAGAGGTATACATATGACAGATACGCTTGTACCTACTGGGCGCGGTATAGGTGACACAATCAAAGAAGCTTTCTATTTCGATATAGCTAAAGCCGCGAAACTACCAGAAGGTGAAGTAGAAGTTATTGTTTCTACTCCTACGCCTGATAGTGATGGCGAACGGGTAAATATTAACGGTATTGACCTATCTCGGATGTCTACTAACGCTCCTGTTATGTGGGCGCATGACTATACGATCCCGCCTATCGGCTCGATATTGAAACTATGGAAAAGTTCAGGTCAACTCAAAGCGCGTGTAAAGTTTGCTTTAGGTTTGAATCCGATGGCAGATATGATCTATCAGATGGTCAAAGAAGGCTTCATTAAAGCTGTTTCTATTGGCGGGCTGTTTATTGCTGCAGGTAAGAAACCTGATGGTACGACAGATTATTCGGTGATAGATCAGATGCAGATGATAGAACTCTCGTTTTGTCCTATCGGCGCGAACCCTGACGCTCTCGTGACTCTAAAATCTGTAGAATCTGATATAGTTACTGTAGGTGAGATTCATACGTGGTCGGCGATAGCTGAGATGTGTAAATCGATCCAAACAAATGTTTCGGCATTGGCAAGCTCAGTAGAGGCAGCCAGAGTCTCCGGAGATAAACAAAAAGAAGCTAAACGGGTGTTGGCTAAATCGGCTGCTAAGCAGATCGATAAACAGTCAGAACTCATTATTGCTTCTATCAATAGTCTCGCTCCGGAGGTAAATAATGGACGAAGAAACAACCGAAGAAACAGCAACTGAAACAGTTGTTGAAACCGAAACAACTACAGTGTCTCCTGATGCTGCTAAAGCTTTAGCTAAAGAAATAGGCGATAGTGTTATGCCTGGTCTTGAAGCTCAACTTAAAGGGATGTTTGAATCTATCAAACCTGCCGAAACAGCAGTATCTAAAAACCTTAACGCAGGGCAGACAGATGAAGATCCTGAAGCTGCGCGTGGCGGTGCTCCTACTATGTTGAAGCATACAGATTACGAGAAGCTTTCTTCTCCGATGGTGTTCGCTAAGCAAGTTAAAGCACAAATCAATGGTGACTATCAAGAACTTAAATCTCTTAACGAGTTTGCTATTGATATGCGCCAAAAAGCCGGATATAACAATACGGGTGTTAGTGCAGAGGGCGGACTGATTGTCCATCTTCCTGATTTCGATGCCACTATTGAACGTTTATTGCCTAAATATGGCGGTCTTGTAAACGAAGTTCCTTACGTTGATGTGACAGGTAACACTGCTATCACCACTAAAGGTACTAATAACTTTGGTTTCCAGAAAGTTCTTGAAGGTGCAGCGAAGCCTGCTTTCAAGCCTGGATATAGCCAACAGACCATCACGCTATATAAGCAAGCCGGTATTATTGCTGTCTCCCAAGAACTTTTGGAAGACCAAGCGGTAGATTTCTGGGATGACGCTACACGCCAAATCTCTTACGCTTACAACAAGCGTATCGACGAAATGCTACTTACAGATAACGGTACAACTAGCGCCGAAAAAGGTATCTTGCATACCTCAGGTGTACAGTACGAACCTGTTACTGGCCCTACAGGTGCTACGTGGGATGACCTTTTGAACATGAAATATAAGGTTCCTACAGAAGCAGCTCCAGGCGGCGTATACGTTATGCACCGTTCTACTTTGAACCTGCTACGTCAACTCAAAGCTACAGATAACCAATATCTTGGTATGACAGCACCATTCTTCACAGAAAACGGGCTAGTTACACCTTGGGGTGACCGTATCATCTTGACAGACGCGATGCCTGACACAGGCCAAGCGAACTGGAATGGTACAACTAACGGTGGTGGAGTCGTCTATGGTGATTTCTCGCGTTACGCGAAAATCTACCGTAAATCTGGAGGCCTAACCACTAAGGTATCTGACCAGGCAACTATTGTTGATGCTGCAGGAGCTACACAAAACATGTGGCAGAACAACCTTGTAGCAATGCTTGCAGAATTTAGAGCGTCAGCGTTCTTCAAATTCCCTGAAGCATTCGCGGTAGCTGCGCAAACTAACGTCAGCTAGTAGAGCCTTTTCGATGGTCAGCGCCCTGGCCTGAAGATAGGAAAATAGTTAGGCCGTCCTTCGGGGCGGTCTTTCTATTACACTAGAGATATGATTAAACGTTTTATCCACGGGGCGATCCTGGATCCTGAACTCTATAAGGGTAAAAGATGGCGTACTCGACACAAGAACAGATCGAAGCGATCCTCGGAAGAGACCTCACAGCGTCAGAAATAGCTAGTTTGCCTGGCCTGCAAGCAACTGTGGATGGTTGGATTCTTTCGCAGGTAGGTGAAGGTTATAGTTCTACGCCTGGCACACGATTTTATGATGTGGATGGTTCGGTTATCTCGATAGATCCAGTACGTTCTGTTTCGTCTGTGAATGTGGTAGATGCGAATGATCAGATAGTGTCTGAGTATACGGACGGCACAGAATACCTTTTAGGGCCATACAATTCTGACGTTAAAACGTATATAGAGAAGATTTATGCTGTTGATGCGTGGTGGGATTGGGATGACGCATGGTGGATCGCGAACATGTACCGGCCGCGCCGTGTAGCTGTCACTGGTACTTTTGGTTATGGCGATAGTGCGCCTTCAGCGGTACAAGACTTGTCGGCTTATCTTGCAGGTTTGATGTTGACTTCGCAGTCGTATAGTAATGCGGTTGCTGCTTCTGGGAATAAGAAATCTGAATCTATAGAAGGCTATTCGATCACGTGGGATACAGGTTCATCTAATCGTGTGACTGTGTCGTTGGATGACCTGTTGGAGTCGGATGCACGTGTACAGATGGCTTTGGCTGCTATCGGGGGAGACAGCACGGAAGTATATATCTAATGGCCGCAGATTTTTTTCCGTCGTTCAATAATGTATGTCAGCTTGTAACTCAGACCCGTAACCGTTACGGCGATTATGTACAGGGCGTTACGGTAGATGTCGAGTGTGTTTTTCGTCATATAACTACTATCCGGCGTGGTAATCATATGGAAGTAGATGATGCTGATGCGATGTTATGGGTTCCTGTAGATACAGATATTTCTATAGGGCAGATCGTTTTATTTCAGGGTGGTAGCTACCAGGTCGAGCGTTATACTGAAGCGCAGGGTTTACGTGACGAACCACAATTTATTAAGTGTGATCTTAAGATCGTTAAGCAGGCTATATCATGAGAGCAAAAGTTACTGTCGATGATAATTCGAAGGCGTTTATACGCCGTAATCTCAACATGTTGGATAGAGTAGCGGCCCGTGGCGTACAGGATATAGCTATGCTCACTTCGGGTCGTATACCTCGTAAATCTGGTAATCTGATGGATCGTATCGAAACTAAAAAGGTAGATGATGGACACCATCAGGTAGTTATAGATGAGGACTATGCTGCTTATCAGGAACGTGGTATGCGTGCAGATGGTAGCCGTAAAGTCCGTAAATATACTTCGGCTGGTACTGGCCCTCACGCTTTAGAGAAATCTGGTAATCAGATAGCATCTAAACTGTTGGCTTATATTAAGAAAGCAGCGTCTAGGGTATGACCGCTCCTAAAGTTTTTGTAGATGAGATATGTGAATATATCGCTTCAAAAACCGATTTCTATTATGGTGACAGTCTGACTCTACCTGGGGGTAAGAACCGATGGCTATATTTGGGGGAGCTTCGTAGAGAAGTAGAGGGCGTTTTTGCTGTTGCTGATCCATCTCCGGCACCTGACATGTATACAGGTATGATGGAATTTGCTGTCTCGTTTTGGGCTTTCTCGGCTGACACTTCAGAAGCATATTCGATGCTAAACGACATCTATAACCTACTACACCAGAACAACCATTATCCGACAGAAAACTATTTCGTATACCAGTCTTTTGCTGATGGACAGGTCGAGGATCAGGATCGTTCGGGAGACAATCTTAAGATGGCGAGGCTTTCTGCTATATTCTATGTTAGATATTTGATTTCATAAAGGAGCCTTATGGCTAAGAATCTTAGTAACTTGGACATCGGTATCGTCGATGTATATGTGACACAAAGCGGACAACCAGAATATGATCTAGGTTATACATGGGGCGGCGCTGAACTGATGGCAGAACGCGATTTTGAGCCTCTACAGACAGACCAGGGCGGCGAAACGCCTGTAGACCTCGTACTTAAAGGTAACAACCTGAAAGTCAAGGTTAATATCGCTGAACCTACAACATTTAACTTGAATCTTTCTATACCTGAAGGCCGATATAACGACGGCAGTGTCTCAGAATCTTTAGGTATAGGTACTGACGCGGGTTATCGTTTGCGTCAAGATGCTGTACTTTTGCGTCTCCATCCTCACGATAAAGCCGCTAGTGATCTTTCTAAAGATATCTATATTTGGAAAGCTGTATCTTCTGAACCTATCCAGTTAAATTTGAAGCGTGATGAACAGAAGATTGTTGAAGTTACGTTTACAGCGTTGTATGACGATTCGTGGCCTGATGGTCAACGTCTTGGTCGTATCGGGCCTTCTGCTATTTCTTAAGCCTAGAAAGGGCGCATATGATAGATAAAGATGATCTTGATCTACGTTTATTTACTGTAGATCGGATAAATTTTAGGTTACCTGACGAAGCTGGTACACCTTGCAGTATCCATATACCTACATTAAAAGAGATTTTTAAGGCGTGTGCTTTTTCTAAAGATTTAGCGGAAGCACAAAAACAGATCGAAGATATCGATCCTGTCGAACTGATGGATAAAGTACAGCTTAATTTCTATCAGCTTTTCCCTGAAATGTTAGAACACAAAGATATTTTGAATCCTCTTATGATGAATGCTCTCATAGAGAAAGTTTTAACTTCTGTGATCCCTGAAGATGTACGGTTGCTTGAAGAAGCAGGGGTCGTATTTGAGGATGATTCAAAAAAAGGCAGTACCGTCTCTTAAAAGCGGTAGCTCTTTTTATACATTTCTATCCTGGGTATACTTTGACTTCTGTGTTGGGGGAGCCTGCCCCGTGGTTTTTTGCTTTGTTGGATCAGGCTATGAAAATTATGGCTGAGGAACGTATTGTAGATATAAATACTGCGATGATGCCTCATGTTAGTGAAGATGTGAGACGTAAAACTGTAGACGATCTGACGAGAAGTTCGCGTGATATGATTGACATGTTGCCTGATAACTATCAGGGTAGGGCGTCAGACGAAGAGATATCTCAAGTTCTAGGTGCGTAATGGCAGAAAAAATAGGTTCGATCTATTACGATCTGGATTTACGTGACGATAAGTTTAAAACTGGTATAAAGCAGTCTTCTCAACAGGCTAAATCTTTTGGTGACACTCTAAAAAGTTCTGCTTTAGCTATGGCAGCGTTAGGTGCGGCTTCTGGGTTAGCTCTCTACAAAATCAAGAATGGTATCCAGGATGCTCTAAATGCGTCTATTAAGATGCAGAATAGTCTTACAGGTTTAAATTCGATTGCTACGGCTTTCGGTCAAGATGCTACTAGAGCGAAACAGGCCGCTCAGGAACTTGCTTCTGATGGTCTTATGCCTATCTCTGACGCTGCAGTTTCGTTGAAGAATCTGTTGGCTTCAGGGTTTAATTTAGATCAAGCTATAACTTTGATTAAAAGGTTTAAAGATTCCGCCGCTTTTGGTCGTCAGTCTGCTTTGTCTTTCGGGCAGGCTATTAGTTCGGCTACTGAAGGTATCAAGAATGGTAACTCGATTCTTGTAGATAACGCTGGTGTAACAAAAAACCTATCTATAATTTTGCGGGAAGCCGGATATGCCGAAACAGACCTGATGCGTGCCACTACTGATGCTGGTGTACGCCAAGCATTATTTAACGGTATCCTAAAAGAAACAACCCCAATGTTGGGTGACGCAGCGAAACTATCTAAATCTTTTGGCGGGCAGGTAGAGAAAACAAAAACGAATGTTTTTATGTTGAAAGCTGCTATCGGTACTGCATTACAGCCTGTTTTAACAAAAATGTTTTCTGTAGTAAACCCGATTATCCGTAGACTTCAGGATCTCTCCCAGGAACACCCTCAGATAGTAGCTGCGATAGTTGGTATTACTGTCGGTGTTTTAGGTTTAACTACAGCTTTTGGTGCTCTTGCTGCGGTTGTAACTATTTTGAATCCGATGGTTTTAGCCATAGGTGCTCTAGTAGGTCTTGTAGCTGGTTTAGCTGTCGGTTTCGGGTTTCTTGTAGAGAAACTTGTCGGTTGGGATGTTGTAGCCCAGAATATAAAAGCGTGGGCTTTTGAGTTCTGGCAGATACACGGGCCGAGAATAAAAGAAATTTTGGCTGGTTTAAGAGAAGCTATGGCGGCGTTTATTGCTACTACAGTTGAGTTCTGGCAGAAACACGGGCCTGCTATTGTTTCTGCGTTACAAAGCCTATGGGTTACAATCGAGACACAGTTGTTGCCTGCTCTTTCGGAGCTTTGGACGATCCTCGCACCTTATTTGACTCCCGCCATGAAAACTCTCGCAGTGATTATTGGCGGTGTTCTTTTGGCTGGTCTGCTTGGTTTTGTTGCTGCAGTACAATCGACCGTAAAGTCTGTTACTGCTCTTGTCAGTATATTGACTTTTCTTTACCGTAACGTATTTAAACCCACTATCGATGTGCTAGTACACCTATATAACTCTTTTATGAGGATTGTGCGGGCTGTGTACCAGATTTTAGAAGTGATACAGAAATTTATCGAAAAGATAAAAGATGTCCGTAAAACTGTAATCGAATCTGTTGCTGGTCTAGAAGAAATAATCAGTAATCCGTTCAAAAAAGGTTTCAAAAAGATTACTGATCTTGCGTCGGATGTTAAAGATAAACTTCGTGGCGCTTTGGATCTAAATTTTAGGAATAGCCCATCGATTGTAGATTACGCGAAACTTTCATCTTCTAAGATTGTCGGGATTTACGACCAGATGTTTTCTAGCTTAGATAATATGACTTTAGGTTCACATAATCTTTTGGTTGGTGCTGCTTCGTCTTCTTCTGGCCCTTCGCAGGCTGTCAGCCATGTTATAAAGTTAAACGTCGATGGTGTTACTGCTATGACTAGAGACCAAACTAGAGAATTTATGCGTGACGGGATCGATGCGGTAAACGATATTATGAGAACTAATAACCAACCTGAGATAGGTAACGGATATATCAAGGGGGCTTCTGATGGCTGATATGCGTCTAGTGATCGGCGGACAGCTAATCCCTAAACCTTCTACGTTTGTGCGTATAGAGTCACCTAACGCTATAGATGTCCGTACTCTAGGGAACGTGTTGTATACAGATTTTATTAACCGTTCGCGGTCTTGGCAGATCGGATGGAAAAACATTCTCGAAGAAACAGATTTACAGATCATCAAAGATCTAGTGTCAGACCAATTTCAGACTGGTGTATATCCTATGATGCAGTTCGACCAGTACGATCTGTATTGTCAAGTGAAGATAGATATCTCTCAAGAAAAAATAAAATATAACGGTGTGTTGGTAGAGAACTTTACGATGACTTTAACTGAGAAAGACCCGATAACTTTTGTTCTCTGATGATCTTCTCCTTAGCTATAGTGAGCAGGACTTACGTGAGGTTAGCTGGTATGTTTCGTTTGCTTTCGAAAAAGAATACGATCCGTCCATAACTCTCTTTACGTTAGATACCTCTGTTTTAGATGGCGGCGATATTCTCGCAGGGGAAAATAATGTTTTACAGGAGTGGGATAAATACCGTTACGATGACTATTCAGATCGTGTAATCGATATCGCGTGGGAGCGTGAAGATCAACGGCCTTCTAGTCTTTCGGTCGCGATGGCAGACATACGCTTAAATAACTATGATGGCCTGTTTGATCCTGATGGTACAAGTGATCTAGCACCATATATGCTTCCTGGACGGCCTGTACGTATCTTTGCTGGTTTTAGAGGACATGTAATACAGGTGTTTGTGGGTGTTACTTCTGGCGGGCCGATTATCGATGAGCGTACTAAAACGGTATCGTTTCATTGTGTAGATTTTTTCTATACGATCTTAAAGAAATTTTCGGACGAAACTATCTTGTTGTTGGATGCTCGTACTGATGAGTGTTTGGAAGCTATGTTTCAGATGGCAGGTTTAACTGTCGGACAATACCAGCTTGATGTGGGTACGGTTACTGTACCGTTCTTTTTTCTTCCTAAAGGAAACCAGGTTTTTGATAACGCACGTAAACTTGTCGAGGTAGAGATAGGCCGTCTCTATCAGGATGAGCAGGGGATGATCTATTTTAAGAATCGTGCGAACGTCGATAATACTGTTGTAGCGCAACTCGAATCTCACGAATCGATTGTGGATGCTACGAAACGGCGTGAGAATGACATGATCAATAACGTCATTGTCCGTAGTGACGTGCGAGCATTACAACCTAACGCACAAATTTGGGTTTCTGCAGAATCATATCTGGTTCCTGCAGCTAGCTATCTGGAGGTGTGGGCAGATTTTTTTGATCCTGCTACTACGATTGTCGATCCGGTATATATCGATTCGGCTGTCACTAGTTCGTATACGGTCAATACTGCAGCGGATGGTAGCGGTTCGCCTTCATCGGCGGTTGTTTTGTCTAGCTCAGATGAGTTAGCTACTTCTTATAAAATGACGTTCTATAATTCTTCTGGTACGGATCTGTATATAACAAATATTTCTGTCTATGGTACTTCTGTTCCTGTAATAAAAAGTTTGTATGTTCAGGAAGCTGACGAGATTGTTATCGAGAAGTACGGTGAGGCTCTTTTAGAGGTCGAGAACGACTATTTTTCTAGTGAGGCTGACGCTCAAACGTTTGCTTTGAATGTGTTATCTGAGTATGGCTTGTATTCGGCTGTGTCTCGCATGGAGGTTAAAGGTACCCCACAATACCAGTTGGGTGATGTTATCCAAGCTGATCTTTTCGACCGGTTTAATGAAGGACGTATTGTGCGTATTGCGTGTACGATCCGAGATAACCAATTCAAGCAAGTTTTACATTTGAAAGATATCACGGGCCGTAATTTCTTTATTTTGGACGATTCGGTGTTAGATGGTGAGGATGTGTTGAGCATATGAGTTCTAGTGCTGTAGAGCAGTTCAATAAGTTTGATATCGTCCAACAGGGTTTTATGACCTTATCTCATCCTGCTTCTACATCGACTGTGACAGTCACTTATGATACGGGTCTTTTAGGTGAGTCTTATGTTCCTATCCCGTATGTCATATATAATGAGCAGCCTGCAGAAAACCAGGCTTTACCTGTACTGTTTTTTAATACTTCTGGTGTGATGACTATGAATCTTTACGCGAAAATCAATACTTCGAGTGAGCTTGAAGTTACTTTACATACCCCTAACGTTGCTTCTGGTTTTTTTGGGTCTGATTTTGATGTAGAGGTACGCTGGTATCTTTTGAGACAGCCAGGAAATTATGTTATCCCTTAAAAGAAAGTAGACTATAGATAATGGCTTATACGACCCCTCCGACATTTACGGCGTTTAATACGTTGACTGCAGCCCAGATGACTATTTTGGGTAATAATGATTTGTCGTTTCGTGATGGTACTGGTCTAGGCGATAACACTATTACTAGCGAGAAACTAAAATCGACTGTTGCGTTTAGAGCTAGGCGTACTACTAGCCAGGCGTTAGGTGATTTGTCGGCTGCAAAAATACAGTTCGCTACAGAAACGTACGATCTAGGTGCAGATTTTGATAACGCTACAAACTACCGTTTTGTTGCGCCGGTTGCTGGCGTATACCATTTTGCGTGTGGTGCTAACTATCAGGCTTCCGCTACACGTGGTGCACTACTGATCTATGTGAATGGTGTTGTAGCAGAAACTTTTGAGGATGTTGCAGCTACGGTTGTTCGTGCGGTTTCTGGTGCTACTGATCTATCTCTCGCAGCTAACGACTATGTAGAAGTGTATGGTTTCCGTGGCGGTGCAGGAAATATTAGCGAGGCGTTCTTTACAGGACATCTTGTAGGCCGTACCTGATGGCTTGGCGGCTAGCTAGGTCTCTAGTAACTTTACGATCTCAGATAGATGAGGCGTATCCTGGACGGTCTAAAGCGTCTGACGGTACTATTTCGGATGCTGCTCATAGCGGTAGGGCTTCTGACCATAATAAGAATGCTGATGGTGTTGTTTGTGGCCTCGATTTGACTCATGATCCTGGTAGTGGTTTTGATGCGCATGAGCTTGCTGAACGTCTACGTACACACCGGCATCCTAATTTGAAATATATTATTTCGAATCGTAGGATCGCTTCTGCTTTAGACGGTTGGAGATGGCGGCCTTATACTGGCGTTAATCCTCACAATAAACATATACATGTTTCTGTAGGTGCAGGCCCTGATGGTAGATCACGTCAGCCTTACGACAATACGACCCTATGGGATATAGGTGAAACGAAGGAGCAAGAAATGTCTGGTTTAGATAAAACACAACTCAAAGTTTTGGTTCGTACACAATACAACCAAGAGCCTGGAGCAGGTACATATTCGCATGAAGGTGAGACTCTTAATCAGTGGTTGACGTTTGTTTCTAATGATGAGAATAGTTTACGTAACCGTTTGTTAGCTGGGGAGACACTTAAAGTTGTTGACGGGCAGACTGTGAATGTCGGTGATGTTGTACCGCCTACACAGGATTGTTCTACCGCGGTGGAAGCTGAACGGAATCGTATAAAATCAGAGATAGATAAGATATTCTAGGGGGATATTATGAGTGACACTATAAAGAATCTGGCTACACCGATATCTTGGAAAGATACTTTGGTGCGGGCTGTTAAAACTTCGATTGGTGTGTTGATTGGTGGTCTACCGATTAACGCTGTTGCTAGTTTGGATCTGTCGACTTTGCAGGTTGCTTTGGTTGCGGCGGCTTCTGCTGGCGGTTCAGTGATTTTGAATACTGTCCTTACTTGGAGTCAGTCAGACTAGACCTCTGACTCTCTTGCTTGAGAGAGTGTTATTTCGCCGTTTAAGACACGTTTAGCTTATCTCAGGTATGTCGTGTACCGTATGCACTACGGTCTGTCCTAGCCATTCACGGGCTTGCTCAAGGCTCATATTTTTTTGTGTGACAATATCGTATATTTTGAACCATACTTCGTAATCGGGTTTTATCATGCTATCTCTCGACTGTAATAGTACTGTTTCTTCATATTGGTGGCAGCTAGAACGCCGCACATAATCTGTATGTATCAATGGGTTTAAAGTAAATGATGCGTGTTCACTCCCACAAATACACTGGGTGTTGCGCGGATCGAATTGTACTTTGATGTTGTTGCGTCCAATTATATGAGAATTAGTGAGTCTCCCCCCACATGGGGAAACACTTGAGTCTGATTCGCAACGTCCATGTGATCTTACGAAAGCAGACCATTTTCTGTCTAGGATTGCTCTCATCTGACGTTTAGTCGGATTAGCTATTTTTGGCATAAGTCCTGGTCACACCCTTTTTCTAGAAATCATTTAGGTTTCTTTCGTGTAGGCCGATAGGTGTTATATGGATGAGATGTTAAGGCTGGAAGCCGGATCGTAACACCGAAAGGACATTCAAGTGGAAACAACCCAGCTTCCAACAACAAATACTAGCCGAACATTGTCGGCTCTTAAACCACCCAAATCAGCACTGATAACTTTAGCGTTATTTATTGTGATGCTTGCAGCCGTATATGGTTTCGCATACAAGAATGGCTACAACACCGCTAAACGCGAGCTACCGGCAAATCAGCATTGTGTTAAAGCTCTCGATGATGCAGCTAAAGCGTTACAGGGCGAGAAGGTAGACGTTAGTGTTTCGGCTCAAGAATGCCGTAAGAACGTCGATACTTATTCTGTGGTGATGAAATGATTTACGCGACAGTATTTTCGTTTCTAGTGTGGGCTATGACAGAGCCGTTAGATATGGCTTGCCGTAAAGCACATAAGAAAGCACACCCGAAAGCTAAATGGCATCCGCCGACTATATGGACGTGGACATCGTCGACAGCTTTAACGTTTGTGTTTGTTATACCCGCTATGAGGATGTCAGGAACTATCTAATGAAACTATCTAATTGGTTTTGGAAAACATTATATCGGTTGAATGAGACAGATATACATATAGTTTTTCAGCGCCGCTAAGGACAGCATAACGCCTCATGGATGAGGCAACCTTTCCCGACAAGTAACCACACTTATAGAAAGACTCATCCAATGAAGCTCCTATTCATTATAATCATTTGTGCTGCCCTGTACGGGACTGCTCAACTCTCAACACATAATCCATACAGTTCGTATGCAGAAGCCGCTCAAGCGCAACCTGTGGCCGCTACAGCCCCTAAATATTCTAGAGGTGTTACAGAGCTACAGCGTCAGCCTTGCCGTCCCGACTGGGATAGAAACGCACACTACAAATCTGAGATCATAGGTAAACCAGAAACGGTAGACGCTCTACGCAAAGCAGGTTTTAACGCCGAGCAAGCTAACACGTTTGCTGCGATCTCACATGCAGAATCAGGTTCACAGATCAACTGTTACGGTGATGACTACGGTAACTATATGGTCGGCAAATGGGGTGCATCGTATGGGCTATTCCAGATCCGTACTTTAGACGCTTCAACAGGTAAAGGCGACTGTAGAGACATTGAACGTTTACGAGAGAACCTTATAGAACAATCTAAATGTGCATACGAAATTTCGGGCGGCGGCAAGAAAATCAGTCCGTGGTCTGTCACTCACGCTGGGCGCGGCCGACCTTACCTAAAGTGGTTAAACGCTACCTGGTAGCAGACTTATTAGGCAGGTCATCTTTCCAAGCCCAAATAGTAGCCTTAACAATCGTTTTCAAAGCCGATGCTTGAGGTTCAGGTAAAACTTCTATGTTGTTCATAACACGACCGACTAAAGCTTTCACCTCAGAGTAAAACTGGTCATGCGTATAAAGAACTGTAGAATCGTCTTCTACAGTAAGTGAAATGGCTGCGGAATTATATGTGCTCATAAGAGACTCCTTTAACTTTGACTATAACTAAAAACCAGCATAACAGATATATAACCTAGATTCGAACATAGGTCTATCCCCCCTGATCTCAAAACAAAAAAAAGATTCAAGATCAGAAGCTTTATAACCTGAGTTCTCACACAGTTTCTAGAGCCCCACTACAGGACGGTACGGACACGCTTAAACGTAATTTGAAGGCTTGATCCGTTCGCATTACGCCACCTATCGGTGCTGCTTATCAGTGGCACGAACCTACCTACTCGATACGGCCCTTTAAGACAGTGGCCCGCTGTAAGAATTTTTTATGAGGTCTTTTTTACCCTCTGCCATGTTTCGTATGGACTACGTCTCCGCCATAAGGTAGACTGGCTATGTAGATAAATGCAACTAGATCTTACCCCTGGTGTTTGTAGCAATGCAAGTGTCGGGGGTAATTTCTTTTTAGAGTAGAGTTATCCACAGAGAAAAGTTCCTGAGCCGCACCGGAGGTGTCACATGAGAACTGATTGGGTAGGCGCTTTAATCGCTGTAGCAATAATATTGATCCTGTTAAGAATATTCGGGGTTCTCTAGATCGTCTTTACGTTTCGGTAGAAACTTTACAATCTCATCCAACTTATCGCGTGTCTTAACATGTGATGACATTAAAGATTCGACCATCTGACGGGTATCAGTAATATCGGTACCTAAACCAGCCGCAAGATCCTTAGCTGCTATCGCTGCCTGTTTAGCTTGATCCTGGTCATACTGGATAGTATGCAACGTTTCTTCTATACGATCTACACGCTCTGTTAAAGGCTTACCATTAGGCCCCACGTGATTCACGGCGTTATTTACTTGTCCGGTATCTTTCTTTATTTTCTGTAGAAAAAAGACGTTAAGAGTCCCTAACAGAACTATGACAGCGTAAGCTATCTGATCTGCGTGTTTGGACATATCTAACATATTAGACTATCTTTCTCAATACCACCCATGCGCCTTTTTGAATGTGACAGCTCCTGCCCACCCGCCATAACGTGCCGTGACATACCCTTGCATCCATTGGAGCTGACAGATAGCCCCTGAAGCATCCATCGGACAACCCATTTTTGTGTACGGTAACGCTTGCGGGATACCACCCGCAGAAGACGATGGGTTGCGAGCTGACGGATTACAGTCCGATTCGTGATCTATCACATACAAAGCATTAGCGCGATCTGAACCTAACGCTACACCTGCTTGATCCATCCATAGGTTACATTGTTTGACCCAATCAGATTGTGGCGGTACACTAGGAGCCTCGGCCATAGGAATGTTCTCTGCGGCTGTTGTGGTTGGAACTTCCCTGTTCGTAACAGTCTCAGGATCTTTCAGTTGTTCCGGTACAACAGTCGTAGTGGTTGTAGACGTAGTGATTACAGGGTTTAAGGTTGCCATAAGTTTCTTTTCGGGTGTATTCCCGTAAGCATGACCTATGAAAAAAGCAAGTACAGTAAAAATTATTACAATCTGTATCCATAAAATATTTCTTAGGATATTGCGTCTAAAGAGATAGGCGTGTAGTCTCAAAGTAATCACTCCCCAGTGAAAAAAATTAAGGCCTTCTGTTTCTCGTTACAGTGGGCCTTTTTCTATGGTATGGTTTAGCCGAATTTTCTACAGAAATCAAACGTCTTAGCCTCACCTAATGTCTATAAGTCCTGGTCAGAATACGATTTACGCTCTCAGTGGTCAATCCTCAATAATATACTTGCCTATGTCGTACCCCTATGGTAAAGTAAGACTATGAAAACCGCTAAGGAGACCAAAATGGATCAAGAAACACTAGACGCAATATCAGCCGACACGACCTACATCGAAACCGTATCGGAACCATTCCACACAGATCAAGACGAATGGGCTGTAGAAATAATCAAAGGTGACCCTGAACTTTTAGAGGAGTTGGGATGGTAGATCAGCAAACAGGTTTCGGTTGGATGAAAGACGATCCAGCATACAACGCAGCACCCGCAGAACCAACACTACAAGCAGAGCCTGAACCTACCGTAGTGGATTACCCGCCATACGAAAATACTTGCCGTATATGCCGACACAAAAACGATATATGTCCAGACCCGTTCGGACATGAAGAAGACGAAGAAAGGTACAACAGCTAATGGACACACGAACAATGGAACTAGACATAGCTCTCAACAAAGCTAAAGCTATCCAGACGGAAATGCTTTACGCGATAGGCCGCGTGGTGTTGCCCGTAAAGATAATGGATGATTATATGGATCGTATAGCTAAGGCATTGGAGATTGAAGATGTATAGGGCATACGAAAAAGGTTTTATAGGTTTAGCGTTCGTAGCTACGTGTGTAGCTCTATGGCTATATATCGTATTAAATCAAGGCATCTAATGATGACCGAGCCTACCCTATTCGATGTGGACGAACCTCACACTAATAGGTTCTCAGAGCCGCTACTAGATAAGGGCGAGGCAGCTAAACGCCTCAACAGAGCACAAAAACTTTCTGACCTATACCGTGAAGACGCTAAACAGACTTCAGTAGACGCAGCCAAGTCGATAGCTCCGAAACTTAAAGGCCGGAAACTAGAAATACTCCATGCTTTAGAGACTTACGGGCCGATGATGGTGTGGGAGATATGTGAACGGATAGGTCGAGAAAAACCTAGCGTGTCACCTCGTATGGGTTGGCTTGTCGATAACGGATTTATAGAAGAGGTAGGCGAAGGTCTGTCTAACAACGGAAACAAAGCAACGATATACAGGAGAAAATATGGAAACTGAACTCACTTTTATAGAGAAAGTAGCTACCGTACAATCGAAAATTAACGTACCTAAAACAAAAAACGCAGGGGTACCTTACGATTCACGCAGCGCGGAACAGATACTTGCGGCCGCTAAACCTTACCTTTTAGAGCAGGGTCTAGCTATCACGTTGGATGACACGATAGTTTCGGTAGAAGGCCAATTGTTTGTTAAGTCTGTAGCTACAGTCATATGTTCTGAGACTGAAGCTATCTCTGGTACAGGGTGGGCTGAACTTCTACCTACTGGCGGGATGACTAACAAAGCTCAAGCTACAGGCGCTACTAGCTCGTATGCCCGTAAATATGCTTTGGGTGCGGTGTTAGGTGTCGATACTGGCGAGGATGCCGATGACGCAAAATTCCAACATACCGAACCTGACCCTGAGTTTCATACTACTTACACACAGAAAGCTCCTCTACAAGGCGCAGCTACTGAGAAACAGATCAAGATGATTGAAGTCAAAAAAGC
>Ga0172380_10001547_pt1 | contig 39169 bp, 27 predicted proteins | sample Leawe162metaG_FD_119747 | JGI IMG/M metagenome (GOLD analysis project Ga0172380, IMG submission 119747) | Leachate microbial communities from a municipal landfill in Southern Ontario, Canada - Leachate well 162 metaG | ecosystem: Engineered > Solid waste > Landfill > Unclassified | place...
CGCTCAATGAATAATTATGTCCAGCGACGATCGAGACAACTTGGTTCAGTGACAACGCCCACCAGCCTTTCGGAAGCTGAGCAACAGGCTCTGTTCATAATTGGGTCCTGTGCATAATGGCCGGAAGCGTGAGGTCGCCAACGGCCGCTCCGGAGAACTCCAGTTCGTGGAAGTGGGGCTTGGGCGAACGGCCGGCTGGAGAAAGCTGAACGGCGGCAGTGGGCACCGAGCACTCAGTGACGACCGGCCGCTTCGAGAAGCGAAACTCCACTGACCGCTTTCCGGCGACGAATCTTGGAAGGTGACAGTCGCCTCGGTGCCCAATCCGGCCTGTCGCACTCCTCCAATGCAGCCGTTAAAACTTGTACATAACCTCCCACAGCAAAAATTATTAGGCTTCTTTTGCTCGAACGAAAAGACGAGTTTTTGGGGAGCCTTCGCCGGTGGGAGTTGATTTCACTTCAAGATATGGCTGCGCTTTTACTAGCTCACCAAGCTTCTTGAAGCCAAAGTTGCGTGCATCAAATGAGGGATCACTTTTCAATACAAGCCCACCAACTACTGCCAATAGTGCCCAACCATCGTCTTGAGCCGCCGCAAAGATTGCGGAGGTAAGGAGTGGCTGTAACTGGATTTGCGATGGCGCATCTACTGGCGGCCCTTGAGTTGATTTGCGAAGAATCTCTGTGTAAATGAACTTGTCACAAGCTGCTACGAAAGGTTTCGGCGTCTTCTGCTCCCCGAATCCATAGACCGAAAACCCTGCCTCGCGGATTCTCGTCGCTAGGCGGGTAAAGTCACTATCTGAAGAGACGAGACAGAATCCATCCACCTTCCCTCCATGCAACAAATCCATGGCGTCGATAATTAGTGCTGAATCTGTCGCATTCTTTCCAGTGGTGTATCTGAACTGTTGGATAGGTTGGATTGCATGAACATGTAAAACATCCTTCCAGCCTGCCAGATTAGGTGTCGTCCAATCTCCATAAGCGCGCTTTACTGTAGCCGTTCCATAACTTGCTACCTCACCTAATAGTTCAGAAATGACTGATGCTTGGGCATTATCTGCATCGACGAGCACGGCAAGATTATCTGTGGCGGGTGATGGCACGGGGAGCGGCTCCATAAAGTTTATTTAGTCATCCTGCCACTACTCACATTGAATTGCAATTTCGTCGGACTGCTTGTGGCCGGGTCCGGAAATTGGCGGCGGAATCCGATTGCAGCCGTGGACGACAATCGCGGATTTTCCAGTGGCGACAATGCGGCGCGACTCTCCACAGGCAAGTGCCGGCCAACTCCGGCCGGCCGAAGATTTTCTCCATTGCTGTCGCTAACGAACCATTGCTGGTGAATTGCTCAGACAAAGCCGATGCCTTTCGCGCCGATGAGCTGAGCGCCAATTTTTCCACCACCCTCGACCATGTTATTCAAGGCGTCCTGGAAGAACTCAAAATCAAGCGTAGTCGTTTTTGCTTCCAGCATCTTCTGTATTGATCGACGCACCAATTCCTTCAGAAATGCCGGACTCGCTTCGCTAGTCTTTTGGCTGACGCGGGCAATGACTTCTTCCGAAAGCGGTACTGACTTGGCGAAGTGACCAAGCAAGTGCCGCCTTTCGTCATCCGCAGGCAAGCCGACCTCTATGGCCTGGTCGATCCGTCCAGGCCGAGATGCCAAAGCAGGCTCCAACACATCGGGACGGTTGGTAGTCAAGAGGAACAACACTTGCGAATCCGGTGTCAGCCCATCCATTTCGTTGAGCAGGCAATTGAGCAAGCTGGGGTGAGTTTGACCGGCGAATTCGCGATTCTCCGCAATCAAGTCCACATCTTCAATCATGATCAAGGATGGTGACATCCATCGCGCAGCCTCCATGACTTGACTGATCAATCCAAAGCTATCCGACGTAAGAATGAATCGGGTCCATCCTTGCAGTTGTCCCACCAAGTAACGTAACAGAAGCGTCTTACCCGTGCCTGGCGGACCATAAAGCAGGACACCTTTTCGCGCTGAAAATCCAAGTTTGGTAAGCGCATCGACTTGGTCGATGAACCCCCTCGTATTGCTCTCGAAGAGGTCGGCCGTCCGCTGATCCAGAATGATGTCTTCCTTGACAACCGTAGTTAAGGGAACCCGCTTGAAATCGACTGCCCCCCTGATCAGCATTCCTTCTGGAACACTGGAACTGGGCATCAGGATTCGGCCTTTGAAGGTGTTAGCCCGACGACCCACCGAGATCAAATTATCAATGAACGCTAACGCAAACTGCCTGCCCTGGTCCCCTGGCGGCACCGCCAACTCAACTCGGAATTCAGCATTCCAGTGTTCGAGCGTTGTCTCGTACAGCACCCCATATCGCAGGCCGTCTTGTTCGTCTAACCATAGACCACGCAACTGCGTCTGCACAGGCTCACCGTCGCCCAAGTTAAGCACGGTATAGACAGGGGGACCAACGGCGATTGCGCCTTCTCCGTCGTCCAACAGGTTCGGAAAGCGAAACTCACCCTCATTCTCCGTAACTCGACATCCAAAAAACTTGTGGTCAGGCTTTCGGGAAAAGAAATCGAGGATCGCCGCTTGAACATCTACGCGCATCCATAGCGGAAAGATGTGTCGAAAGACAACGAGATCATCAAGATCGATCTCGTCAAAATGCTCATCAAGCCATTCGACAGCCAGCTTCTTATTGTTCTTACGCATATTATTTCCTCTCAAGGTCAATTGGCCGGCCAATTCAAGGCCGACGTATAATCTATTCCAACGCACCGATTATAGTTGACGCAGTGCATTAATAGTATATTATTGCACCAATAGCTAACTATTCGGAGGTCACATGTTAAAGCCATTGCAGATCGAAGGCGCTAGGGCGCTGGCCGATGCCGATGCCATTGAGTACGTCAAAGTCATTGCCGGCGCTGACGGCCTGACCGTCGAGATCAACCGAAAACTAACTGTTGCCAACCGGATGAAGCAAGCCAGGGTTTTCGCGAAGGCCGACACCTGTTTTTCCTGGCTGCGGGAAATGGGCATTACCCGTATCCATGAGGTCGACCTGTCACTATGGGGAACCGAGGGCCGATCTGAACTGCCCGGACTTGCAAGTCTCCTGGCGTTCTGTAAATCCAGTGTTGCGGCGGTAACCGGCGGCGAATGGGTGAGACACGTCAAGAGTGCTGAGTCACTCTCGAAGAAAGGTCGGCATGCCGAAGCGGCCCTTGCTGCGAATCAAGCGCTACAACTGGCGGAAGACAAGCTCGAACCAGACGATCCGGTTATTTCAGAGATTCTCAATACCCTCGGGACTCAACATTTTGCTCTGGGGCAGTTTGAGCAGGCAGAACCACTCTATAAACGCGCCCTTGAAAATACTGAAAAGGTGCTCGGTAAAGATGCTCCTTTGACGGGTGTGTGTCTGAACAATTTGGCGGAGACATATGACGCAGAGGGAAAATCAGAACAGACTGAGGGCATGTATTTACGTGCCTTGAACATCGCCGAAAAGGAAATTGATGCAGACCCGACTCGCGCCGACAAGTCCAATTTGGCAGTCATCCTGACCAATCTTGCATCGTGGTATGGGCGACAGGGTTCGATAGAGCAGGCTGAACAACTTTACAAGCGGGCAATGGAGATTTGGGACAACGAGACGGGCTTACTCTTTCGTGATCCTCTCAAGGCTGTATTCACGCTTGACGGATTGGCTGGCATCTACGCCAAAACTGGCCGAGAGAAGAAGGCCACGGTGCTAGAAAAGCGTGCGGCAAAGATCAAGTCCAGAAGAAGTAGCTGAATCATCTCTATCCTTTTCCGCCTAAAGACATGAGATCTAGACACCACTCCTCTCAACGTTTCTTCAAATTGGGCATCTTCGATGACCTGAATTACTTTTCAGAAATCGAAAACAGAATTTCCGCACTGCCAAGTAATAAAGAACGTGGGGATGCCTTCGAGGTATTTGCCGAGGTTTATCTAGCCACACAGAAAATCAACGAAGCACGCGAAGTTTGGCCGTTTGAATCTATCCCAAACGAACAGCGCACACTCCTTGCGTTAGATACCGGTAGGGACATGGGAGTCGATGGTACCTATCAGACCCACGCTGGCGAGCTTCGAGCATATCAAGTCAAGTTCCGCAGCCACCGTCCCGCGCTGACGTGGGATGAGCTTTCCACATTCATGGGATTAACCGATCAAGTCAGTCAGCGCGTGTTGTTTACCAACTGCGAAAACTTGCACCCCCTGATGAGTGACCGCCGCAGCTTTGTTGCCATACGCGGCAGCGATCTTGATCGCCTCACGCGGGAAGATTTCGCCGCAATGCGGCAGTGGTTGCAAGACGGGCATGTCAAACCGACGCGCAAAAAACCCGACCTAGATCACGCACATCAGCAAGAAGCTTTGGCAGCAATAGCCAACGAGCTTAATGATAGCGATCGCGCAACAGTCGTTATGGCGTGCGGTACAGGTAAATCTCTAGTTGCACTATGGGCGGCTGAGCAACGTGACAGCCGCAACCTTCTGGTGCTATTGCCTTCCCTGGCATTAGTGCGCCAGCTCCTTCACGAATGGATGCGCGAAACTTCGTGGGAGAAACTCGCGTACCTATGCGTGTGCTCCGATCCCTCGGTCGAGAATGGCAACGATGGCCTCATTGTTCATCAACCTGACCTCGATTTCCCGGTGATGACTGAGAGCGCCACTGTTGGCAGATTTCTTGACAAGCCGTTCGATGGGGTGAAGGTTGTGTTCTCCACCTACCAATCTGCTCACGTCGTGGCCGAAGGAATGCCCATTGGCATGGATGGAGCGAAAAAGCCTTTCGATCTGGCCATCTTCGACGAAGCGCACAAAACGGCCACACGTAGTGGTACCCATTTCAGCTTTGCCCTGATGGATGAAAACCTGCCGATCCATAAGCGCCTGTTCTTTACCGCCACGCCGCGCCACTACGATATTCGCAAGAAAGATAAAGAAGGCGACAACACGCTGGTCTATTCGATGGATAGACCGGAGATCTATGGGCGGGTCGCCTATAGCCTCGGTTTCGCTGAGGCCGCACGGCGAGGCATTATCTGTGACTACAAAGTTGTGATCTCGGTAGTGACATCCGAGATGCTCAATGACCATGCACTCAAACACGGCGAAGTCATCGTCGCGGGAGATGAGGTCAAGGCGCGACAGGTTGCGTTACAAATCGCGTTGCAGAAGGCCGTGGAAAAATATGGCGTGAGCCGCATCTTTACTTTTCACGGCACGGTTGCTGCAGCACGATCCTTCACCTCGGGCGACGGAGAAGGTATCCGCCACCATTTGGGTGGTTTCAAAACCCTTCATGTCTCCGGCGCAATGCCAACCTCGCGACGCGACGACATCATGACGGAGTTTCGGCAAGCGAAAAGGGCAGTCATATCGAATGCTCGTTGCCTAACCGAAGGCGTGGATGTCCCGGCAGTGGATATGGTTGCCTTCATGTCTCCGCGCAAGAGCAAAGTTGACATCGTGCAGGCCACCGGGCGTGCGATGCGCAAGTCTCAGGATACGGGCAAGCAAATTGGTTATGTGATGGTTCCAGTGTTTCTGGATATTCCAAATAGCGAAGCCGTTGAAGACGCCATGCTCCGAACCGATTTCACGGATGTGTGGGATGTTCTCTCGGCGATGAAGGAACAGGACGAGGTTCTGACCGACGTCATTCGTGAACTTCGCGAACAGAGAGGGAGAACCGGTGGCTACGATGATAGTCGCTTCCACGAACGGGTCGAAATTCTGGGCCCGAGCCTCACTCTGGACGCCATGCGACAGTTCATCACTACCGCGTGCCTAGATAAGCTAGGTGTCACATGGGATGAGCGCTTTGGTGAATTGATAAAATTTAAGGAGCGGTTTGGTGATTGTAATGTTCCTCAACTTGACGCCGAGTATGAGCAGCTCGCTAACTGGGTCAGTAATCAGCGTTCTCTCCGCAAGGTCAAGAAGATTTCCCCGCAACGCATTGCCCGACTAGAATCGATCGGCTTCCACTGGAATATGCTCGACGCCTTCTGGGAGAATAGATTTTCAGAACTAGTGAACTTCCAGCAGCAAAAGGGGCATTGCCGAGTGCCCTTTGATTGGCCGGAAAACAAGAAGCTGTCACTGTGGGTCGGCACCCAGCGTCAGGACAAGAAAAAGGGCAAGTTGGATTCAGAGAAAGAACGCAGGCTCCAGGAGATTGGCTTCGATTGGAACCCCGCTGAGTTCGCCTGGGAGAAGAACTTCGTCACTTTGGTAAAGTTTTTCCAACAAGGGGGGCATCTCGATGTGCCTGAGAAATGGTCAGACGCTCCAGGGTTACGCCGTTGGGTCAATAAGCAACGCGAAGACTATAAGCGCGGCAAGTTGAATGCTGTGCAGATCGAACGCATGGACGATCTAGGCTTTATCTGGGCTCCACTCGATGAATCATGGAATGCTCGGTTTGGCAGACTTGCTGACTTCAAGAACAGGCATGGACACTGCGATGTCCGAGAACGTGACGACGTAAGGTTAGCAGAGTGGGTAAATGATCTACGCAAGAGAGGGAAAACCAGTTTGCCTCAAGAACGTACTGAAGCTTTAGATACGCTTGGTTTTGATTGGGATCCTTGCCTTGAGCGCGACTGGGAAGAGATGTTCGCGGCACTGGTCGAATACGCGCGAGTTCAAGGTGACTGCAATGTACCGCCGGAATGGCCAGAACAATTGAAGTTGGGACGTTGGGTCTCCACGCAACGGAAGGAGAAAAAGAACGGGCGCTTGAGTGAACGGAGAATCACTCGCCTGAACGCAATTGGGTTCGTTTGGGTTTCGTTTGCTGCCAAGTGGGATAAGTCGTATCAGCAATTGGTCGAGTACAAGAATACATATGCACACTGCAATGTTCCCCAGAAGTGGAAAGAAAACCCTACACTCGGAAAGTGGGTCAGTGATCAACGAAAGAAATGGCGTGATAAGAACATTGGCCAAGAAAAAATTGATCTCCTAAACGCATTGGGGTTCGTTTGGCAGCCCAAAACATCTTGATTAACGACTGTATTGGTGGTGCGCTGTTATGACTATTCAGCCGCTAGTTGGTGTGCCAGACCCAACTCCCCAGTTGAACGCCTACTTCTGCAACTGCCACCGTCGGCTCAGGGCACCGAGCACTCATTGTCGACCGGCCGCTTTCAGGAAGCGAAATTCCACTGGCCGCTTTCCGGCAATGAATCTTGGAAGGCGACAGTCGCATCGGTGCCCATTGTCGCCATATGACGTGGGCAAGCTCTAAGGCGGCTTACTGATCATGTAGCCGCCGCCCACAAGAATTGGCCGTCGGACAGCAGCTCGGCCGAACCAGCCCGTCAAGAAGTGCTGCGTCATAGGCGGCAATGCCGCAATTACGGCCACTGGAATTGTTAGCACGATCTGATGGCTCCCCTTACGCAAGCGTCACTACTCAACTTGTTTGTGCACGGAGACTAATCTATCCGCCAGCACGCGAATTTCGCCAGCCATGACCAATCGCTCGCGCCATTCGATGGGTATGTCCGATTCGCCGTAAAATGCTCCTGCAAGCTGCCCGCAAATCGCCGCCGTGGTATCGGCATCGTTGCCAAGATTGGTAGCACGCAGAATAGCCGTGCGGAAGCTGTCAGTTTTCAGGAAACACCATAGCGCCGCTTCGAGGCTTTCGACTACATAGCCCGATCCTTGAATTGCATCCTCATTCACTACACGATACTGCCCTTTGGCAACCCTCTGCAATCGTTCCGACTCATACACATCAACCCGATGGCCGAATAGGATGTTTTCCTTACTGCAACCGGAAAGGGCAGCCACTAGCATTGCTCCAAAAAGCCGGCTGGCCTCGATGCACTCAGGTGCACCGTGCGTTGTGCGCGAACTCTCACCCGACATCGCAATGGCCGCATCGCGGTCAGGATAGAAAAACATCGGCACCGGAGCCAAGCGCATGAGACAACCGTTGCCGGCCGTATTCGGATTGGCAGACCCTGAATATATTTCCCCGGTTCGTCTGAACGCTAGCAAGGCCCGGGATACCGTGAGGCCAATGTCAAAGCATCTCCCATTACTGGCAAGGTAGCCGCTCTCCATCCAGCGACAGTAGCGTCGCATTTGATCTTCAGCGTCAAACCGGCCACATTCAACAAGGCTCGTCGCTAGACAAAGCGCCATCGACGTATCGTCCGTCCACTCACCCGGCTTCAGACGGAATGGCCCGCCGCCAACCATGTCGGTCACCGGCACAAAGCTGCCGCGCTGCTTGAACTCGACGGTGCTGCCAACAGCATCGCCGCAAGCTAGGCCGAGTAGCGCGCCACGGAAGCGATGTATGGTCTCCATCGGTATTCCGTAGGCCGAGGCACGAGCCAACGGTTACGCCCCCTTACTATCGGCGACTGGATGAGCTAGAGTGAGTTGGGCCACCCCCATTAGATACATCTTGTCTCGCACCCCGCCTGTTCGATATGCTTGAAGCAACTGCCATTCTTCAGCCGTCAGCGCCAGGTCAAAATTAGGCCTATCCATCCAACCGATCGGCCTATTCAACGTAACTTCGATTTGTCGAGCAAGATTGTCAGGGATCGGCGTATTCTTATTCTTGAAATATTTGATGATTTCCCGGTGCTCGATCCCCAAATGCTGAGCAAGATTTGCTTGCGATGAGTATTCGTAAGCCAGCTGACTCAAGTTCTTTACGCGAATTGCGTTTTGCATAATTTCCCTCCTTGAGAACGGTATTATTGACAGTTGATGAAGACACCTTGCTGCATCAATCGAACGCGCCGCTCATTACAGCGTGCTCGATTGGCAGCATCCATATCGACATCGTGAGCATCTCTGCCGGTAGATTGATTGACTGCTCCCGGATTCATTTGCTCCACATCCGTGCCACGCCGGTCGTAATAGAAGCCAGATGGTGCAGGCGGGACATTAGATGCCCCCTGCGGATGAGTGTCCCACTGGACGACTTGGCCTTGGCATTCGCCCATGATTACCGGCCCGATGCAGCCAGCAAATGCCAGGGTGGGCGCTGTCAGCGCAATGAAATGTAGTGCGATACTGAGACGCCTCATAAATATTCTCCTTGGCTACAGTAAGTCACAGGCCTGCTAGCCCGTTGGGCACCCTCGATGATATGCATTACAAACCCTCCTCAACGAATAACATCGTGTCAACTGCCTCGCGTCGGATATGGTTGCAAATTTCGCGTTGAGTCGGTCTCTTGCCTTGCAGATGCTGTTCTGCCCTGATCTTGTCGTATTTCTCGCCTGCCCATTTTTCTGCGTCGCCGAAATGCCGCTCCAGGAAGTCAAAGACCGACGTCGGTAAGGTGATGCTCGTAATTGTCTCTCCGCTGGCCCTGCGGAGTTTGCAGACTGTCTGGGCTGTCTTCAGGTTTTCTTTGCACATCGAAGATTCTCCTCGGTTAGTGGTGGTGAATTTTTCGGTGGAGATGTCCGGCAGTAATCACACAGCCATCCTTGCTGATCACCAGATAGGCGTTCTGGCAATGCCCAGGCAGCCCTGCTGTACCAAACTCACCTCTAATCATTCGTTGGTCGGGCCGCCGGAGATAGATGACCTCGCTTCCGCCGTAGGTATGTCGCACAGTCCCATAATCCATAATGACGTCAACGAATTTCTCTGCGATTCCTCGCTGTTGAAGCCGCTTCCTTGCATGCAATGAAAGTGACATGTTGCCCCCCCTAAATAGGTTGCTGGATTAATCATTATGGATTCATCCAAAAAATAAGCAACGGTTTTTTAATCGTATAATCATAATGTTATATCTACTATGTGCAAGATAGATAATGCCTTGCAAGTGGCTTCTAATTCCTAAAGAGATTATCTGAGTTGATCTGACGAGATGGTCTTCTAATACGATTGGGCCATTATTTGGAAGACATCCGGCCGAGCACCATCCCTACCGCGCGAGCGGCTTAGTCCGTAGTCAGACACCGGCCATTGAGCCTCTTGCAGTTTGTGCGGCAGTTTCGGGTCCGGCTGTAGCCTGAAGCGACAAACGGTCTCTCGACCAGAATTTCAGGGTTACGACAGTTGACCTACTCATTGCGGCCGTTGGCGACTGCGAGGCCCAATGTCCGGTCAGGCCGATGAGCTGGCCGAGCACCTGCAGGGCCGAACGGCAGGTACCAGAACAGGAACCGGCGCCGCCGCAGGCTTGATTGTCGATATCCTGACTGCGCCGGTCACCCATGACTCGCGCCGGCATATACACAGAATCATCTATACGAACGGCTGCAAGCTCAACAAGGGATTCTCGAACGCCGAGGAAACCGATGTCTCAGCCCTGGTGCCGGGACAAATCGCCCACTGGATCGAACCACCGTCTGGTAAAGGTCTTCCAACGCTCGCCGTTCTAATAGACGCCGATGGCAAGTTGCTCCCGCCAATTGATTCCTCGCATCCCTGTTTTGCCGCCTACGAAGCGGCGCGACTGGCCGAAGAGGCGAAACGGCCCGGAGCCGCACAGTGAGTGAAATCTTCTATGCTTTTCTCGCCTTAGTTGTTGGCGTGGTTGCGTTTCACTCATTCAGGCAGCGCAAGTTATGGGCTCAGTTGCCTACGCTCGATGAATACTGGCGGGATCATCCGGAGTGCAAGACACCGTCGGGTCCTCGATGCTATCGATGTGGTTCCAAGAATTTTAGAAGCTGGGGCACGCTCTCAGCCGCCGATCAAAACAGAAGCATCTCCTGTCGCCAGTGCGGAAGTGAGCTCTACCGAATTTAAGCCCGGAATATCCCTACTAGACGCTAATATATTATTGGTTTTAATATATTTCATTTCCCGTGAAATAAAGTGAAATAACATTACCGAGATACCGGTTCTCCCGGGGAGTGGCGGAAGGGCACGTTTTGTCAGCTTTTGGCTGCGCGACCAAGATAACAGGCGGAAAAGTTTTCGAAGCTGCATGAACCACGAAGGAACCACTCCGATCCGGAACATTAATGTTCTCAGTGACATGGGAAGCGATGCCGCCGGTTGGCAAACTAAGATGATGAGCGAGAGGATGGCAAATAATGGCAAAGAACAAGAATAGCTCTCCCCCATCTGACGACGAGCCTCTTTCGATGGAGGAAATTGCTTGGCTTCAAGAAATCGCCAGGCAGATGCTGCCTAAAGGAAGAAAGCTATACATGCGATCAATTATTGAGCCAGATGATTTGCTCTCGGTTGATGAGTTGATTGCCAGGCTGTCACCAGACCAACTGCAGGAAGTGCGAGCAAAGGCCGAAACAATAAACCGAGCGCGAGCGTTAGCTCGACGGCAGGAGGATTGTCTTCATGACTGGCAACGTGACGGGCAGACCGCGACGTCAATTCGCTGGTTCTGCCCAAAATGTTTCTTGAGTAAGATGGAATAGACCGCAGGCAGGGACAACATGTTTAGGAATGTGTATTTTCTCTCTCAACGCCAAGCCGAGAAGATCGAAGGGCGCAAGGACATGATCGTTGTTTCGATCCACGCGCGTCACCAGCCGCCGCGTCTTCAGGGAAGCTTTGCCGATGTGTTGTACTTATCTTTTGATGATCACGACCCCGAGCGGGACGGGATGGATGCGCTGCAAGAGAAGTTTTCGGTCAAACACGCTGATGCCCTGAAATCATGGCTTGAACCGTATTTGCAGGCCCACGATAGCTTTCATCTGTTGGTACATTGCCATGCCGGTATTTCGAGGTCAGCCGCGATTGCTTGGTGGGTGCACCGAGCCCATGGTGCCAAACTTCGGACAACATACCCTCCCTGGTATCTGAATCGACACGTTCTGCTGGTGCTTGATCGCACCATCAAACCTCCGCAGATGCCGGTCGATGCGCCTCAGATGCCTCCATCACGCGATCTCGAATTGCCGCCAAATTTTGATGAAGATGACTAGCGCGCGGTATCGTCAATAGATTGCTGCGCCTTGTTTGGATACGCAGTGGCGAAATCTATTGGTCATCCTTTGAGGCACAAATTGCTTTGTTTGCAGCAACCAACAGCAATGAAACCAAACTGACTCTCTATGAAACTTGAGTTCTTCACTATGATTTCGTGAGGCGTCATTCCTCGCCATCGTCTGTGATATCCGTTCGAAAAGGAATGAATATGCCTTAAGACACGCTAGCGAGCGCCGGATCGGAGGTGACCAGAGCAGCAAAACTCCCGCATAGCAGAAATTTCGCCAGAATTCGCATTCATCTTCCTTTTGTCACGTCGAAAAAGAATCTTGCGTTGTTAATTTCCATTAATTCAGTGTCGAACATTAGCCGGAACTCACAGAACCAATATATTATCCATTTAGGGCTAAGATGGCATGTTGCATAAAGGGGCTTTCGCGCATGAATGGCAAACAATGGATAAATTTCGTTCGTGTCTACGGGCCGATACCCACGAAAGACAACCTGTATGACGAGAATCTGCGGCGCCATGCGCGGCGTAGGGGCATAAGACAGATTCAATTCGATCATCCCTATGAGGAAATTGTCCTACCTTGTTTTGACGTGACCAATGGACTGCCTGCGTCGGTAATCCTGACCGGCACTGCCGGGGATGGGAAAACGTTTCTGTGTGGCAGAGTCTGGGAAATGTTGGGTGGTGATCCGGATATCTGGGCTGGCCAGGAAACGCACTGCCAATTAGAACTGAGTGTCCCTGCAATTTCTTCAATGGAGCCTGGTCGGAAAATCACCTTGCATGTTCTTCGCGATCTCAGCGCTTGGGTCCCGGAGCAGGGAGCTGAATGGCCGCCAGATAAGAAAGAACTTCTGGTTCGATTTTGCCGCTCTATCTTTGTACCCGACGGCAAAGAAGCATTTCTTATCGCAGCAAACGACGGCCAATTAGGAGAGACATTTCGTCGGCTTCTTCCGGATCTTGATGTGAGACGTGCCAAGGAAATCATCGAAGACCTACTCGTATCCGATCAATCTGAAAAGGAGGGGGTTTATCTTAAGCTATTCAACCTTTCACGTGGAAGTTCCTCGCAGTTACTTGAAAGGGCTCTTGATGCGTTCCTCAACCATGAGGGGTGGTCAGTATGTTACGCAGAGGCAGGGCCTGTCGATCAACTCTTTGGCGATCAGTGCCCAATCCGACGTAACTATGAACTCCTTAAACAACCTCTTATGCGATCTAGGCTGCGCGACTTAATCGAACTCTGTGATCAAAATGGATTGCACGTACCGGTTCGCCAAATTCTGATCCTGCTCTCAAATAGCATTCTCGGGCATCCAAACGTTAAAGACCACGTAATGACCGCAGATGACGTTCCCAAAATCATTGCAGCGAATAGTCGTGCCCGCGCTAGCGTTTACAACAATATATTCGGGGGAAACTTGCCAGCATCTCGCCGCGTCAATTCAATGATTTTCGATTATCTGGATCGATTCCAGGTTGGTCGCGAGACGTCAAATCGCTTTGACAACATGCTCATTTTCGGCGAGTCGCACGAACAATTGAAAGCGCTATTCTCTAGGCTAATTGCATCGGACGAATTTTACGGAGCTGACTCAGCTTTCCTGGCAGCTAAACGTGACTACACCGAAGGCGCTGATGAAAATCCAGAATCGGCCGCTCACTTTCTCGAACTCTTGGTTAGCAAGCGTCGCGCTTTGTTCTTCAAGATTGCTGATGAGGAGATTGAGGATCTCAACCTATGGGATTTGACGGTCTTTAAGTACGGCGGCGAATATCTTCAGCAAGTATTGTCAGTGCTTAATCGTGGCAGTGTGGTTCGTAGAAATATTCTCGGCAGAATCGTTAAAGGAATGAACCGGATATTCACCGGCATGCTCATGAATAGCGATCACGAACTCTTTCTTGCTTCGAGCGCCAGTTTGTCACAGGCCAGGGTATGCCGTTTCCTTGATGAGAGAATTTCCGTTGTACCTCGGTTGGGCGAGCGTGTTGAGATCATTCTTGATGAAGGCCGACCCTACCTGAATGTCGTACTAGGAAACGATCATTGCTGCCGTTTTCAGTTAACTCTTACGCGTTATGAATACTTGAGTAGAGTTGCCGAAGGTGTTTTGCCTAACAGCTTTTCAAAGGAATGCTTTGAAGATGTAATGGCTTTCAAGAGTCGTCTCATGCGAGAACTTGCGAAGCGAGACGGCGCCTCCCCGTCGGGACGGGAAATTGTTTTTAGGGTTCTCGACATTGATACCAATGGTGCGGCTAAAGAAGAACGAATTGGTGTCCTGATATGAACATCGTTCCCACAACCCAACTTCCCACATCTAGTAATGAGCGGGAGGATCTGTGGCTGGAAGAGAAATACTGGGGCCACCGTCTTTGGGACCAGCAATCCCCGTGGCTGATCTTTCTCGAATTCCTGTGTGTTGCGGAGTCTGCATATCGCGATGGCTGTCTGTTTGACTTTAAACAGTCGCAGTATCCATCCCCCTTTTACGCATATTCCAGAATCCATCTCCGGAATATTCTATTTAACAACGAGCGGCGCATTATCGAAATCGACAATGAAATTCCAGACAGTACGGCTGCTTGGAAGGAGTGGCTTGTATGGATTACTGATAATGCCCACGGTCTCGGTCCTGATGAACGAGATTTTTCTTACCTCAAAGAACGCTTCGAGCGATTTCATGATTTTGCTCAACTTGTACGCGCACTTAGATCCTGTGCCGTGGAAGGAGATACCAATAAACGATGGAGTTCTCGCTTCATTTTCCCTTTTGGCTCTTCCTCGATTTTCGAGGATCTAAGTATTAAGCAGGATGGAACGTCGCGCGAGTACATCAACTTCGGACGTTCCGGCGAGTTGCTTTACCATATGCTCGCGCGTTCAAATATCCGATTGGAACTGGCCAAGTTATTACCGGAAAGGTTGTTCTCCCCGAACAAGTGGGACGATCTAGTCCGTCAACTTCAACCTGATGCAGCCAGTTTGGCAAGAACGAAGCGCGGAGTAGCTACATTTCTGCCATACGACGCGCACCCCAGTTTCGATGTTATCGCGCAAGACTGGAAGGCCTTACTTGAGCTAGAACTCCCAGGATTTGACGTGGTTCCATACTTGGTCACAACTGGAGCATTTGGGTTATTCCTGTACCACCTTCAAACCAGCGCTACTCTGCTTGGCCGTAACCGCACACCTCCTATCATCTGCGAAATAGTTGCTCCACGCCGGGGGTTAGTACGCGAACAATCCATAGAGAATTTTGAGGCCAACAACATTCTCTCCATAGAAGCAATTGAGTGGCTATTAGCCCAAGTCGAGTCATCCACCGAATGGGCACAAACTGGTTCGAGCGGAGATATCTTGGTTCGACGTCAGCAAATTCTTGCACGTGAATTCCGATGGGAAGATGACACCGGAGTTTCTGATCCAGATGAACTTTGGAAGAGATTCAAGGAGGAAGCAAAAGGACGTCACCGGCGACACTTCGGTCAAGTTCATCGTGTCTATGGCAGAGGTATTGGATTGGTATCAAAGCGCGGGACGAACCGATTTCGTTACGCCCCCAACGACGCTTTCTTAAAGGCCCTGCTGTTCGCTAACGTCACTAACCGAATGGAATTTGGAGAGTTTCTGGGGCAGATTTATGAAAGGTACGGCCTAGTATTTGGCGAAAGGGAGGCAGCGCAGGTATTAAATTCTGAGGATATGGACAAAAAACCTTTCCAAGCTAATTGCGTTCGTCTCGAGCAGCGACTGGGCAGCCTGGGGTTGCTCAAACGCCTTTCGGATGCTTGTGCTTACGTTGAAAACCCATATTCGAGGTAACGACTAGTGGATAACAATGAAGTAATTGGTCGGGTTGCAGCTGCCTATCTCAAACGACGGGTTTCAGATTCCGATCCGGGTAGCACTGCAAGGTACCTGCTCGACTCACTTTCACCCGAGCAGACCGTTTCAGTCGCAAATTCAATTCTTTCGGATTCAGTCCTTGAACAGCAGATCGAAATCAAGTTCCCGGAACATTGGCTTGGTGGATATGGATTGCCATCACATTGCCTGACAAACCAAAGAGCAACATTCTTGCGTAATGCGTCCTGCGAGAAACCTGCACTTCTGATTGCCACCCCAGGTGATGACGAGCGGCAGTCTCTGGCCGATTTGACCATAATTGACTCGAATCAGATTCGTTCACACGTGGAGATCTGGGTGGAGGTGGCTTCGCTTAGGCTCCCTATTAGCGATCAGCATCGCCGGTGGTGGATCGCAGCGCTGACAGCGCTTCAGGATGTCACACAGGTCTCGTTGGATAGGTTCGCGAAGTATGTGCTGGAGACACGTCGCCAGATAGCTGACGGGAGAGTCTTTGTTGATGCGCTGGGAGAGGCATTGCCGGCTTTGAGATGGCCGTGTAATTCGGCCATGTTTCGATCACTCAATGAAAAGACCGCTGGCCATGTTAGCAAATGGAAGGCGCTATTCACTCACGTTTATAAACGACAAGCTTGCTATCTCAAAAAATACACTCCTAGCAATCAACTTCTCTCATCGGATGACTTGACGGCATCTTTTGATAAGACGAAAGATGTCATTCCAGAGCAATTGCATAAGACCATTGAATCGTTCATCGCGGCGTCCAGTAAATGGAATACAGAGGCGGAAGCTCTTTCCCAAGCTGAGTGGGAGAGCATTCGTCCATTGTTCGACGGCCTGAAACCAGAGCGATTCAACTTAGGACGTGCCACCCAGAAGTTCTACGATGAGCAAGGTGACGATCTCCTGACCAAGGACGAGGCGGAGTACTTAGCGACCCTTGCTGAGAAACGCGACAAGGCTTCCGATCCCATCGAGGACGATCAAGCCTTCTACCGCGCCCATCGCGGAGAACTCAAAGAAGAGCCTTCCCTGAAATCTAAGTGGGACAAGTTTATATTTGGCTCTCCGATTGAGACATCGGATTTCTTAGTCGGCTTGGCATCATGCCTTGAATCTCTGTTTGACCAGGATATCCGCGGCGGGAAACGTATCCTGACAATAACAACAGACAAGAAGACAAAGCGTGACCTCAAGAAGCTGAACGTTGATGCTGGACTTTACTTTGCATTTCGCTACCAGGGATTACGCAACCTTCTTGGCCGCGCCGCATTTGACGTTGGGCACCTATTTGACTTTGGAGCGATTCATTCTGAATGGGCAACGGAGCGAAAGTACAAACCTAACAGGTCAATGTCCCGCGCCGCATTAGAGATCAAATTCTATGTAGTTCTCCAGGTTGACGACGGGGTTGTCGAAAATCATCGTCAGCTAATCTGGCGTTTTAGCCCTAACGCGATCAGTAGTGAGCTTTATAGCGATTGGGTGGGCAGACTAGTTGATCATCCCATGATGATGGGCGCTGCGAGTCGTCAAGCCGTTGGAGCAAAGGGTTCTGCCCAGGCACTCGACCTACGCGACGTACGCAGTCTCACAGCCGCTTTTGGTCAAGATCGCGGGTCACTAATTCCCGTGTACAAACGCGAACAGGATCTGGAACGAATATGGCGCGTTAACCTGGCCGAGGCTCAACAGCGTGGATCAATTACCGACACATCCGCGCAGAATCTAAATGAGTTGTTTGTCGCATTTTCATCAGCGTTTGGCGCAGCCATCAGGGAGTTTCCCTCCCAGGGCGTTTCCAGCCGAGAGATCGAGAACCAATACAGAACTTATGGGCAACTGCTAACCACCCTTTGCAGGGAAGCAAAGGGTGACAGAAACCGCGAGCTATTGTTGAAGCCAGTCTTATGTCTTGGAGTAATTCCGATTACTGGGGGCGCACCTGCTGCCATCGTTGCACCTTGGCACCCTTTGCGCATGCAAGCCATGGCATCCAAGGCGACAAGACTGACAACGTTGATCAGGCATCTCTTGAGAGCGGAGAGCGTTCTATTCGGCGACGCGAGTCTTTTCTTCAAGGAAATGCGGGATGAACTCAATTGTGCTTATTACCCTGAGGTTGCAGTAGGCTGGCGTCAACGTAAACCAGAGATCCTGGCGCTGACTGATACATATCTGGATAACACTCTTCACGAACTACCGCTGGTGGACCGAGAAGAAAGTGCAGACACAAACGAGAATCCTGCCGAAAGTGCCCAGCAGATCGTGGAAATGATTCAACGCTACTTGACGTTGTTCCCCCATGAACAAGCGAACCTTTCAGCCGTACTTTATAACTGCGACTCCTCAAGTTTGCCACAGGCTGTTGTAAGCAAAGTCAATGAGCTTCACGAGGATGAAAGCGACATGCGTTGTGAGGTGATACTCAGGCATCGAGATCGTACCAAGTTGCATAATCTTTACGAGAACATTCTTGAGTCAGCTGATTCCAACACCGATAGCTTCATTTCCAGTGAGGCTAGCCGAGATTTTATGGCCAGACTGCGCATAGGCATCATGGCCGATGAAGCGCCTGTACCGGACCCCAAAGATGGACCCCAGGCCGATCTAGTGTTTTTGCACGATGTAATTTCCCGGCATGCACGTCTCGAATGGTATATGGAAGATGCAACGCCTGTATCGTTACTTGAATTAGTCCCATCCCGATGGTCTCGTCGGCGCCCATCCCCTATCGATGAAGAGAAGTCTATTGTCTACCTGTGTTCGCCAGCCCAGACCGAAGAGGGATGGGGGTACATCACAGCTCTTACAACGTTCTTTAAGGGCGACTGGGATGGTAACAAGCAGAGGAGGTATCTCCCAGCTAGGCAGCTTGACTTCAATGATCCTGACACAGCCGATATCTTCAGGGAGAGCCATAACCTAGGAAACTGGGTAGTCAATTTCGATGAATTGCTTGATCGACGCCAGCTTGTAAATCAAGGTGTTCGCGTTATCAGATATAAGCAAGCGGTAACTCAGGGACGCAATCTACTTGTTTCCTCTACCGCGTCCCTGGGGCTACTCCATTCAATGCTGCAGAACCGAATAAATGATCTCGTACCCGGAATGCCTGACGATCAAGTTCGCGGTCTTGCACATAAGTTTATAGATGACGCAAATCATATTTCCGGCGATATTGTGCTTCGCGCGGCAAAGCGCGGAAAAAATGCAAGTGAGTTGATGGGGGTGGTACTAAGTTACTACATTGCCAAAAGTGAGTTGGGTTTAACAAATAAGGCTGGTTGCTATTTCCTGGATGACTACTCGGAGTGGCTCGGTCAGAGGGAAGAGCAGATTGCTGATTTGCTCATACTTAGCCCAGAGATACTTCCCACTGGCGAGAAACGTTTGTCCGTAATAGTCACAGAGTCCAAGTACGTACTGGAGACAAATCTCACCGAGAAACGCCACGAATCGCAGAAGCAACTTCGCGATACAGTCCGACGGATTGAGGAAGCACTTTTCGACGTACCTGACCGCCTGGATCGGGACTTGTGGCTCGCCAGGTTCTCAGATCTCCTTCTCTCTGGGATTAAATACTCCGCTAGCGACGAAATAGACCTTGTCGGATTTCGGCGCGCAGTCCGTGAAGGGTGCTGTTCGATCTTTGTCCGAGGCTACTCACACGTCTTTGTTTCTGGCCCTTCAGATGGATCGGAATGTTCCGACTTTGTCGAAGTGTCCAACGTTAAGGGTGCGTATCAAGAAGTTTATTCTCGCTCCAAGACGAGAGCTATTGTATTGGCATACGCAAATAGTACTTCGCCCGATCCAATACGACTCACTGTCATTGAGGAACCCATGCTTCGCCGACGTGAGTTCAAAGATATTGCGCCCCAACCCATGTTAGGAGCGACAAAGGAATGTCAGGTTGCCCCCGGATCACAGCCGGAAACACTTGGCCAGAACCAACTCTCAGGTTTTCCACCGACTCCGATGATGGTGACCACGTCGCCAGCAGGAGAGGACGGAGCATCCGCCAGCGTGGGAACAGCGCCGAAGCCCCTTAAGGATGCCACAAATTGTGATCACGGACTTTGGCCGTACCCGTGCATCGGTCGAATCCTAGCTTCTAGGAATCCGTCACATACCGTTACAGCAGTAGAGGAGGAGTGGTTGCGTCAAACTGTAATACAAACCAGGTCTGCGCTACAGCAGTTTCAGCTGCACTCCAAGATTCTGGGTGAGCCACGGCTTACACCAAACGCAGCTATCCTGAGATTTCAAGGTGCTCCGAACATGACGATAGAACTGGCACTTCGTCGCCGTTCAGAGTTTCTTACCACACACGGTCTTGATGTCATTGCAGCCAGAGGTGAGCCCGGCGCTGTAGTTATGTCTATAGCACGCCCTTCGCGACAAGTGCTGCGCACCTTAGATGTTTGGAAGAACTGGAAACCAGAAACGTCAACGGGAAATCACCATTTACTGATAGGCATACGTGAAGAGGACGGCCAGCCGCTGTTCATATCGCCGACCGACAATGCCCCTCATACGCTAATTGCCGGAGCAACGGGTAGTGGCAAGTCCGTCCTAATGCAGAACATCATTCTATCGATTGCATGCACTAACACCCCTGCACAAGCGCGTATCGTGCTTATCGACCCCAAAATGGGTGTCGACTATTTCTCGTTCGAGGGCTTGCCTCATATGGGCGAGGGAATCATCGAGGATCAAGGGCATGCAATTCAGAGGCTAAACGAGTTGGTTATAGAAATGGATCGCAGGTATGCTGTATTGAAGGAAAATCGTTGTTCCAATATCTTTGAGCTTAGCCGCAAGCCTCATCCCACAGAGACTCTGCCGTGTCTTTGGATTATTCATGACGAGTTTGCAGAGTGGATGTTGACTGACGAGTATAGAGAGACTGTGTCAAACATCGTCAGCCGGCTCGGCGTCAAGGCACGGGCAGCAGGAATATTCCTTGTATTTGCTGCTCAGCGTCCGGACAATAATGTAATGCCACTGCAACTTCGCTCCAATCTGGGGAACAGGCTTATCCTTCGCGTAGACTCAGAAGGCACGTCTGAAATTGCTCTTGGCGAGAAGGGGGCAGAACGTCTGCTTGGCAGAGGGCACTTGGCTGCGAAACTAGAGGGGCATACAAACCTTATCTACGCGCAAGTACCTTTGATATCTTCTGACGAAATTGCCTTTATCGTCACTGAGATTGCTAGAACAACTTAATCGGGATATCGTCTATTTATCAATGTTCTTGCAAAATTGCATTAAACTTTCCCTTAAAGGTGGATCTGTCCCAAACTTTTTATGAGGGCCTAATCGGTGGCATTTGAAGTTGCGGCAAGAACAATCCTTCACCTCGGCGTTGACCTTATCTCGTCCGACGCAGTTGCCATCTATGAGCTCATCAAGAACGCTGTGGATGCCCGATCAAAGGATGGAGTTGAAGTCGAATTTAACATCGTTCTTCTTGCCGATGCCTACGAGAGTTTTCTGGCAGACGCCATGCAGGCGACTCTGAGCGACGTCCCTACGCTAAAGCAAAATCTCTTAAGGGGACTTGTTTCAACTGCATCTAGCGCATTGCGCAATGATTTTCAGGGGAAGGTCACGTCAGCTAGAACGCTTGCACAACTACTTGATGTGACCGCTGAGGCGTATCGCAATGGCAATCAGATCATTGTGCGAGATAACGGACATGGCATGTCCGCGATAGACCTCAGAGACATATATCTAAAAATCGGTACCACGCATCGCGCCGATGCTATCCGCCAAGCACTACACACGGGTTCAACAAAGACTCCATACCTTGGGGAAAAGGGGGTCGGTCGCCTTTCTGCCATGCGCCTAGGCCGCCACCTGCGAGTGGAAACGGCCACCGAGGAAGACTCACACTTTAATATCCTCGACATTGACTGGACGGCGTTCGAGAAGGCCTATGACAAACCCGCAAGTAGTATCCCACTGCGGCCTGTTCGCGGGCGCCGCAAGCCTGGAGACTTTTCAAGCGGAACAATAATCACTATCTCGGATTTGCGTAGCTCTTGGACATTGGCGGCAGTCAACCAACTAATAGTTAATCAAATCACACGGATGACCGACCCGTTCTCCTGGACAGAGCGGCGGCGCTTCCGTATTCGAATCCGCTACAACGGAGAGACAGTTGAGCACACACGAACTGTCGTTAAAGAATTGCTCGCTAATGCCCATGGTAGATGTATCGGTAGTTTCGAGACCGGACCTCGGGGCTCAAAGCTAAAAGTCGAGTACTCGACAAGTCTTTACGAGGGAGGGCCGTTGCAGGAAGAGTTCGATTTTACTGACCTCTCTTCGATGTCGGGACTTCGCAAGTACGGTGAATCCACGGCTGCTTTAAAGAATCTTGGCCCATTCGACTTTGAACTCTATTGGTTTAACCGACAGCGACTACGTGCTGTGGAAGGAATTGGTGACCGCAATACCGTGCGAACCCTGGTTAATGCGTGGGCGGGAATCAACCTCTTCCGTGATGGCTATCGGGTTATGCCATACGGTGATCCAGGGGACGATTGGCTCGGCCTGGACCTTCAAGCATTGAGCTCTAGTGGATACAAGCTCAACACTAAACAGTTAATTGGCCGTATTCGTATTGGCCGTCTTACCAATCCAGGATTATTGGACCAGACTAATCGGCAAGGACTAGTTGACTGCGCGGAAAAACGCGTATTGGTCAACCTGATGCACAAGGTAATCTCTGACCGTTGGCACGACTATTTGAATGAAGCCTTGCGGGTACAGAAGCAAGCGAACATAAACGAGTTTGATGCTAGGCAGGCGATAGCCCAGGTGGATGCTCTTGAAGAGCGCACAAGAACCACGATCCGTCAGATCCGTCGTGATTTTAAGGGCGACGGAGCGCTTCTGCAGCAGGTCACAGAGGCGTTCAAAGAACTCAAGGAGGCCCATGAAAGGGCTGTGGACCGTATTGATTCCATGGAACTTGAAAAGGAGCGCCTAACGCAACTTGCTGGTATCGGTCTTATGATAGAAGTTATTGCGCACGAACTTACGCGGACAACCGAATCGACCCAGGGAACTCTGAAGGCAATTGATCGCAGTTCGGTCGATTCAGAAACCGCCGCTGCGTTTCGCGTACTCGATCAGCAAATGAAGATCATTCACCGTCGTCTGCGCATCTTAGAGCCACTGACAATTCCATCACGCCAGAGACGCGTACAACGCGATGTGTGGGAGATCGTCGACTACGTTCTTGATTCGCACGCTGCTCAGTTCGAACGCCACAGCATCAAGTTAGATGTCACCAAGAAGTCGAGGGAACCGGTGATCGCACTTCTTATTGAAGGCCACATCGTTCAGATTCTAGAAAACTTGATTGTCAATTCTGTCTACTGGCTGGATCTTTACAAAGAAGAGCACTCGCGATTCGAACCAAAGATCACCATTCAGATGCTAGACAATCCCCCGCGGATGCGCTTAAGCGACAATGGCCCTGGCATTCCAGCAGGCCGAGCGCAGATTGTCTTCGAACCGTTTTTCTCGACAAAGCCAACGGCTGCTAACCGCCGTAGTGGCCTCGGACTCTTTGTCGCGCGCCAAAATGCGGAGCTCCTTGGAGGTAGCCTGGAACTTATCGATGAGGGGTCCGAACACGAAGGTCGCTTCAATGCCTTCGAGCTGGAACTGCGCAAGGAATTCAAGTGACCTTAAAAGACACGGTAGCTAGAGTCGGCATCACCAACGCGCATGTTGTCGATGATGCTTTTGACATACTACCCGGCGCAGGACTGCAAGATCAGGCTATCCATGCGTTCTTAGGGGAGTTGGATGGCGAGAAGTTTGATGCCCTGGCGATAGACCTTGGTGTGCCGGGAGGCAGTGAGGATATGCTCGTCGAACGCCTTAGGACGCAAGAAGGAGCTGCAACTTTATACGCCAATAGAACGCCATACGGTCAGTCCGTTGATCAGCTTTTCCAGGACTTTACCAACGTCATTGGCCCTGAGAGAAACCTGCTCACGCCCTTGATTGATGCCCTAGAGGGACTTGGGATCAAGGTCTACAAATTCGGCAGAGACTATTCCCTTGGCGGCGAACCGGAGCCGCAAATGCTCTTCGTGGACTTGAAATTGAACGAGGACAGAATCCGGATTGAGGACCCCATTGGAGTAGTTCGCAAGATGCGAGATTACTATCATCATGCAACTCCGCTCGTCTTTCTAATGTCAGCCCAGGAAGGTTCACTTAAGGCGGATCGTGAGAAATTTCGTAAATTGACCGAGCTCTTCAGTTCCCAATTCGAGGACATACCTAAGCGAAAGATAGACCGACCTGAGGCGCTCGACCGCATTCTTGAACACCATATCCGTGTATATCCTCAAATCGTAGCGCTTCAACGTCATGTCAAAGCGTGGGGCCAGGTGATGAGTGCAGCAAAAGATCGACTCGAAGAGACGCTGCGACACCTCGACCTTGCAGATTATTTTGTCCTGGGAAATACTGCGACTGCAGATGGCGCCAAGCTTGGCGGATATGTAACAGACCTCTTGCTTGAATTTGTCGCACACCAAGTAGAAGGAGCGGTTGAGATCGGAGACTTCGCGAAAGAGCTGGATAGCTGGAATCTGAAAGACTTCACTAGATCTCGATTCAATATTGAGCCTCTGGTTGCTGATATCTTCGCAGCTAATGTATTGCATTCGGCTGACCGACTACAGTGGGAGAAAGATTGTGGCCTTGGCCCATCAAATGGGATTCTTAGCTTAGGAGATGTTTTCTTCCTGCGTGCCGAAGTGGAATGTGGATCGATCAGAAGCGCAGCCGTTGTCCTTCAGCCGGCTTGCGATCTCGTTCGTCCCGAGGTTCTTAAGGAGCGCAAGGCAACGATTTTTCTTTGTTCGGGTGACGTTTCTGCATTGAAAGCGTCCACGGTGATCGAGACAGTTGACAACCTTGATCCAGTTATTCTGCGTTATCCACCCAAGGGCGAAGCACGTTACGTCATTGAATGGAACAGGAAACGGCCATTCCATTGGTCCTACGAGGAGCTCGAACGCCTGAAGACACCGGATACGTATGAGTGGGTGCACGTCGGTAGGTTGCGTCCATTATATGTGCTCCAACTGCAAAGAGCGATCACTGCGGACCTCAGCCGGGTGGGCACTCAGCGGCGCCCACATCCTTATGTGCCACATGGCGTACAGCTTCTCGTGCCAAAGAATAACAAGTGGCAGACACTCTTGGACTACGGATCAGAACCTTCTGCTGGAGCCATTTCAGACGATAGAGGTAATCATAAGAAGACGTTTATTCTAAATGACGTCTTGATAAGAGAGGCGTTTGAAAAGATGCAGGATTGGCTTAAAGGAAACGCAACACAACCAGCCGCTGAAACGATCCAGCGAATTTTTCAATACCCGGAAGCTATTCGTGCGCTCATGTATCACCCCGTCGACACATCACCCGAAGTGAAAGACCAAGTTGTTTATCCACTAGTTTCCATCACTTTCCCGGCCGAGCAACAGAGCGCGCTGCAGCATTCACTGGCGTTTGCTGTCCAGAGGGACCAAGACAAACATCTTTCGTCTGGCAAAACCCTGGCGGAGGATGAGACAGCGGTAATTGTTTTTAAGTTTATCCGCGTATAGTAAATTAAAGAGCAAGAACGTGCATATTTGGCACGCCCTTGAATACAAATAAGCTAGGGATGGCGGACTGTGGTAAATGTTCGATTTGTGCGACTGCCGAAGGACAGTCAGAGTTGGCACACAAGGCATCCCTGATCATCGTCATCTTCCAATTCCTCGACTGACTCTGCTTGTGTGAACACTTCCATCAGGGTCGCGTTCTCCTTGCGAGCCAACTGTCTCTCGATACGGATGACATGTTCTCGCTTAATCTGGGCCACACGTTCAGGACGTTCCATCTCTGCAAGGCTCTCACTCTTACTCCAAGTGAAGGAATTGCCGCTCTTTTCATAGGGCCGCTCGTATTCCTTCGCTTTGTCATACAAATCAGGGTGCGTTTCCTTCAATCGAACCCATTCTATTTTCTGCTGATAGAAACAGAAGTAACAACCTGAGCGTGTTCTGCCCCATTTGGTGTAGGGAGGCATTCCGACTCCGGATGAGCGGAGAATCTCTTCGATATCGCGAAGGATCAATCCTGCTTCCTTGAATGGATAAACAGGAGTGATATTTTGCTTGTGGCTTATGTAACCAGTGCGATTCTCGTCGGCACGCAGACCTACATAATTGATAATCTCTTCATTCCCGCAATATTGTTCAAAGGGTTTGAGTTTGAGCATGCGAGTGCACCAGCGTCTGTGATTCGACGGAATCATGCCCCCGTACATTTGGTACCAGTGGTCGAACCCGACATCTGCATTAAGGCGTACGACCGGCTTCCCCAAAAAGTTCGAGATACGTTCCAGATATTCGTAGGTCTCAGGCAATTCCTTACGAGTATCGCTGAAGATGTATTCCATGTTTGGAATACGGTCGCGCATATAAATAGCCAGCGCCGCGCTATCTTTACCTCCGGAAAGACTCAGAATGTGTCTAACTTGCCTTTCGCTCATTGGGCGTCTTTTCCTTAGCAGCAGTTACTGAATGTAGCTCCGTAAACGCTTGTGCTAGCACGGCCAATGCTAGCTCCGTGTTGCCACTGGCCTCTTCGACAATTGACTTAAGTGCCACTTTTGCCAGTTGCTTCGCACGATCACTAGTAGTAAGAAATATGGAGGCTTCTTCGCCACCCGGAAGAGTCATCGTTACGGCAAGGAATCTTTCGCCAGCGCGCTTGTTGCGCCCGCTTTGGCGTACAAGCTTGATCCAGCGCTTGTAGTGTCCGCAAAGCTCCACCAGCGCTTGCTGGAACTTGGACATCGTCTCGTCTTTCCATGCATCTAGTGGGCGTTGTACTACAAGGCTTGCAACTGAATCGAGCCATTTCTCATCTGTTAGCGTGAGATCGACGCATCGTAGTATGAAACTCTTCAAATTGGGATCAGCTAACTCAGTCACAGAATCAGCGCAATCCTGTTGAAGTTGTGTGCGGATTTGCTTGAGAGAACCGCATAGCGAAAATCCTTCCGCAAGTGCACGAGTTACATCGTCTTGCAGCTGACGATGGGTTAGACTAATTTCAACTAGTGCCGATGTGAGCCATTTTTCAAAGTCCTTTATTTTGGATTTCGATTGCGCAAAGTTTTCCGGAAGTTCCCTCGTTAGCATCGCTATGGGATCGGTCGCGCGTCGAATGGTTGTGCGAACAATCTTCGCATCCACAGAGATGGATAATGTTTCTGCGGCATATTCCGGAAGTCTTGATGCCCATCGGATGACTGCACGTGCAACTTCCACGTAGCTGAGCACACCTTGAGGTTCAAATCCAACGGCTACCAAGGCATTGCGGTAGTCATGGAGTAGCCGTTCGCTCTCGTCACTTAGTGATAGCTCCCTGAGTTGGAATTGACCTGGATTCTTGAAAATTCGAGCAAGATGATCCACAGTCAGCTCAAGAACGAAGGTACCCCTTTCAAACACTGCGCAGGAACGCCTGCGCGTGAGAAGATACAGGGCAACCCAGATCCCAGCCGGACCTGCACGTAGTCCGAGAGGCGGTTTTGCCAATGCTTCTACGACATCAGCAAAGCTGGGGCGGTCATCTCGACACAGCAGCTCACTAATCGCTTCCCATACATGCTGGATATCAAGGTGCGCGTTTTCTGTTGGCTCCTTAAGAACCCAGATACCCCGTTCGTTCTCGGCAAGAATTGAAGTATCCCTCAATAATGTCGAAGCGATTAGTCGCTCCGGAGGAAATTCATCTTGATCAAATAATGGTCTGTCAGTATTTCCAGAAAGAAGCATCTCAAATAGACGCTGCCTAGCCTGGACAATGGGAGGGCTAGGGCGATTCTTGTTGATGAGTTCGTTGACGACTCGGGGGCAATGGGGGAAAACCGAATCAAAGAGCCACGAACCGGCTCGGCTTAAATTCATCTGGGTGCTGCCAGCAACTACCTTGCCTTGATGGTAAAACCCCGGACCAAGCTTATCAGTTTGTGGCGTGAGTTCCGACAGTACGTGGCGTTCGACATCTTCACGCGCTTCTGAAATACGAGTTTCAACGTATCTGTTCGTCCATGGATCGATTCGCTTGCGATTAACTTGGTCGTATACCAGGCACCACCTTGAGTGGTTCACGAGAGCCTGTTTTGCAACCGGAGATAATGGCACAATGCATGATAACGTGAGTGGATCGTCGATTTTTTTGATCCTACGAACTACTGCTTCAAGTTGCTGGGGGAAGCCTTGATCCACTAACACGACATGGAAATAGCCATCCGACTGTCCCTCTTCGATATTGCTGTGATCGTTGGCTGGCCATGCATCGGAAGTTCCGACGCTAACGCTCATAGTGCGAATGACGCCAGTATGGTCGTAGTGTCGATTCGCGATAACAGCATGGCTTGAGGCGAGTCGACGAATACCTAGAACAAGCAATTCATTTTCGGAATGCTGGCCTGCTGCTTCGTACACAGCCTCAATGTTGATGGCTTCGGATACGGCCAGCGTGTACTCATCGCGTTGTCGGCGGTGAAGCAAAATGCCCCGTGCAACAAGATTCACGAGCGCCATATCTATTGCGTTTGGAGAGTATGTATTCCCAAGCGCAAAATGCAGCAAGTCGGATGTGATCGATTGGCGCAATACTGACTGCATGAGTTCCATTATGGCCACGGACTTTAAGACATTCAAATCTTCAACTTGCTCGTCCTTTGTCCGTTCTACTGCTGTGCAGGCAAACACCCACCGACGCTCCACTGACAAATCTCTGAACCGCAACGAATGCCCTGTGGCAAGAAAATCGAAGACCTCTGGTAGACTCAGCCAATGCCCTGCGTCGGCTTCCTGCTTCGTAGCAAAATCTCTGACCCCGAATGGTTCGTGCCCGCGAAGGAACGCATGGAACGATCGCTCGCTTTGTCCGTAGCGTTTAGCGACTGCGGCCATCGCCACAACGGCAAAGGGATGAAGGGGATACAGAAGCTGTGGAGTCCTCTGGATTTCTACGTCGATGATTCCTGTAAATTGAAGCAGGCCTCTCTTATGGGCTTCATCGTAAAGATGTTTAGCCTGCATACGGATTGATTTGTTTGGTAGCGTGTCTGGTTTGACTCCCAGTGCATGTGCTGCAAATTGTGCATAACGTTCGATAGGTTCATCAAAGGCAATCTCGTCGAAGCGTGCCGCAACCTTATGCCATTCGTCTTCAAGCGAGCGGCCCACGCCGCGGGCGTACTCGCTGAAGTGCTGGTGCAACATAGCTACCACTGCCAGCGAATCGTCTTCAGGACGGCAGGCAAACTCGGCGATCCGCTGCAGAGCCATGAGGTCGTCATCCTGCGGGTAGAGCGCTGCATGCTCAACAAACTTACCAAGTTCATCAACTAGCAATAGAACTCCTGAGTAACCTCGTTCTTGCGCTGCCGCGATAAAATCGCGCAAGAGTTCAGTTACCGCAGTACTTAATCTTTGGCCATCGTATAGGTTGCCAGAAAGGTTGATTTTTTTTCGTAGAGCGGCTGTTACCCGCGTCTTGTCCCAGGATTCGATGACCTTAACGATCTGACGTGCTAGAGACTCTGCGATCGACGAACGGGAGCCCACTAAAGCGATTGCTAGGCGGTTCGTGCCAGGTCTGAACAGACGATCAACTTCTGGAGATACACCTGCAAGCTTCTCGAATAGCTTGCGATGACTTTTCGGCCCGACAAGTAGATGAGCGATGAGTAAGCCCAACGCTGACTTCCCACTTCCATAGGGTCCGACGATCTTCCATGCGCGTTGTGGGCGATGTTCATGCAGCGTCTGACCAATCTGCAAGAGCGCCCCGATTGCTGAGGGCGTAATCAGATAGTTTTCGAGCGCCCGAGGATCAGCCAGGTCGCGCTCTAACGCAATAGAACGCATGAAGCGCCCATCAAGTTCAAGATGCTCGATGAGCCGATTAGACATGAGTCGGTGCCTCCATCTTCTTGCTTTGATTAAACCAGTACTCGTTCGGCACGCCACGCGCTTCAAGAACGATCGTCTGTGTATCTGCGGTATCTACGAATCTTACCCCACCCCCAAGAATGCCGCACTCTACAGATTCAATGAAGAGACGGAGTTGGACTTCATCCAATCTAAATACTAACCCTGGACTAAGCGTTCCTGCTAGACAATGCTGGAGAGAAACACTCTTGGCGTCGGCTGGTTGGCGCTGCAGGAAATCAACTAGCGCCAATGCAAAGGCCCGAAGCGTCAAGCCAATGGGAGATCGTGTTGAGACCAGAAACTGGACCCGTGAATCTTCATCACGACTTGAACGCATCAATCCGAGATTCTGAAGAGGGCACCACGACGTGTCGTCTCCACTGCGGTCATGTTGCAAATAGGTCTGGCAGAAGATGTTTGCGTGTTGTTCAATAGTTGTGGCAGCGAGACTTCGCTTTAGGTAGCCGCCGCGCGCAGCAAGTGCATCCACTAGCTGCCGTTTCTCAAAACGCGACATGCCACCATCTCCAAAAACCAGGTTCCATGCTGCCAAGTTGCCGCGGGTACATAACCACCAGTGCAGCAACCAAAGAGATTCTAGGTTTTCGAGATACGGATCCCACCCGTCGTCGTGTAGTAGCAAACGACCTAATAGTCCGGGTTCGTGGCTACCATCTGCGCATACGCCCAAAACGCCCATGGATTCGCTCCAGAACTGGATTGACCGAACCATATTGCGGCCGATGCCCAGGATCTGCGTCGCTTTTTCGTCGTCTTTCAGAAATCGTGGATCAGCCAGCACAGCACGATAGACTTTCGGAAGCCAGCCATATCGACAGATGAAAGACTCGTGCCCTGAAAAACGTTCTGCGCGTTCTTCTATATTGCTCATCGCTTGCTCCGTTCTTGCGCGGCCTTTGCAGGCGACTCAGAGTCCCGTTTTGATGGAACCTCTGTTTTTTGAATAATTATGTGCTTGCTCACTGCATCGAAATAGATCTCAACTGGGTCACCTACTTGGAGGCCCGCATTTCTGAGCAGAGCGTCACTAAGGACGATACGCCCCAATTTCTGTATCTTCTTAGTATCTAGCAATACTTTCATAGTACTATACATAAGCTCGGTGTATATTTATTTAGCCCTATACTAATACTTTCTCTAGTATTAGTATAGAAAAAAGTTGAATCATTATTTGATTTATTTACAGTGATTCCAACATCCACAGTGTCATCCAACTGCAAAAGCATGAATTGATCGACGCCCCCTGATCTCATAAGGCATGGTTTGACTTCATAAGACCGCCAGCGATGGATCGATCGGGTGCGATCGTCTACAACAACAAACTATCGGCCCGTTTATTCAGTTGCCTTTACGTTGTCCGTCGTATCTTCTTAATTTGGCCATTTGCTCTTTCAAAGCTTTATTTTCTTCTTCTAGCGTTTGTAGGCGGCTACTCTTAGTCTGCGCCTGTCTAGCCGCTATCCTACCCAAGCGGCTACTTACATAAGGCATCAACGATTCTGGATTGCTTTGTCCCATCCGGAGAGAAACAGAAGTAGCTACAGATAGCGCGCTGGTGTCAAGGCCTAGCTCCAACCTCATCTGTATTTCTTTTTCTATTAGATCGTTAGCAAACTTACGCCTAAAGCTATGAACATTTGCCCCCCGGGGCTTGCCCAGCGCGCGGAAACCCCGACCGAATAACATCGAGATTGACGAGTCATTTAAGGGCTTCCCTTCGCGCTCAGACAGGAAAACTCTCCCCTGTGTTCTGGTTTCAGCCCATCCATGCGACTTCATCAGGTCTCGGCGGCATGTGGCTATAAATTCAGCCACTCGAAATGCCAAACGAAATGGAACATCGAATGCTCGTTCATAACCAAATTTTTGTGAAGGCGGGACGACTACCACTTGGTCATCATCGGTATCTTCGAATGCTAGGCTAGCAAATTGATCACAAGTTAGTGAGTTAATGGAACCTCGTCTCCAACTGACTTGAGACGCCAACTCCATCATCAGAATATTTCTCTGGGCAGCGTATGGACTGCACGTTGCAAAGAAGTGGTTCGTCAACTGCTCAATATCTTTTTCCGTTGCCTCGTATTGGATCCCGTGTCTGGATCTTTGTCCTGCATTGGGAAATAGTAATGGATAAAGCTCGTTATTTCGCAAGTACCTTGTCTTCCGGCCCTGCCTTCTATTCAATACATTGCAGCTTACTGGCAGAGTAGATGTCACCGCACATCCTGAAGGCCCCATTAGGGGAGAGCATGCGTTTTCGACCGATTGCGCCCAAAGCAAAAACAAATAGGCACGTCTAAGTTTTGCATTGACCGTGCGCTGGACAGACTTGATCGACTTAGAGGCGTTCGCTGAATTCCTTACTTTGATGTACTCGTTATCACGAAAGTCCTTGATTACTGCGTCAGTTACATTGTCAAGGTCGACATCATTCTTGTTTATGTATTCAATGAATGCTTTCAAGTGGAAAACTTCGTTTTCCACTGTCTTCGCATCCAAGAGTTGGGTATCCGACAAATAGATTGAATAATCTGTAATCAGATACTCAACTGAGGATACCCCAGTCCTGTATGCCACTGCTGCCCTACGTGGGCCGGTACGAACCCAGGACAGATGAATGCTATCGTCGCTCCAAATCGCTCTAGGCATAATTATGCCTTTCGAAGCGGTGCAATTTTTGTTAGCTTTCTTATCAAAACTGAATTTTCTTCCGAAAGCCTTTCGTTGTCATTAGTCAGTCGGCCAATATATTCTTTGAATTCCTTTGACTGATTCTCAACTTTTTGGACCACGTTATTGTGCGCCTGTTTCTCAGCCTTCAAGTCACGTCTGATCGCAATAAGCTCATGCTCCAACAAGGTTCTTAGATGAACCTCGAGTTTCAATGCCGCTCTGAGTTTACCAATGCGCAGGGGCTTGGTACCCTCGAACTGATCTGCTGCTCTCAATCTCAGCGATTCTATGGTCTGCACAACCTCACTTCGCAAGTGTGCGTGTTTTCGCAGCGTATCGTTGGCATTGCGACAAATCGTCGGGAGTGCTGCCTGAATTTCGTTAGAGTTCTGCGACGCATCCCACGCGTTGAATTGCCTGACGCTTTTCGGGAAATACTCGAGGCTGATCTGGGCAGAAGTCCGAGGAATATCATCACAAGTGCCAGATTGCGTAACAGGAATTCCGTTCTCAACCCATCCATTCAAAATACGAAGCTTGCAATGGATATTCCCGATTGCACGTTGTTTGTTGAATTCCGCGACCTTTGGCTCAGATCGGCGTGCGGTCTTCTTCATTGTCCTTCCTCCAAAGGCCCCAATCTTTCACGGTGATGCAAAATTGCGATTCGTAGATTGCCCGCATCGATCCTGGCTCGCTCCCTTTGAAACTCTGTCACAGAAGGGTCTGCCGAAGTTGTGTCTAGCTCATCAAGATCGATCTCTAGATTCCGAAGATAAGCGTTGTTCAGGTAGTGGAATGGGCACTTTGCACATGTGTGTGGAGATGCATTATGGGGCCGAGTCTGACCATCCGGCCCATAACACCGAGCGGTAGGCGCTGGCATTTGCGTGCCGACCATGCATTGTCCATGACGCATTGGATTCGGTACATGCCCCCTTTTCTTGACGGCGGCTGAAAGAACCTGGGATTGGCGCTCCAAATCCAGTTTTGAAAAATCTATGTGGCCCGATGCCATTCTGTAAAACCGCCGTATGTAACTAGGGTAGCCGCCTGATGCAGGCTGCCCACTGATTATCGATAAGACTGTCTCTATTAATTTTTCATCTCGAATGATGTTCAGTTCTTTCTGAATGCCTGCAATATGAAACGCAAACATCCTTGACCTCATCCGACCCGTTCGATCAATCTTAGCCGCAATTCTTTCAACGTCCTCTCGCATCGCGTGATCAGTGACGTACACTTGCGTTGTGCTCAGCGAGTCATGCCCTAGTTGTTGGCCTAATGCTTGCAGGGACGGGATTTCATGTTGGTACATATGCACTAATGCATATAGACGCCGAAACATATGCGGATGGGCTCCTAGCAAATATTGGCTGCCTAACGCCCTTTTCAAGAAGTCAGACGTGGGCCCATTCCTGCAACTCTCAAATTGATACCAACATCGTGTTGGATTAACTCCCTCTATTCGGCTGAAGCGGTGATAACCGAACAACGACTGCTCACGCGCTGGCGAGTCGCCTAAGAGGGGGCGGCCCAAATGACGGTTCAAGTCGTCAAAAATATTCTGGATTGACTCCAACAGAAGTGCCGCATCACGGGTCGTCTTGTTTACATAGAACTCCAGATAATCCTGGTACGTCTTCTCTATATAGAATCTGCCTTTGTATAAGCCAAGAAGTTCGTCCTCTACTTCGGTGAAGCCTCTATGAATCCCAAATTTCCGATGAGTTATCTCATCTCTCCGCCGAGCATTCATTGTGGCAATCAATACAAAGCAAGCTGAGAGAAGAGATAAAAACACTTTTCTGACGGATAACGCGGACACCGAACCACGGTCAATGCCGTCGATTTCCATGCCGAGTTGCTCTTCTAGCTGACGTCGGGCAGGGGAATTATTCAGCCATTCCTCCAAATTGTAACCAAGCACCTCTCTGCCAGCCGTAAACGATAGGGCAACCTGCTCACATATTCCAGCGATTAGCTCTCTGATCGTTGGCCCGTAGATGTAGAGCCATTTGAACGCTTCCCCAATTAGGAGTCCTGCTTCAATTGCGCCCAAATTGCGTGTTCGAGTTTGGGGGCGTCCCAGTCGCTTGGCTAGTCTGACTGGCTCGGGATAAGGGACGTACGTCACTCCAAATCCACTAGGCAAATCCAACATAAGATTGATTGCCTCGAGCGTTTGGCGTAACAGGCTATACCCCATACCTGAGGGAGTTATGTCACCCTTATCCAGTACGGACTTCGCGTAGTCGTTAATTCGGCCTTCGTAACTCCGCAATATTCTGGAGTGATAATATGCCATCTCACGCGCGATTAGGTTACTGCCCAAATGCCGTTTGACTGACTGTGGAACCACTCCCCTCAGATGGTTACGTCCCAGAGAAAGAAGCTTTGCAGACAATGAGTGCCTCCCGGCATCTAGGGCTGCATCTAAACGATTCCTGAAATTTAGAGCCTTATGCCAGCCACCTTCTGCCAATGCTTTGGCCAAGTTGTCAAAGTCAAGCTGGGTGACGGAGGCAAGCTCATAGATATCTCTCAGCCACATGTATTCGAAAAATTTGACTAGGGTCGTGACTATGAATGCCGCCCTGCAATGCCGCGATTTTGATTGCCGCGCTCGTTGAAAATATTTGTCTATTACCAGAACAATCGTTCCCGCAAAAGTTTGGCGATTAACAAGGGACTGAGGCTCTGAATAAATTGCATTGGCTGGCAACCAAAATTCGGCAAGGTCTATCTCTCGGCATTGCGCCTCATCCGAACGAGCATCTAAACGAACCAGTCGCAGTTTGAAGTCGTCTCCCAACGAGACGTGAGGATGAACGATCAATTCGCGAATACACTCGACCTGGCTGCTTTTGTTTTCAGGCCCTAACTGACGAACTTTAGATCGTGGCTTCATTACTCATGATCTCCTCTTCGATCTTGTCCAAGATATGCCTGTGCCTTCCCGACTTAACATAGTCATACAAACCGAGTGTGAAGAGAATTGCGGGGATGTGATACTTCTCAAAAGACCGGCGATTATTGGCCTCTAATCGCGCCCAGTTCCTGAGGTAATACAACCGCTTTCTTACGAGCTCTTGAATTCGGGCTCGATCGAGAACGACCTTACGATTCTCGCAGCCATCGCCCAAATGGCAGTGCTTTCCATCGCAGATGTTTCCCGATAGATAACTTCGATCTGGCGGCACCCAAGGATTTGCACAGCTTGCCCCATCGCCCAATGGCATCAGGAGCTTGAGGTCAACGTATCGGTCTTCCACCAAGGGCAGGAAATATTCGTCCTCCTGTGACAAACGGAACTTGACAGTATTCTCCAATCGCCGTTGAAACTCCAGATTTATGGCCTGATTGAGTCGGTAGAAAATCAGCTGATCCAAGTAGTGGCCCGTCGTATCTAGGGACTTATGACCCGCCAATCTCCTGACGTACTCAGGATCTCTGGTTTTCAATGACTGGTAGGCCAGCGTCTGGGTACGAATTTGATCAAGACTGAATTTCGGTAGCGCGTACTGTTTTTGGAAGTTTTCAAGAGCGTTCTGGAAGCCAATGTATTGGTATTTGAGTGCGGAGAAGCCGCTAGTCCAGGTAAACCATAGATGTAGATCCGATTCGCCAATAAATCCGAACTCGATGAGCTGCCGTCTATTCCATAGCAGCAGCTTAACTGCCTGGCCAGCATATGAATGGCTGGAATCTAGGAAGACCTTTGGCGTATGATCATCGGTTTTGCTTTTGTATCCTTGTATCGTTACATGCGCTTTACCGATATCTATCTGATCCGTTGTCATGTTGAGCAACGACATCCCGTTCCAACCGGTGTAGATGAGCAGCAATACGAAAGCTGCAATAAGCTCGTTAGAAATGATCCTTTGCGGAAGATAAAGAATCCTGAATTGTTGTGAGCGAATATGGCGTTGGTCTTCTGTAAGCAACGTAGCTAGATAGGGGTTGGCTCCCCAAAAAATTGGTGCGAACTGCCGATCCAAATAGGCTAGGCGGTGAACAACAATAAGCTTCTGGAACAGCCCCAGCATAAATTCCGGAGTTGATTCGCTTTGAAACATGCGAGCTTCCTTGGAAACACTCTTGCCACTGCCGATAATCTTCGTACCGAGCGCGATGTCCCGCTTCGAATACCTATGTTTACCAAGCCTAGTAAGCATCATCCTCACCGCTGCACAAGCTGTCAGTTCCGTTATGCATGCTTTTCGAATGGCCTCTAAGTCGAAACCTAATCGCGCCTCCGTCTTGCTCATGAGCTCATGTATGCTGCGGTGTGCTAGCGCCGCTACAGGGGCGCTAAGGTCGCTAGGTGCGAGCGTATTGCTGACGTCGCTAATCAATTCTCTAGGGCCTGGGCGGATTGACAACTTTGTTTGGAACGACAGAGATCCCCGAGAAATCTCTTCTTTAAGACTCTGATGCCTAGCGTAGTCTGTTATTATTTTTCTGAAAATGGACGATGCACGTGTCTGGACGCCGAGCGACTCACTGGCGGTGCTGAGCTTGTGTTCAGCAGCAGTGAACAATCGGATGATTTCTTTACGTCCTACCTGGTGACTCGAAAGACTCAAAATCTGCTTTGTCTCATCTTCAACTAATAGTTGAAGAACCATCAGATATGAACGGATATCTGCAGTCAATAATGGCTTTTTCGATGATGCCGTTGCGAGGAATTTCCATTGCTCAACAGTCCAGCACTTAGTCGGCAGCCCAAGTTCTTTGGAGGACAGAACGATGGTAGTTGCGTACGTTCTGCTACGGACAGTTGCGCGGCACTGAATATGGAAGGAAGGCATTTGTCATGCTCGTATAAAGTAGTAATCGGGGTTAGAACTGTCAAATTTGCCGCAGCCCTCATGGGAATACAATGCATTGCTCGTTTTGAGCATACTACATTGACATCTACGGTCAATCTTGCCCCGGCCGACCTGCCCAAGGAATCGGGCCGCTTCGACCTGCCGATCGCACTGGGGATCCTGATCGCCTCGGGGCAGATCAAGGGCGAGGGACTGGAACATTACGAGTTCGCCGGTGAGCTTGCGCTGGGCGGTGAACTGCGTGCCATCCGCGGCGCCCTGGCGATGTGTGCAGCGATGAGCCGCAGCGCACCCGCCAGCCGCAGCTTTGTGTTGCCGACGACCAGTGCAGCGGAAGCAGCCCTGGTAAGTTCGGCGACGATCCTGCCGGCCGGCTCGCTGCTGGAGGTCTGCGCCCATCTGAATGGCCAGCAACTTCTGCAACCCTATGCCGGCAAACCGGTCACGGCCCATCCCGATTACCCTGACCTCGCTGACATCAAGGGCCAGGTGCAGGCCAAGCGGGCGCTCGAGGTCGCAGCGGCCGGCAACCACAGCCTGTTGCTGGCAGGTCCGCCGGGAACCGGCAAATCGATGCTGGCAAGCCGCTTCCCCGGCCTCCTGCCGGCCATGACCGATGCCGAAGCGCTGGAGAGCGCCGCCGTGCAATCGCTTGCGGGGATGTTTCGCATCGAGGATTGGGCGCGGCGTCCCTATCGCGCGCCGCATCACTCGGCTTCGAGCGTGGCCTTGGTGGGCGGTGGCAGCGTGCCGCGCCCCGGGGAGATTTCGCTGGCCCACCAAGGCGTGCTGTTTCTTGACGAGCTGGTGGAATTTGAAAGACGCACGCTGGAGGCGTTGCGCGAGCCGCTCGAGAGCGGACAGATTTGCGTCTCGCGGGCCGCGCGCCGCACCGATTTCCCGGCTCGCTTCCAGCTCATTGCAGCGATGAATCCCTGCCCTTGCGGCTGGCTCGGCCATGCCAACGGCAAGTGCCGTTGCTCACCCGATCAAATTGCGAAATATCGCGGCAAACTGTCCGGCCCGCTGCTTGACCGCCTCGACCTGATGATCGAAGTGCCTTCGCTGTCCGATGCGGAACTGCAGGCGCGTGGTGACGGCGAGTCTTCCGCAGCCGTGCGCGAACGCGTGTGCTGTGCCCGTGCGCTCCAACTGGCGCGCCAGGGCAAAGCCAATGCCTTGTTGACGCCCGCCGAGGTCGACCTTCACTGTGCGCCGGATGCGGCCGGTGCGCTGCTGCTGAAGCAGGCGATCGCGCAGCTCTCCCTGTCGGCACGTGCCTACCATCGCATCCTGCGCGTGGCGCGCAGCATTGCCGACCTCGCCGAAAACGCGCAGATCCTCAGTCCGCATATCGCCGAGGCCGTGCATTACCGGCGCGGCCTGGCTTGATACACCCTTTGGCTCCGCTCCGGCCCGTCGCGAGCGTTTCGGCCGGCATGGCGGCGTTGCTGGCGGCGCTGGCGATGATCGGGCCGTTCTCGATCGACACCTACCTGCCGGCCTTCCCGGCGATCGGCGCATCACTGGGTGCCAGTCCGGTGGCCGTGCAGCAGACGCTCACCGCCTATCTGGTGCCGTTCGCACTGATGATCATGTGGCACGGTGCACTGTCGGACGCGCTCGGCCGCCGCCGCGTGATTCTCGTCGGCCTGGCGCTGTATGTGCTGGCCTCGGTGTTCTGCGTGTTCGCTACCCGCATCGAGTACCTCTGGCTCGGTCGTGCGCTGCAAGGGCTGTGCGCAGGCGTCGGCATCGTGGTGAGCCGCGC
>Ga0172380_10001548_pt1 | contig 39163 bp, 31 predicted proteins | sample Leawe162metaG_FD_119747 | JGI IMG/M metagenome (GOLD analysis project Ga0172380, IMG submission 119747) | Leachate microbial communities from a municipal landfill in Southern Ontario, Canada - Leachate well 162 metaG | ecosystem: Engineered > Solid waste > Landfill > Unclassified | place...
AAATTTTTGGTAGTACCGCTATTCTGCACCTCCCATTGCGATTTAATTGTAGTTGAAGTAAAAAGAAGTATAATTGAAAGAAGAATTGATATGTAACTTATTTTTTTCATAACCCATCGCTGTAATTTATGTTAATCAGAAGAAGAAAATATTTTTAAATACAAATATTTATAATTTTTGTTTTGATTTCATAATAGATGATAGGAGAGTAATGTCTTTTTGGTTATAAATAATAAATAAAATATTACTGATCGGAATAAAGTTTTCTTTTTCATAAAAATATCCCATTTCGTTTTTTTATCTGAAAATATAATAGCAAAAAGTTAATTGAAAAAATAGTGTAAAAAATTTTACCTTAATTTTATCCCGCATTTTCTTGATATGATTAATTCAAAGAGGTAAATTCTTTGTTAAGTATTTTGAGAAAGCGTAATTTATAAAGAAAAGTTTTTCTAAAACTTTATTCGGAATAATTCTATATCAACTAATTTAGATTGTTCGATTAAATCTTTGTGAGTGAATGAAGTTTGATTTATGAGCAGAGCTTGAGATTGAATTTCATTTTCATTCACAATTTCATCTTCTCAATAAAGTGAAAACTGAAAGAAGAAAAAAAGGGTCGGGAATTTTAAGATAAAATCCCCGGCCCCGCGCCCTCACCATCCGCTTAACACGGATTTATTTAATCTACAACCAACACATACCAAGTTAATTTTATATTCACTATCTACATAACACGGATTTATTTTATTAAAATCATCTTCTTGAAATCAGAAAATGAGTTTGTTCTAATTGAATAGATATATATGCCACTTGCGTAATGATTTGCATTCCATTTCACTTGATGATATCCTGCATCCAATTCGCTATTAATTAATTCGGCAACTCTTTCACCAAGTATGTTATAAATCTCTATACGGACTTTAGCCATCTCCGGCAGACCGAATTTTATTATCGTTTCGGGATTAAATGGATTGGGGTAGTTTTGAAATAATTGATACTCTACCGGAATAGTTAGATTTGAAATCGATAACGAAAGCTCATTCAGATTGAATGTATATTTTTCACCTTTACTTAATGAAATCTCCTTTCCCGAAGTTGGATCTATAAATGTTATCGCACTTCCCACTGAGGATATAGTAATCAAATTTGTTGGTGATTGAATTTTGAGTAGTCCGTTTTTGGATTCCACAGAGGAATTATTTGCAAATCGAACATCGAACATATTCCCCGGTGGAAGTGGCGGAAGTTCGTAATATTCAGTCTCTTCTTTTTTATTTGAAAGATAGACCGTTTTTGAATTGTTTATTCCATCAGATACAATTATTTTGTTCCAGTCAGTCGGTATTTCTATTTTCTTTAATGGAGCAGATGGATTGGCAGTAAATTTAATTTTACCGTCAGAATTAGTTCTCACCCAGTAGCCATAACTCGGCAATAAAGCAGATAAAGATGAATATCCGACAGTGGAAGAGAATCCGAAAATTTGAGTAGTAATAATATTTGCCGGTTCGGTTACAAGTCCTTGAACCAAAGTAGTTTCAGCAAATCCGCCAATAATATTCCATCCTTTTTTTACTTCGATAAATTCTTCGGGTCGATTGCCTTGAATTATTACACTGTCGTTTTCTGCGAACCGAGCCCAAAAACCAACCGAATACGGAATATTCTGTAAGATTTTATATTCGCCCTCATAACCATATACTGAAGCAATTGTATTAGGGAAAACATTCGTATATAGCATATAGGGGTTTTCTACGGGCAGAGAGAGTAAGTTCCAACCTGATTCATATTTTATTGTAAATGCCTGATTACCGAATTTTACTTTGAACTGTTTTTCATAAATAGCTGATTGCATTCCGTTATTGGCTTCTATAAAGAAACTAATTGTATAAGTGGAATCAACAGTCAATTCAGAACAGTCAATTTGAAAAGATATTTCCTCAGGATTTACACCTGCTAATGATGTAACTTTCTTTAATTCACCAAAATAGCCCACGCCATTAATTACATAGTACATCTTTTTTATTTCAAGGTTTTGTTGAATTGGGGACTGTTGAAGATAGACTATTCGTGAGGATAATCCGCTCCACCTTCCGAAAGTATCGAGTGCACGAAAATGAATAAGATGAAGCCCTTCTGTCATTCCGTCTAATGAAACAAGGTAATTTTTAATAATGTTTTCATCGGCAGTTATTGGTATCGGATTTCCCATACCAAATCCCGGATCATTATCAAAATAATATTCGATAGCCTTTATTTTTAGATTGCTCAAATTATAGAAGTCTTCGCAATAAAAAATTCTCGATTCACGATGGCTAAGCTTACCGTTGATATCCTTAGAAACAATAAAAAGAGTGTGAAGACCCGGAGAAAGAGAAAAGAGATCGATTGTGTAATTGATTTCTAACTTATTGTCGATAGAAATAGGAATTGAATGAAGAGTTCCGGTTGTAATTTCTTCATCGATTGCGTAATAAAGTTTATCGAAATCGGGAGTAGTATTAAGAATTTTTTCGACATAGATCATGCGGTAATGAGTATCGCTGAATTTTCCATTGCTATCGTAAGTCCGCATAAATAGAGTATGAAGTCCTGCGGATATTGATGAAAGATCGATATTAAAATCGAATGCCTCTTCAGTAAGTCCGAAGGCGGCTACTCTAATACCTTTACCAAATCCGGGATCGGAATCGATCGAGTATTCCGCGTAAAGGAGAGTGGCGTTTCCCGATTGTGAATAAAGGATTATAGGGAAAGTGATTATAATAATTAAATATTTTATGAAATTTTTCATTACGATATCAATTATTTGTTCTTGCTTTTATAATTACATTTAAACCATTATCGATAGTGCCGACTGCGGGAATAGTAAGTTCATAAATTATAGGAATAGCCGGCAGACCCGAAAGTATATAAGGGGAATCACCACCGAACATACCGCAATCCACACCATTTACACCTGCACCGATAGCGGGTGAACCGCTTTTTAACATATAGCGGGCATCCTCACTTCCTTCGGTGAGTGATACGAATACTTCATTCATATCTACGTTTTCTTGATTACCGAGAGCAGGATCAAAAGCCGGGTCAGTTTGTGGGATTAAATTATTCCGAACATCGCAATCGGTTAAATTATAGTACGCGTTACTATAGTAAAGTATATTATTATAGAAAACTAAATATTTTCCAGTAACGTAGCTGTGTAATGTATTGTTTGTTACAAGTGTATTGTTTGTTTCAGAAAGTTGTAAGGATGCTATATGATTATTTTTTATTACAGTACTATTTAAAATAAATGACTGTGATTTAGATATTCCTGAAATATAATTTTGAAGTATTATTAAATTGCCCGTGCCCGGATTTAACGATAAATTATAAATCCAATTTCGCTTAATAAGTATTTCTACCTCTTCAATCCATAGTTGATCAATTTCACAGCTTGTTATAACTGATCCTTCTGAACCATCAGCAAATGTAATCTTATCTAAAAAGGCGGAAACATTAGTAGTTCCGTTATAAATATTATTATCATTAAAAAAGTATCCTGTACCGATAATCACTAATTTTTTATTAATTGTTGCTTCGGGATAATGAGCCGGATTACCTGCAATATAAAGTGTATCGCCATTTTGGACTTGTGCGGCATCATTAGCTAATTGTAGATTAGCAAAATCGGGACGATGAGTAGGATCTAAAGATATCCTCCAACTTCCTCCGAAAACTATTTGAGAAACGAATAAAAGTATTAATAATTTTTTCATAACACCCTCTTAACTTAAAATTTATTTTTATTTCGCGAATGTGTGAGTACTATATATTATGCAAGTTGGATGCCAATTATTTAAGTGCGTTTTTGAGTAAAATTAAGAGGGGATATAAAAAAAGTGTAAACTTTAGTTGCGAAAAAAAAACTAAAGTTTACACTTTATGAAGATTTTTGAAATTAACCTCGTGTCGGATTTAGTAAAAAATCAGGTTTAGTATTTTACTTTACCAGAGAGAACGATTTTAGCTTCGAATCCATCAAGTCATTGTAAATAACAATACTAAAGCAAGTATTGCCAATCCAATTGCAACGAAACGGGCATAAGGAGGACATCCTTTTTGCTCGATCTCTATTTTATCTGTTTCTATCTTATTTATTTTTTTATTCATTTGATACTCCGTTAAACATTTTCTGCATGGATAAATCATTCGGCTATCCTATTGTTGCTTTTAGTGAAGCGATATTTTCTATTTCACCTTCGAGCAGATCACCTTTTACTACTTTGCCTACTCCTTCGGGTGTGCCGGTAAAGATAAGGTCTCCTTTCTCAAGTTTCATTTTGCTCGATAAGAATTTTATAATACTAATCGAATCAAAAAGCATTTTATCGAGTGTGGAGTTTTGCCTTATTTCGCCATTCACTTTTAGAGAGATTGCCTCGTTACCTTTAAATTTATATTCACTTTTGGTAACAAATTCGGAAATCACAGCCGCTCCATCAAAACATTTTGCTAAAGTCCATGGCTCACCTTTCTTTTTAAGTGAGAATTGGAGGTCTCTTAAAGTCATATCAAACCCAACTCCATAACCATAGATTGCTTCTTCGGCACTTTCGTCATCGGCATCTTTAATCTCTTTACCTATTACGAGTACGAGCTCCACTTCGTGATGGAGTTCAGTCGAATAATTTGGATGAACTATTTCGCCGCCTGAATGAAGAAGTCCCGAAACATTTTTCATAAATATTAATGGGAATTCGTCGGGCACTTCATTGCCGAGTTCTTTTGCATGTGCCGCATAATTTCTTCCTACTCCGATAATTTTTCCGATAGGAAGCTGTTCTTCGCCGTTTTTAAATTTTACATATTCCATACTGGTTAAGATGCCTTAATAATTAAAAAGATTCAGTGAATTTTAAGTTTTTTGTTCTTTCTTTTTCGCTGCGGGGAAAAGGATATTATTTAATATCAATCGGTAACCCGGTGAATTTTTGAATAGCGAAAGTTCAGTAGGGGGATCGCCTACTGCATGTTGATAATCTTCCGGATCGTGCCCGCCATAAAAAGTAAAAGTACCTCTTCCGAAATTACCATGAATATATTTTACTTGATCGCTTCCTGCCCGTTCTCCCAAAATATAAACAGAATTTTTTATAAGTTTTTTGCGAAACATTGTAGTCTGCCCCATAAAACCATGAATTACATTTACGTGGTCTTGAGTAAGCATAGTAGGCACGGGATCGTACTTAGCAGAGAAATCGAAAAGAGTAAAATAATCATTACTCTCGGCGCCGATTTCAAGCGGGTTAATATCGATATCGCTATATTCATAAATGAGGGGATTCATTTCGAGCTTGAAATCATGGAAAGCGAATGTATTATCATAATTGATTTTTTTTTGAGCATCGGGATCGGGTGGATCGCCATCATACATTCTATCAACAATATCAACGTCCAAAGCCGACAGGGCAATATCATAAGAATCGGTAGCTGAACACATTGCAAATAGAAAACCACCATTTGCTACGAAATCTTTTATCGATATAACTACACCCTTTTCCATTTCGGAGACTTTCTTAAATCCAAGTTTCTTTGCTTCATTTTCCAATAGTGTCTGCTGTTCGATATACCATTGAGCATTAGAGAAAGCGGCATAGAACTTACCGAATTGACCTGTGAAATCTTCGTGATGAAGATGAAGCCAGTCAAATTTTTTGAGGTCGCCGCGGAGAATATCTTCAATCCAAATTTTATCGTATTTCACTTCGGCATATTGGAGAGCGAGAGTAACGGCATCATCCCATGGCTGGAATCCGGGTGGAACGAAGACAGCGATTTTCGGAGCTATTTCGAGACGAGCAACATCCATATTATTCTCTTCACTCTGGACTTCGGCATAAATTTGCGCCGCTTGCTGCTGCGAAAGAGTTTCAAAAGCCACACCTTTGATGCGGCATTTCATAGCAAGCTGATCGGAATAATCGAGCATGAAAGATCCGCCCCGATAATTAAGCAGCCAATCGGCTTTACCTCCATCTACTAAAGCATTAAAAGTGATCCCATATGCTTTTAAATGGTCGGTCTGCGTTAAATCCATATATATAAGGATTTTTGGTTGTGCGGAGATAATTCCGGCAATGAGGAAATATATAAGTAATAATTTTTTCATTAAAGGAATTTAAACAGGAATGAGCTAATAAGAAAGGTCAATAAAAATGTTTAATCCATAATCATAATGTCTTTATAAGAAATAAATATGCCCGCCATTTTGCTCATAGCGGGCTATTAATTTTCTTAGCGCGTTACGCTATTTTGCGGTCGGAGGACATATAAATCGGTGTCTCTCCTTTAAGCACAACGTCCCTAGTAATAAGACATTTATCCACATTTTCCATAGTTGGAATTTCGTACATAATATCGAGAAGAATATTCTCTACAATAGAACGGAGCGCACGAGCACCGGTCTTGCGAGCTATTGCAATCTTTACGATTTCATCTAATGCAAGTTTATCGAACTCTAATTCCACACCCTCCATCATAAATAGTTTTTTGTACTGCTTGATGATAGCATTCTTTGGTTCGGTTAGAATATTTTTTAATGCATCCGCATTTAGTGAATTAAGAGGCGCAGTAATCGGTATTCTACCGACTAATTCGGGAATCATACCAAACTTTATTAAATCTTCGGGAAGGACATTAAGAATTAAATTTTCTTTATCTATATCATCTTTCGGATCATATTTAGCATCAAAACCAATTACACTTTTATTAATACGTGAAGCGATTATCGGTTCAATACCATCAAAAGCACCACCGCAAATAAACAAAATATTTTTTGTATTGACGTTTATTAGATTTTGTTCGGGATGTTTCCTTCCCCCACGTGGAGGCACTCCGGCAACCGTTCCTTCAAGAATTTTTAGTAATGCTTGCTGAACCCCTTCTCCAGATACATCACGCGTAATCGATACGCTTTCGCTTTTACGTGCGACTTTATCTATTTCGTCGATATAAACGATACCTTTTTGAGCACGTTCGAGATTATAGTCAGCCGCCTGAAGAAGGCGTACTAATACAGTTTCAACATCATCACCTACATAACCGGCTTCGGTAAGTGTAGTAGCATCTGCAATTGCAAATGGTACGTCCAAAATTCGTGCGAGTGTCTGCGCTAATAAAGTTTTACCTGTTCCGGTAGAACCCATTAATAAAATATTGCTCTTTTCAATCTCAACATCATCAACATCGAACATTGATGTGGCGGCATTGATTCGTTTATAATGATTGTAAACTGCTACGGCGAGGTTCTTTTTTGCGCGATCTTGCTCAATTACATATTCATCAAGCGATTTCTTAATCATATCCGGTGTGAGTGTAGAGTTATAATTCTCTTTTTTCTGAACTCCGCCCGTTAAATTAGTTTTTAGTATATCAACGCTTGTTTTAATACATATATCGCAAATATAAACATCCGGACCGGCTACCATACTCGAAACTTCTGAGCCGTCTCTTCCGCAAAAAGAACATTTAACGCTCGGATTTTTACTGTCATTCATAAATTTTTGCCATCTTTTTATTTAGTAGAATTTAAAATTTCTCTTACCTTGTCAAAATATAATGAGTTAGGATAAAATTCAAGTAATTTTTTTAGATTTTCTTCTGACTTAACTTTGTTATTTAAGCCATTTTGATAGACTTGACTTAATAAAAATAGTGAAGTATCTGAATATAACCCCTTTATTTTATTATCACTTAGCTCTTCCAATGCTTTTATTGCCTCATCGTATTTATTCAAGGCAATTAACATCTGTGCATATTTAAATTTTGAAATTTTATTTAATGTAATTGCATTTTTATTTTCAGATAAAGTTTTATATATCGAAGCGGCTTCTTCATACTTCTCCTGCTCACTCAATAAATCAGCTTTTGCATAACTTAACAGATTTAGAGAGTCTTTAGTTCCGGTATTAATTAATATAGCAAGTTCGAGTGCATCATTCGCCTGATTGATACCAAGATTGGAAGTTACTTTCTTTAACTGTATAGTAGCTTCGGAAAATTCACCTTTCCAAAACAATATTTTACCTTTTAAAAAGAGGGCATCGTTACGAACTTCTATATCACCACGCGGGGCAACAATTAAGTTTTCAATAAAATTAAGTGCGTCCTCAAGCCGATTCTCTTTTATGTAAATTTTTGAAAGCTCTAAAGCTGATAGCACACCATAATTTGTAAGAGCATAATTTTTTATGGCATCTTTATAAAGTGATTCTGCTTTATCAAAATCGATCAGTTTATATTGATAGATATAACCGCTTCTGTATAATGCTTCTGCGGGAATATTAATGTTTTTCTTATTCTCCGTGAGTTTCACATAAGAATTAATTATCTCTTTATAAATTTCTGAAGGAGCGGGGTTGGGTGTACCGTATGGTTTCCAATCTTCGGAGTTGTTTTTGTATTTAAGATTAGCTGCTTGTTCTTCGGTTCTTGCTTTACCTATTAATGCAAGTTGATAAACAGGACTTTGCGGAAAATTGGTTACAAGGTATTCGTATGCTGTGGATGCAATTTCGTAATCAGAATTATTAAAAGCATCTTGGGCAAAATTAAAAATCATATTTCCTGTACTGCCTGCAATTTTATCAAGTTTTTTGTTTATATCAAAAGCATCTTTATAGTTATCATTCTGCATATACAAAAAGGCAAGTAGATCAAGCAATTGATAAGTCGGATTTCTATCGGTATATTTTTTTACAACTTCAACGGTTTCTTTAATTGCTCCGGGTTTAGTTAAATATGATTGCATTCTTGATTTTGCAAGACCAATCTGCTCCGGTTTCTTACTTACAAGTTCGCAATATTCAGCTGCCGCTTCTTTATAATTCATATTAACCGCATAGATATTTGCCAGATCGATAGAAAAGATTAGTGGATCATCGGAAACCTCTTTGCCGTTTTTAAGCAGTTCAATTGCTTTATCAAAATTTCTATTCTCAATTGCGTAATTAGCAATCACTCGATATGCAACGAGCGAGTTGTGATTTTTCTTTATCGCTTCTTCCCATATTTCATTACCGCGTGAAGTGCTATCCATATAATAATAGATTGAGCCGAGCATTCCGTACATATTAATGTCTTGCGGAGTTTTATTTAATCGCTCTCTTATTGCTTTTATTGCTGGTTCATATTTTTTCTGACGAACTAAAATTTTATTGTATGAATCAAAATAGAGTGGATTACCGGGATTAGCGCTTACGAGTTCAAAATATAATACTTCGGCTTTATCCAACTGTCCTGCATTCTCGAAGCTTTCGGCAAGACGGTATTTATTCTCTTGATTCAAATCGTTCTGTGAGAACAATTGCGAAGAGACGAAAAGGAAAATCAATATATAATAAAAGAATCTCATATCATCTTAAAGATATTTTCATCAATAATGTTCCCAATGCCGAGGATTAAGTTTGGATCGAGTGCTTTTTTTAGTCGTGCCATTTGGAGGATTTTATCTTGACTATACATCAGCATAAAATAATCTCGTTTCATTTTTCCAATTCCATGTTCAGCCGATACAGTTCCACCGAGCAGAACTGCTTCTTTGCAAATTTTGTAATATAACTCTTTTGCTTTAATAAACTGATCGTCATTTTCGGGTAGCATATTTAGGTGAAGATGAGAATTTCCAAAATGACCATAAGCGACATAATTAATATTCTCTTTTTCAACAATATTTTTTGCGAAAGAATAAAATTCGTGGAAATTTTTATAGGGTACGGCTGTATCGGTACCGACTTTTCTAAATCCATGCTGAGTAATAAATTCATTTACTTTCCAAGAGATTGCGTGTCGGAAATCCTTGAATTCTTCTAAGTTTTTTTCATCGAAAGCAAACCAGGAGTTATCAATATCGGCATTACTTTGGTCTAAGAAATTGAACCACTCAGCTTCAATACCATCAGAGGAGTTGTTAATCTCCTGCTCGAACCAGATTGCGGCTTGTGCTGAATCAGGAATTTTATTGAATGATTTTTTAAGGAATTGAAGTGCGAACTTGTCGAAAAATTCCAAACTACGCGGCTGAACGTTTTTATTATTTCTTGCGGCATCTAAGAAATTAAAAGCATCATCTTCCGAATTGAAAAACAATACAGCGGAAAGTATCTCACCCGGAAGATCAATTAATTTTAATTCTGCTTCTGTAATAATTCCAAGAGTACCTTCGGAGCCAATAAATAGATCTATCGCATCCATATTGGGCTTGCAGTAATATCCCGCAGCATTTTTAGTAGCGGGCATTTCAATCTCAGGGATTTTCAAAGAATAACTTTTTCCGTTTTCTGAAGTGAGACTTATTTCATATTCGTCAACGATACATTCACCACGTTTGAGGGACAAGACTTCTCCATCGGGAAGGACAATTCGTAACCGATTGACATAATCACGTGTCGGACCATATTTATAAGTACGAGCACCGGATGAATTAGTGGCAATTGTAGAACCAATAAAGCAATTTCTTTCTGTCGGGTCGGGAGGATAAAGAAGATTTAATTTTTCGGTTTCATTTTGAAAATTTGCAAGCAAAACACCGCCTTGAACAACTCCTTTTTTCCCGAAAGAATCAATCGAAATAATTTTATTCAGTTTTTCAGTGGAGATAAGGATTCCACCTTCGGGTACTTTTGCACCTGTTAAGCCGGTTCCGTTTCCAGATACAGTTATCCGTATTTTATTACTATTACATTCCTTTATGATAGAGATAATATCATCTTCATTTTCAGGAATAATAACTTTGTCGCAAAAACCTTTATAGTTTGATGCATCGGAGAGATAATTTTCTATCTCATCCGCATTTTCTTTAATAATCATAAATCAATTATAGCTTATTATGTTTTTTCAAAATCGCTTCCCATTCAGAGATTTCAAGCACTTCGGAATCATCAATAAGAAGAACGGGAATATCATTTATAATTTTATATCTGCGGCGTGTCGCTTTATCCATCGAAACTAAAGTATCGCCATCAAGCAATAGATCTGCTTTCGATTCGGGACAGCAGATTATATCGAGCAATTCTTTTTTAATCATTTTTGAACCTTAACTTAATCTAAATATAAACTTCTAAAATAAGATTTTTATTATGGTTATGTAAGTGAAATCGGAAGGGCGATTTAATTGAAATAGGATAGATTAATCCTTAAATTAAGCTAAGAATCTGATTCAGAAATTTTTCATCTAACTCACAGTTTAATTAATTTAATGGAGGATTTAAGATGCAAAATGAAGTAAGAAGCGGTATTCCATTACTCGGCGAAGCAATGCCTTCAATCGAAGTTCAAACCACACATGGAATGAAAAAAATTCCAGACGATTACAAAGGAAAATGGATAGTATTATTTTCTCATCCGGGAGATTTCACACCGGTTTGTACAACAGAATTTGTTGCATTCGCAAACAGAAATGAAGAATTCAAGAAACTTAATGCAGAATTAGTAGGGCTTTCGATCGACCAGGTATTCTCTCATATCAAATGGGTAGAATGGATTGATGAAAAACTCAAGGTTAAAATTCCTTTCCCAATAATTGCAGATGATATGGGAAGAGTAGCGGAAACACTCGGAATGATTCATCCAGGAAAAGGCACTAACACGGTTCGTGCTGTATTTGTTATGGATCCTGAAGGAAAGATTCGTTTAATGATCTATTATCCACAGGAAATCGGCAGACAGGTTGATGAAGTATTGCGCGCATTAAAAGCATTGCAGATCTCTGATAAGAATAAAGTTGCTATGCCTGAGAACTGGCCTAATAATGAATTACTCGGCGATAAAGTAATTAATCCGCCACCAAAAGATATGGTTAGTGCAGAAGAAAGAAAAAAGAATAGCGAAGGTTACGATTGGTGGTTTACTTATAAATCATTATAAAGTAGTCCAGAATTTTCGTAAAATGGCACTTGGATTTTTTCTAAGTGCCATTTTTATTTTATGCTAACCAATAAAAAAATATTAAATTTTTGGCTTCCGCTTTCGGCTACATGGATAATGATGTCAGTGGAAGGACCATTTCTAACGGCATTAATTGCCCGTTTGCCCGAACCTGTATATAATCTTGCGGCTTATGGAGTTGCATTTGCAATCGCACTTATATTAGAATCCCCTGTGATAAATATGATGAGTGCATCCACTGCATTAGCTAAAGATGCAGAATCCTATGTACGTTTAAGAACTTTTATAATTTTAATCTCGCTTGCGGCGACATTTTTTTTAACGGTAGTAGTTATCCCTCCCATATTCGATTTTTTAACTATGGATTTAATTAAACTGCCCGAAAGAGTATCTCATCTTACACATCTTGGAGTGGTACTATTAATACCGTGGCCCGGAGCAATCGGTATAAGACGATTTTATCACGGAGTTTTGATTCGAAATAATCAAACGCGTAAAGTAGCTTATGGTACTGCAATAAGAATGATCTCTATGGCTACTGCTGCATTATTCTTTTATAATGTAGTGAATGTTCATGGAATTATACTTGGAGCGGCATCACTTACTGTTGCTGTTTGCAGTGAGGCAATTGCCACACGATTTATGGCAAAGAAAGTAATTAAAAAGGTTTTGGCTACTCCGGCGGTTGAAATTCCAATGACTCAAAAAGAGATAACAAAATTTTATACACCCCTCGCACTTACAGCATTTATTTCTTTAGGTGTTCATCCGATAGTAACATTTTTTATTGGTCAGAGCAGAATGGCGGTAGAATCTCTCGCAGTGCTTCCTGTTCTTAATGGATTGGTTTTTATATTTAGAAGTTTCGGGCTCTCATTTCAAGAGGCGGCAATTGCGTTATTAGATAATAAGGCTGATTATATAAAACTCAGAAATTTTGCAATAGGCATTGGCGTAATTACTGTTTCAACATTAGGGATTGTCTCGCTTACACCGATTGCCGATATATGGCTTCAAACAGTTGCCGGACTATCCGATTCGCTTGCCCAGTTTTCGCGTACGCCTTTAATACTTTACACAATATTTCCTGCAACAACCGTTGCAATTAGTTTCCAGCGTGCGCTCTTGGTTGCTACAAAAAACACAAATCCTGTTTCAATGGCAAGTATATTAGAAGTTACCGGTATAACAACCGTAATGCTTGGATTAATCTATTATGCGGATTTTATTGGTGTTTCAGCGGCAATAATAGCTTATACCATCGGCAGAACGATTGCTATGCTCTATTTATCTAAATCGAGCAAACAGGCAGCTAATAAATATTTATAAGTAGTTAGATAATATTAATTGATTTAAGAAAAATAAATTCTTAAAATTAACTATGCGTAGATTTTTAGTTTTATTCCTTATCACTATTTCGGTGGTTTCAGCGCAGGGGAATAGACTGCTTCTCTCCGAAATTATGTTTTATCCTTCCGAGGTAAACGGGGAATTTATTGAAATTTTTAATCCATCCGATAGCATTACAATCGACTTGTCAAATATATCAGTAAAGTATCACACATCTAATCAGGAAAAATTAGTAATTGTAAGAGGAGGAATATTACTCTCTCCGAAAGAAATAGCCATTATTTTAGAAGGGGATTATGATTTAGTTAATGGACTCTACTTGCAAATGATTCCGGACAATGCAATAATTCTGAAAATAACAGATAATTCATTTGGCTCAAATGGAATGGCAAACACAACCGATAGAATGGTCTATTTGCTCGATAATAATGTAATAATTGATTCATGTAATTATTCTGCCGATAATAGTGCAGGGTATTCAGATGAAAGAATGTTTTGCGATGACTATTCGCAATGGAAAAATAGTAGTCAGATTAATGGTACTCCTGGATTACCTAATTATGGAAATACATCGCCCATAAGTTATCCTTATAATTCATTAGTCGTAAATGAGATAATGTATAATCCCTCCCTTAATGAAGCTGAGTGGTTTGAAGTTTATAATAGAAGCAGTGACTCGATAAATATCAGCTGTTGGGAAGTATCCGATATACTTTCCAAACCGGTAAAGAAAAAGATTATTCAAAACAGTTTATATATTTGTCCAAAAGAATATTTTGTAATAGCTAAGGATTCATCTTTCCTAAATTATCATAATGAGTTATCAGGGAATATAATTATATCGAATTTTTCATCTCTGAACAATGATAAAGATGGGTTAATACTATATGATGCAACAGGGAAAACGATTGACTCGGTGTATTATGAAGATAAAAATCAATTGAAAAGTAAATCATTAGAAAGAATCGATCCTGATAATAATTCCAATGCAAGGGACAATTGGAGCTGTTCGTTAGATATTTCCGGCAGTACTCCGGGAAAGATCAATTCAATTTTTACTTACGTAGATCCTTCGGAAGAAAAATTTGCGCCACCTGAAATATCCCTTTCACCTAATCCATTTTCTCCCGATGGAGATGGATTTGAAGATAATATAAATATACAATTCAGTTTATCTGAACCTGTTTCAGGAATTAATATTTACATTTATAATAGCCGCGGTATTTTGGTAAAAGAATTGGTAAATAATTATTCTATTGCGAAAAATGGTTCATTAGTTTATGATGGTAAAGATGGCGAAGGCAATGCAATTAAAATGGGGATATATCTAATGTATATAGAAACAACGGGAATATTTAATTACAGCAAAAAAAGTTTTACTATTCCATTTGTATCCGCAAGAAAACTATAACACTTGTTGTCTATTTTAATCGGTCTTATTATCTTACTTGATTATATTTATTTTTAGTTGAGATATGCAATTATATCAAAGGATCAAATATGAATGGAGGAGGTTTCTAAGCGATAGAAACTTAGCCTTTATTTTTGCCGTAACGATTGTAGTGCTGGGATTTGTCTTGTATTGGATAACAAAATTTTTGATATTTAATGAAGCAAGAGAGGGTTTTGCTTTTAGAGATCCTATATTAAGTTTATTTGCGCCTATGGATGTAACGTGGGTTTCATTTGCTTTAATTTACAGTGGATTGATAGTAGCATTATTTTCCCTTACGTTTTATCCGGAAAGATTTATGCTTGCACTTCAAGCGTATTCATTAATGCTTTTAATTCGTCTTATAACTATGTATCTCCTGCCATTAAATCCACCTGAAGGTATTATACCCTTGAAAGATCCATTCGTGGAATTTTTTGGAGGTAAAACTTTTTTGAAGGATCTCTTCTTTTCCGGGCATACTTCCACAATGTTTGTCTTTTTCTTAACTGCGCAAAAGAAAGGATTAAAAGTTGTATTTTTAGCGGCAACATTTTTAATAGCAATATGTGTTTTAATTCAGCATGTGCATTATACGATAGATGTAGTGGTAGCTCCATTTATTGCTTATGCGAGTTACCGAATTTCCTTAAATATATATGATTTTATAAAAAGTCGTAAATAATGGAATTATTTTCAAGATAAGATTGTTTACGAAAGAAACGGATATTTTTATATGATTTCAGAAAGCGTTTACCTACACTATTTAAGCTCCCTTTTAGATGGTGATAAAGAGCAATGCACACAAATAGTTAATGCCCTCCTCGATAAAAATATTCCTGTAAAAGATATTTATTTAAATCTATTCCAGCGATCATTATATCGAATAGGGGAATTATGGGAAAAAGATCGATGCTCTATTGCCGATGAGCATATTGCGACTAAAATAACAGAGGGGTTAGTTGAGATAGTTGCTTCCAAAGCGGAGTCCGCTTCTCAAGATGGTAGAAGTGCTTTAATAACTTGTATCGATAAAGAATATCACGAGTTGGGTGCACGTATGGTCGCAAATTTCTTTCAAATCAACGGCTGGAATACAAATTTTCTTGGTTCAAACACACCTCGTAGCGAAGTAGTTTCCATCGTTAAAAAACGCAAACCGAATGTTTTAGGTATTTCTAACAATTTTTATATTAATTTTCTTCGTCTATTAAAACTAATTGATGAACTTCAAAAAGAATTTCCTGAATTAGATATTATAGTTGGTGGACAAGCTCTTGCGGAAGGTAAAGAGGAACTCTTTAAACGTTTTCCGAAAGTAAAATATTTAGAATCACTTAACGATTTAGAGGAATATATTGAAAAATTTGAATAGGATTTTTGGCAGTGTTATTTTATTTCTGCTATTGTTTGCAATTACAACCAACGCACAAAAAGAAATTAAAGATATAATTAAACCATTAAATCTTACCGCAGGTAAAACCGACTCAATAAAAATAAATGATTCCTTTTATTCAGAAAGTTACGATATAAATTTAAAAGAGAATAAAAAGATAAAAACAAAGTACGATAAAGCGAATGGTTACCTTTACTTTACACCTAACTTAGATAATTCCGACATTGGTTTAGTTGATTTTGAACTTAGCGGCGCAACTTATTCACTTCCTTATAAATCGAGAGTAGAAAAGAAATACAAATTCAGTTACAAGCCCGATAAAAAATACAATAAACTAACCCTATTCGGAAGTTTCAATGGTTGGGATAGAGGTAATCTTCCATTGACTGATAATAATGGCGATGGAGTTTATGAAGCAGAAGTGTCTTTAGAGCCGGGAAGATATGAATATAAATTTTTCGGAGACGGAACAGAGATAGTTGATCCCATTAATCCGGATAAGAAACCAAACGGAATGGGCGATTTCAATTCTCTCTTTTTTGTAAAAGAAGAAATAAAAAAACCAATTTTTCTTCATATTGACAACTACAAAAAGAATGACAATAATATCTGTTTTTCATTCGTATATGAAAATGGAAATCAAAACCAACCGATTAATTATGATAATTTAATTCCTCTTCTGAATAACAAAAAAATTGCAGAAGAAAATATTAACATTAATAAAAATCAGATAACGATTACATTAAAAGAATATGAATTAAAGGGTGATAACTTAGTTCGTCTTGCTGTATCACAAAAAGGCGATAATACCAATTTACAATCGATATTTTTACAAGATGGAAAGCCTATCAGCAACGGCAGTGATTTTAATTGGCATGATGCATCTATCTATTCATTAATGATTGATCGTTTTTTTGATGGTGATAAGAAATTAAATAACCAGATTAAGCACGATTCGCTCTCAGAGAAAGCAAATTATAATGGGGGTGATTTCTCAGGTATAATTAAAAAAATTAAAGAAGGTTATTTCAAAAAACTCGGCATCAATACTATTTGGATATCGCCTGTTTATGATAATCCAAATGGAGCATATAGAGAATATCCCGAACCACATCGTTTTTATACTGGATATCATGGCTACTGGCCTATCTCTTCCGAGAAAACCGAAGAGCAGTTTGGTACGATGGAAGAATTAAAAACAATTGTTGCGGAAGCAAAGAAACAAGATATAAAAATTCTTCTCGATTTCGTTTCGCATCATGTTCATAAAGAGCATCCTCTTTTTAAAGAACACCCTGATTGGTTCGGAACATTACAACTACCTGATGGAAGATTGAATTTACGTCTATGGGATGAGTATAGACTAACAACATGGTTCGAGCCGTATCTTCCTTCGTTTGATTTTACAAAATCACAGGAAGCTTTAGATTTTCAAGTATCAAATGCTATCTGGTGGCTTAAAGAAACAGGTGCTGCAGGTTATAGACATGATGCAGTTAAGCATGTTCCTAATGAATTTTGGAGAGAACTTACACGCAGAATTAAAAAAGAGATTGAAATTCCGGAACATCGCACCGTATATCAAATTGGCGAAACATTCGGAAGTTATGATTTGATTAGTTCGTATGTAAATAACGGGCAGCTTAATGCGCAGTTCAATTTTAATCTGTATGATACAGCTTTGCCAACCATACTTGATCCAAAAAGTTCTTTCACAGTTCTTGATGCCGAGATGAAAAAATCATTTAGTGTCTATGGCGAAAATCATTTAATGGGTAACATTATGGATAGCCATGACAAAAATCGTTTCATGTCATTTGCCGATGGAGATTTAGATTTAAGTGCTTGGAGTGCGATTGAAGAGGGATGGAATAACCCTCCAAAAGTTGATCATGCTTCTTCATATAAAAAAGCTGAATTGTACTATGCTTATATGCATTCGATTCCGGGTCTCCCGGTTGTTTATTATGGCAGTGAGTTTGGAATGACGGGTGCTTCAGATCCCGATAATAGAAGAATGATGCGTTTCGGAAAAGATTTATCGAAAGATGAATCTAAGATGCTTGATGTGGTTGCTAAAATTATTAATATCAGAAAAAACCATTCGGCATTGCGCTATGGCGATTTTAATACTCTCGAAGCAGATAATAATATATATGCGTATATCCGTTCAGATATGAATGAGAGAGTTTTAGTTATATTAAATAAGACTCCCGATAAAGTAAATGTAGAATTAAGTCTTCCCGATTTTTACAAAGCAAAAATCGCAAAAGATTTAATGACAAATAAATCAATTACCATATCAGGAACAAAACTTAATTCTGCAGTAGACGGATATAGTTTTAGATACTACTTAATAAAATAATTCAAAACTAAGAGTGATGTTTCTTGGGGGCGCGATATTTCCAAGAAATTCCACATAATTATAATTGAATATATTTTTTAGTGATACAAAAGTTTTAGCGGGTAGAGAACCGATAAAAAAATTGAAACCCGCATTTATATCTGTCACATAAACAGGCACACGCCTATTCCCATCCTTTACATAATTCAATGGCGGCTCTACGAGAGCATCATCAATCTCTTCAACTTTACTCCAATATCTAAAATCGATTCCGGCTTCAAATGGATAATGATTATAAGAAATATTTGTATAAAGCACATTTCTTGGGCGGTATTTCATTTCTTTCTCACGCTCGATATCTCTACTCCACATATAATTATAACTGATATTTAGCTTGAACATCTGAGGTACAAAATCCCAATCGATAATAGCTTCTAATCCTTGAATACGTGCTTTGGGTAGATTAATGAACTGAATATCTCCAGTATAAGTTAAATTCGGCTCTATGAAATCGTTATACTCTGTTTGATAAAATGCCGCATCTAAACGAAGGGATTTGGAATAATTATAAAGCAAACCAGTTTCAAAGGATAGACTTGTTTCATAAGTGAGATTCGGATTTTCGATTACATCAATGCCTCCGCCAACACCCGCCGAAGTGAATACTTCCGAAGGAGTTGGTACTCTGAAACCCGTACCTATTGATGAGCGAAGAATTAAGTCATTCGTAAGTTTATAATTTAGTCCCGCTCGTGGAGTAATAGCATTTGCACCTTTGAGTGTATCTAACTTAAGATAATCATAACGCGCCCCGGCATTCAATATTAAATTTTCTGTTAGATTATATTCCATTTGAGCATATAGCCCTGTTCCGATATAATCGGGACTTTTGAAAATATTTGATTTTACTTTTGTATAAGAAAATTCTAATCCACTTATTAAACGGAGTTTATCAGAGAAATTAAATGTACCGATCAATTCATTGCGGAATAAATTTGCTGTTGATGTAGTAAACTCAATTGCAATTCCATCAAATTTAGTTCTATAATAACTGCTTTTTAATTGAGCAGTAAATGAATCGGAAAATTTTTTATCATAGATGAGAGAAAGGAATAAACGATTTGATTTTACTTTGTTCTTTTCCTCTCCTTCTTTTGGAAGAAGTGCATTACGTGAATCTTTCCAATAAAGATAATTGCCCCGAATTGAATAAAGGTAATTGGCTAATAAAGATAAATTACTTGAATCACTGAATAAGTAATTTAGTTTTGTGTATGCAGTATATCTTTTGTAATAATCATTTTGCCTGTAACTCATATCATCGAATTTTCTTACCGAAAAAGTATAACCGAGATTTTTATAATGATTACTATGAGTAAGAGAAAGACCATAGAAAGTTCTAAATCTATCGTCCCAATTCCAAATATCATAAGATGGTTTATCGTAAGTACCTATATAGCTTTTAAAATTTGTGAATAGATTTTTTGAAGCTGTTTTAGTAATAATATTTATTACACCACCGATAGCAGTAGAGCCATAAAGAGAGCTGGCCGGACCTTTAATTATTTCTACTCGCTCAATATCTTGTAATGGTATCATTTCCCAAACTATATCCCCCATATCACCCGAATAAAAAGGAACACCATCGATGGCAGTTAATACGCGCGTGCCCGCTCCCTTACTGTAACCGCTCGAACCGCGAATACTCACTTGATCCATTGTCATTTGAACTCCGGGAACATAACGTAATAAATCATCGAATGAATGAATGTTTTTTTGAGATATAATTTCCGGCTTTAATACAGTCGTGCTTACCGAGAGGTCATCTTTATTTTGCTCATATTTACCCGCACTTACAATAACCTGTTTTGTTTCGATTGCCGCCTCGTATAAAATTACGGTAATATTTATTGCTGATTGCCGCAGATCTATTTTTTCTTTTATTTCTTTTTTATAACCGATTAAAGAGAACTCAACGTCATAAACGCCGAATGGAATGTTTTTTATTTGAAAGAATCCACGTAAATCGGATGCAGAACCGTAATTAGTACCCGGAATAAATACATTCACTCCTTCCAAAGGGGAATTATCAGCAGCAACTACACGACCTTTAATAGTTCCGGTGGAGTTTTGTGAATAAATAACAGAAGCAGAAAGTAATAATAGTAACAATAATTTTTTCATTTACATACCTCCAGGTGGTTGAGGTGGTGGATTATTGAAATTCACATCTATGTTTATATTCTCAGATATTTTACCTGCATCAATAATTAATTTTTTAGGTTTTGTTTGGTCACCATTTTCACAATAGACACCTATAACAACCCAATCTTTTCTAAGTAAAGAAAGTTCGGGTGAATTTGACTGAGCAACTACCACATAAGAATATTCACCCTGTCCAATTGAAAAACTTTCGATATAATTATTTTCAAGCGAATTATAGTTAAATTGAGAAGTCCCTTTTGGAATTGAATCGATAACAAACGTTAAATTAGGAGGGAAGAAATCTTCATCTTTATTTATCGGTTTTTTGAAAACAACCAAATGAGTTCTTTTGATGTTGTTGTTCCAATTTTCGGAAAAAGTAACTTTACCCTTGAAACCGGTAGGAGTAGTGATTTCGTCAGCAGGTTCAATTCCTTTATCACAGCCATTTATCAAAAGGAGTAAAATTATTGATACTGTTAAAATGATTTTTTTCATTTATTTTAATACCATTATAGATTTAGTAGCAAATATAAAATTATTAAAAGATAAAAAATATATTATAATTTGAATCGAATTAAAGAACAAATATTATTCTTTTTACTCTTTATACCGTATTTATTGCAAGGCAATGCAGGTGGGAGTGAATTTCTCGTCCGACAAATCCGCTTGGAAGAAGGGCTTTCTCAAAGCACTATACTTTCTATTATTCAAGATAGGAAAGGATTTCTGTGGATAGGTACTGCTAACGGATTAAACAGGTATGATGGTTATTCATTTAAAATCTTTAGCCACGATCCAATGGATTCAAACTCAATTTCAGATAATGGAATTTTATCTTTATTTGAAAGCAAGGATGGAAGTTTATGGATTGGAACGATAGAGGGTGTTCTTAATAAATATAATAGCAAAGAGGGCCGGTTTTACCGTTACGATATTTTCTCCGATCAACCATTCAAGAGGGAAGTAGAAAAACAACTTTTTGAATTTCCGTTACCTTACTCTCGGAATAATATGAAAACGATTACTTCAATCGAAGAAGATAGTCAAGGTAATCTTTGGATTGGTACTTGGGACAGTGGAATAATATGTTTAGCAAAAAAAACAGGCAAAAAGATATGGTTCAATAAATTTAACACTACTCAACATCGCATTCCTGTAAATACAATTAAGAAGATATTAATAAAGGATAATGTTTTATGGGCTGCCACTTTGGGCGGTGGAATAATGAAATTGACCTTTGGGAAATCGCTTGATGATTTTTCTGTAGCACTTTATCAAAACAACCCGTCAGATAAAAATTCACTTCCTGATAATAAAGTAACAGATATTATTATTGACCGTGAGAGTAGAATCGTTTTAAGTACATTCGGTGGCGGAATTGCAATTCTTCCTCAAAGCGAACAAAAAAAGAACGTGAAGTACGCAAAATTTATTATTCAAAAGGCAGGACTACCTCATTCTGTTCTCTCAAGTGATAATGTAACTGCATTAATACAAAATAGAGATGGGTATTATTTTGTCGGTACGTTTGGTGCGGGTGTAGATATTATTTCACCTGATTTCTCATCAAGATATAATTTCAAAAATGATCCCCTTAATGTTAATTCACTTACTCGTAATGATATACTAAAGCTTTTTGAAGATCGAAATGGGAATGTGTGGGCAGGCACTCATCTCGGAAGAGGATTAAATAAAATTGAAAAAGCGAATAAAAAATTTAATCAGATTTCTAAATCACCCAATAGAATTAATTGGATTGATGACGATGTTGTCTGGGCTTTATATCCGGATAAAGATTCTGTCCTTTGGATTGGAACTTATAAAGGAGGACTAAATAAATTCGATCGTAAAAATAATCGTTTTATTTATTTTAGAAAGGAATTGGGAAATATAAGCGATAACCATATACGTGCAATTGTAGAAGCGGGAAATGGTAATCTTCTTATTGGCACTTATTCAAATGGGTTGGATTTGCTAAGTAAAACAAGCGGAACAATAATTAACTATAAGAATAATCCTGCTGATTCTCAAAGTCTCGGAGCTAATCAAGTTCAATCTATATTGATAGACCGAAGCGGGACTTTATGGGTGGGAACATTCGGCGGTGGACTTAATTATGCCGATAGTTTTCATACAAAAAAGGGAAATCTCAAATTCCATAAATATCTCAATGACTTGAATGATCCTTTTTCTATTAGCGATAATAGAATTTATACAATTTACGAAGACCGTGATAGAGATTTTTGGGTCGGAACATTTGGTGGTGGATTAGTAAAATTCGATAGAAAAAATGAAAGATTTATATCGTATAAAAATATTCTCGGTGATGAATCGAGTATAGCAGATAATAGAGTAGTATCGGTTTTTGAAGATTCCCACAGAACATTGTGGATTGGAACTTATGGAGGTGGACTTCAAAAGTTCGATAAGGTAACAGAAAAATTCACTCGAATGAATATTAAAAATCAAGTAAATAGTTCTGTTGTCTATGGAATAATTGAAGACAACGAAAAGAATTTATGGATGAGTACCGATAATGGAATTTTCAAAATGAATTTGCTTACCGGATTTTTCACACAATACGTGCTTAATGACGGATTGCAGAGTCTTGAATTTAGCGGCGGAGCTTATGGAAAATCAAGTTCCGGTGAGATATTCTTTGGTGGAATTAATGGGCTTAATTATTTTTATCCGGAGCAGATTAAAGATAATAAATCGATTCCTCCGGTTGTAATTAGCTCCATAACTGTTTTCAATCAACCGATAAATAGAGAGCCGGATAATCTTGTGCTTAGTTACGGCGAGAATTTTTTTACAGTTGAATTTGCAGCATTAGATTATACTAATCCTATTGATAATCAATATGCGTATATGTTAGAGGGCTTTGATAGTGATTGGAATTATACTACTTCCAAAAACAGAATGGCTAGTTATACTAATCTGCAACCGGGCAAATATGTGTTTAAAGTTATTGGTTCAAATAACGATGGTATTTGGAATAATAATGGTGCTTTACTTTTTATCGAAATTCTTCCACCATTTTATTATACGTGGTGGTTTATCACTATTTCAATTTTGTCAATAGGGTTTATTATTTATTATTTGAGTACAATGCGATTCAGGAATCTACTTGCGATAGAAAAACTAAAAGGAAAACTTGCTGCAGATTTACATGACAACATTGGAAGCGGATTAACGGAAATATCTATCCTAAGTGAGATTGCCACAAACAGTCTATTAAGAAGCCTTGATGATGTATCTGAGAAATTAGCCACTATAAGTGATAAATCGCGGATGTTAATAGATAGTATGAGCGAGATAGTTTGGATGATAAATCCGAGTAGAGATTCATTAAGCGATCTGATTTTGAGGCTAAAGGATTCATATAGCGATTTCCTTTCCGGATTGGCAATTTCATTTCGAGTGATCTATCCGGAAAGTATTGGGGGGCTAAAATTAGGTGTAGATTTCAAGCAGAATATTTACTTAATATTCAAAGAGGGAATTAATAACGCTATTAAGCATAGTAATTGCTCAAAGATAATTCTTGAAGTCAAGCAGATTAATAATATTTTAGAGATAGAATTGGTTGATAACGGCAGAGGAATGGATATTGAAAATATTAAATCGGGAAATGGATTGGGTAATATGAAAAAGCGAGCTAAGGATTTAGACGGGAAAATTGTTTTTGAATCATTTCCCGGTAATGGTACGAAGATTACTCTTACAACTAAAGTTAGGTCAACAAATAAATTGATAAAAAGAATAATTAAGAAATAATTATGATAAAGACAGTAATAATAGAAGATAACAATACTATACGCGAAGGGATTGCAATGCTTATTAATTCTACAGAAGGTTATAGTTGTGTAGGGACTTATGGCGATTGCGAATCGTTTTTGGAAAAATTAGGGTCTTTGGATGTTGATGTTGTTTTAATGGATATCGGACTTCCCGGGATGAATGGTATTGAGGGAGTGGCGAAGGCAAAGAAAATCAAACCGAGCCTAAATATACTTATGCTGACAATTTATGAAGACAATCAATCGGTATTCAATGCATTATGTGCGGGAGCTTGTGGATATTTAGTGAAAAAAACACCTCCTACACGTTTATTGGAAGCATTAAAAGATGCTCATGAAGGAGGCTCGCCGATGAGTTCTTTAATTGCACGGCAAGTGATAACAGTTTTTCAGCAAAAGCAGAATGAATATGATACGGATGCAGAGCTTTCTACACGTGAAAAGGAAGTTGTAACAAATTTATCCGAAGGAAATAATTATCAAGAGATAGCCGAACGGTTATTGATAAGTGTTGATACAGTTCGTCATCATATAAGAAATATATATAAAAAACTGCATGTGCATTCGCAGTCCGAAGCAGTAGCAAAAGCCATCCGAAAAGGAATTATTTAGCAAAAACCTGCATGAACATGCAGGTCAGAACAATAATTTCCTTCTTTTTTACATAATCATGCAGTTGTTACCCCCCTTTTTAAAAGTTATTTAGCAAGTAGATTAAATAACAATTATTTGTACCGGCACTTACATTGGAGGGGAGCGGTACTTAAAAACTGGAGGGAAGTATGGAAACCACAAAAAACAATCCGATACCTGATCTTATTAATGATGAGATCTATGAGCTTTTAGTCTCAAGAGGGTTAATTGATATTAAATCGGTGCGCGATTATATCATACGGAAGAAATTCAAAACCCTAAGAGATAGAAACTTTAATTCTACTGATGCAATCGATTCGGTGAGGAGCGATTATCCGTATCTGCAATTTGATACCATCCGTAAGATTGTCTATCAAGCCAAATAAAATACATCCTTAATATATGCTGTAATCTTATGTGAACGTTTGGTTTGTCCGAGCCAAGCGTTCACTAATTATATAAGTTACATTCCTAATTTGCATTTAACCGCCTCAACGTTGAAGAGCGAACTTCCATTTTTCAAAATTATTAAGTACATTTTTTTATTCCAAATAGTATTTTATTTATTTAAAACTAAACCCTATATAAGCGTAATCCTTTTACCTAAACTTATAATTTGTTCAAATAAAAGATGTATTTCTCTTTTTTTATTGTTAATTTTGATAGATTTTTAAGAATTTATTTTTCTGCAAAATGTTACTATTAGTTGTCATGTTAAATAAATGTAAAATGGAGTTACAATATGGTTAGTGGTTTATTCTGGCTTGTGCCAGCCTCGTCTGTTATAGCTCTCTTATTCGCATTTCTATTCTATAAAGAGATGATGAAACAGAGTGAAGGATCAGCAAAGATGGCAGAAATTGCATCCCACGTAAGAGTTGGTGCAATGGCATATTTAAAACAGCAGTACAAAGTAGTCGGTATGTTTTTTGCCGGCATTACAATGGTTTTCGCAATAATGGCTTATGGATTCCAAATGCAAAATCCATGGGTGCCATTTGCGTTTATCACAGGCGGTTTCTTTTCGGGATTAGCAGGATTTTTCGGAATGAAAACAGCTACACAGGCATCTGCACGTACCGCTTTTGCTGCTCAAGATTCTCTTAATAAGGGTCTTAAAGTTGCATTCCGTAGCGGTGCTGTAATGGGCCTTGTAGTTGTAGGTCTTGGTCTTCTTGATATCTCTATTTGGTATCTTGTACTAAATTATTTCATTCAAGAAACGGGTGATGGACATAAATTAGTAGTTATTACAACAACAATGTTAACCTTCGGAATGGGTGCTTCTACACAGGCATTGTTCGCAAGAGTTGGCGGCGGTATCTTTACAAAAGCTGCTGATGTGGGTGCCGATCTAGTAGGTAAAGTAGAAAGCGGAATACCGGAAGATGATCCTCGTAATCCGGCTACAATTGCCGATAACGTTGGCGATAACGTAGGCGATGTTGCAGGCATGGGTGCAGATTTATATGAATCATATTGCGGTTCGATATTAGCTACCGCAGCACTTGGCGCAGCAGCATTCATGGAAACTCCCGATCTTCAATTCAAAGCTGTTATCGCTCCAATGTTAATTGCAGCTATCGGCATCATTCTTTCTATTATGGGAATTTTTATTGTCAGAACAAAAGAAGATGCTACACAGAAAGATTTATTAAATTCATTAGGAAATGGAATTAACTTTAGTTCTGTTCTTATTGTAGTTTTCTCAGCTCTTATAGTTAATCTATTAGGCTTCGATAATGCTTGGGGAATATGGGGATCGATAGTTTCAGGTCTTATTACCGGTATCGTTATCGGTAAAGCAACTGAATACTATACATCACAATCATACAAACCTACACGCACAGTTGCCGAAAGTTCGGGAACCGGCGCTGCGACAGTAATTATCTCCGGTTTAGGATTAGGAATGCTTTCAACCGCAATTCCGGTTTTGGCAGTCGCTACGGGTACAATATTCGCATTTTTATTTGCCTCAGGATTTGATTTCGCTAATTCAGGTATGGGTCTTTATGGAGTTGGTATTGCGGCAGTAGGTATGCTTTCTACACTTGGTATTACACTTGCAACAGATGCTTATGGACCAATTGCAGATAATGCTGGTGGTAATGCTGAAATGAGCGGACTTGGAGAGGAAGTAAGAAGAAAAACAGATGCACTTGATTCACTCGGTAATACAACCGCAGCAACAGGGAAAGGATTTGCAATCGGTTCAGCTGCTCTTACAGCACTTGCTCTTTTAGCTTCTTATGTAGAAGAGATTAAAATTGCTTTAATTAGAGCCGGTCAAATTACTTTAACATTTGCAGATGGATTAGAAAAAGCAACTGCCAAAGCTAATCTTAATGACTTCATGAATTACTACCAAGTAAACTTAATGAATCCAAAAGTATTAATCGGAGTTTTCATTGGTTCAATGATGGCATTTGTATTCTGCGGATTAACAATGAATGCAGTAGGAAGAGCAGCAGGTAAGATGGTCGATGAAGTAAGAAGACAATTCAAAGCTTTCCCGGGAATCTTAAAGGGAACTCAAGAACCTGATTATGCTACATGTGTTGCTATCTCTACAAAAGGTGCACAACGAGAAATGATTATTCCTTCTTTATTAGCAATTCTTACTCCTATTTTAACCGGTGTTGTTTTCGGTGTTACCGGTGTAATGGGATTATTAGTTGGCGGACTTGGAACCGGATTTGTATTGGCAATTTTTATGGCTAATGCAGGTGGTGCTTGGGATAATGCCAAAAAATATGTTGAAGAAGGTAACCTCGGCGGTAAAGGATCTGATGCTCATAAAGCAACAGTTATTGGCGATACAGTAGGCGATCCTTTTAAAGATACTTCAGGACCAAGCTTAAATATTCTTATTAAATTAATGAGTATGGTTGCTATCGTTTTTGCAGGTCTTACAGTAGCTTTCAGTATATTGTAAAAAGTAATTAGTAATAAAAAGAAAACCGTCCCAATTTTAATCGGGACGGTTTTTTTGTTTTAAATAATTTCTTTTTAATCACACCCAGACAAAATCTCAACCATATTGATTATAACTCTGTGTATGATATATTGAAGTAATAAGAGGAATTAAAATAGCAAAGAAAAGAATTATCGCAATTACCATAATAACAAGAGAGATTATAATAATAATTTTAGTAAGACGAAAATACTTTGCCTGTAATTCAAATCCCGTTCTCATTGCGTGCGCATTATTAGTCAACTTAAAGTTATCGAATTGATCGGCAGATTCTCTCATTCTTAGACCAATTAAGATAAGAGGAATACCAACAATTGCCCCAATAATAGATAGACATTGAATCGCCCCATAGATAATAATAAATATACCGACGAAGCGCATATCTTTAGTCATTTCATTGAATGTCATTTGAAACATTGAAGGAGGTCGGAATGAAGTATTGGAATTTGGCTGATTGTCGTTTTCTAAATTGATATCGGTAAAGTCATCCATTTTACAGCTCCATTTTTGTTCTGCATAAATATAATGTAAAAGAATAATTTTATCAGCTATTTTATTATTTTTAGTAATTAATTAATCGGAGGAACAAATGGAATATAAATTTCTTGGCAGAACAGGATTAAAAGTCTCTTCAATATGTTTGGGTACAATGAATTTCGGACCATTTACATCGGAAGAAGATAGCAAAGCAATAATGAACAGGGCACTCGAACTTGATGTTAACTTCATTGATACAGCAAATGTTTATGGTGCTGAAAAAGGTGTCGGCGTAACTGAAGAGATTCTCGGGCGCTGGTTTGATGAAGATAAATCAAGAAGAGATAAAGTCGTGCTCGCAAGCAAGGTATTCGGGAAAATGGGCGAAGGGATTAATGAGAAAAAGCTTTCTGCATACCATATTAAGAAAGCGTGCGAAGATAGTCTAAAGAGATTAAAGACAGATCATATTGATCTATATCAGATGCATCATGTTGATAGAGATGCGCCGTGGGATGAAATTTATCAAGCGATGGATCAATTGATTCAAGAAGGGAAAGTAATCTATATTGGTAGTTCTAATTTTGCAGCATGGAATATAACAGAAGCAGTATATAAAGCGAAAGAAAGGCATTCGCTCGGTATTGTTTCCGAACAGAGTATTTACAGTCTTCGTAATCGCCATATTGAATTAGAAGTTTTACCCGCATGTAAGGCATTCGGAGTGGGCGTGATTCCATGGAGTCCGCTTGCAGGTGGATTGCTTTGCGGTGTATTAGAAAAAGCAACAGAAGGAAGAAGAACACGCGAAGCTTTACAGAAATCGGTGGAAAAACTTAAACCGCAAATCGAAAAATATGAAGACCTATGCAAAGAAATTAATTTGAAGCCGGCAGATGTTGCTCTTGCGTGGGTGTTGCATAATCCTATAATAACATCTCCGATTGTTGGACCGCGTACAGTTGAACAGTTGGAAGAAAACGCTAAAGTAGTAGATATTAAATTAAGCGAAGATACAATGAGAAAATTAGATGAGATATGGCCCGGACCCGGTAATCAAGCTCCTGAAGCGTATGCTTGGTAATTCTATTAATTAAGCACTTATTTATGTGGAGAAATAAATGAACAACAAGAAACTGATTTTAATCCTTGCTATAATTTTTACGGCATCATTGATTCAAACAAATGCTATAAATGCACAGAAGAAAAAATTAACCTACAAACAGGTTTATAATTTTGCAGAACCAAGATTAACGGGACAAGTGCCCCGCATCGATTCATGGCTTGATGAAGATAATTATCTCGAAGCGAAAGCAGATCCAACTGTACCTGGATCTAAACCCGTTTTGTGGAAAGTGGAAGCTAAAACCGGTAAATCTGTGGTATATGTAGATTATCCTTCACTTAATGTTCAGTTGCCCGAAGGCTATTCTGTAGAGAGAGCCGATCTTAAAATGCCCGATTACTCTGCATTTATTTTTAATAAAAAAAATAATCTCTATTACTATTCAGTTACAGGAAAAGAATTTAAGCAATTAACTAAAGATGAAGCTTCGGAAGTAAATCCGAAATTTTCTCCAAATGGAAAATTTGTAGCTTATACAAAAGACCTTAATCTATATGTATATGATATTGAGAAAGAAATAGAAACAAAATTAACGGAAGATGGCGGCGGGTTGATATATAATGGTTATGCTTCATGGATTTATTATGAGGAGATACTTGGTCGTGCTTCCCGCTATGCTGCATTCTGGTGGTCGCCTAAGAGTGATAAAATATCTTTTATGCATTTCGATGATACTCCAGTTCCTGAATTTATTTTGTATCGTGCTGATGGACAGGATGGAACATACGAAAAAACTCGTTATCCAAAAGCGGGTGAAAATAATCCTTATGTAAAAATTGGAATCGCAGATATAGCAAGTAAAAAAATTGTCTGGGCTGATTTTGATGAAAAAGCTGATCAATATGTTTCTTTTCCACTTTGGAAAAACGATAATACTCTTACAGTTCAATGGATGAATCGTGGTCAAGATAATATAATTATTTATAATGTTGACCAGGCAACCGGAAAGAAATCAGAATTATATAACGAGAAACAAAATTCGTGGGTAGAATGGTTCGAAGATTTATATTTCTTTGAAAATAATTCAGGGCTGATTCTTAAATCGAATATTGACGGGTGGACACATTTATATTACTATGGTTACGATGGGAAATTAAAAGCACAACTTACAAAAGGAAATTGGAATGTAGCTGATGTAGCTTATGTAGATGAAGAAAATGAGAAAATATATTTTCATGGCTCTACCGGTAAGCAGTGGGATAAACAGCTGTACGTTGTTGATTTAGATGGAAAAAATCAGAAGCAATTAACTTCGGGTGAAGGAATGCATACCTGTACCGTTGCTCCCGAAGGAGAATATTTTATCGATAGATACAACAATGTTACGAGTCCATATAAACTTGATTTATTGGATAAAAAAGGGAAGTTGGTAAAAAATCTTGGTGATGCTAAAACTACCATAATGGACGATTATGATCTTGGTAAGGCAGAACTTTTTACAATTAAAACCGATGGTGGATTTGAACTTCCGGTTTCATGGGTGCTTCCATCCAATTTTGATAAAACAAAAAAATATCCGGTTTTATTCAGCATTTACGGTGGTCCACAAGCTCCGGGAGTAAGGAATGCTTTTCCATACTGGTTTGAAGGAGCTTATCTCGCAGGCAAAGGTATAATTTATGTGAATGCAGATAATAGAGGATCGGGATTCAATGGAAAAATTGGTGCTTCTCAAATGCATCGCAATCTTGGTAAATATGAAATGCAAGATTTATTTACAGTTATAGATTGGATGAAGAAGCAGGGATTCGTGGATACTACAAAAATTGGTATTACAGGTGGAAGTTACGGTGGTTATGTAGCTTGTATGGGAATAACTTTTGGAGCTGATTATTTCACTCATTCTCTTGCTGATTTCTCAGTAACCGATTGGCATCTATATGATTCGCACTACACCGAACGTTATATGGATACGCCTGAAGAAAATCCCGAAGGTTATAAATTAAGTTCAGTAATGAAATATGTTGATCGTTTCAAGGGTAAGTTCTTGATTACTCACGGTACGCTTGATGATAACGTACACATGCAAAACACACTTCAATTAGTAACTGAATTGCAGAAGCAGGATAAAGAATTCGAAATGATGGTTTATCCAAATCAGAGACATGGATATGGAATGCCTCAGCGTTCTCACCATGTTAGAGAGACTATTGAATTTTGGTTTAATAATTTCTTAGGCAAAAAATTCGATCCAGCAGTTGATTAAGAAATTATGTGTGGAATAAATTAAGGGAAGAAATGGATTACAAAGAGAATAACAAAAATTACGATCCGCGAATGCATACAACCGAGCATATCTTAAACAGCACAATGGATAAGATGTTCGGTTGCGGAAGGGCGTTTAGTGCTCATATTGAAAAGAAAAAATCTAAATGCGATTACCGATTTGAAAGGAATTTAACTGAAGATGAAATTAAAACAATCGAAAATAAAGTTAATGAAGTAATTAAACAGAATCTCGATGTAAAAGAAGAATTTATGAATCTTGAAGAAGCGGGAAAGTATTTTAATCTTTCCCGTCTTCCTGATGATGCGGGAAATAATCTCCGTGTAATTAAAGTAGGTGATTATGACCAATGTTTATGTAGTGGTGTGCATATAGAAAATACTTCGGAAGTGGGAGCTGAATTTAAGATCATCTCTACAAGCTGTGATAATGGTGTAATGCGCCTAAGGTTTAAGTTAGTTTAGGGATTTCACTAAATAAGAAATTTAGTTGAATTGTTATTAAAGTAATTTTCTCCATTTCAGAATTTGTTTCTCTACTTCCTTAGGTGAGGTGCTGCCGGCTGATTTTTTGCTACGGATGCTCGCCATAGGAGTCAAAAGTTCAAAAACATTTTTATCAAATTTTTGTGAGAATGTTTTATATTCATCAAGAGTAATTTGATTAAGCTTTTTCTTCTTTGAAACGCAATACGCCACAACTGCTCCTACGATATGATGAGCTTCGCGGAACGGAATGTTTTTATTTACAAGATAATCAACAATATCAGTTGATAATAATAAATCACCCGTAAGCTCATCTTCAAAACGATCTTTATTAAATTTTGTATGTATAAGAAGTTGAGCAGATTGTTGAAGGCAGTCTTTTGTTGTATCAATAGCTTCGATTAAATGAAACTTATCTTCCTGCATATCGCGGTTATATGCAAGAGGAAGCGATTTCATAATAGTTAATACACCCATTAAGGCACCATAAACCCTACCCACTTTGCCACGAATGAGCTCTGCTATATCGGGATTTTTTTTCTGAGGCATAAGCGAGCTTCCGGTAGAATATGAATCATCAATAAGAGCAAATGAAAATTCATGTGAGTTCCAGAGAATTATTTCTTCAGAAAATCGGCTTAAGTGCATCATTATTATTGAACATGCACTTATTACTTCAATGACAACATCTCTATCAGAAACCGCATCAAGAGAATTTTCTATAATGCTGCTCATTTTTAATTCTTTTGCAGAATAATTTCGATCGATGTTAAGAGTAGTACCCGATAGAGCAGCAGCACCAAGCGGTGAAATGTTTATTCTTTTTATAGAGTCAAAAAGTCTTTCTTTATCGCGCTCCAACATAGAAACATAAGCCAAAAGATGATGAGCAAATAAAATCGGTTGTGCTCTTTGGAGATGAGTATAACCCGGAATGATGGTTTCTTTATTTGCATCGGCTTTTTTTAATAATGCCTTTTGAAATGCTGTAACAAACTTTATAAGATTTGTAGTTTCTTTTCGCATATAGAGCCGTTCATCTAATGCGACCTGATCATTGCGGCTTCTTGCTGTATGAAGCCGCTTACCTTTTTCACCAATCTTTTCTACTAATCTTTCTTCAATTAAAGAATGAATATCTTCTTTCTTCCAATCGAATTTTAATTCTCCACTTTCGATCTCAGTAAATATTTCATCTAACGCTTTAATGATAGACTTCCCATCATTCATCGAAACGGTTTTTTGCTTCATTAGCATTTTTACGTGCGCTTTACTTCCCTCGATATCTTCGGCATATAATTTACCATCAATATCGATAGATGAAGAAAACTTCAATGCAGTTTCGTCTAAGGATTTCTTAAACCTACTGTTCCAAATTGCCATATAAAACTAAGTCCACAATATTCAAAAATTATTTCATTACAATAATAATGAGAAAAACAAATCTAATCTAACTTGAAAAACGCTAAACTAAAACTCCTTTTTTTTCGTCTTCTGCTTTTTGAGCTACGCGATTTATAGTTTTATAAGGAAGTCCATAAATCTTAATAAAACCTTCCGAAGCAGAATGATCAAATTGATCAGCATTGGTATAAGTGGCAAGAAGGGGATCGTATAATGAAAATGGGGATGTTCTACCCGAAACAATAATATTGCCTTTATAAAGTTTTAGCTTAACTAAACCCGTTACGTTCTCTTGTGTTTTATCTATGAATGCTTGAAGTGCTTCACGAAGTGGAGAAAACCAAAGTCCATTATAGATAAGATTGGAATATTCTTGAGTAACAAGTGCTTTGTAATGAGCTACCGATTTTTCTAAAGTGATTCTTTCTAATTCCTTATGAGCTGTATTTAAAATCATTCCTGCCGGTGCTTCATATACTTCGCGAGATTTAATTCCAACTAATCGATTTTCGATCATATCTATTCTGCCAACGCCGTTTCTTCCGCCGATTTTATTTAATTCTTTTATAAGAGTGACGCCATCCATTGTTTTCCCATTTAATGCAAAAGGAACACCTTTCTCAAATTCTACAATCATATATTCTGCTTCATCTGGTGCATCTTCGGGAGAAACTGTATGTTGAAAAGCATCTGCCGGCGGCTCAACCATTGGGTCTTCAAGAACTCCACATTCAATCGCAGTTCCATAAACATTTTCATCAATAGAATAAGGGTTCTCCTTTGTAGCAGCAACAGGTATATTGTGAAGTTTAGCATAATCGATCTCTTCTTCCCGGCTCTTAAATTCCCAGGTCCTAAGCGGAGCGATATTTTCAAGATCGGGAGCAAGCGCACCAACAGCTACTTCAAAACGAACTTGGTCATTGCCTTTTCCCGTACAACCATGTGCGACCATATTAGCACCTTCTTTTCGAGCAATATCTACTAATGTTTTTGCAAGAAGTGGTCTTCCGATGGAGCATGCCATCGGATAACTGTCTTCATACATTGCGCCGGCTCGAAGAGCAGGAAATACATAATCATTAATAAATTCATCGGTGAGATCTATTACGTATGATTTAGAAGCACCTGAATTTATTGCCTTTTCTTCAAGTCCGATTAGTTCTTTGGTCTGCCCGAGATTTCCAGTAAAGGTAATTATCTCCGCATCGTAATTATCTTTGAGCCATTTGACCATAACGGATGTATCCAACCCTCCCGAATATGCAACTACAATTTTGTTCTTTGTCATTAATTCATTCCTAATATTATTTTAATATATTCTAAACTTTTATTGATGTTTTTATTTGAGCGTGGGATGACGATTATAGTATCATCACCTGCGACTGTACCAAGAAGCTCAGGGGAATTGCTTTGGTCTAATACAATTGCTACGCCCTGTGCTCTTCCTGGAAATGTTTTTATTACGATCAAAGTTTCATTGTGGTCGATTGAAATTATCTCTTCGCTTAAACGTGAACGTAAAACCGATTGATCTCCTATGGTATTTATTTTATAAAAAAATCCATTCGGAGCAGGTACTCGAATAATACCAAGTTCATTTAAATCGCGGGATAAAGTTGCCTGCGTTACTTTAATTCCATTTTGTTTTAATAATTTTTGGAATTGAGCTTGATTTGAAATTTCTTGCTTCGATACTAATTCTTTTATTAATACATGTCGGCTTTGAATTTCTTGATTTTTATTGCTCATAAATCCCTCATTATATTTTATAATTAATCAGCAACTATCTCTGTGCCGATTCCTTCTTTAGTAAATATTTCAAGCAGGAGTGCATGAGGCACTCTGCCATCAACTATGTGAACTTTTTTTACTCCCGATTGTAAAGCAGAAAGTGCAGATTCTACTTTTGGAATCATTCCCCCGGTGATAACTTTGTTTTGTATATAATCTTCTGCCTGCGATTTGGTAAGATGAGAAAGAAGTTCTCCGTCAGCTTTTACTCCTTCTATATCAGTAACATAAACTAATTTTTCTGCATTCAATGATGCAGCAATTGGTCCGGCGGCTACATCAGCATTTACATTATAAATTATACCTTCATCGTCGAATCCAATCGGGGCAATGACTGGTAAGTATCCATCAATTAATATGCTTTTAAGAATGCTATTATTTGCTTCGGTTACATCCCCAACGAACCCTAATTCATCTGAAGTTTTTTTTACTTTTATAAGATTTGCATCAATACCGCTTAATCCGACACCCCTACCACCATGAATATTAATTCGACGTACTATGTCTTTATTAATTGAACCTGCAAGAACCATCTGAACCACATCACGCATTTTCTCATCCGTATATCTTTGTCCGTTTACAAATTTCGTTTCGATACCAAGCTTTTCGGCAATGGATGTAATCTCTTTGCCACCACCATGAACTACGACAATATCAATACCGATTTTGCGAAGTAGAACTACATCTTGAGCAATCATCATTTTGAGCTGTTCATCTTGCATTACAGCTCCGCCATATTTTACAACAAAAGTTTTTCCCTCAAACTGCTGAATGTATGGAAGTGCCTCAATTAGCACATCTTCTTTTTTGAAAATTGCATCTGTCACGATCGGTAGCTCCCATTAATCTTAACATACTCTTCCGAAAAATCACAAGTCCAGCAGGTAGCGGAATATTTTCCGTTACCGATTTTTATTGTTAGATAAATATAGTCGGGCTCTAATGTTTTATTGGCTTCTTCGATCGATAATTGAACCGAATAATTTGCTCCGAGAATTTTTGTACTATTAACAAATATTTCAAACTGTGCAGGGTCGAATATGATTCCGGAATAACCGGCGGCGGCAATTATTCTACCCCAATTTGCATCTTCGCCATGGATAGCCGTTTTAACTAATGGCGACAAGGCAATCGTTCTCCCCACGTTTTCAGCATCTTCGATAGAATTCGCTCCATCAACAGTAATTTCTATTAGCTTAGTTGCCCCTTCTCCATCTCGAACAATATCGAGAGAGAGTTTTTTAAGTAACGCAAAAAGTTCATCTTCAAAAATGTAGTGCTCACGGCTTTCGGAAATTATCTCTTCACCGCTTGCCCCATTAGCAAAGGCAAGAACCATATCGTTTGTGCTTGTATCTCCATCTACAATAATTCTATTAAACGTTTTATCGGCTGTTTTTTTTAACATTGAATGAAGCAGATTTTTTTCAATTGCGGCATCGGTAAGAATAAATCCAAGCATTGTAGCCATATTGGGGTGAATCATCCCTGAACCCTTAGCCATTCCGTAAATAGTAACTTCTTTTCCATTAATTAAAAAAGTTGACGATGCAGTTTTTGAAAATGTATCGGTAGTCATAATTGCTTCGGCTGCATTTTGCATTTTTGTTTCTTCTTCTTGATCGGTAGAAAAAATTTCATCAGAAATAATTTTTATTCCTTGAGAAATTACCGTCATTGGGAGGATTTCGCCAATCACCCCTGTCGAAGAAACGAGTACTTCATTTTTTTCTATACCTAATTCTAATGCAGTTAGTGATGCCATTTCGGAAGCATCAATATAACCTTGCTGACCGGTACAGGCATTAGCGTTACCACTATTTACAATTAAGGCTCTGAAATTATCTTGCTCAATTAGATGTTCTTTGCAGATTAATACCGGAGCCGCTTGAACAACATTTGTTGTAAAAACACCTGCTGCTGATGCTGGACGATCCGATAATATCAAGGCTAAATCTTTTTTCCGTTTCTTAATTCCGCAAAACACTCCCGCACCTTTGAATCCAAGCGGGATTTTTACTGCCTGCGTTTTGGTTTCAAGAGTCTTTGCGTTTGCTTCTATTATTTGTGTGCTGATAATTTCTTTGAACATTTCATTATTCCTTCTGACTGATCGAAGCCGAACATTATATTCATATTCTGAACCGCCTGCCCTGCCGCACCTTTTAATAAATTATCTATTGTTGAAAAAATTGTCAATACTCCATCGGAAGACAAATAAAAACCGATATCACAAAAGTTTGTATATGTTACATCTTTCATTTCAGGAATTTTGGTTCCAATAAAACGAATAAATGATTTATCTGTATAATATTCTTTGTAAGCATTTAGGATATCTTTTTCAGAAACCCCAATTTTGATTTTCGCCTGAATCGTAGAGTAGATACCGCGTGTAACGGGAAGTAGATGCGGCACGAAAGAAAAATTGGTTTTAACAGAGGCAAATTTTTCGAGATATTTTTTGATTTCAGGTATATGTTGATGTTCTCCAATTTTATAAGCGCGTACACTTTCATTGACTTCAGAAAAGATCATATTTTGCGAAACCGATTTACCGGCTCCCGAAGTTCCGCTATATGAAATTATACTAATGAAAGATTTGTCGATTAAAATATTTTTTATGATAGGGAGTAGAGGTAATAAAACGCTTGTAGGGTAGCATCCGGGATTAGCAATTATATCTGCTGATGCAATTTCATTTTCGTTCCATTCACTTAAACCATAGACAGAATTTTCTAACAGTTGCTCTGCTTGATGCTCGTGCTTGTAGTAAAGTTTATATTCGTTTTTATCAGAGAGTCTAAAATCACCACCGAGATCGATTACTTTTACTCCATTTTCGAAAGCTGTTTTAACAACTTCAAATGCCTGACCAGAAGGTAGCGCAACGAATATTAGGTCAAGTCCCTTTATTGTTGCCACTGAGAAATTCTCAATCTCCATTGAGATAATGTTTTTTAGAGATGGGTGAACATCTTCTATGTTAGAGCCGACTGTGGAATGACCGAATAGTTTAACTATTTCAACTTTCTCGTGGTTTGATAAAAGCTTAATTAGTTCGATACCCGAATATCCCGCTGCCCCTACAATTCCTATCTGATACATTGTCTTCCAAAAAATAAAGCATAATTATACATTATCTTGCATAATTATGCAAGATATAATTCTGAATAATTTGAAGTAATTGAGGAAATATGCTTTGAAATAGAAGAAATCAAGTCATTAATAAGTCAAATCGAAATAAAAATAAAAAATATCCCTTTAAAAAGTTTATCTTTGTAAGTCAATAAAATAGGAAAAAGATGAAATCGTTTGAAGAGATAGGTCTTGATAGTGAATTACTTAGCGCTATTAAGGAACTTGGATTTGAAAATCCAATGCCTATACAAGAAGAAGTAATACCACATTTAATCGGTGAAGATAGACCCGATATTATTGGTCTGGCACAGACTGGAACGGGGAAGACGGCGGCTTTTGGTCTTCCAATTATTCAAAATACAGATTCGAGTAAAAATAAAATACAATTCTTGATATTAAGTCCGACACGAGAATTATGCTTACAGATATTCGATGATTTAA
>Ga0172380_10001549_pt1 | contig 39147 bp, 69 predicted proteins | sample Leawe162metaG_FD_119747 | JGI IMG/M metagenome (GOLD analysis project Ga0172380, IMG submission 119747) | Leachate microbial communities from a municipal landfill in Southern Ontario, Canada - Leachate well 162 metaG | ecosystem: Engineered > Solid waste > Landfill > Unclassified | place...
GGACTGTAAAAACTGCAAGCAACCCATTAATCCGACAGAAGTTTACACAGACTTTTACTACTGCGACGTATGCAAAAAAACCTTTGGAGTGACAGACAATGATCAAGATCCTGAAATTCACACCTAAAGAAGCCGGTGCGCTCAAAGGCTTTGCCGACATCCTCATTGAAGCCTGGGGTTTCGAAATTCGCGAATGTGGCATCTTCGAAGCTGGAGGCAAGCGATGGATGAACTTCCCGAGCAGGCAATATGAGAAAGACGGAAAGAAGCAATACTTCGCCTACAATCGCTTTACTGAACGCGAGAAGGGGGACGCCTTCCAAGCAGCGTTTTTCAAAGCCCTGGAGGCGTTTAAACGCGAAAATCAGCCCTCGGTGAATGCGGAGTACAAAGCGCCTATTCAAACGGACATGTTCGACCCGGGGGAGTGCCCATTTTGACTAAGCTTTGGTTCAAGACCAAAAACGACCAGATCGTTGATCTGAATTGTGACAATCAGTTTTTCGCTATTTACGAAATCTCTCCTTTTCAGGGATCAATATCACCAGTTAAATATTGTGTTTCATCAAATCAAATTTGCGATACTTTAGGTGTTTTCGATACAAAAGAAGAGGCGCAGGCATACCTCGACGAAATCCATAATCTTCTTATCGGGGATATACTTTATAGATGCGACGAATGCAAGAAATATCCGCCGCTACCACCAATTACCAAAAAAGTAGATTCTGGTAGCAAATCGATAGAAGATTTTCACCCTTGGGATGAATTCTTGAAAGCTAGAGTCAAAGCTTTGAAATGGGCTAAGAAAGAAATGAAACACGATAATGAAAGAATAGCATATCAATTTTCGATGGATGCCGAACAGGTTCGGTTGATCCTTGAATACGCGGAAAAACAACACAGTAGCAAATCGGTAGAAGAATGAGCGAACCCAGGCAACTCATAATATTTATTCTTTTGATCTACGTCGCTGTAATGGTCACAAACATTTGGATTGATTCAAGATGATTGAGTGGATGCTAATAAAAAAACTTCAAGCCCAATGCTTTTTTCTTTCTATACTCCTATTTTTTAAAAGAGGCCGGATAAACGCTTTGAGACAGGAAAACGAACGCATCAGGAAGCTTTTAGATGATTGAGTGGATCAACGGATCAATACCTCCCAAGAACATATGCACTCGACTGGTGAACACTATCGAAGGAACGCAATTCGGTCATTGGAACGGCTATCACTGGAAAAGCGAGCTTTACGAAGATGAAGACGGGAGTTTAAACAGTGATTTCCTTCATGTCATGTCATGGCTAAAGACACCGCAGGACGAAAATGATTGAGTGGATCAAAACAAAAGATAGAAAACCTCCTCAAGATGGTTCTAGATTTCTAGCTAAAACCGTATTTTGCGGATCCCCTGATTTGCTTTTACTTTACTGGCAAGAATTTATTGTGAGAAAAAAAGATAGTGGATATTGGGCATGTCAATGTGGTTGCATGAATGCTGAGGATTGCATAATCGGAGATATTATTGAGTGGGCAGAAATAAATGATTGAGTGCCAATTTCATATAGGATCGGTTTTTTTAGGTTGGTGTTTGGGGGTTTTGTTTTTCTTTTTTTTGAAGGTAACTTGTGATTGAGTGGATTCTACCCCTTGAAATCCAATCACCAAACAAAAACCAACACTGGTCAAAACGGCATTCCCTCAACAAGAAAAATGCCAACATCATCACACACAAGTGGATGCTCGAAGATGATAAGCCACTTCCCCCTTGTACGGTTACTATTCAACGTCTATACAACCCATCCAAGCTCCAAAAACTTTGGGATGACGACAATTGGATTGCGGGATGCAAGGGAATAAGGGATACTATTTCTTCATTGTTAATACCCGGGCTTGCTCCCGGTCGAGCAGATGATGTGGGTAAGGGAATAACATTTTTTTATGATCAGCTTACAGCTACCAAAAAAGGCATCAGGATTGTTATCATGACACAAGAAGAAATTGAAGATGCAGCACAAGATTATTTTGAGGGGAAAAGATGAAACAATACTGGGTAAGAACCGATTCGGGTAAGTTCGTAGATTTATCGAAACTTCTTTGTCTTCGTATAGAGAAAAACGCACGAGCTATTGATCCAACATATTTTTACTATGATATCGTTGGTTCGGTTTCTTATGGAGATATGATCATTGAGAGATACGAAAGTGAAGATGAAGCCAAAACAGTGTTAGAAGCACATGTCAGAGGATTAAATGATCTGGCACCATTGCCCAATGGAAATAAATAAAAAAAAAGACTATAACAATGATCGATCCAATAATAACGATTCTTTTGTTACTCTCGTTCTTTTTGGGATTTTTTTTATGCTATTTTATGTTTATCATTATAACCGGGAATGACATATGAAACGTATACTTACTTATACAGGGTTATACCTCATTTTGAGTATAACCTTCACCGCCTGCACGTATAATATTTCCATTGCACATACAGAGGGTACTGCTACTGACGTCATCGATGACAATCAGAGCAACACTCCTAATGTATCACCCACTATCACCGCAACCACCCCGATACCAATTTAATTCTATCTTCCAAAATAGAAGAGCCACAGTTTGAATGCTGTGGCTTTTTATGAAAGAACCGTTTTTACTTATTTTTCTTTACCGATCTTTCGATTACTTGTTCAAGATACGCCTGCATCGTTTTTTCTTCCTCAGCTGCTGCAAGGCGCACTAAGCGATGAGCCTCTGGAGTTAGACGTATTCTAAAATGTTTTTTCTTGTCTATCATTCAGGATATTCCTCGTTTAGTAATTTAAGTCTATCCTCAAACGACATGTCTATAAAATCATCGTCGGTCATGGTGGCTCTTGTATTAAAATACTCGTTCCACAATCTGATCCACAATTCGATATCGTCTGCTATTTCCTCGTTTTTCATTATTTCGCGTATCCCTTTTTTACTGCTCTTTTGTATAGCCATTCAAAATCATCACGAATGGAGCCTGGTTCGTCGATCCAGAATTTGGCCGAATCTACCAACATTAATTTTTCATAATATTTAACATCATCATCAGACAAGGTGCCATCGGAGTGAAATTGTTGAAACATTACAGTCACCTCTTGTTTAATTTTATTTGCCCATGATATTTGTTTTTCTGAACCTTTCATTCTACTCTCCGTTTTTTAGTTTATGTAATCAATATAACACAACACCCATTTAACGCAAAGCGTTATCTGCCACAAAACGAAATAAAATAATCACTGTCCTTTAAAATTTAAATGAGATATATATACAGAATATATAGGAGTTCACATGCCTGCAGAGATCACCATCATACTAAAAGACGAATCACGCACTATCCGACAAAAACACCTTATATACGAAACTTTCGCTTGTCATTGTGAAGACCCCATCATCCGGTCTTGCATCGAAGACACTAAAAAAAACTTTGATGGCAATCCAACCGATGTTATAGTGAAAATTTCACTAACTATTCAGTAGGAAATTCATGGATAAGGCGATTAAAAAAGAAAAAAAGATGATGGAAAAAGGCATGAACAAACTCGTGAAGATGGATAAAAAACGAGATGTCAAATGCGATAAACCAATGAAAATGAAAGGAAAAAATAATGCTGGATGAACTCAAAAATATATTCCCAGAAAATAGCCTACAAGCTGTTACTGAGCTGTTGAAAGCATCACAACAGATTGCTAAATTCATTGAAGATCAATTCAAAGACAATGACAAAGAAAAGATCAATTGTGTTATTGATCATTTCAAGACGTTGATGGACTTTCACAAAAAATAATCCCTCCCCGTGAGTGCATGCACGGGAACCCGGAGAGTCAGGTCTCCGGGACTTAACTTAAACTAATAGGACAATATGGTTGCCGGAAGACCAAGAACAGTTTCACCATCACCAGAAGAATGTATTACTCTAGGAGAAGATCTAAAATCTTGGGCAACAGAAGAAACTAAAGAATGGCGTTGTTTATTAGGGCAATGGTGGTGCTTGAAACACGGACTATTACGCAGTGAATGGAATACACTAAAACAAGCAAAAGAATTTTTACCATATTATGAAGCTGCTCAGCAATCATTAGCAGTTAAATGCGTTAGTGGTACGATGAAAGAAGGTTTTGCCCAAAGATACATTCGATTATATGACCGTGAACTAGTCGAGGAAGAGAATGCACAGGCCAAGATAGATGCCGACCTAAAACGCCCACTTGAGAATGCTATTCCACAAAAAGTTGTCTTCGAAGTGAACTACAATAATGAATCAACTGACAATAAAGTCTCAATTTCACCCTCGCAGTTACCAACTTCCGATACTCCAAGCCCTGAATAAAGGCATCAAGCGTGCCATTTGGTGTTGCCATAGGCGGGGTTGCGGGCACGGAAGTAACTTTCTGTGCCTGTAACCCTCAGATCGAGCGGGAAAAGATATCACTATATTCAATTGGTGCATAGAGCAGCTAATACGGGAAACCTGTACGTGCTTCTATGTCATGCCTACCTATTCACAAGCCAAAAAAGTCATTTGGGATTCAACGACAAACGATGGGTTCCGTATCCTTGACTATATTCCCGAGCAGTTAATCGCTCAAAAGAATCAGCAAGAGATGAAAATCCGTTTGACTAACGGCTCCCTTTTTCAACTCATCGGTTCGGATAATATCGATAGCCTGATGGGAACCAACCCTAAGATCGTCATTTTCTCCGAGTACGCACTTCAAACACCCGATGCATGGGACTTTATTCGCCCTATCCTGAAGATCAATGGCGGTTATGCTATCTTTATAAGTACTCCACGAGGACGCAATCATTTCTATGATCTTTACCGCATGGCAGAGGTTCAACACGACTGGTGGGCGCAAACACTGACGTATAAAGATACAGGTATCCTTACAGAAGAGGACATCAAAAAAGAGATACAGGAGGGTATGAGTGAGGAACTTGCAGAGCAAGAATATGGATGCAGTTTTGATCGCGGTGTCGATGGTGCTTTCTATGCTAAACTTATCACTAAGATGCGTAATGAAGATCGTATTATTCCTCTTAGCTATGACCCTTATAAACTGGTGCATATTTCTGTCGACCTTGGATGGGATGACTCGACTGCTATCATTTTTTTTCAGGTGGATGGCGACCAGATTAAGATTATAGATTGCGAGGAGCATAGCAATAAGACCTTGCATTGGTATAAAGCATTGTTGATGGAGAAAGGCTATAAGTATGGGACGTACCTCTTTCCTCACGATGTGGAGCATGTCGATGGACTATCTACAGGGCTAACACGAAAAGAAATCTTGGAAGATATGCAAATACCTGTTACAGTTGTACCCCGAAGCTTCATCGTGGATGGTATTGAGGGAGTTAAAGTGTTGCTTTCTTCTAGAGTGTTTATCAATAGCGATAAGTGTATGCCTCTTGTCAAAGCAATAGAAAACTATCATAGAGAGTATGATGAAAAGAAGAAGATCTACAAAGAAAAACCTTTACACGATTGGTCTAGCCATTACAATGACTCTCTCAGATACCTGGCAGAAGGGTTGCGATTCGTTCAGTCAAGTATGAGATCAGCATACAACGACATAAAAGCGGTTAACGCTTATTGGGGAAGATGATGGATGTCAATAAATACTTTAAGAAAAAAACAAATGATAAAATGTTTTGTTCTGTTTGTGGTGCTAAAGACTTTAAATCCATCTCGATATATGAAAATGAAGTCCGGGGAAGGATTATATCTATAGATTTTACTTTGCATTGCGAGAACGATCATGTATGCCGATTTAAAGAATATATAAAAGCGGTTAACGCTTATTGGGGAAGATGATGGATTATCTTGAAGATAAAGAAAAATACCTAAATTCTTTATCTGTGGGCGAGCTAATTGAAATTTTGAACAAGTTACCTAAAGAAAAAAAGGTCTATGTTACTTGGGAAAGCACTGTAAACGAATTAACAAAAGAATTTGTATACGAGGCCTGCACAGGATCGATTTATATTGATGGGGACTATGGGTTTTACAAAAAAGATTTTGAAATAGACCGACCAGACCAAACATGCCATCACTGCTTAAATCCTGACAGCATTATGACACCAGAAACTTGCTGCACTGGATGCAGTCGGTTACAAAATGACACCGACTCAAAGAAAATCGAATAATGGAAGAAATAAAAATGCATGAACCTTCGTGGGAAAACTCTAAAATTATCTTATCTCCATATGACGGACAATGGATAATAGAAATCAGCAAAAACGGTTTCAAATTTAATCGAGAAGACTATCCAGACGCACTGCCAGATGACTTTGCACAAGCATTTGTAGATATATTAGAGAAGAAATTTGATGTGACTATGCAAAAGAGAGACGAAGCCAGATGTAAAGCCGCTTTACAAGAGGGAAGTTATGTACATAGATCCAGACTTTAAAGAAAAAATGAGTAATGAATTATCAATTGAAGATCTATTACTAAAAATCACATTCCAGCTTGAGAATATGCCTATCGCTATTTGCGACGAGATGGAGCGTAGACAAGAAGTAAGAAAGCAACTTGAGATTAAGAGAATGCAGGACGATATGGATTTTTATCATAGCAACCTAAAAGAGATCAATAAAATGATGTATGGCGTGAAGGACAACGATGAGCAATGAAATACAATTCAAAGAAGTCAACCCAGAATTCACCGGTGTTCTGCGTAGATTAGAGGAGATCAATCAGAAGTGTGAAGACAACATGAAACGACTAAACGCAATGATGCTTGAGCTAAAAGGAATCGTCGCTATGGTTAGGCCAAAAGTAAGAAATACTGGTTGGTATGGAGAAGAATTACAAGCCGATGCAAAACAAGAGGCTATTTGTTTTGAGATAAAACAGCTGGAGTGATACCTTAATATTTAATTGTATATATTAGGGTAAACACTTGCCTCGAAATTCAGATCCCACAGTGATGTTTTGGCCAGGTAGTGAAAAAGATGGCGAGATTAAACGTCTCATGCAAAGTAACTACCAGGACTCTATAACCAATCTACAAACACAATGGGCGCAGGCCGACTATGACGAACGTACGTGGTTAGGCGATCCCAGCATGTGGGGGTCACTATTCCCACCCAATGCCGCTTTGCGCAAGACTATGTTCAACTTCAACCTCACCCATTCCTCTGTAATGATGGTGACTGGACACCAACGCAGGAACCGAAAGTCTACCATTTGTATACCAGTTAAATCTCCAGTGCAAAAGACTGCCGATCAGTTCACCAAATGCCTATTCCACGTACACAGTAATGGTGGATACCAAGTCTATTCAGATGCATTTGAAAGAGGCTCATTGGTTCAAGGCTTCGGCCTTGTAAGCATATTCCCAGACTTTGCAACCGATCCGGTGTCGCCCGACATCAAAATGCGTTTTGTCGATTTTAAATCCGTGTTGATCGATCCGTTTTTCCGAAATAAAGACCTTTCAGATTGCCGTTACATATGGACAAGACAGTATTTTGACAGGGAAGAAGCTAAACGATTGTATCCAGACCATGCGGAAGAGATAGAAAATACCCCTTGGGGAGGTGCTCCTAAGGATGACAAATTCTATTACATGCCGGAAAACTTCGGGCTTCAGATAAAGAATTTACTTGCATTTGACGAATACTGGTATCTTTCACAACGTGAAGCGATTTACGCTGTAGATACTATGACAAACGAAGTCAAAGAGATCTTTGGAGACGAAGAAGACATCCGCGTTGTCATGATGCAGATGGGAGAAAAGATCAAGCTCATACGCAAGCCTAAACAAACAGTGCGTCGGGCGATCTTAATCAACGGTCGCGTATTTACTGATGAAGAGCGTCCCTACGGCATTGATCGCTATAGTTACGTTGGATTCTACGGTAATTTTAATCCTGATACCCCATACATAGGCTACAAGTTCAAGGGCATGGTCAGGGACATGCGCGATGCCCAATATCTTTTTAACGTCCGTAAAGTGACTGATCTTGATATTCTAAGTTCTCAACAACAAGGTTTAAAGGTCAAGAAAGGTGCTTTAGTCACCCCAGATGATGCCCTGAACGCAGGAAACGGGAGGGTGTTAGTCATAAATGATAAGGGTGGCTTCACGATGGACGATGTCCAGCCGATGCAAATTATCCCACCTAGCCCCGTCATGCTACAAATGGAAGACATGCTCAAACAGGTCATGCGCGAGATTTCAGGGGTAAATGAAGAGCTGCTAGGCGCTGCAGTCGATGACAAAGCTGGGGTTCTTTCTATGCTGCGACAAGGGGCGGGTATGACAACCTTGCAGAAATACTTTGATCAATTTGACCAGTCTCAAAAAGAGTGTGGAGACATCATCATACAGATGATCCAACATTTTTGGTCATACGGAAAGATCAAGAGTGTTATCGGTGAAGAACCTACCCCCGAATTCGACGACAAAGCTTTCTTTACTTATGGTGCAAAAGTTGTTCAGGGTGTACTCACAGAGACGCAACAACAGCTTGAATTAGCCCAAATCTTTGAGCTACAACAACGCTTTGGTGAAATATTCCCTGCTGATGAAGTGGTAGAAGCGATGACCATCCAAAATAAAGATCGCATTATCGAGAAGATGCAGAAGGCGCAAGAGGCTCAGCAACAACAGCAGCAGCAAATGGCACAGCTCCAAATGCAGCAGCTGCAGGTTGACAATGAAACGAAACTAAGCTATGCCCGTTCACAGGATAGTTTAGGGCGTGAGCGTATTGCAAAAATCCAAACTGACATGGCTATTTCTGAGGATAAACTTAAACGCGCTCACACTGAAGACACGGCAGCATTGCTCAATGTCTTAAAAGCTTTAAAAGAGTTGGATGGAATGGACTTAACGCAGCTAGAGCAAAAGCTTAACATACTGAATGCATTGCAACCAGAGGCTGCCGTAACTCCGACGACTGGACAAAATGCAGCTTAAACAATACAATAAATATTAGCTTTAACACGAGGTGAGCTATGGCAATTTATCAAGGTAACAAAAACGGCGATATGTCCGTCAAGGTCAAAGACTATCAACCGGGGCAAAAAGAATTTGCCGGTTCAATGATGGGCAAAACAAACGATTATATGGCACGCACCGAGCGTACTATGGACAAAGCAGCGTCAAAAATTAAGTCGCAGGCTTACAAAGGGCGTTATAGCTAATGAAAAGTGCATATGCTGACAGAGACACCGTAGGAACCATTGCATTAAACGCACGCGGTTTAAATGAATGTGTCGTTGTTGGAGATATGGCTCATGAGTTTATGCCTCAATTGGTAGACGATCTAAATGAGGCGATCGCCAGCAATCCGTTTGACGGTCGTCCTTTTTATATTCTCATTCACGAGAAGAAAGATCTTCTCCTTAAAAATGTCATTCGTCGCAGGGTTGTAAAGCAAGAATATAGACCCTATCCAGAACATGGAATCGAAGTATTCTGGACTAATCCAAAGACACAAGAAACATTGTTTTGTTGGTCATTACCACATCGATCGACTTTTACAAACTATTTAAATAATGCCTCTAAATATAGCAAGGAACAGATCAAAGATATTCTTGCTTACAATATGGAGAGGCTTGATCACTTCGGTTTCTACAAGCACGCAGTAGCAGAGGATGGAACACCGATTTACTATCCTATTCCTGGATTCAAAGACCGTCCATTGCTTACGAAGAAACAACGTGGCAAGTAACGAATTCTATCCCAGATATGCGTTCATCGAATCAATCACTAACAGCACTCAAGCATTAGTGACATTCACCGAACCTCACGATTTCACTGCTGGGGAGATTGTTTCTTTCCGCGTAGGAAAAGCCTTTGGTATGTCAGAGATCAATAATAGGCATGGGAAAGTTCTATTAAAAACGACCGATGCTATAGTCGTTGACATAGATACCTCAACATGGAATCCATTTAGTCTAGCAAATTTAAATGAGCCTGGAACAAGTCCTCCTGTGTGCGTTCCAAGTGCCTCAAGTGTACCCCCTTTCGAAGAAAATCCCTCAGTTAATATCCAAGACGCATTCGATAACAGACGTATTTAAACTTTACTCTGTACAAAATATCACACAAACCCTAAATTTTAATTAGATGAAAAACGCGACTCATCATCGCACAAATATGGTTGAAGCAGGCTCACCTCTGCAAAGGAACGAAAATACATGGATGAACAGGATCTAAACAGCGCAGAAAATGAGTTCGCACCTCAAGACACTGGTCACGATGTATCAACGCAAAGCGAACCTAACGTTCAAGCCGAAGCCCAGGCCAGGGAAGAAGCTAAAGAACGCGACTGGCGAGCAATGCGGCAGCGTCAAAAAGAAATGGAGTATGAGTTAAAACAAAAGAATGAAATGCTTGATAAGCTGATGAGTAATTACCAGCAGCCCCAGGCAAGACAAGAAGTTGTTGAACCCGAAGAACCCGATGAAGAATACATTCCAGCCGGTAAAGTAAAGGGAATTGCACGGAAAACGGTGCAGCCCCTCGAAAAGAAAATTGAGCAACTTGAACAAAAGATTGCCCAACAAGAGCAGGATAAACTCATACGGTCACTTCGCTCTCAATACTCTGATTTCGACGACGTTGTTAATGTTGAAACATTAGAAATGTTAGAGAAAAACGAACCGGAGCTTGCTGCAACCATCGCTCAATTCAAAGACCCGTATAAAATGGGCCTTCATAGCTACAAGTATATCAAAGCATTAGGTTTAGTGGATAAATTGCCAGATGCTAGGCGCACAAAAGAAGTCGTTCAAAAGATGGAAAAGAACGCTAAAACCGTTCAATCGCCAACATCTTATGATAAGCGTCCCATGGCACAAGCCTTTAAATCCGCAGGCGTTGATAACAAAGCCTTATATGAAGAGATGATGTTTTACGCAGGGCAAGCCAACGGTTTATAAACCAGAGGTTTTATGTCTGTTAATATTAACAACATGCCTCCACAGATACAGCAGAACTACACGAATAAGCTTCTTTCAACACCTGAAAGAAACTGTATTCACAATCTTTTTGCTAGTGTCATAGAGGTATCAGATAATGACGGCTTCATTAACCGCCAATCTCGTTATGATGCATTGGAGACTTTTGAAGTTCCAGTGGATAACGCGCAAAATAACCCCCCTTCACAGCTACTTACAAGGGTAGACGTGGATTGCCGGGTTCGCAATTATGCCACTTACGTTGTATTGACGAAGCAAGTCACTATGACGAATCAAGACCCTAAACAACGATATGGGGTCTTTAAACCTTCTTTGATTGACTTGGAACTCCTCGCTGCTTAAGCAGACGGACAACAGGGCGCAAGGTCGTATTTGGGTTTTATAGGATGATTATGCCAACGAGAATTAAGGTTACGCATTTCAGTATAGCAGTCATGACGAAAGTCATGGATTTCCTGAGAAATTTCTTTCTTAGAAAGTCCTCGATTGCGCTTGAATGTACTCCTCATTCTCATCATAATCTCGCATTGAAGTTTTTTGACAATCAAATGCGGGTAAATGATAGGCATTATCAAATCAAGGGTTTCTCCACTCAATTGAATGTTATAGATTGTTCTATCATGTTTATTGATACGTGTAGGTCGATGTTGGCTAAAATTAGAGCCTCCCACGACTTCTTGAATCCACTTGATAAGGTTTTCATCCGTATTAGAAATTTTAATATAGGTGTGATAATTCATAAGTGTTTCACCAGTATATCGAGACTTGGTTCCAAAAAGACCAATAGAGAAGCATCCTTCTCCATCGACAATACCAGAGAAATAACCAATTTGAGCATCTGTAAGTTTTGTAAAATCCATGAGTCCCTAACCGTTTAAGATCATACAATCTTAAACGAAAGGGTAGAATATGTCCAGCGTGAACGACTAAGTAAGAGGGAATCCGAAAGGATTAAGCGATAGTCTGATCTTTATAGAAATATAAAGAGGGATCTCCGAAGAGGGAACCCCGCCCGAAAGGGTCATTAAAGTGATGCGGATCACTGAAGTAACAGAAAGATATTAAATGCCGCTGCAGCCCGATTAGGCCAAGCCTATAAGGAAACGAGCGACATCCTACAAAGAGACAACCTAGAAAGCTCGGCTTCGGTTGTTAACAGCATAGGGGGTACAAATGGGGACCTCCCGACCGAAATGTCAATCAGCGACTTGGACGACATTGTTGCATTGCTGCAAGATAACGACGGCGAGTACATCACCAATATGGTGAATGCGTCCGATAAGATCGGCACAAGTCCAATTGGTGACGCCTACGCTATGATGTGTACTTCTAAGATGATTCCTGTCTTGAATAACATTACAGGTTTCAGACGTAAGTTTGAGTATGGCACAGGTTCGATTAACACACTTTCCAGTGAATGGGGTGGAGTTAACAACATTAGGGCGTTTATCTCGTCTCAAGGGTCAATCACTCCAGATGCGTCTTTGCTAGGGAATGATATTGCCAACTGTTTTATCACTGCGTACGAAGGCTACAAAATAGTCTTCCAAGCAGGTGGAAGGGCTAAGTATATTTATACGCCGCCCGGATTTTTGAACGACCCAGCACATCTGCGGCACGCTGCTGCTTGTAATTTCTATCAAGGTCAGTGCGTAAATAATGATCTTTGGGTTCAAAACCTTCGCTCAACCGGAATATAGGAGGAAACCATGTTACCGTATCAAGTCATTGACGGTGGTTCATTTACCTCCGATTCAACATTAGCGAAACAAGTTCCGCTTTCAGATAGGCCAGACCTATTTTGGATTCGTAACCGTACAGCCTGGGGCGATGATGCCGCGGAAACATCAGTGGAAGCTTGGTGGCGTAATGGGATGACTCAAGGCTCAGCTCAGACTACGGATCAAGCCGTAACTAGCGGTGCTTTGTCATCCGAAGCAGTAACAAGTGGAGGGTTTACCTTCATTGATACAGCAAACCCTCCAGTATTTGCAGGACTAGCAACAACAGCTATTACCGGAAATGCCGGAACTTTTGTTGTGACCATGGCAAGCACTGGTGATATTGCAGTAGGCGACTATGTGCGTTTATATGCAACAACTGGTGAACTACAAATTGCTGGCTACACTTTCCAAGTTACTGCCGTGTCGCTTAACACAAGCATCACTCTTGGCTATATGGCTTCGGCTGTATCAGCTGGTGGTCTTGCTGTGTTTGCTGCAGATGCAACGGCTGGATTTGTTAAGAAATACATCCCTAACCGTATGTACCCACGCTGGGCTTATATTGCTATGATCACAAAGGCAACTCAAGCAGTTGTTTATTTCACTTCCAAAAACGATTATACACCTGGTGAGATTCTATCTTTCCGAGTGCCTGAAGAGTTTGGGATGCTTGAAATGGACGATGTCCACGCGAGAGTTCTAAGTGTGACAAACAGCTCAACGGTGTCATCTGTGACACTTGACTGGGACACATCGGGTTATACAACCTACGCGTTTCCAACAAGTGCAATTGCGTTGGCTGGTGTGTCTCCTGCGGTTGCTGTGCCTTCTGCTTCTGGTGTAGTGCCAGATAATGGATCGGCAACAGTCCCACAGATTCCAGAAGGGACTAACTTAAGAGATGCCTTTGATAATAGGAATAAATTTATCATGGATATCGGTTCAAACGTAATTACTTCATCTGAAGCTATTTACGATTGGGTTGCATTTAAGTTCGATAGGTTTACTCAAGGTTAATCATAATATTTGGGTGGGTGACAATTTGTCACCCACCCTTAACATAACGAGGTAAAATGCAAGGTAAACCAAAAAACAAAAGAACGATGCGAGAAATGCAGCAAAGATCGCCATTTGCGAATGAAAAAGGAACTGGACCGATAATGCATAAAGCAGGCACAAAACCTGCTAGAAAGGCCGCTAAATTCGCAGCTGAGATGAAAAGAAAAGCCAAATAATAACTAATAGGTAATAAATGGAAGTTAGAGAACTACGTAAGAAGATTAAACACAGCAAGCCGAAAGCAGAAGTCGAGGCGATGATTAAGAAGATGCGTGCAGAAGACGAAAAGCTGGTCAAAGGTCAATTCGAATTTGTCGAAGCCGAAGGCGGCTTTTTTGAATTTGCTTATCGCATTTATCCTGGCGATCAGATACAAACATTTACTTTAATCCACGGTGAAATCTGCACGATTCCTATGGGAATCGTCAAACATTTGAATGGGACAAAGAAGAAGATTAGGCGTTACAAGGATGTGGAGCAGACGACCATAGGGGCATTAAAACTGCCGAGAACATATGAAACAACATCTAGGGTAAGATTTATCCCTGTAGACTTTTTATGACCAAAAAAAAATATTATAAAAAATCTCATTATGATTGCCCTTGTTGCGGTTGGCAAGGTCATGTACTCAGTAATAGAAGAAAATGGCTTTCTTTTAAAAGAGGGGAAACGTTGTGACCGTTGGCATACTTCAAGACATTATGGAGAAGGTGCGCGAATGCGCAGCCTTAGGTAATCGCGATCAAGCAACCGATCAGAAGATTATTAAGTATATTAATAGCTATTATACGCTAGATTTTCCTAATGATTTAAGGGTTCTTAAGCTTAAAGATGTCTACACCTTTAACACAATACAAGGGATAGATACCTACCCCTTTGACTTCGATCAGTGGTCGACTGTAGAGGCTCCGGCGTATTGCGGTAAGATTCAGATACCACTGTTTCAAGATAAGGCAAGCTTCTATCGCTACAACTTCAACAGTCAGCAGTTACAGACGTTTGACCAAGGAGATGGGACAGCGGGTCCTTACTCAGGTACAACGCAAGCAAACCCTATTATACGAAGTACAAGCAATAAGCCTATAGTTAGCACAAGAACAGCACCAACGAGCACTTTTCCTCTTGGATATCCTCCAACATTCACAGATAATAATATTTCTAGGGTTCAAAACATTCTAATATCAGCCAATACGGAAACATCTTCATTGCATGTGACAGATGACGGAGCAGGCAGTTTAATAGGCGATTGCATATCGGGAACGATTGATTATCAGACAGGAGCGATAGCTAACTTGGAATTTACTCAAGCTATTCCAAGCGGTAACGATATCAATATCCAGTACACGCAGGCGGTATTAGGCCAACCCTATACGATTTTATTTTTTCAGAATCAATTCATTTTACGTCCAATTCCAGACCAAGCTTACACTATAGAGCTTACTGCCTGGCGAGAGCCTTCTAAAGCCTTACTTGGCACTAATAGCTTCACAGAGCCAAATCTTAATGGAAGACCTGAAGAGTTTTGTTGGTGGGAGCTTATCGCCTTTGGTGTAGCCAAAAAGTTTTATCAGGATAGGTTGGACACGGATGGAGTTGGCGTAATGGATGCGTTTCTGCAAGAGAAGATTAGTGAAGCACGTACTAGGACATATGGGCAACTTTCGACACGACAAATAAATACAATGTATAGAAACGAAGCATCAAATCAAAATAATAATGCAATAGGATGGCAAGGATGGTAAAGAAAACAAGCAGCAAAGCAAAAGACTTTGACGATGAGGCGCATTATCAGGGAAGTAAGAAAATGCCCATGCCTCTCAAGAAAGAATATGGAACAGGTCTTCCATACAAGGCACCTAAGAAAAAACTAGCCACAAAGAAGAAGTAGAATTATGAAAAAGGCAGAGAAAAAGATGCTCGTCAAGCATATCAAAAAAGATGACAAGGAATTCCGAGGACAAATTAAAGATGACGTGAAGCTTAAGAAAGCGATAATGTCTAAAAAATCAGGTAAATGCTAATAATTATAGGTTTATTTTGACATATACTAGTAATATCCCGGTCACAGGCGATTCTTTGGGATCAGTACGAGACAGAATGCGTACTAACTTCCAAGAAATAGCCTTAGTCATGGCCGTTAACCATGTGGCTTTTAACTCTCTTGGAGAAGGCAAGCATAAGTTTGTGCAGACCCCGGATCAAGTGTCTGATGTCGCTTCTGGAGCAAATGAACCTGTTTTATATGCGAAAACGACAGGGAACGCAGGAGTACTGCAATATTCTCGTGGACCTTCTAACGCCATTCCCACACCATTAACATCACTTCATTCTAGTGGAGCCGTTAGTTCTGTCGCAAATGTGTTCGATTTTACAGGATTAACCTTGGCTATGGCCATGCTTTACGCTTTCACAGGTAACAGTAAAGCCGTATATTTTGTATGGTGGGATGGGGCAACCTTGAGGGTTAATCAAGTTTCGACAGGGGCTGCTTTGAGTGTTTCGGCATCAGGAAATATTTTACAGATTACCACAGGATCTAACTTTTACTGGACACTAGACTTCATAAGGACTTCGTAATGTCCCTTCAATCCATAGATGTTTTTGGATTCAATTCAGGCGTTCAGCAAAAGAACAAAAAACCTTTTCTTTTGGTGCAAGACGCTTTCGTTGAGCTGAAAAACGCTTATGTCTGGCGGGAAGAGGTCAAGAAGCGTGAAGGTATTCAGTTAATCGGAAGATTGCGTAGGGTTTTTGATGATCAAAGTATTGGAAACACAACCGCAGATGTATGGTCATTCAATATTTATTCCACACTAGCGTCGCCTATAGTCCCGGAAGCTACCGCACAAATTGACCCGGGTAGCGTGAGGATTTACATTAATCCGACCAGCACACCAGGTGTAATTACGGGTTATACCAATGCAACAAACGCTGAATTCTTTGCACCAGCAAACGGTCTTAGCACAGGCGACACAGTAACGGTTTCCGGTGTTGTTATTGTACCTGATAGCGGAACAGATTCAGCTAATGGCGAATGGAATAATATTGAAGCCCTAGCCAATAGTTTCAAAGTAGGTGTTGATTCGCACACATGGGGTACTTATGCATCAGGTGGGACATGGACAAAGCTAACTGGTGCGATTGAATTTACAGATCAAGGAAACGGTCTTCTTACTAGTCCAACAGTGGGAAATATCGGTTATATTGACTACACGACGGGAGACGTAGTTCTAACGCATACCGCAGGAGCTGGACAACCGACAGACATAGACTTTAGTTACTTTCCTGGCCTTCCTGTGATGGGCATACAAACGCAGGAAATCGCAGCCATTAACAATGAAGAAACGCTTTGGTTTGATACGAAATATTGTTATATCCATGATGGGTCAGACTTCCAGGAATTCATTCCATTGGCTGGTGTGACCTGGGATGGAACAAACTCCGACTTCTTTTGGGGAACAAATTATCGTGGATCAGATGCTCAAGAGCGTTTATTTTTTGTTACTAATTTCGTACGCAGTGCCGGATCACCAATGCGATACACTGACGGCTCTACTTGGAATGACTTCCAACCTATTCTTGGAGGTACTACGCAGACGAATGTCTTAAGTAGTTTATTAGCTAGCGGCGCGGCAGCGTTTGGTCCCGCATTCCTGACGAAACTTCCGATAGTAGAAGGAACCGTCGTTATTACGGTAAGTGAAAATGAGGCAGATGAGGATGATGTCATATTCCGTGATACCCCAAAAGATGGAACACTAGTCTCTAGTGGGTTAAATTCCGGTACGATCAACTATGCCACAGGAGAAATCAACCTATCCTTTAACCCACCATTGCCAGGGTCGGGAACATGGACAGTAACCGCAGTCTATGCTCAGGCTGGAACACTTCTTTTCTCAGCTCGTGTCCTAATACCTTATTATGGCCGCTTGCTTGCGTTAAACACATGGGAGGGAAAAGAAGTCACATCATCGGTTAACATCTTCAACAGATGCCGTTTCTCTCAGATAGGAAACCCCATCCAACAAGATGCCTGGCGTTCTGATGTTTTTGGTAAAGGAGGTTTCATTGATGCACCGACAAATCAAGCGATTGTATCTGCAACTTTCTACAAGAACACCCTCATAGTATTCTTTGAAAGTTCCACGTGGAAGCTCCAGTATTTAGGAGAATATGGTTTACCATTTATATGGGAGCGTATATCAAGCGACTTTGGATCAGAATCAACCTTTTCAACTGTACTGTTTGATAGTGGTGTATTGGCTGTGGGAAATAGGGCAATCGTTGGAAGTAGCGGAGGAGATGTCCAAAGAATTGATCTAGACATCCCCGATCAAGTTTATCGATTTAAAAACTCAGATCATGGTCCGGAAAGAGTACACGGGATTAGGGATTTCAGGAAAGAAGTCGTTTACTGGACTTATCCTGATTACGATGACTTCCAGATACCTACAGAACAATTTTATCCTAATAGAACACTACTCTATAACTATCGAAATAACACTTATGCTTTCTTCCGTAATACAGTGACATGTTTCGGGAACTTCCAGTATCCTGCAAATATTACTTGGGATCGATTGGATGTATTTTGGGATAATTATAACGTATTTTGGGATGATGGCGTACAGGAAGGGATGCCCCTTATTGCCTCTGGCAATCAACAAGGGTTTTGTCACTTCTATGGCTACGCGGATGTAGAAAATGGAGCAGATAGCACGATCGTCGCTATGGATCAGGAAAGCCTTTCTGTCTCCAATGTGACCGTAGGAGCGACAGTAGTCTTAGAGATACTTGATCACAATTTAGCGGATGATGAGTTCATTTATTTAACAGGACTCAATTATATTGTCACAGCCACTCCGGCAGTCGGATCGACAACGCTAAACGATCAAATTTACCTAGTCAAATTGCAAGACGAGGACAATGTCATCTTGTTTAAATGGGATGAATCATCGCAGCAACCCTATTCCAATTTCACGGTTACCAATGTCGGCGATTATATGGGTGGAGGTGTGGCAGCTTTGTTTCCGCGAATGGAAATGGTTACCAAGGATTTTAACCCATTGAAGCAAGCTCTAGGAATGAACATCAAAACATCTTACATAGACTTTTTGTTTGATGCGACAGTGCCGAGTTCCCTCAATATTAAGATGAAGATGAACACCAACATCAACAATGAGGGTAATCTCCTCATCGGAAATAAGAATGTTGAGATGTCTAACAGCAAGACGGGATATGTTCAGGGAGCAACACAAGCAAGTGTAGGTGTCATTACTTCTGCAAACCACTGTCTCTTGAATGGAGATCAGATCTCTTTTCAGCAGGTGGGAGGGATGGTCGAACTTAATGGAAATAATTATACTGTTACTTTTATTTCTACTGATACTTTTAGTTTAACCAATATATTCGGCGTAGTCGTAGACACCACAGCATTTACCGCCTATACAAGCGGAGGATTCTGGGAACAGACAAAAGAACAGTACTTTTCGCTTAGCGCTGATTATGCGTGGCATCGGTTTTATTCAACCTGCTTCGGTCAATACTTTGCTCTGATCATGTCATATGACAACAATCAAATGAGCCAATTAAGCACACATCAACAAAATTTCGCCCTTAATGCCATGAAGTTATGGTATAGACCGGGCGGACGCAATATTTTCGGTAAATAATGTCATTTTCCAGCGATAGACCAGGCTTACAAAATCAATTACCTTTGAGTGTCGAGCTTTCCGATGACCCAAAGGAAATGCGCTTTGACATAAACGATCTGTATCAAGGGATCGTTAGCGCAATGAACAATAAAATCGGTGGCCTTTACGTCCCCGAAGAGAAGATCAATAGCGAGCAGTATTTCAACATTGCTAATGTCCAACAATTTAGGAACGTATATCGCATGACTATTGACGTCGGAGCGTTGCCTAACACCGGAAGCAAAAGCGTTGCGCATAACATTGTGGGATGGAACTCAGCCTATAGATTGACTGCTGCGTGGGGAGCTGCGACAGATCCGGTAAATTTGGAAGCTTTGCCAATACCGAATGATGGAATATTCTTAAAAAATAACTCTACAACTGTTACTGTAACAACAACGAGCGATTTTTCAGCTTTCACTGCTTCAACGATCGTACTCGAATTCACGAAAGGATAAATTATGGCCGCGTTTATGCCCCTTTTAGCCCTTGGCGGATCGATGCTCTACGATAAGTTTGGCAAGTCCGATAAGATGCAGCAAGTCCCTACTATGACAAAAGAGCAACAAACGCTCTTAAACCAAATGATGCAAATGATAGGTCCAAAGGGACAACTTGGACAAGGCAATCAGCAAGGGATAGGTCTACAACGACAATATATGGACCCATCTTCTGAGGCGGTCAACCAATTCGCACAACCTTATATGAATCAATTCGAGCAACAGACTGTGCCAGGACTTGCTGAGAGGTTCGCAGGAATGGGTGGAATGGGAGGTGGCTTGTCTAGTTCTGGTTTTGGACAAGCTCTCAGCTCGGCGGGAGGTAACCTTCAGGCTCAATTAGCCCAACTGAAAGCGGGATTAGGTCAACAAGCAGCGCAAAGTCTAATGGGTCAATATGGGCAAATGTCACAAATGGGACTGAATGCGCAGCCGTTCGGGTACGCTAAGCCTCAGCAAGGTGCTACGCAAGGATTCTTGCAGGCATGGGGTCAAGGTGGGTTTCCTGGATTGCAAGGCTTCGGGGGTGGAGGTGGCAATCAATATCCTTTAACGGGAGGGTACGACCAACAATTTAGACAAGGTGGGGTATTCTAATGGTTCAAGTTTTTGATATGACTCCAACCCCCTCAAGTGCGGGCATGATTGGACAAGCTTTGGGAACTGGTTTCACCAAACGAGCTGGATTGGCTGATGCAGAAAGAGCCGCTGAAATGGCCAACACTACCCAAGATCCTGTGAAATTAGCTTTTGCATTGGCAAGAGCAAACATGGCCGCTCCAGGGTTGGAAAGATCTCTTGGTCCTATTTACCAATCTCTATTATCCCGAATGGCTACAGGAGGGGGACTAGGTCAACCAGGACAACAAGGTAGTTTCGAGCAACCAGCACAAGGGACAAATGTAGGTGAACAACCGCAGCCGATATCGGAAACACAACCCACATCATTTGAACAACTTAAAAAAGTTTTTCCTGACATTCAAGAACCTCAAGAACAATTTAACCCGGCTATTTATGGACAAGAATTAGAACCCTCTGCACTTGGTATGGGTCCATTACCATCACTTTATACACCTCAACAAATAACAAACCAACGTTTAGCAGACCAAAAATCAGGATTTCCAGAATCTCCAAAAGCCATGGCGATGGAAAAGTTCAATGAACAATCTAGACAACAAATTCATGATTATCAAAATGCAGCGCAGACCCATAGTTCATTGGCACAAGCTCGCGTGGTTAGGCAAAATCAGTTTAGGGATGAGTTAAAGGCAAAGTCAGGTTTAAAAAATGAAGATGATCTAGCCACCCTTGAAACATTTGCGAATTTGCCAGACTTTAGAAACATTAACAATGATTCAATCCGAGCTCAAAAAGCGGTAAGCGCATTCAATAACTATCAAGGCGCAAAAGCATCATTTGAAGAGGGATCTGTTAGACCGAATTATACGAGTCGCGATTATCCAACGAAGATGGATACCTTGAAAGGATTGCTCCAACCATTTATCAAATATGGTCAACTGGATAAGGCTAGGGAGATATTAGCAAAAAACAATTGGTCTGAAACAGAGATAGCCAAGATCACAAATCCCTTGGATAAATCGATCGAGGAAGAATTTAAAACACTTCCCAATTTATCTAGGAATGTTTACGAACATGCCAGAAATCCCAAGAATATGACCGATGAACAGTTTGTTCAGAATCAACAAAAGTCTACTAAGCAATGGGAAAATAAACTCGTTCAGAAGATTAAGAAAGGTGTAACCGACCCACAAACACAACAAGTCTTTAAACCAGGAACATCTCTGATTTTACTAGCTTCTGAGGCGGATCGTCAAGGAGTAGACCCACGAAACTTTGCCTTAATGATAAACAATCTAATACAACAAGGAAAGATCGAACTGGATGATTATCAATTTTCTGAATTAGGAAAGATTCAGAAAGGATTATCTCGTTTAAAAAGCACCGGCGAGTATCTTTGGGGTGAATGATGAATAATTTGTCTACCGTAGCACGAACCATAGGGACAGCGGAACTGATAGACTTCTTTATTAGGGAATTCCCCCATATAGGAAGAAGGATCAAACAAGCTAAAAATGCAGGCCATGATATCCAAGAAATCCTGAACGAATTGCAGGGTTTGGACAAAAAAGAACTCAAAGCCAGAGAAAAGAAAGCTTCTATTGTAGATAAGGGAAACAATCCGTTAATTAGCGCCTCAGACTATACAAGCCAAACCTCAGCTGAACAAAACAATCAATTGACGCCTAAAAATGTCGGCATTGCTGGATTGGGATTGATGGCGGCAGCTGGGTTATCCCCTTATGCTTCAACTATAGCGTCCTCGATACTTCCAACAGGAAACCCACAGACTCCAGGAACTCCACCTTCCCAACCATTACAACCAGGAGCCGGTTTATCTCAGCAGATTCACCAACAAGCACAATCTCCGGTTTCCCAAGCAATGCAAGCCGCACCACCTGAACAAGTAGGACAAGCAGCACAAGCAATTCCACCAACAGAACCAACCCAAAACATTTTTCAGGAATTGACTAAAGGAATTGATCCATCAACTCTTGATCCAGAAAAACAGCAACAACTTCAGTTCTTAGGAATGATCAGTGATCAATTACAAGGTGAAGGTAAAGATTTAAACGATCCAGCATTTCAACGACTGACAAAGAAAATACAAGATATTATCAAAGGAAAACCAGGGGTAATTATAAGAGAATCCGCGCGTTTCGAGGCGGGTAAAGAAGATCAGAGTAAAGCCGCTTTACAAGAGGCATTGCCCGGAGAAAAAGCTACAGATATTCAGAAACGTTTAAAGATACCTTATGTTGATGCTGTTAGATTGATTGAAAAAAGGGATGCTGCATTACAACAAAACCCATCAGTTCAATCTTCAAACCCACCAGTTCAATCTTCAAACCCACCAGAAAATCAAGAAAAACGAATCGATCCAGATATCCAATACCCTCGAGAGTTTTTCAAAGGTAAAAAGAAACAAGAGATCGAAGAGTTTGCTAATCAAAAACTTCAAGATGCATTCTCGCAAGTAGAAAAAGGCATATCTGAAGGCGAAGATTACGGTGTTTTCCACGGAGATGAGTGGCAGGCAGTAGGTCATAAAGACGTAAATGAAGGATCTCCGATTGCTCCCAATGAACCGAAAAGGAATATCCAACCTGGTAAGAAGTTAATCCAAGTGATCGAAGAGCATGTTCCCATAAGAGGACTGTATCATTATTATTTCGACACGCCAGAAAAACGTAAAAGAATGCCTTTTAACAAGTTTTCTAGGGGTTATGAAAAAGCTATCGAAGAGATGATTGTAAGGAAGACCAATCCTGAACTTTATGCAGATAAACAGAAAAAAGAGAATGAATTTCTCACCTCTATTCAAAAAAATGAAATGCCCAAATCAGACTTGTTTGATGACATGCAAGAAGTTCTCGAACAGGTCTTGTTCCGACAATATGATGATGAATTCGAAGATTACCTAACCCAGATGATTAAGAAAATACGATGATCACTCAAGAAATGAAAAACAAGATTCGATCGATGACCAGGAAAGAGATAATTTCTTTATATGAGAAGGTCAAAAAGATGAGGAAGAAAAAAACTACTCATAAGAAATTGGCATAAAACCATTCCAGATATACCAAAAGATTGCCGTAATACATTTCCACAATAAAAATATTCCTAGCGATACAAGGAAAGAATAATAACACATAATGAATATTGCATTTGATCCCTCTGCACCAGCCAGAGATATCTTGTTGTGTAATACTATAGATCCTAAATGAGCCATATAACATCCAGAAAGAACTGGCAAAACAATAGATATCACTCGGAATAATCTCTCTAGACCCTTTCTTATATTCATTTTACGTCCTATTTATTTTTTATTTCTTTCTTCGATAGCGCATAAGCGGCCATGAAAGTCTTTCATCTCATCATGTATAGCTCGAACCAGTTCCCGAGTTGATTCAAGTTTGGCGTCCATATGTCGGATATCTGCCCTAGATTCAGATCGATTCCATAGCAATAGAGGGATGATAAGCGCACCATTCCCAAGGATTAAAGTTGCTACAGTTGGAAGATCCAATTTTACTCCTATATTTTTCTCATTCGTGAAAAAACTTTATGAATATTTATTAATGAGGAGATTCCAGTTTCATCTTTTAGATTAACACCTTTATACCCTAAGAGATCCGCTGCTTCTCCCGCCAAACGTTGTAAATCCCAAGCATATTCCCCAGCATCTTCATAAGAAAAACCATTTATTTCGTCTTGTAAATCATAAATATCCGTATTTTCGCTCAATAAATCCCAAGCTTGTTCTTCACTTACTCCAAATTTTTTCATAATTTTTTTTATTATTGGTTTCAATTTTTCAAAATCTTCGTGATATGGAAAATGCGAAGCATCGACCAACTCGTCTTCGTTAATGTTTAAATTATATGTGCTAGGGTTTTCCGCTTGTGTCATGTAATATGGTCTATCTGAAAAAAATATCCCCTTTCCGAATCTACCCTCATCATGTAATTCTTTTATTTCTTGGGGACTAGTATGATATAATTCCCACTCGCGACTCATTTTATACTCCTATTTTTTGAATGACTCAGCTCTAAGCCTTAGTAAATCGTCTTCCGGTATTGAATATCTAGCTTTCTTTTCCGATCCAGTATTGATTGGATGCAATCGATTGTCTTTGATCATTTTTCGTATTGTATTCGGGTGAACCTTTAGCAATTCAGCGAATTCTTTGACAGTGTAGAATTTTTCCAACGCGTTTCCTTGTTACATCTTGTGAATAGAATAACAAAGATGTTATATAAATTCAACTTAAATGAAAATGTTTATAATTGTCTTGCCTATTTCATCCGCACACATGTACGTTAAAATTTTAAAGACAACAAAGGTGTGGTTATGGGCGTAAAAAATAAAATTCAACAAGCACTTGGCAGAGATGCCCCTTATGTGGAAATACTTCCGGTGCCGATTTTAGCGAATCGCGCTCCCGCAACATCAGACTTACTGCCGGCGGGTGCTTTATTTATCGACACTTCCGTTACTCCAAATATTATATATACATCGCTAGGTGACGGTGATTTTGCGACTGGCGGTAATGAAATAGCATCATCGACATCATTTGGTATTGTCAAGCTGACTGATGATGACGCACCAGTGGCAACAGTAGCCACGAAAGCCTATGCAGATGCTCTTGCTATTGCCGGATCTCCTGTATCAACTGAAACCACAGCGGGGATTGGGCAATTGGCCACAGATGCCGAGGCGGTGGCAGGGACACCATCTACAGGTCTTTTAGCCCTATTCGTCACACCATCCAACCTCACTCCCGTATTTGCCGCCCCTCCAGCTATTGGGGGGACGACACCGGCAGCAGCGACATTCACCGATTTAACAACAACAGGAACCGTTTCGGTGGCCTCAGCTGCTCCCATTACCATTGACGTGACAGGCGCAGGGAATGACTTAACGCTTTCTAGCGATGCAGGGAGGGTAATTGTCAATGGTGAAGAGGCTGCCGCTAATGCCGTAACTATCCTTTCGGCTGCCGGAGGTGTCGATTTGGATGCAGCGCTCCAAGTAAATATCGCAACTAGCCAATCAGCAGTAGACGCGATCCGTATTGTTGCCAGTGCTGGGGGCATAGATATCGACGCGGTTGGAGCTGCCGGAGAGGATATCAACATCACAAACACAGGCGCTTCGATTGTTTTATCAGCCACTGAGTCCGCAGCGGACGCAATTGTTATTAATGCAACCCTTGGTGGTATTGACATTCTAGCGAGCGGCGCAAGTGCTGGAGAGGACATCGATATTGTTGCCACTGGTTCAAGCGTTAATATCACTTCAACCGAAAATAACGCAGGCGCCATCCTTATCACAGAAAATGGTGGAACATCCGGCCGCATTACACTTAATGCCGCGCAAGGGACTAGTGCGGATAGTATCAATCTTGATTCGACAGCAGGGGGGATCACTCTTTCCGCAGCTTTGGCAAGTGCAGATGCAATCAATTTGGCAGCCAGTGCCGGGGGCGTAGATATCGATGGTGCGCTCCAAGTCAACATTGCCTCTTCACAAAACGCCGTTGACGCTATTCGGATTGTTGCAAGTGCCGGCGGTATCGATATCGATGCTGTGGGAGCTGCTACAGAGGACATCAACATAACAAATACCGGTGGGTCAATCGTCCTTCAAGCTACCGAATCCGATGTTAACGCTATCGTCATTAATGCCTCTGGAGTAGCTGGAGGTATAAACGTGGATTCTGGGACATCAGGTTTTATCGTTGATACCACTGGCAGTATTTCACTAGATGCCGCTGCCGCGTCGAACTTTACCGCAACAGGTGCGTTTGATATTACCATCCAATCGACAGCGGGGAGCATTCTAATTAACGCCGGAGAGGCGGTTACCGATGCCATTAATATTGATAGCACAGGCGGGTTTGATCTTAATGCGGCGTTAGAAATTAACATCGATTCTTCCGAGGCCGCAGTAGCGGATGCTATCCGTATTGTTGCCAGTGCTGCGGATGGCGGGATTGATATTGATAGCGGTACAGGTGGTATAACTATTGACTCCACAGGGGCCATTTCAATCGATGGGGCAGCCGCATCAAACTTTGCAGTTTCCGGTGCTGGTATAGACTTAACGCTTGATGCGGCGGCTGGAAGACTTGTTTTGACAGGCGGAGAAGCTGCAGCAGATGCGGTAAGAGTCCAGGCTGATGACGCAGCCGGTGGTGGTGATTTCGATTTTGGTTCCGGTGGATTTGCTTTGGATACAACCGGAGCAATAAGCTTGGATGCGGCCACAGCGTCTAATCTCACTGTCACAGGAGCGGCTGACCTAACTATTCAGTCAACAGCTGGAGCTGTTAATATCATTTCAGGAGAAGCCAATCTAGATTCTTTGAATATGACATCTGCCGGAGGATTTAGTCTGGTAGCTACAGGGGCAGCAGCTAAAGACGTAATTATCACAAGTACAAGCGGATCGATGACGCTATCAGCTGGTGAGAACGTCACAGATGCTATGAATTTTACCGCTGGTGGAGCAGGATCGAGAATAACCCTAACGGCAGGTACAGGAAGCATTAATTTAGCCTCGGGACTGATTGTTAAAGTTACTGCTTTAGCAAACGCAGATACACCATACACAGTTTTAGGAAGTGATTATGTCCTAGACTGCGATACAAGTGGTGGAGTACTAACTGTAACACTTCCTGACGCAGCAACAGTAACAGGTCAAACATTTGTGATTCGGGATACTGGCGGAGCAGCATCTGTAAGTAACATCACAATTGCGACAGCTGGTGGAAATTTAGTTGGTGGAGGAGCAGCAGCAGCAACAAAAACTTTGTCTGCTAACTATTCCGGGGCAACAGTTTACTCAAACGGAACAGTTTACATGTACGCATATGTCGCATAGATAGCCTGACCTATCAAGAAATAAAACAAGGTGAAAAATGGCGAGTCCCAATTCTCCCGTAAATCAGAACTTCATTTTTGATACGGAATTATCATTAGCAGCAACCTCATTTCTAGTGGGAGTCCCGGTTTTAGTGGGGACTCTTACTAACAATCCTGTGATGATTTTATTCAAAAACCAAAGCGATCAAATCGCGTTTCTAGCCGATAATAATGGCACTACGAAAGGAACAACCATGGCGGTTGGCGAAGAAATCATTCTAGATTGCCGGGCAAATAAAGGCATGGCGGCTAATGGGGCTTTTCCCATCGGCACATCCTTTTATGTCACAGCTCCAGTGGGTACAGGGAACTTCAAAATCAGTGTAATTTACGCAAGATAGAGGTGCGAATTGAGTCAAATAAACGTTCCTTTTACATCCAGCAGCCCAATACCACCCCAGATACCAACGGAATTTGTAACTAATGATGGGAGCGCAGTTCCAGCAGCAAACATCGTTAATGTTTTAACGGACAATTCTACTGTCATTTTTGAGGGATCTGGAAACACGATCACGCTTGATTTTGGTTTATCTAATCTGATCTTAGGTTCCGAAGCCCCATCATTGACATCTGGAAATTCTAATACAGGTGTAGGTGCAAGTTCTTTAATTTCTCTAACGTCAGGTTCAGCCAATACTGTCCTTGGTTGGGGTTCTGGGGGTACAATCACCACAGGAACTAACAACGTATTAATTGGAGTCGGTGCCGGTGGGAACATAACTACAAAAGTAAAAAATGTGGCCGTAGGATCGGGAGCCCTGCAAGATTGTACAGGACAGCATAATACATCCTTGGGTTTTGGTAGTTTAGCAGATATCACAATAGGCAATGATAATATAGCCTTGGGTAATGAAGCAGGTTTTGGATATAAATCGACCGAATCCTCAAATATCGTCATCGGAAATCAAGGGACAATCGGCGAATCAAATACTATCCGACTTGGTACACAAGGGGTAGCATCCGGTCAGCAATCGACTTGTTATATAGCCGGGATTGCCAATGTGTCTGTATCCAATGCTGAAGTGGTGACTGTGGATACTACTACAGGTCAATTAGGATCAGAAGCACTGTCCTCTCTTGGAGTATCTTCAATAACAGGTACAGCCAATCAAGTGTTGGCCAACACAACAAGTGGTTCGGCACAAATAGGATCTGTAACGTTAACAACACCCCAGGATATCGCTACAACATCTGATGTTACTTTTAATCGAGTTCTAGGGCCTGCGGGATCTAGTACAGATCCAACTTACAGTTTTACTGGAGCAACAGACACGGGATTGTTTAGAAATAACAATGACGCAATCTTAGTAGGAGGCGGGTACGCCACTGTTGCTGCCGGTTTCAACGTGCTTTTATCGGGTGGAGTCACGACAACGTCTCAAGGGGTCGTTTTTTCCGGCATATCAACGCAAACAGCTGATTTTACGACTGATTATTCACACTTTCTTTGGTTAGTGGATGTAACCACGGGGGGAGCAGCGATAACTGTTCAGCTTGTCAGTGATCCTATTCCCGGACAGATCTACACATTTAAAGATTCTACTGGAGCAGCTGCAACACACAATATTACTATCAGTGGCACGGTTTCAGGAAAGAATATTGATGGAGCCACAACCCTAGTGATCAACATAAATTATGGAGTCGCAAGGCTTATCTATAACGGCACCGAATGGAACCAAATCTAAAAGGATAATGTATGGCAGGCGATGGTTTGAGTAATGTTGTTCCAGTATTATCGGGAGGAACAGGACAAACAACCCTACCAGTTTCTTCAAAAATCACTACTTTTTTGTCTGATGATAATTGGACGATAGACCCTAGAGCCAAGGTGGTGGAGTTTTTTGTGTGGGGAGGCGGCGGCGGTGGAGGTTCTGGAAGGTGTGGAGCTTCAGGAGCAGCAGGAGGCGGAGGCGGAGGCGGACCAGGAAGTTTATATTATGTAAAAACCGATGCGTCAAAATTAACCGCCAGTCCCTATACTGTTACCATCGGAACAGGTGGAGCGGGTGGCGCTTCAGTAAATGCCATCACGACAAATGGAAACCCAGGAATAGTAGGAAATCCCACAACAATCGGTGCTGTAGTTTATGCAAGTGGGGGATCAATAGGAGCGGCAGGATCAACTGGAGCGGCCACAGGAGGCTCAGGTGTGTTTTTTAGTCAATCCGCTGCGGTAAGTGCGATATCGGGAACTTCAGGAGGGACAGGTCAAATTAACGCACCAACAAGCATTAATTATGCGTGGGCTACAGGTGGAGGCGGTGGAAGTGGTTATTTAGCGGCTACTGCGAGAACGGGAGGAGGAGCCGCAACCATTATAGATCCAGGCTCAAATATATTAGTGGCTGGTGGGCTTGGGGGAGCAAATACAGGAGCAGCCGCAGGCAATGGTAATCCTCCAACAAGTCAACCATTGCTTGTTGGAGCCACAGGAGGTGGTGGTGGAGGCCACGATGGTGTAGTAACATCTGGTACAGGAGGTAATGGGGCTCAACCTGGTGGTGGTGGTGGTGGTGGTGCTGGTCAACTAAATTCAAACCCATCGGGAGCAGGAGGAAATGGCGGCAATGGGATGGCTATTATCATCGAATATTTTTAATAGAGGCAAGATGAAAACAACACTAATGATCTTTTTGACCTTATATATCGGCTGTCATCTGCACGATTCCCGCAATAGCGAAACGATCGAAGAAATTATCCGCTGGGAAGAGCAGTCAAAGAACAGTGCCAATCCGATTTAATCCGTTGTTGGTAAGCTGGCAATTCCTATCGCCGCGCTTGCGCCTATCGGCTATCTCAACTTTAGTTTCCCTCTCTAATTGCTTTCGGCGATATTCGGAGTAGTTTACGATGTTGTAGATGGGCATATCTGCTTCCGGATCATCGAGCATCTTGCAATAGTCATAGTAATTGTTAGCTACATCCACACGTATCTTGAATTTACGGGCGATATTCGCGCCCGTATGTGTGGGGTTTTCCCGAAGGTATTTCCGGATGTCTTCAATTGTGTTGTCCATCCTATGATCTTCCTATGAAATAACCAAAACACCCACAAGCTATAGATCGGATAAAAACAGTATATTCACCAGCGTAGACTGATGTAACGATGCAAAAGATGCCTAATATTGCAATTAACCGGTCTCTATTCATGTTTATTTATCTGTTCTTTGATTGATTCAATAGCTGATGTCAACTTCCTGATATCTTCGACAAGATGCCACATCTGATGTTCGATGCCTTCAAGTCTATCATCTTCTTTAACAAGAGAGTTAAGAAAAAGAGTCATCTTTTCTTCAATACTTTGCATGTATATTCATGCTCATTATCACAAAGGGGACAAGTGCAAATCTTTGTCTTTTGAATAGGATCGTATAAGTAAATGTGTAGACTCATTTATTTTTAGTTCTCCCCCAATTCCAAAAACCATATATGTGGAAACACAAGCTTACAAAACAACCACCAGTTTGAACCCATAAATCCATATTCCAATTCCTTGCCATCCAATAAAGAAGACATATTGTCCAAAGGATGAAGCATACACGCTGCCCTCGGACATTGAACCATCGTCCAAGTTTCCCTAACACTGTAAAAATAAGGTCTGTTAATTCACCCAATGTAAACCTAACGTCTGGTAATGAATATTATGTTGTAATGTAAATTAGTTCTTGGTTTCTTTACTTGTATTACTGTCTATATCTAATCTTTCTTTTATAATTTCATTTATATAGCATTCTAGGTGACAACTCATTTCTTTTGGCATTAATACAAACCCTTGCATGTCGTTTATATTATTAAAAGTTACACGATCTTCTACAGATTTTGAACAGAAGTAGCATATCTTTGTGTTTTCCATCATTCCTCTTCCTCCTCAAACAATTTTTTAGCTAAAGAGAACGCCATCTTATGCTCATCATCCCACTTTAAGACCTGCTCAATCAAATCAGCCTCGTCTTTTGTCAATGTAGTGAGTATCTCAAGGAAATAGTCAATCTTATCTTTCATTTTATGCTCCAAAATAACTCGGCTTTCTTTAAATACCAAATAGCAAGCTCCACAGCCGTGTCAATCTCGGACGTGATCCATTTATCCGAAACTTCAGATAGCACCTCGCCTAAATTTTCATAAAACAATTCACATTCACCAGAGACCTTGCACGTCAAACGCTCGCCATTGAAGCAAGAAAAAATAAAATCCCTTTGAGAGCATAGTATTGAAGAAACAACCTGTCTTATTTCATGGTTTTGAATTCCATAAGCACACAAGTCAGCCATTGTCAAAAAGTTGATTGCTTGAAAAAACTTGTTGCACCCTTCATCCACTTCGATATCATCGTCGCAATGAAGCGACAATTCGCTGTAAAAAATGTCTAACTCAATGTGATAAACAAGCTCAAAAGACAGGCTTCTCATTTCTACATATTTGTCGTATGCCGAATCTGCAATGCTTGCGATAAGAGAAAGTCCAACACTAAGGATTTTTTGTCTAATATCGGCTGTTATCACGGAACCAATCGATCCGTAAATTAACGTTTTTAGATGCTTCTGTTCGCCTAAATCGGGTAAATAAACCAGTTCCTTTTCAAGCTTCTTCGCTATTCTATAGGCTTCGTTTTTATGGTGTTGTGCTGAGCTTAAAAACTTCTGTTTAATTTTTATTCGTTCATATCCAACATAATACCCAGACTTTCTCACTTCCTGTCCAACATAAGTGTCGTAAGCATAAATGACATTGTTTAGGAATATAAAGATAGCCGCACACACAAAGCTCAGAAGAAAGCTTTTGGTATTAAACCTTTTAGTTTTTATTTGAACAATCGCAACAGCTAGAAAAATAACGCAACAAGATAAGATCATTGTTTTTTGCCTTTATTGGGTGAGTCATTGCACTACAGTCAAATTAATTCTTAGACCCTGACGCGAAGCAATGGAACTGAATATTGTACGTAAAGCAGTGATCATATGACCATCCCTTCCTAAAATCTTGCCTATATCCCCTTTGTGGCAATGTATTTCGTACATCGCATTTTGTGTGCCTAAAAGTTCAACAACATCCAATTCGTCGGCTCTATCGACTATCTCAACTAATATGGCTTCTAATAAATCTTTCATTGATTTTCTTCTCCTCTGCAAATCACTCGTTTCATGTGTTCAAAATCGTTCTTCATTTCCATTATCAATTTCAATATTTCTCCGTGTTGAGCAAATAATTTTTTTCTGACTTTATCTGAACTCCTAGCTACTTCCTCAATCCGCTTTGCATTCTTTTCATCTTGCGTTAATGGGAAAAATTCAAGCTGTTCCAGTGCCATTTTGTATAAATCCTGTCATCTCGTGTAAGTAAAAACCTAGTTTTATACCGAAAAAGCCCATTGCGAGACACCCTAAAATGATCACAAGGCAGTTGGTAAAACTTTTCATTGTCACATTACTTCCGTTTTGATAGTTTAGTTCAAAACGGTCACCCAATCGTTTTCCTTCAAAGTAGTCCACCCCTGGTGTATGCCAGGGGTTTTTCATTGTATGGTTATGCGATAGCTGTGTGTCGGCTCGCCTCGGAATAAATCCAAGTCTATTTTATCATCCAATATATCAAGGATAGCTTGATAATTCACTCTTCCTTTTATTTCGGACTTTGTCAACTTCCAGCCATCACCTTTCGCGCATCGATCCCCGCATCCTGATTTTATCTGTTCTTTTATAGCATCTGCCCGATCCTGATAAAATTTTGCCATTTTTGAGTCGGCTTCATACTGTAATGCCATACAATTCAAATGTTTAATATCGGACATATCCAAATAGTCCCTTTCTGTTAAAGGGGGAGGTGTTTTTGTGTCTATTGAATATAGAAAATCAGCTGCATAGGCAACCATTTGTGATATAAGCCGATCATCACGATGTACGACAACTACAATCTCATCACCCCGCCGGTAGCTCAAATAATGGCAGTTAACAACATCTGCACAATACATTTGCCATTGCATTTGTGCGTTATGTGCGGGATGAGGCTTACCGGATCGTGCCATCTCGTGGAATTCAATGTTGTTTTTCTTTATCTCTAGGATCGTTTTACCATCCTCCGAACAACCATCCAGGGACGCCATGAAACGGTCATTAGATGCGGAGAAAACCACTTTAGGCTCTACATCTATTCCGATATAATGAAGGAACCATCTACGCGCTTCTGGTTCGATTGCATTGCCGGCACGCATGTACTCGGTTTCTTCTTGTGGTGGAGTTATTCCTAGCTCATCACAATATGTTTCATAAGCTGTTCGATAGGGAGATAAACCCATCCAAGCAGTGATTTTTGTTGCTGTCGCCTTACCCTTGCGGAGATCCTTCCATTCTTGTGTTCCCTGTTCTGGTAAAATCATGAATTATATTCCCCTATTTCAAGATTTTTTAAGACTTGTAAGTAAACTTCAGGTGAGCAATTTTCAACGCCCGCGCAGAACATTTGCCATTGAATCTGTGCATTATGTGCCCTATGAGATTTCTCTGATCGTGCCATCTCATGAAAATCTACGTTGTTTTTCTTGATCTCCAGGATCGTTTGGCCATCATCCGAACCGCGCCTTAATTCTTTCCATTCTTGTGTGCCTTGTTCAGGTAAAGTCATTTGTTTTGTTCTCCTATCTCTAATCGCTGCAAAACTTTCGAATAAATTTCCGGAGAATAAAAATCCAACATGACAAAAATCCTAACTAGCGTTATTTCTAAAACGCGCTCTGCTGTAGAGTTTGGAGATTGTTCGATAAGATTTTTTGCTGTATCAATAGCCAACTGAATTTTTTCATCTTCTTTTTCTTTTTCCATACTGTTTTCCTTCTTTATTAGAAATCCGGGATTAGGCGCCCGGGCGCCGTCCTGGCAACTACGTTGTTGCAGTTGCCTCTTGATCGGTTTTAGTCCGCTCTTTGACTAATCCGAGTTTTAAATCTTGATAAGCGATGGCGGGGATTTTACAGATATCCCCTTTGGCATAATAGACCTTATTGATGTGTGCGATGAATCTGGATTTAACTTCTGATCCGCACAATTCAAGATAAAGCAAAATGATCTCGGCTTGATCCCGGCTGATAAATGTAGCAGCATTCCCATCATCATCATCTGCAACGATAGACAAGGCAGCAGACAAGGCATATCTTCGGCCATATGTTGCAGCCGATCCATAGGCATGTGCTTTTTTGTCATCTACGGGTATTAAGAAGGGACCAAACTCCATCCATTGTCCGGAAGTATGGGTGATTCTTGTTGTCACCTCGACTCCACGATCCGTTGTAGTTAAGTCTTGTGCAGCAAACAGTCCGTTTTCGGCTAAAGGTTCACTAGCTGCATCCCAAACACTAGCCAGATCGCTATATTTGCTTTTGAAGGAGGGGTTTGTTGTGTCCTTCATCGCCTTTTTCATTCCACCTTGAGCTAAAGCCATGGCCGGCGCGATTTCATTCATGTTTTCAGATGTTCGCATTGTTGTACCTCGCCTCTATCTTTTCGTAATCGAACTCAACATCCAACAGGAAGGCCACCTCTTCTAATAAATCCATGAAACTCTGGTGTTTATCGGTTGCCTTGCCTTCAAGATGCACAACAAGTCCCTCAAAGTAGTTTTGTAAATTGCTCATTTTTCTTTCATAGCACTGGCATTCTGGGCAATCCGGAGTCTCATCCGGTTTGTCCCACCCATGGTCATGATAAATATCCATAATACCCCCATTTAATCGTTTCATTTTACATACTGTTTTAACCACGAACCGCTCAACCGTCAAGCCTAAGCGATCGGGGAGTCATGTTCGATGCGATCAATATAACAGATACATCAATTTAATGACACAACTTTTTGAGGTTGAATCATAAACAACGGTGTGTTAGCATGTTTACAAAAGATCGGAGGATTTATGGACTTACGGAGATACTTATTTGAAAAACAAATAACCCAAACGGCCTTTGCCAAGAAAGTGGGCTGCACGCCAAATTACATTTGCATGATATGCAAAGGTCGCTTGTTGCCTTTTAAACCATTGGCAAAAGCGATTAGAGAAGCTACAAACGGAGTGGTGGATTATGTTTCAAATGAAGAGGAGGAAAAAGAATGATTTTTCAAGAGGAAGACACGCCTGTGATAAAAGCAAATGTATTTGATGTCTTTAATACATCAAAATATGTCTACTATTTAATGGATGAAAAAAAACAAGTTTTATATGTAGGATCGACGAAAAATTTACTTTCAAGAATGAGAAATCATACAAGTGAGGGGAAAATACCCTATAAAAAATTTTCATATACTGAGTGTACGTCTAAAGAAGCATTGAAAATAGAAAAAGAAATGATAATTAAATATTTTCCTCCATATAACAAAAAAGTGAAATGGAACGAAATAATTCAAAAAATGACATTTAACGACAAAGAAGCACAAAAAATTAGTGAATTCCTAGAGCTTAGTAGAAACGCATTTCCAGACGCCATAAAGGAACTTATAGGAATAAAGTTAAAACTAGACAAATTTATTGAAAACTCTTTTAATTCTGCCGTAACGGTCGAAGAACTTAGGGGCGATGGAGAAAAAACAGCATGATACAAACAAGTAATTATTTACTTCCGGATGGAAAAACAGTGTTGTGTCACGTTTGGACATGTGATACAGACGCAAAAACGTATGAAGCAAAAGTAAAACACATTTCGGGAATATACCGAGATCTTCCTCTTAATGAAGGGATACGTAGATATGCTATAGCAAGATTTACTCTATTTCACGATGTGGATTTTGACGGGCGTTTTGTAACATGGACATATATCGACAGAAGGAGAAGCGTATGAAACCATGGGAAGGTAAGCACTGGAAAGAATATGAGGAGGAATATGGAAAAAGCTACACTCTTTATAATGGGCGTGAATCAATTCAAGCGGCAACCATAGCTTTAAAAAAAGACTGGGAAGAACATAATTCATCTTCATATTGGTTGATGAGACATTTTGAAAACGGAACGCATATTTATGCAGAATTGGATAAAGAAGGTAAATATACGATTTGGGAAAACAAATCTATAGCAAATAATTTAACACGAGACCAAACATCAAAATTAGTCGAGGATTTAGTATGTGCGCAGACTGCGGAAAGCAAAAAGACGAATGGCCACCAAGAATCATATGATCTATGTCCCACCTGTGGTACCGCTCTTGGTAGTGCATGGGAAGAAGAGCCATTCCATGATGAGAAAAAAGCCGAAAGTTTCATGTCATCGAAGTGGATTCCAATAGAAACAACTCCTGAACATGGACAAGAATATTTAGTAGCAGTGAAAATAAAACCAAATTTTGCATATTTTCTTTGCACATACTCAAACAATAAATTTTATACTTTTGAATTCACAAAAGAGGTAAGAGACGTGGAATATTATATGGAGTTACCAAAACCACCGGGGGAGGAATGATACGAAACTGGATTAAATCCGTTTTTTCAGAATGCGTACGGGATTTCTTTTATGAAGATTCTTGCATCATTGCAAACAGACCGCCAATGGAAAATGACTTTTGCCGGATGGGTAGTTTGTGGAAACACGGAAAAGATAAATATGTAGCAACATACACAAAAGTAAAGTGGGTGAAAGTGGTTGAAGATGAACCGGAAATCCCGAAAGATTAGATGTATAAAACCGATAAGTTGCCAAAAGCCTCTAAAAAAGAGAGTCTGGAAAAAAGAAGGAGAATTTAGGAATATGAGCCTTTTCAGTACACTTGACGAAGAAATATATCATTTAAAAATGAAGATACAAGATTTGAAAAGAGAAAACCGACTTTATAAAAAAGCGGCTCTTGATTGGATGGCTGAATACGATGAATTGAAAAACATCTATGAAGAAGAGGTTCCAGAAGAATCAGAGTAAAACAGGAAAGCCCTCTTGCGAGTAATTAATAACTAAAAAGGAGTTTATGGACATAACATGTAAGGCGAAACTTTTTTCTAAACATAAACACACAGGACAATTAGATGATATTGGTTTAGATTATTTTGAAACTCACATCGTACAAGTTGTTAATATTTTAACGCAAGTTACACAAGATCAAGAAATCATAGCATCCGCATGGTTACATGACACTATTGAAGACACCGAAACAACCTATGAAGAGTTGATTAAAGAATTTAATAAAAAGATAGCTGATCTTGTGATGGAAGTCACGCATGATGGAAAGGCAGATCAAAAAGGTTTCTATTTTCCTCGTTTATCTTCGAAAGATGCAATTCTTATTAAATTTGCTGATAGACTAAGCAATTTATCAAGGATGGGTGGATGGGATGAAAAAAGGAAATTGCAATACCTAAAAAAAAGTAAGTTTTGGAAAAGTGAATGAAAACAAGAAAGCCCTCTTGCGAGGGCTTTTAGCTTGCCACTTTTCCCGGTTAGGGGTAAAGTGAATAATTGTTTTGGTAAGGACACTCCGCTAAGTTTGTCCTTACCAGATTCGGCACCAGTAGTTAATTGAGTTACCTGAATCTTTTGCTGTTTATAGCATAAGATCCTACAGGATAGCTGATTTTCCTACTAGATGCAATCATTAATTTAATGCATTAAAGGAAAATCTTATGGCGTTACACGATCAAGACGGCTCAGAGATCCAAGATCTTGGATCTCTTCATCATTATAGAACAGAAATTCCAAATATCATATTCCAGATGAATTTAGACCCGTGGGAATTTAAGGCATATTGTGTCTTTAAAATGACAGCGGGGGACAAAGGCAGATGTTTTAAATCAAATAATACGCTTTCTGATGAAGTGGGATGTTCGATACCCACATTAATCAAAATAAAATCATCGTTGGCAGAAAAAAACCTCATAAAAATAACTAAACAGGTTCACGCAACGGGTGCATCAATGCCCGACCTGATCCAAATAACAGATATTTGGCCTCAAAACATGCAGGTTATGGCGAACTTCTTTCCCGTCAATCCTAAGAATGACCTTAAACAGTGGAAAAAAGACGATTCAAAAAATAATGAGGGGGGTAAACCAGATTTAGTGAGGGGGGTAAACCAGGTTAATGGGGGGGGTAAACCAGGTTTAGACAAACAAGATCTAAAAGAACAAAAACAAAAAGAACAACAACAGGATGCTGCTGTTTCTTCGATCTCTCCGTTCTTGGAACCTTTAGAAATCTCTCTGCTAGATAAACGATGGATATCCGAAAACTATCCTCCCGAAGCCATAGAAAACGCCGTCAATTGGGCTGTTCATCCGATGACGAAAATCAATACCACTCTTCAGCAAGCGATCAAATGGGCTTGCGTTAACCAGCCAAAAATCCCAATCAACCCCGCAGACGAACAACAGCAAAACAAAGTCTTCGCCCAGCAACTGGAAGAGCAATACCAAAAAAAGGGAATCCAGGGATTTTCAGCATTAAGTAGCTATGCCGAAGTCTACCAGAGAGGAGGAATGTCAAATAATACAGTCATAAACTACACAGAAAAAGGCTTCAAAGAACAAGTGCTAAATGCTCTCAGGAAACATGGAATTTTGAAATAAAACCCTTGAAAACAACTCCTGAACATGGTATAATCTTTTAAAAGAGAGAAGATGGACTGTAAAAACTGCAAGCAACCCATTAATCCGACAGAAGTTTACACAGACTTTTACTACTGCGACGTATGCAAAAAAACCTTTGGAGTGACAGACAATGATCAAGATCCTGAAATTCACAC
>Ga0172380_10001550_pt1 | contig 39133 bp, 40 predicted proteins | sample Leawe162metaG_FD_119747 | JGI IMG/M metagenome (GOLD analysis project Ga0172380, IMG submission 119747) | Leachate microbial communities from a municipal landfill in Southern Ontario, Canada - Leachate well 162 metaG | ecosystem: Engineered > Solid waste > Landfill > Unclassified | place...
CTGGCAGGTGCGATGCCAGCAGATGCTCGAGCTCCTCACGCTCGCGCGCATATCTCGCGCGTCGTGCCCTGCGCCAGGCAACCATGAGTCCCACAACGCAGATGGCCGCAATGGTCACGAGCGTGAGCGCGATCATGGCCTGCGGGCTGAGTGAAATCATGTGGTCGTGGTCTTCATCTGCAGTCGCACCGTTCCGACCAGTTCGGACAGGAGGTAGGGCTTCTGGAAGAAATGGTCGATGCGCAGGGCCTGCGCTCGGGCGATCGTCTCGGGATCCTTCTCATAGGAGACCAGCACGAATGGCAGATCCTTGTGCTCGGACATCTCCAGCAGACTCTCACGCATCGCGAAGGCATCCATCCTCGGGAGGACAGCTTCGACGATGACGACGTCGATGGACTCGCGATCGATGATGCGCAGCGCCTGGATGCCGTCCTCGCAGGACAGCACGCGATAGTTCATGGCCTTGAGCGCGGTGCCGAGGACATCGACGCTGACGGGGTCAGGGTCGACGATGAGCACTGCGCCGGCAGCATCCGAGACGTTCTGCGGGTCCGATGTGGCGCAGACACCGTCGCCGCCGCGATTGCGTGCAATATGCATGCGCAACAGCGCGAGATTGGCGAGGTCTCCGGAGATATCACCCCTCGGACCCCAGAGCTCGAGCTGCTCGTCGAGATAGGCAATGCCGACAGATGCCGTGACGTTCGTGATGAGCATCGGCGAGGCAGCGATGGTGTTGCGCAGCCGTTCTGCCAGGTTCTGGGCATCCTCATGGCTAGGGGAGTCAGCGACGAGAACGGCGAATATGGGACCGTCGAGCCGGAAGGTGAGATCGGTCTCGTTAGTCGTGCTCTGCAGCAGATAGGCAACTGCACGGAGGGCTTCCTCCGACGCATTCTTCCCGTAGGTGAACGCGATCTCGGTGAAGTTGTCGATGCCGACGCACAGCAGGGCCAACGTGCCGTCCTGTGCAGTCATTCGGGCGGTAGTCGATTCGAGGTATGTCGTGAAGAAGTACTCGTTGTGCAGTCCTGTGATCGGGCATCGCATGACGCGATCCTCTGTGTCGCGAAGGGTCGCATCCAGTCGTTCATTGAGCTCACGCAGGTTGTCGTTCTCGTTGGTGAGCTCGGCGAGCTGCTTTGCAGCTGCCACCTGAGCCGTTTGGTAGATCCTGGGCATGGCGATGTCGTACTCGTGTGACAGCTTCTCGACCAGGGGTCCTATGACGGTGAGCCAGCGCTGGCCCTTTTCCGCAGCGATGGTCTCGAAGGTGTCGTTCCAGAGATCGAATCCCGTGCTCGTGAAGTCCGTGATCTGCAATGTCGAGGGATCGATCCTGAGATGGGAGGTGCTGAAGACGTCGAGCACCTCCTGGGGATCGAATACCGAGCACAGGCGTCGAATCACCTCCTCTACGACATGGGTGTACCCGCCGGAGGCACTGAGTTCCTTCTTTATCGGGCGCAGCATGGTGCCGCACTCGAGGTCGCGCAGGGCGACGATGTAGTCGCGGATGTCCTCGGTGATGACCGAGCCGTGCTGGGGGGCAATGACGGAGATGTCCATGCCCAAGAGCACTTCCATGACTGGGCGCAGGTTGTCGTTGCTGGGCATGTAGTGCTCGTGGAAGGCCTTCATGCCCTCGATGTAGACATCCTTGTCTGCCTTGAAGCTCCAGTTCACCGAGAAGGCGCCGAAGAGATCGCCTGGGAACAGCACCTTCGTCCGGGGATCGAAGGTTGCCACGGCACCGGGGAAGTGCAGGTACGGCGTGGGAATGAAGTCAATGGGTCTGCCAGAGCGCAATTCGAGCCGGTAGTCGTGCTCGTTGACGAGGTAGAACGGTGAGGCGAAATTGTAGTAGCGCTGCAGAACCGAAGCGCGCCAATGCGTGGCCACGACTCCCTGGAATCCGGCCTTCTCGAACAAGGGGACACTTGAGCACAGGTCCGGATCCTGGTGGCTCAGGGTGATGGTGCTGATGCGGTTGACGGGAATGAGCTGCTCCACCTGTGCAAGCACGTACTCGAAGTCGAGCACTGAACCGGGATCGACGAGGATCGCGTCGTCATCGTCCATCATCAGATAGGGATTGCACTGCAGGCCCAGTGGATGGTCAGCGACTCCGACCCAGAAGATTCCTTCGGCGATCTCGACCGGTCGTGAAGTGTCGACAGGTGTTTCGAGATTGGCCATGGTGCCCCTGCTCTCATCGGCTCATGTAGTCAACTGCGTTCTCGCTGATTGCTCCTTGCGGTCGTCAGCGTATCGACGCAAGCGGGCTGAGAGGGTGTCAAAGAGCCTTCGTGCATCCGGTTTCCATGTTGCGAGGACCACTAGCGTGTGCCCATGATCAGGGGATCTGGCCGAGTTGCCACCATCGTTGTCATCGCCATTCTTGCTGCGCTCGGAACGACGACGGCTGCGTACTCTGGGGATCTGAACAAGGCGGCGGGAGTCATGGCCGCGTATTCACTGGCTGCTCCGCAATCCGAGGGTGCATCTGGGCTGGTCGCGCGCGCGGTCGTGCCATCGGGCTCCACCTGCCCCACATTGGATGTCACGATGAGTCAAGGTGGTGCAGCGGCGACTCATCACCTGGACATGCATGTTCGTCCAGCACCTGTGACGACGATGCCAGCCTTCGCCTCCATCACGGTGTGCTCCGCGACGATGCCGGTCGGAGCAGTGAAGGCTGAAGTGGATGGCCGCACGATTCCCGCGCATTTGCCCACACGCATCGATCGCTTGGCGATGTTCGGCGACACCGGGTGTCGCATCGTCGAGACCGAGGTACAGGACTGTGCTGTGCCCAATGAGTGGCCGCTGTCCCTGATCTCGCAGAGCATCGCCAGTCAGCGGCCTGATGCGGTGATCTTCAGCGGCGACTTCTTCTACCGCGAGGCAGCCTGTCCCGTTGCGCAGCAGGACCAATGCGGCTCCAGCCCACCTCCGGTCGCAGGACTGCCGATCACTGACAGCGCCTATGGGTGGATCGCCGATGTGCTGCTGCCGATGACTCCGCTGTTCTCGGAAGTGCCGATCGTGGTCACCCGGGGAAATCATGAGGCCTGCTATCGCGCGGGCAATGGTTACTTCCTGCTGTTCGATCCGCGTTCGGGCACCGAGTTGACCTGCGCTCCGGTCAAGGTGGGTTCAGGACTGGCCGCTGCACCGACGAATCCCACCGCGACGTATGCGATCGACCTTCACATGACCGACACGCGCACGCTTCGGCTTGCCATCGTCGACTCTGCAGGCGGCAGCGACACCGAGGTAACCTCCTTTGCCACGCAGCAGCGCCCGGAGTATGCCGCTGCCGCGGCATTGGCTGCGCCACGCGCCGGTCGGGAGTCCTGGCTGGTCACGCATCGCCCTCTGTACGGCTTCGTGTCCACCGACTTCGGCAAGCCGGGCAAGTCCTTCGATCCCTGGACTTCCATGGATCAGGCTGCAGCTGCCTACGGCCTGCTCGACAACTACGACCTCGTGTTCTCCTCGCATGTGCACCTGGCCCAATCAGTGCAGCTGCCCGGCCTGCCAGGCCAGCTGGTTCTCGGCAACGGGGGAACCCTGCTGGATCCCGCGACTGGCTACCCGCTGCCGACCAGCGGCGCCAAGGTCGGAACGGGCAAGGAATACCCTGCGCCGTCCTGGGCCTGGGTGAATCCGCGATTCGGCTACGCCATGGCCTATCCCAATGCAAAGACGGGGTCCTGGCGGCTGGCGATGCTCGACTCAACGGGCAGGCAATTCGGCAGGTGCGGCATCAATGACCGAAAGCTGTTCTGCTCGAACACCCGCTGAGCAGGAGTTTGCCGAAACCCAGTGTTCATGTGTGCTCCTGGTGGCTAGCCTGACGAGATGAAACTCGCCATTCACTACCCGAACTTCACCCTGCCAGGCGGCCCGGAAGCGATGGGACCGATGCTGGCAGCCACTGCGCGGGCAGCCGAGGACGGTGGATGCGTTGCATTCACGGTGATGGACCACTGGTTCCAGATGGAGCAGTTGGCGACCTCGCAGGACCCGATGCTCGAGGGCTACACCTCGCTGGGCTTCCTTGCCGCACACACGCAACGACTTCGTCTTGGGCTCCTCGTCACCGGCGTGACCTATCGCCATCCCGGGCTGCTGGCCAAGATCGTCACCACCCTTGACGTTCTTTCCGGAGGTCGCGCGCAACTTGGCATCGGCGCTGCCTGGTACGAACGCGAGCACCTTGGGCTCGGCGTTCCCTTTCCCGCGATCTCGGAGCGATTCGAACGGCTCGAGGAGGCCTTGCAGATCTGCCTGCAGATGTGGAGCGACAACGACGGTCCGTACGAGGGCAAGTACTACCAACTGGCAGAGACGATCTGCAGTCCTCGACCGATCCAGTCACCACGCCCATCAATCCTGATCGGGGGCGGAGGCGAGAAGAAGACCCTGCGCCTGGTGGCCCGCTACGCAGACGCCTGCAATCTCTTCGGCGGCGATGTCGATCTGGTGCGTCACAAGATCGATGTGCTCGCACGTCACTGCGATGAGGAGGGGCGCGAGTTCGCGTCCGTGCAGAAGACGCTGGCCACCGGGGGACTGGCACCCGTCATTGATGTCGACGAGTTCCTGTCATCAATGGAGACCTACGCATCCATGGGGGTGGAGCAGGTGTGGGTGTCTCCGACAGGTCCGGACCCTGCGGCCTGGGTGGCCCGCTTCACCGAGCAGGTGGTCCCGCGCCTCAGCGAAATCCAGCCCTGACCAGAATTGCGCCTTCGACAATGGAATAGTTCGGTCGATGAACCTTCGAATGCGCGCCAGCTTGGCCGGACTGGCATCAGTGGCACTATCCCTTGCCCTCGTGGCGTCCGTGTCCGCTGCGACCAACCCTGGGGCGGCGTGCGCCAAGTCCGGTGCGGTCGCGGGAAAGGCCGCCAGGCAGGTCGTCTGCACCATGCGCAATGGCAAGCTGGTCTGGGTCGCCCGTACGGCGGCCAAGCCTGGTTCGAACGCATCCTCGGCAGCCAAGCCTGGATTCATGGAGTCGCTTCCGCTTCCCGCCAGTGCAGCGATCGGGATCGTTGGAGCCGAGAGCGGAGGCGGTGGACGATCCTTCGTCCCATTCGGATACGAATCCGGACCGCGCGGCGAGAGTGCGGTCGGCACGGGAACGCGCAATCCGCAGCCGGTCTTCTACGCACCGCTGGGCACGCCAGTGCTTGCGCCTGTCAGTGGACTGGTCAGCAAGGTGACCAAGCTGTATTCGGGCGACTATTCGGTCATGATCAATGTCGATCATGCCAAGGACTTCTTCTGGGAGACCGAGCATGTGCTCAATCCCACGGTCAAGGCCGGCGACCAGGTCAAGGCCGGGCAGCCGATCGCCACGATCAGTGACTACGACGCGCGGTACACCCCAGGTGTCGGCCTGGTCGAGATCGGGCTGCTGCAGGGTGGCAATCCGCCCAGCCATGTCTGCCCATTCGCCTACGTCGCAGCATCGAAGCAGACGCAGATCGCCGCCCAGCTCGATGCGATTCTCGCGTCGAATATCGCACGAGGACTGTCGTACGCGGCAATGCAGCCAGTGGGGTGCATCGGTTCGTCCCCAGTTGCAGGCTGAGGCTTCGCGCCTTGGCAGCCCCGCGGATCAACGAGCGTCAAGCGACCGGGGCGCGGCTACTGAACTGCGCTCCAGATCACCTTCACCACGTTCGAGGTGGAGATGACTGTTCCGCCGCGACTGAGCACTTGGGCTTTGTAGTTGCCGATGCCCGCGGCTCGTCCGGTCACCTTGCCGTGAGCCTGGCCTGCTCGATCGAACTGCATGGTGCCGATCGTCTCCCACTGCTCCTTGCCGCGCACTTGGACTCGCACTCGCTTGCCGAATGCTGTTGTCGACGGAGCCGCTGTGACGGTGTAGGCGATCCATTCACCGACATGCGCAGTGGTGGATGCGAACGTCAGGTGCGTAGTGAGTCTGGTGCTGGCCGATGGGAGAGCGGTCGATGGCTCCACCGCAAGCCCGAGCAGAACCCCGGCGAGAGCAGTTCCTGCAACAAGGCGATGGATCCTCATCTTCGCTTGCTCCTCACTGCCTAACCGTGGAGATACGTTGGCGACATGTGCGCCAAGGCTTGATCGAGGGTCTCTGAGGAGTCAGGCAGGCAGCGAATGACACCGAAGGGACCGGAGAGCACGACTTGAGTCTCATCTGCAGACACGTCGACTCCGGCCCAGGCGAACTCGCGCTCCCAGGCGGGCTCCTTGTTCGGACTGGACCGCAGCACGAGCGTCCTGCTCGTGGGCACGACGTACAGCCGCGAGCTCAGGGCCACAATCTCGCTTCCGGGATCAGGCACCCCGACCATGCCCCAGCGAGGGTCCTGGCCCTCGCCCTCGCGGATGGCATAGCGAATCAATGCGACTGCGGCCCAGAGGATCGCGGTCAAGACCGCCAGCAGGCCGATGATCCCGACTATCAACATGCACCCATCGTGATTGGACTGGCGAGCGCTGCCGTGCGCTCGTGACCTCACTATGGCACAGCCCGGTGAAGGCGAACCCGAGTCCGGGCTGACCCAGGCCGCTGTGCTGGGAATAACCGTGGGTGGTCCCTCGTTGGACGCAAATAGCAGCCCGAAGGCAATCCCTCGGGACTGCTGCATCCCAGAACGGCTGCTTGCGCTGAACCCACAAGGTCAGGTGCAAGCAGTCGTGGGGCGCCCGACCTGGCAAGCAGGTCGAGTTGGGACCTACTGGTCAGTAGGCGACGGTGAAGCGCTGCCGATGGTGCGCGGGAACCTCGATCTCATCGATCAGTGCGATCGCATAGTCGTCGCCGCCGATCGCTGAGGTGCCCTGCTCGTCGACCAGCATGACGTCGCCGCCGACGCGGTAGCGCCCAAGGCGTTCGCCAGGCACGTGCGCACCGAAGGAGAGGCCCGGGCTCAGGAAGAACCAGTCGACATCCGATGGGGTCTCGCGCAGAGCGCCGAGGAACGCTGCGTGCGTGTTGATCTCGGGCATTGCCTCCTGCGGCAGGGCGGCAGCGAACTTCACACGCACCTCCTCGCCGCCTTCGGACACGAGCAGGCTGCCGGCGCCGCCGACTATGCCGATGCGCACGCCGAATTTCTGGGCGACCTCAACCAGCAGGGGAAGGGCTTCAGGCAGGGACTTGTCGTCGTCCCTGGAGCGGCTTGGGATGGCGCTGATCAGCACATCAGCGTGCTGGGCAAGCTCACGAACAAGATCGGCGTCATACAGGGAACCCGTGATGACCGCTACACCCGCAGCGGGAGCCGCAGCGCCGGAAGTCCGTGACACTCCAGTGACCTCATGCCCGCGACCCGCCGCCTCTGCGACGATTCGACTGCCTGCATATCCCGTTGCCCCGAAAACGACGATCCTGCTCATTGATTCCTCCATGACGATTGAATCGCGTCGCACTCCTGCAGTGCGTCAGATGCCGGGGTCAACTCGTGCCTCGCCTCGGTTTTGCCAGCGTATGCCATTGGCGCGGGTCACTTGATGGAAATTCCGATGGCGACCCGTACCGCGCATGTGGACTGCAACGCAACCGCTGCGACCGGTACCTTCTGCCTGTGCTCCGTGTTCGCCTGCTCGCCGTGCCGTTGCTCCTGCTGCTCGCTGGCTGCAGTGGGGGCGCGGCTGCAGTCCAATGCGGGTGGGACACCGGTTCACCGGATGGAAGAGCCGCGCTGAGCGGCCACCTGACCATGGTCGAGCAGTGGCTGACTGGGCATCCCGGACAGACGCCCCCTGCGATCGACAGTCAGTACTGGTACGGCGACTGCCCGGTTGATCCGGATAACCAAGGGCCGCCAGTGGAGGAGGATGAAAATCCTCAGTGACGCATGGCGGCAGGGGATTCGACCTACGATCGGTCGATGGCGCGCAGGAGAGTCAAGTACATGCGACTCCTGCCGCTGCTCCTGCTCATCGCGATAGGCATACCGGCGCTGTACTTCAACTCCTCCTCTGGCTCTGGCCTCCCAGATCTCTCGGTCGAGCGCGCGAAGGCCATCGTCACCAGCGACATCCAGCGAAGATTCTCGGCTCCCTATGTCACCAATGAGGTCACCTGGCGCAGCTTCGACTGGAAGGGCGAGGGCCTGACCGATCTAGGAGCAGGCGCGAGCAGATCGACCTTTCCCGCGCGGTTTGCCCAAGTCGACCTCGTCTGGACGCAGACCACGCGTTCGCCAGATGCAACACCGTCGCATGCGGAGGTGTTCAGGCTCGGGTACTGGAACAACGGCGAGGGCGCAGCACCGGGCACTGCCCTCAATGTTCCGTCGATCCTGGTCTTCTACCGCACTGAGCAGCACGGATGGAGCTACACATGGCAGAAGACCCAGCCATGATGCGTGTCCTGGGAACCAGGTATCGGTGCGGGACTACCTGCTGAGCAGTCCAACCACAATGGCGAGGACAGCGAACAGCAGCGCCAGATAGATCAGGATGACCCCGATGGCGGCAACACGCAATGGCGCGCGGTACTCACCCGCGGCGTAGGTGAACGCGTTCTTGAAGACCACTGCGAACCTCGTGGCCTCCGCCCGCGCATTGCCATGCGGATCGCGCTGTGACCAGTAGGCACGCTCATTGGACATACCGGCCCCGGCAAAGCCAGCGCCGAAGCTGGCAAGCACGAAAGCGAAGATCCAGAGCGTGACGACTGCGATATCCATGGGTTGACCGTATCTCGTCCCGTGCGTGTTGCTCGGACGCATCGTGATCGCATTGACGGCAGACTGACCTCATGCCCTCGGTCATTGCGCTTGAGAATGTCGTCAAGAATTTCGGTTCGACGCGCGCACTCGATGGCCTGTCCCTGCAGGTCGCCGAAGGCCAGTCGCATGGCCTGCTCGGGCCCAACGGAGCAGGCAAGACCACGAGTCTTCGAATTCTCCTGGGCCTTGCCGCAGTCGACTCAGGAACCGTGAGCGTCCTTGGAGCCGATCCCTGGAAGGACACTGCCCAGGTGCACAGTCGCCTTGCCTATGTCCCGGGCGATGTGGTGCTGTGGCCGAACCTGTCCGGTGGCGAGTTCATCGATGCCATCGGACGCATGCGCTCGGGCTTCAACATCGAGCGCAGGAATGACCTGGTCGAGGCCTTCGAGCTCCAGCCCAAGACCAAGATCCGCGCCTACTCCAAGGGCAATCGCCAGAAGCTCACCTTGATAGCAGCCCTTGCCTGCGATGTGGATCTCTATCTCTTCGACGAGCCAACAGACGGACTCGACCCGATCATGGCCGAGGTCTTTCGCCAGCAGGTTCATCACCTCACAGCCCTTGGCCGCAGTGTGCTGCTCTCCAGCCATGTTCTGGCCGAGGTTGAGGCCGTCTGTGATCAGGTGAGCATCATCAGAACCGGTCGTCTCGTCGAGTCGGGCTCACTGAGCCAGATGCGGCACCTGTCACGCACCCAGCTCATCGTGACCCTGCAAGACATGGCTCCTGACCTTCCCGGAATGCACGACGTCCAGCGCGATGGTCATGTGCTGAAGGCGGCCGTTGACGCCCCATCCATACCAGACATCATGGGCTCCCTTGTCTCCTATGGCATCGAGGCGATCGAGGTGCGAACCCCGACTCTGGAGGAGATGTTCCTGCAGCACTACCGAGACGATGACGGGTCATGAGCACTGTGATCACGAGTTCGTCGGCCTGGCTTGCGCTGGCTCGCTTCCGGCTTCGCCTCGATCGCCTGCGCATCGCTTCCTGGGTGATCGCCGGAGTCGTGCTCACTGCCACCGTTGCGAGCACCTGGGACTCGCTGTATCCAACGGCACAGGAGCGCGTCGACTTCGCTGCGACGTTACAGGCGGCACCCGCGCTCACTGCCCTGCTCGGCCCCTTGCAGGCGCCTACGTCAACTGGTGGTCTGACCACTTGGCGAGTGGGTGGGCTGTCCGTGCTGATGATTGGCATCGTCATCGTGTTCCTGGTGATACGTCATACGCGCACTGACATGAGTGCAAGTCGCACCGACCTGATCCTCAGCGGGCGACTGCCGCGCCGAAGCGTGATCAGCTCGGGTGTGGTCCCCGCGATGGTGATGTCAATCGGCATCGGGGCTGCCTGCGCACTGGCGCTTGGCGCAAGTGCTGGAGGCTGGATCAGTGCGGGGATCTACGGACTCAGCGTCGCCGGCTCGCTGGTCCTCTTCGCGGCCATCGCCTCGCTCATCGCCCAGGCGGTGAACTCCTCGCGCGGGGCAAACGGCATCGGAGTGCTGGTTGTCTCGCTCGCATTCGTGCTGACCGCAATTGGCAATACCCGTGACGTGTCGGCACTGGCAGAAATGACCCCGTTCGGCTGGATGGCCAAGGCAAGTCCCTATGCCCAGGACATGTGGGGCTGGGCCGTTCTGCCGTTCCTGGTTGCTGGAGTGGTCATGGCAGTGTCGCTGGCTGTTGCCTCGGGGCGCGATGTCGGCTCCGCCTGGACGACTGAGGGCCTGGGCAGGGAGCGTGCGCCTGCCTGGCTGTCGCATCCGCAGGCGCTCATCTGGCGGGTGGATCGCGGTGTGATCGTTGGCTGGTTCATCGGCATCTTCGCGATGGCACTGTTCATGGGGTATTTCAGCGGGTCGCTCACCGAGATTCTCGCGGAGAACCCGCAGATGGCTGAGCTCATCGCCCGACTCTCGCATGGTGAGCCATCGGCAACCTTCACGAAGTTGATCCTCGTGTTCGCAGCGCTGGGTGCTGCAGGCTTCCCGATCTCGATCCTCGTGCGCACCGCGGTCGACGAGAACGAGGGACGCATTGAACTCATGCTCAGCACGCGGATGAGCCGGGTGCAGTTGCTGCGTGCCCGTCTGGCCGAAGTGGTCGTCGGATCGGTCCTGCTGCTCATGGTCGTGGGCATGGGAGTCGGAGTGGTCAGCGGCTTCTTCACCGACAGCCGACCATCGGCACTGTCCGATGGCATCGGACTTGCCATGGTGTCCTTGCCGGCTGTGTGGTTCATCGCCGCGCTCACCGCACTGATCGTGGCGATCTCGCCTCGGCTGGCCTGGCTGGGCTGGCTGCTGCTCGCCTGGTGCGTGGTGGTCGGAGAGCTGGCTCCGCTGATGAACCTGCCCTCGTGGACCGAGCGACTGAGTCCCTACTGGTACTCACCTGAGTGGCCGATCACCGGGGATGTCTGGCAGTCGATTGCCATGACTGTTGCGTCAGCTGTGCTCATGGCCATGTCGTTCATCGTGTTCGCCCGAAGGCGGATACCGCACTAGCAGGAGTCAGGTCTTCGACGAGTAGTCGAGGGCAAGACGTATCAGCAGGGTGCCATCCTCAGTGAGCACCTGCGTGAACGTGCCCGTGACGGCACCGATGGTGTCGTCGATCAGGTGTCGGCCTCCGCCCAGCAGGATCGGAGTGACCGTGAGCAGAAGCTCGTCAAGCACTTCGCCGACGATGAGCGAGGTCATCAGCGCAGGCCCGCCCTCGCAGTGAATCCGGTCGAGGCCTCGTGCATGCAGGGCAGCGGTGGCCTGCCGGACATCGACGCTGGCCTGGCCGCAGGCGATGACATCGGCCTGTTCGCGAAGCCACTGCGGAGCCCGAGACTCGGCCTCACGAGATGTGATCACGATCGACCGCGGCGTTGAGGCCGTGGCCTGGGCGAACAGCGGCATGTCAGGCGAGAGATCGAGGGAGCCGCTGACGAGGGCGATGGGCGCGACCGAGGGGCGATATCCCTCGTCACGCGCAGTTCCCGCACCCACGAGGATGACATCGCAGTCGCGCCGAAGCTCCAGGAACACACGCTTGTCGACAGGGCTCGCGATGCTGCCTGAGCGGCCGTCGGGACCGGCGATGACCCCGTCGAGAGTCATGACCATGTTGCATCTGATCCAGGGTGAGTTCTTGCCGACTGCGTCGTCTGGCCAGGGATAGAGCTCCTGGGCATCGCCGGATACCTGGGGACCGATCCCATTGACGTCAACAACCTGCATGGTCGGATCGTGCCATGGCCACCCCGAGGTCGAAAGGTGCACCCGAAGTTGCCCTTGGGTTTGCTCCCGGACAATGCCGATGGTTGGCTAGCAGCATGGAAATGCAGAGTCTTCTCAGTGGGCTGTTCGCCGGTGTTGTCATCGGTCTCATCGCGCGCATCCTGGTTCCGAGCATGCAGCCCATCGGCTGCCTGCTCACGATCTTCATCGGCATCGTCGGTGCTGCAGGCGGGATTGCGCTGTCGACGGGCCTTGGCTGGGGCGACAGCTTCTGGCTGACCTTCATCACGCAGATCGTCATCGCGACGATTCTCGTCAGCTTCGTCGCGGCACTGTTTCGCAAGGGCACTGCTTGAGTGACGCGCCCTGATCGGGGATGTGCTTGCACCGGACCTTGGGATGGCGCAACACAAAAGTGAGGGAACCCACCGAAGTGGATTCCCTCACTCATCGCGTGGGCGATAAGGGACTTGAACCCCTGACCTCTTCCATGTCAAGGAAGCGCGCTAGCCACCTGCGCCAATCGCCCAAGACCGCAGAAGACTACACGCACGAGTCGACTGGCGTACATCCGGCTATCGTCGCCTCATGCAGCTGTCCACGGTGTGCCAGGTTTGCGGGATCCTGTGGGATGAGGCAGGCCAGTACGCGATCAACTGCCCCGTCTGCGGCACCCCGAACCCGTCCTTTGTCGTGCACGACGATTTCTGCCCGAAGCTGCAATCAGACGAGGCCGGCTGCCTGTGCGAACTGCTGAAGGCTGTGCGCACTGACGAGCGGCGCGTGGGGGCCCAGAAGATCCAAGGCCTGCGTGAGCAGATGTCAGAGCTGTACGCACGCCATCCCAAGAGCCGCGACCACGAGCAGGCGAAGGCGCAGATGCGTGGCATGTACGCCGCGGAGATGCTGATGAAGGGGCCGTGGCTGCGCAGACGTCGCTGAAGGCTCCAAAGGCCCGGCATTTCGTCCATACTCCTGCCATGGGGAGTTCAGGTGCAGTTCCTGCGATCGAGCTGGCCGCCGTCACCAAGTTCTATGGTCGCAGCCTTGGCATCGAAGAGGTCTCGTTCGATGTGGCCTACGGCCAGACGCTCGGGCTGCTTGGACCGAACGGGGCGGGGAAGACCACTGCGATCCGCGTCATTCTCGGATTGATCCGCGCAACGAGTGGTCGTGCGATGATCGCAGGCCAGGACGTGGGCTCCGGTGGGCCGGCCATGCAGGCCGATGTGGGCTACCTGCCCGGAACTCTTGCTCTCTACGAGCACATGACTGGCCTTGGCTTCCTGCACTACCTTGCACGCCTGCGACAGCGTGACTGCGAGGTGCGCGTGAATGAACTGGCAGATCGCTTCGACATCGACCTGTCGCGACGCATCCATGACCTGTCGCGAGGCAATAAGCAGAAGATCGGCGTCGTCCAGGCGTTCATGCACAACCCCCGTGTCATCATTCTGGACGAACCGACATCTGGCCTGGATCCGATCATGCAGCACGAATTCGAAGCCTTGGTCGGTGAAGTCAGGGATGAGGGCTGTGCAGTCCTCCTGAGCTCTCATGTCATGAGCGAGGTAGAAGCGCTGGCTGATCGTGTCGCAATCCTCGACCATGGTCGATTGGTCACCTGCCAGACGATTCAAGAGTTGCGGGCGAAAGCCGTTCGCCGGCTTGAGCTGGAGTTTGCCCAGGAAGTGAGCCCGCAGGATTTTCTCGGACTCTCGGCGATCACGCGCATCGAAGCGCACGGGACCACGTTGTCCTGTCAGGTCGTGGGCGATGAGACCGAAGTGCTTCGCGTGGCTGTCGAGCACGGCCTGCGAAGCGTGCGCACCGAGGAGCCCAGTCTGGAAGAGGCCTTCCTGGCATTGGTCGACGACCGCAATACCGACGTGAGCACGAGGGGTTGATCACGGTGCATATTGCGATCGTCCTCGAGAGTCTGCGCAGCCATTGGCGCAGTGTGAGCGCCTGGTGCATCGGAATGCTGGCGATTTCGGCCATGTTGCTGGCGATGTACCCAAGCGTCCAGGACTCGGCTGCCGACATGGATCAATTCATCGCCCAGTTCCCGGATGCACTGCGTGCCATGTTCCGGATGACCGACTACTCATCAGGCCCTGGCTATCTGTCCACGGAGATGTTCTCGGCAATGGCTCCGCTGATGTTCATCGCGATTGCCACGGCCTGGGGGTCGTCTGCAACTGCTGGGGAGGAGGACAAGGGAACCGCCGATCTGCTCTTCTCGCTGCCCATCTCGCGCACGAGCGTTGTGCTGTCGAAGGCAGCGGCCATGCTGGCGGTCCTGGCCGTGGTTGGTGCGGTGCTCTTCGCGGGCATCTATGCGGGTACGGCCTTCGTGTCGATCGAACTCCAGTTGAGCAATCTGCTGGCTGTGTGCGTCGCCACTGCGATGCTTGGAGCGGTATTCGGAGCGGTGGCTCTGTTCCTCGGCGCCCTGTTCGGCAGACGCTCATTGGCCCTGGGCATCAGCGTGGCCCTGGCGATCGCCAGCTACCTGCTGTTCTCCCTTGCGCCGCTTGTCGGCTGGCTCGGCAATCTGCTGCCCTACAACCCCTTCGAGTGGGCCACGGGATCGCAGCCCCTCTTCAACGGCTGGGACGGGCCCGGCATTGCCTGGCTTGCCCTGACGGTGATGGGGCTGCTCGGGGGAGCCGTTGTCGCGATCCGGCGGAGAGACTTCGGCAGTTGACTCGAGCCAGCCTGCTCGATGGCGGTGGTGGTGCGCACATCAGGTCCGATATGCGCAGACCATCGATGAGGCGGATGGAGGTGGAGACGGGATTTGAACCCGTGTAGACGGCTTTGCAGGCCGTTGCCTCGCCTCTCGGCCACTCCACCGCTGTACCCGAGGGTACCGAAGGCGCCTCAAAAGGCGCTTACGAGCGGACGACGGGACTCGAACCCGCGACCCTCACCTTGGCAAGGTGATGCGCTACCAACTGCGCTACGTCCGCATGACCTGAACGGTCGAGTGAGAACACTATCCGACCTGCACCAGCGGCGCGAATCTGGGTGATGGCGACGCGACACAATGGACCTGTGGTCACACGAGTCGCAGAACCCCTGGCATATGCCGGTGGCAGGTGGGCCAGCGGGCTGCAGGAGGGATCAACGGATCCGTCAGTGCTCGAGACCGCAGGACGATGGCTGGTCGTCCTGCCGTACAGCGGGACTCCGACGTTTCTGCGCTTTGCCGATTGGAGTCTGCAGCCGCCCGACGGCGCTGTGAGGGGTTGGCAGGGCCCGAGTGCCATGACCTGGCAGACATCGATGGACGTTGACGCATACTGTGCTGCGGTCGAGGAGACGCGCGCTGAGATAGCAGCGGGAACGGTGTATCAGGCCAACATCTGCCGCGTGATGCGAGCGAGCCTGCCGACATCGAATCGAGATGTGGCAGGCCTGCATCTGCTGCTGGCCAGCCAGAATCCAGCTCCGTATGCGGCAATGGTTCGGGTGCCTGAACTGGGATTGGCCATTGCCTCGGCCAGCCCTGAGCTCTTCCTGTCGCGTAAGGGCGAGGTCCTTACCTCGGGACCGATCAAGGGCACGGGCCGGACGCGCGAAGACCTCACGGACAAGGACCGTGCTGAGAACGTGATGATCGTGGACCTCGTGCGCAACGACCTCGCCAGAGTCGCGCAGGTGGGAACCGTCGAGGTGCCCGCGCTCCTTCGCGAGGAGGAGCATCCAGGCCTGGTGCACCTGGTCTCGCATGTCTCAAGCCGCCTGCTGCCCGCAGCGACCTGGGTCGACGTGCTCGATGCGACATTCCCACCGGGCTCGGTCACGGGAGCACCGAAGTCGAGTGCCCTTGGCCTGATCGACCGACTCGAGACATGCAGCAGGTCGTTCTACTGCGGAGCCATCGGCTGGGTCGACGCGGACACGCAGGAAGCCGAGCTCGCAGTGGCCATCCGCACCTTCTGGATCGACGGGGATGACCTGTGCTTCGGCACAGGTGCAGGAATTACCTGGGGATCCAATGCGATGCGGGAGTGGCAGGAGACCGAATTGAAGGCCCAGCACTTAGTGTCAGTCGCATCGGGGTCGTGGCAGGCGCACGGATGAGGGAGGCCTGATGCTCTGGTTCGGAACGCGTGATGCAGGCTCGCTCATCGGCGATGACCAGGCCGCCGTCAGTCCCGCTGATCGCGGCTTCACCGTTGGTGAGGGAGTGTTCGAGACCCTGGTGGTGCGACACGGCCGGCCGTTCGCACTGGAGCGGCACTTGGAGCGACTGCTGAATTCCGCAGCGATCCTGCGACTGCCAGCGCCAGACCCTGCGGTTGTGCGCAGTGCAGCTGCTGCAGTGCTTGATACTGCCTCGGGCACGGTGCTCGAACGTGCTCGCCTGCGCATCACCTACACGGCGGGTGATCCGCAGGGACTGCCGACGCTGATGGTGACCTGCATGGCATTCCAGGAACTGCCGGACCGCACAACTGCCATCACGGTGCCTTGGGTGCGCAATGAGCGCTCGGGTATCGCTGGTGCCAAGTCAACCTCGTATGCCGAGAACGCCGTGGCATTGGCGAAGGCCCGCGGAGCTCATGCGACTGAGGCGATCCTGGCCAACACGGTGGATCAGCTGTGCGAGGGCACGACATCGAATGTGTTCGTCGTCATCGACGGCCTGGCATTGACGCCCGCCTTGGCCAGCGGCTGCCTTCCGGGTGTCACGCGTCAGTTGGTGATCGAGTGGTTCCGGGCGGATGAGGCCACATTGCCGTACGACATCCTGCATACCGCTGACGAGATATTCCTGACCTCGTCCACTCGCGGGATCCAGCCAGTCGTGCGGTTGGATGATCGAGTTCTCGACGTCGGTCCTGTCACTGCGCGGCTGCGTGGCGAATTCCTGGAGCTGGCAGCCGACAACGTGAATCCCTGACGGGCCAAAATGACAAAATGGGAGGCCCCGCCGAAGCGGGGCCTCCCATTTCTCAGATCAGATGCCTTGATACGTCCGTTGCAGGACGAAAGGCGCCCACTGGTTCGTCACGCCTGGTGCATTCGCCGTGACCGTGCAGTACCCACGCTTCTTGAATCGAAGATGAACAGCGCCATCACTCGGGAAGACGAGCGTGCAGGCACTCTTGCTCTTGCTTGCCACGCTCCACACGACGTTCTGGTTCGCATTGGTCGTGCCCTGGGCAGGAGTCTGGAGCAGGGTGATCTTCTTGTAGTTGACCTTGCCTGACAGCGGTGCAGCCAATGCTGCCGTCTGGGTGCCGACTCCTGGGCTGACGGTGTAGTTCTGCGTCACTGGTGCATAGCCGTTGCCGCCATTGGACTGCGCGATGAGCGTGCACTGACCGCTGGCTGTGGGCACGTTCAGCGTGAGTCCGCTGGTGGTGCACGGACCGGTGTCCGACAGGGTCACCATGGCTCCCGAGAGCGTGGTCGCCTGGAAGGTCACCGAGGTGCCCTGACCCAAGGTGTAGGTGCCGTTGGGCGCCCAGGTACCGAAACCCGGTTGGGTCAGGGTGATGGAGTCACGTGAGGCCGGACCCGCGATGACCGTCAGCGGCTGGCTCGTGGAGCCCGATCCGCCTTGATTGGTCATGTAGTTGGCACCGAGGGTGAAATTGCCCTGGCCTGTGGGGTTCCAGTTGAAGGTTGCTGTGCCATTGAAGATCGGCACGGATGCGCTGATGGGCGCCCCGTTGATCGTGAACCCGACTGACCCCTGCACGGTGTTGGGGAAGACGTTTGCGGTCAGTGCGACAGGAACGCCGGCCATCACCACCGAGGGGGCGCTGATGCTGATCGTGCTGCCGCTCGGCGTGGCGATCAGCAGGTCCTGAGGTGATTGAGACGACAGCGCATACGTGTCACCGGTGTAGCTGGCCTGGAAGGAGTAGTTGCCGGACGAAGGTGCGACCCAGCGCCAGTAGGCATAGGCCTGTCCGGTGCCCGAGGCAGGGCTGAGGCCAAGGGTGGTGATGACCGCGTTGTTCGCATCGCGAATCGTCAGCGCACCGGTTGGCTGGTAGTTGCTCGGGCTGACCGACTGCACGTACACCGTGATGGTGGTGGGCACCCCGACCTGCGTGGTGTTCGGAGCCGAGATCGTGGTGATGGTCGGGGTCTGGACGATATTCGAGGTGTAGGTGCCCGCGGCCGAGTTGTTGGAGTCGACCAGGGTCGCCTGGCCGAGGTGCGCCGGAATCCACACAGCCTGGTCGAGGGTTCCGGAGCCGACGATCTGCGCCTGATCCCGTGCGCCGCTGGTGTAGTCGGCGTAGATGTAGGGACCGGAGCATCCTGAGGTCGTCAGCACCTGTGCCTGGCCCACGACTCCGGTTGCGCTCTGCCCAGTGATCTGGCATCCGCCCAAAGCTTGCGATGGCGCGGCGGCCACGCCGAGTACGCCCAAGGTCAATGCGGCAGCCGCGATGAAGCGGATGCCGATGCCTCGCAGTGCGCGAGGTGTATGCATGTGGATCTCCTTTGATGGTTGGCCAACGCTTCAAAATAACTGCCGAGGAGGGATCTGCGCTGTTCCCACGCAAGGAGTGAGCAGCCCGAAACGCGTGAAGGATTTCAGGGGGGTAGTGTTTGCCTACTTCCGGGCGATTGGCTCAGTGGTAGAGCACTCGCTTCACACGCGAGGGGTCACTGGTTCGAACCCAGTATCGCCCACCAACCGGAGCGCTTTGGTATGGCGTCTTGGTATAGATGAGTTGAGGAGATGTTGTGGCGAGAACCGCCTTCGATCTGGTGGGCGGTGACCGATCGGTCGTTGTGGCCCGCATCAATGGTGAGCTCCGGGACCTGGACACCGAGGTACTCGAGACCGACGTTGTCGAACCGGTGACCATCGACAGTCCCGAGGGCCTGGCGGTCCTGCGGCACTCGACGGCGCATGTGCTCGCCCAGGCGGTGCAGGACACATTCCCGGATGCCAAGCTCGGCATCGGGCCGCCGGTCAAGGACGGCTTCTACTACGACTTCGATGTCACCACGCCATTCACTCCCGAGGATCTCGTCGCGCTGGAGAAGCGCATGACGACCATCATCAAGAGCGGCCAGCGCTTCGCCCGACGTGTCGTGACCGATGCGCAGGCACTTGCCGAACTCGTGGATGAGCCCTACAAGCTGCGCCTGATCGGCAGCGAAGGCGGGGCAGACGTGATGGAGGTGGGCGGCAAGGAGCTGACCATCTACGACAATGTGAACATCAAGACCGGCGAGCGCTGCTGGGGCGATCTGTGCCGTGGTCCGCATGTGCCCGATACGCGCTACATCCCTACCAATGCGATGAAGCTCATGCGCACGGCAGCCGCGTACTGGCTCGGCGACCAGAAGAACGAGCAGCTCCAGCGCATCTACGGCACCGCCTGGCCTTCCAAGGATGAGCTCAAGGCCTATCTGACCTTCCTCGAGGAGGCGGAGCGACGTGACCATCGGCGGCTCGGTGCCGAACTCGACCTCTTCTCCTTCCCCGAGCAGGTCGGCTCAGGCCTTGCCGTGTTCCATCCCAAGGGTGGCGTGGTGCGACGCGTCATGGAGGACTACTCGCGTCGTCGCCATGACGAGGCCGGCTATCAGTTCGTCAACAGCCCGCACATCACCAAGGCCCAGCTGTTCGAGCAGTCCGGACACCTGGACTGGTATGCCGAGGGCATGTATCCGCCGATGCATCTGGATGCCGAGTACGACGACGAGGGCGTCCTGCGCCGTCAGGGCACCGACTACTACCTCAAGCCCATGAACTGCCCGATGCACAACCTGATCTTCGATGCTCGTGGACGTTCGTATCGTGAACTGCCGCTGCGCCTGTTCGAGTTCGGCACGGTCTATCGATACGAGAAGTCCGGTGTCGTGCAGGGACTGACCCGTGCCCGTGGATTCACCCAGGATGACGCGCACATCTACTGCACCAAGGATCAGATGCCAGGCGAGCTCGACAGCCTGCTGACGTTCGTGCTGGAACTCCTTCGCGACTACGGACTGTCCGACTTCTATCTCGAGCTCTCGACGCGCGATCCGGAGAAGTCGGTCGGCACCGACGAGGACTGGGCCAGCGCCACCGAGATCCTGCGTGAGGCTGCCGGCCGGCAGAATCTCGAGCTCGTGCTGGATCCGGGTGGGGCCGCGTTCTATGGTCCCAAGATCTCGGTGCAGGCCAAGGACGCGATCGGTCGCACCTGGCAGATGTCGACGATCCAGGTCGACTTCAATCTCCCGAACCTGTTCGACCTTGAGTACACGGCGGCCGACGGAAGTCGTCAACGACCGGTCATGATCCATCGCGCGCTCTTCGGCTCGATCGAGCGCTTCTTCGCCGTTCTGCTCGAGCACTATGCGGGCGCCTTCCCCCCTTGGCTGGCACCGGTCCAGGTGGTCGGCATCCCCATCACGGACGAGCACAACGCGTATCTCGAGGAGGTGGCGCAGCGGCTCCAGGCCCGCGGTATTCGCGTCGAGGTCGATGCATCAGACGATCGGATGCAGAAGAAGATCCGCAATGCGCAGCGCAGCAAGGTTCCGTACATGCTCATTGCAGGTGATGAGGATATTGCTGCGGGCGCTGTTTCATTCAGGTACCGCGACGGCAGGCAGAACAACGGCGTGCTCATCGATGCTGCAGTGGACGAGATTGTCGCCGCTGTCGAATCGCGCGTGCAGGTCTAGCCGTGCCGACGCCGTGGGATCGCCTCTGGACACCGCACCGGATGCAGTACATCCGTGGAGAGGGAAAGCCTACGCATGAAGAGCAGGGCGATGACTGCCCGTTCTGCTACGCGCCAGGCTGCAGCGATGAGGATGGCCTGGTCATCGCACGCGGCGACACCGTCTACGCCATCCTCAACCTCTATCCATACAACTCAGGCCACCTGATGGTGTGCCCCTATCGCCATATCGCGGACTACACCGAGATGAATCCTGCTGAAGTCGCTGAACTGGGCGAGTTCACCCAGCGTGCGATGACTGTCCTGCGGGCAGTGTCGAATGCCCAGGGTTTCAATATCGGCATGAATCAGGGAAGTGCTGCGGGGGCGGGCATCGCAGCGCACCTGCACCAGCATGTGGTGCCGCGCTGGGGTGGAGACACCAATTTCATGCCCGTGATCGGTGGCACCAAGACGATGCCGCAGTTGCTCGAGGACACGCGCAGCATGCTCGCGCAGGCCTGGGGCGACTCGCTCGCCTAGCTCTGGAGCCGACGGAGGCTGTTGACAGTCTGGTTCTCCTAGGAGGGAGACCAGATGGCAGGCAGAGTTTCGAGCCAGGACGCGCGACCCGATTTCGTCCGAACGGGAATAGTCGGCTAGGTTCCAGCGTTTACCCGATCACGATCAACTGCAACCTTGGAGCACCTTCACCGCATGGCAACTGACTACGACGCACCGCGCAAGAACGACACCGACGAAGAGGAAAGCCTCGAAGGCCTGAAGGAGATCGCGGCCAAGGAGAACCAGACTCCAATCGAGATCGACGAGAACGATCTCGGTGCCGAATCCATGGAACTCCCAGGTGCCGACCTGTCGAACCTGTCGCTGGAGATCCGGGTCGTCCCGATCCAAAAGGACGAATTCACCTGCTCGCGCTGCTTCATCGTCCAGCACAAGAGCCAGCGCGCCAGCGGCACCGACCAGGCGCCGATCTGCGTTGACTGCGACTGACACGCATTCACACGGGTCACGCACGACAGGGTGATCGTGGAGTCGGCGAGTGCGAGCATGGCTAGCATGGCTTGATGGGCCAACGCGACATCACCGAGGAAGAACCTCAATCGGCCAGTGAGCATCTAGGCCTCGCGTTGCGTGGACTGCAGAACAGGATCGCCGCCACGGGTGCGCCCGGCGACCTCGCCCACCAGGCTGCTGTCGCAATCGACCAGATCAATGCCCAACTCGATGCCCATCGCTACGTTGCAGAACGCGATCGCACCTGGGCGGATCGGGACAGGGCGCCTGGATCACGAACCTTGCATCCCGAGTACCGCGACCTGGTGGTGACCAGTGACCGCTTGGACGCGACTGTCGAATTCGGTGCCTTCTACCTCGGCGTCAACGGTGCGACGCACGGTGGAGCGCTGACGCTGCTCTTCGATGACGTCTTCGGCGAGCTGGCCAACCACGACGGGGGGCCATATCGAACCGCCTACCTCAGAGTCGACTACCGCAACGTGGCGCCCCTGCAGGTGGACCTGGCCGTGCATGCCCGGGTGGATTCCATCGACGGACGCAAGCGGTTCCTCGTCGCAGAACTTCACCACGGCGACGTGCTCGTCGCTGAGGCCCAGGCGCTGTTCGTCGCGGTGAGGACCACCGCGAACTAGGTCGAGCAAAGCCCGCCTAAACGCCGCAAGAGCCCGACCCTCTGGCTCTAGCGCTGGATCAGCAAGGGCTCGTGCACGGACGACAGCGTCTGCCCGCATGCCAGTGGCTGGTCGGTCTCGAGCCAGGCCAGCTGCGGCACGACCGACAGCGCCCTTGCCCGGAAGGTCTGCACGCAATCCACCGCCATCTCCTCCTGCAGCGAACCTGCGTACAGGCGCACCAGAGTCGGCGCGAGTGGCTCTGCCCGGACAACAGTGGCAAGGAGTGGGCTGCCTGGCCCAGGCGCGATCGGCAGCACTGGCGTTCCATCGGCACGAACGGTCACTGGTGCGGGCCGATCGGCGGGAGAGGGAAGCGCGTTCACCAGGAGATCGAGCAGGAGTTCGGCGCCGACCAGCGTGGCCCCATCACGCAGGCCGGTACCGACAACGAGTTGGGCGTGCCCGGAGGCACTGGTGTCGTTCATGGCCTGCTCGATCAGGGCAAGACTCGGCTGCATGCCGAGATGGAGTGATTCGGCAAGACGGTTGTCATCGCTCATCATCGCCAGATCAGCGATGAGCTCCTCGCGGGCTTCGGCGATCAGGGCAATGTGCTCGGGGTCGGATGCCTGGCGACTGAAGGGTTGCGTGGTCCAGTTCCAGATCTCGGTGCTGCCCAGGTCGATGAAGCCGGCAAGGGATGAATCGTCATCGAGTACCGGCATGGTCAGTCGCAGCAGCTCCGGGCCATCGCTGAAGAGCCGGCGCAGAACGGCAACCGTCTCATCCATGTCGGCGCGCGGATGGTCGAGCTCGGTGATGACGACGATGCGCGGGATCTCCTGCTCGATGCATCGGTGCCACAGTTCGGCGGTCTCCGCGTCGACTCCGTCGGCTGAGGAGAGCACGAACATCAGGGCATCCGCTGCCAGCAGCAGTGGTGCAGGTTCCATGCCGTCGAGCAGGACGACGTCCGTATCGCGCCATCTGACGACGCTGACGACAGGCGAGAGCGACTCTGGCACGAGGTCGCCAGTCGCGAGCCGCGAGCCGATGAGTGCCTGGACCAGGGTGGTCTTTCCCGATCCTCGGGGACCGACAAGGCCGATGATCCGCTGGTTGTCCCATGCCCTGGCCATGTGCACACCCTTGTGGTCGACCCCGACGAGGCGCAAACCGGGATCTCGGGAACTCGGGAAATGCCCGATAGGCTCAAGCAGTGCTGAACAACCCTGGGGCGCGTCGAGTGATGTCGGCAATGCTCCTGCCGCCGGCTCGGTTCCTGCTGCGGATGCACGTCTCGCCGGATGCGATCACGCTCTTCGGCACTCTCGGCGCTGTCGTCACTGCTCTGGCGTGCTTTCCCCAGGGCAGGTTCATCCTCGGCCCGCTGCTCATCACCGCCTTCGCGTTCAGCGACCTGCTCGACGGAACGATGGCGCGCCTCGCGGGTACCAGCGGCCCCTGGGGCAATTTCCTCGATGCGACCTTGGACCGAGTCGCCGATGCGGCGATCTTCGGCGGATTGATCTGGTGGGCCCTGCTCAATGACCAGGTGGGCGTGGGAATAGCTGCGACCCTCGCACTGGCCACCGGCCAGATCACCTCGTATGCCAAGGCGCGGGCGGAGGCTGTCGGAGCCACCGCCAATGTCGGCATCGCGGAACGTGCTGAGCGACTCATCATCATCCTGGCGGCAACCTTCTTCACCGGCTTCGGCGTTCCCTATCTGCTGCCGGCTGCGCTGTGGCTGATCGGCATCCTCGGCATCATCACCGTCGTGCAGCGAGTCGTGCACGTGCGCGGGCAGCTGCGCATATGAGCAGCGGTCAACAGATCCGCGATCGTGCAACCGAGGAGGCCTTTCGAGCGGCCTGGTTCGGCATCCGTCATCTTCCTGAGCGTTCTGCACGGCGCACCTTCACCTTGATCGCCGATCGCACCTATCGACGCAACGGCAAGGGGGTGCAGCAGCTGCGAAAGAACCTGGATCAGGTCAGACCCGGTCTTGCTCCTGCTGCACTGGATGCGCTGGTGCATGCTGGTGTGCGCAGCTACATGCGCTACTGGATGGAGGCCTTTCGCCTGCCCTCGTGGTCGGTGGAGCGGGTGCGGAGTGACTTCCGGCTGCTCAATGTCGAGCGTCTCGATGACGAGATGGCCAAGGGCAATGGCGTGATCATGGTCCCCGGACACCTGGCCAACTGGGATCTTGGGGGCGCGTGGGCAGCCGATCGATACAACGGGTTCACCACGGTAGCCGAGCGGCTCAAGCCCGAGGGGCTGTTCAAGCAGTTCCTCGCCTACCGGGAGACCCTGGGCATGGAAGTGCTGCCGCTGGGGGATCCTGATCTGGTGCGTGCGCTGGCGCGCCGCCTGAAGAATGGACGCATGGTCGCACTGCTGGGGGATCGTGATCTCGGCGGCAACGGCATCGAGGTGGACTTCATGGGAGCCCGGGCAACCCTGCCCGCAGGACCGGCCCTGCTCAGCCTGATGACCGGCGCGCCCGTGCTGCCGATCGGGCTCTGGTACGAGGGCGATCAGTGCCTCGGCCATGTCTACGACCCGATCCTCGGCCCAGAGGGCGTCGATCGGGCGGCCCAGATGCAGACCATGACCCAGACCCTCGCCGATAATCTTGGGCATGCCATCCGGGAGCATGCGCAGGACTGGCACGTGATGCAGCGGGTGTGGAAGTGACTGCGCAGATCCTGCGTATCGGCATGGTGTGCCCCTACGCCTGGGACTCGCCCGGCGGTGTCCGCTCGCATGTCGCCGACCTCGCTGCCGAGCTGCGCGCGCGTGGGCACTTCGTCGACATCCTGGCTCCGGTCGATGAGCCTGACAATGTTCCGGCAGGGGAGGTCACCAATGGTGGCAAGCCGGTCGCCGTCCCCTATAACGGCTCCGTCGCGCGCCTCAACTTCGGACTGCGGGCAACGCGTCAGGTGCGTCGCTGGATCCAGGAGGGCGACTTCGATCTGGTGCACGTGCATGAGCCGATCGCACCCGGGCTGTCACTGCTCACCCTGTGGGTCGCAGATGGCCCGATCGTCGCCACCTGGCATTCGTCGAATCCGCGCTCTCGGATCCTCGCGAGCCTGAACCGGCTGGTACAGACCGCGATGGAGAAGGTCAGCGGTCGCATCGCGGTTTCCGAGGACGCCCGGCGGACCTTGGTGGCTCACCTGGGCGGTGATGCAGTGCTGATACCCAATGGCGTGCGCATCGGCTCCTTCGACGAGGGGGATCGACACCCGGATTTCGATGCCAACCGACCAACCATGCTGTTCCTTGGCCGCCTCGATGAGTCGCGCAAGGGCTTGTCGGTGCTCACTGACGCACTGCCGGCCATCGTGCAGGCAGTGCCTGACGCGCACCTGTTCATTGCAGGGCCGGGCGATGCGGACGACATCAGGGAGAGCATTCCCGCGGCCTTGCAGGGGCACATCACGTTTCTCGGCATGGTGAGCGATGAGGAGAAGGCCCAGGCTCTTCGCTCTGCAGACATGTACATCGCACCCAATACCGGCGGGGAGTCCTTCGGCATCGTGCTGATCGAGGCGATGGCTGCTGGCACAGCGGTGCTCGCCTCCGACCTGCCTGCGTTCACCCGAGTGCTCGACCACGGAACAGCCGGAGCGCAGTTCACCAACGAGGACAGCGCCGATCTGGCTCGCGAGGCGATCGCACTGCTGCAGGATCCTGCTCGCCGACGAGAGCTCGCAGCCGCAGGATCGCTGCGCGTCAAGCGATTCGACTGGGATCACGTGATCGACGACGTGCTTGCGGTCTATGCAAGCGTCACGGCATCGGGTGACCGGGTGACCACGGACCTGCGCGGACAGATCCTGGGTCGATTCAGCACCGGGCTCGGATCAGGGCAGCGCTGACATGAGCTGGACATGGATCGTCTTCGCGGTGGTGCTCATCGCAATCTTCGTCTGGTACCTCAGCTCGACGGCAGGCCGGCTCGATCGGCTGCACCGTCGCATCGAGACCTCGACCTTCGCCCTCGATGCGCAACTGCTGCGCCGGTCCTCGATTGCGATCGAGCTGTCAGTCGCAGGCATCCTGGATCCGTCGTCGAGCGAGATCATCGCCGAGATCGCCCATGCCGCGCGGTTGTCGGCTGACCACGACCTGGAGGACCGCATCCTGGCCGAGTCGGCCCTGACCGAGGTGCTGATCCAGGCCCTCGATGACGCCGAGGAGGTCACCTTGCTGCGTGAGGATGACATCGTGGCGGAGCTCCTCGATGAGCTGACGGCGGCGATCCGCCGGGTGGAGCTGTCCCGGAGATTCCTCAACGATGCGGTACTGGCCTGCCGCCAGATCCGCGATCACCGCCTCGTGCGGCTGTTTCGCCTGGCCGGGCACACTCCATTGCCCAATACCTGGGAAATGGATGACCGAGCCCCTGTCGGGCTGGGATATCTGGGCACCTGAAGGCGGCAGATTCGAGGCCGAACGGCACCGGGCCTACGATATGAGTTCGTCATAGCCGGAATCCGGCAGAGTCTTCAAGGGATGGTGCACGTGTCTGCAGAGCCGTTAGTCGGTACCGATCGCGTCAAGCGCGGCATGGCCGAGATGCTCAAGGGCGGCGTCATCATGGATGTGGTCACGCCAGAGCAGGCCAAGATCGCAGAGGACGCCGGCGCAGTGGCCGTCATGGCACTCGAGCGTGTCCCTGCCGATATCCGGGCCCAGGGCGGCGTCTCGCGCATGTCCGATCCCGACATGATCGAGGGGATCATCAAGACAGTCTCGATCCCGGTCATGGCCAAGGCGCGCATCGGGCACTTCGTCGAGGCTCAGGTCATCCAGTCACTCGGAGTCGACTACATCGACGAGTCCGAGGTGCTGACCCCGGCTGACTACACCAACCACATCGACAAGTGGAAGTTCACCGTCCCGTTCGTGTGCGGTGCGACGAATCTTGGCGAGGCTCTTCGTCGCATCAACGAAGGTGCGGCGATGATCCGCTCGAAGGGCGAGGCGGGCACCGGCGACGTCTCCAATGCAGTCACGCACATGCGCACCATTCGTGCCGAGATCAGCCGGCTCTCGTCCATGGCTCCCGATGAGCTGTACGTCGCGGCGAAGGAGCTGCAGGCGCCCTACGATCTCGTCGTCGAGGTGGCCAAGCGTGGATCGCTGCCCGTCGTGCTGTTCACCGCAGGCGGCATCGCGACTCCGGCAGATGCCGCGATGATGATGCAGCTGGGTGCCGATGGTGTCTTCGTTGGCTCTGGCATCTTCAAGAGCGGCAGCGGACCGGCCACCCCGGAGGATGCTCTGAAGCGAGCGACTGCCATCGTGCGAGCGACCCGGCACTTCAACGAGCCCGATGTCATCGCCGAGGTCTCGCGCGGACTGGGCGAGGCCATGGTCGGCATCAACGTCGCCGATATCCCTGTGCATCACCGCCTGGAGGATCGAGGCTGGTGAGCACTGCCCCGAACATTGGGGTGCTCGCCCTGCAAGGTGGCGTACGCGAGCATCTTGCTGCGCTCGAACAGGCTGGCGTGACAGCCCAGCCCGTCGCCTCCCTGGCAGACCTGCGGCAGGTCCAGGGACTGATCGTGCCGGGCGGGGAATCCACCACGATGTCCAAGCTGGCGATCCATGACGGGCTGCTCGAGCCGCTGCGTGAAGCACGAGCGGCTGGGATGCCGATGTACGGCTCCTGCGCCGGAATGATCATGCTCGCCGACCGCGTGACCGATGCGCGACCGGATCAGGAGTTCATCAGCGGCCTGAACATCACCGTGCGGCGCAATGCCTTCGGTCGACAGCTGGATTCCTTCGAGATCGACCTTGACTTCAAGTCCATGGCAGGGGGAGCACTGCGCGCCGTCTTCATCCGTGCCCCGTGGGTGGAGGAAGTCGGCGAAGGGGTCGATGTGCTCGCAACCATCACAACGGGCCCCCGGGCGGGTACGATCGTCGCCGTTCAGCAGGGTCCACTGCTCGCCACGTCGTTTCATCCTGAATTGACAGGTGATGCTCGGGTCCACGCCATCTTCGTCGAAATAGTGAGGCAGTACGCATGAGCGGCCATTCCAAATGGGCGACAACCAAGCACAAGAAGGCTGTCGTCGACGCGCGTCGCGCGAAACTCTTTGCTCGCCTGATCAAGACCATTGAAGTAGCCGTACGCCAGGGTGGACCTGATCCCGATGGCAACCCCACCCTCTATGACGCCATGCAGAAGGCACGCAAGAGCTCAGTGCCTGCCGACAACATCGAGCGAGCGGTCAAGCGAGGCAGCGGTGCGGAATCCGGTGGCGCCGACTGGCAGACGATCATGTACGAGGGCTATGGCCCCAATGGCGTGGCAGTGCTCATCGAGTGCCTCACCGACAACCGCAACCGTGCCGCGTCCGAGGTTCGCGTCGCGATGACGCGCAACGGCGGATCCATGGCTGACCCTGGCTCGGTCTCATACCTGTTCCATCGCAAGGGCGTGGTCATCGTCTCCAAGGCGACCGGCGCCACCGAGGACGACCTGCTGATGACGGTGCTCGATGCCGGAGCCGAGGAGGTCAACGACCTCGGCGAGGCCTTCGAGGTCGTCTCCGAGGCCACCGACCTGGTGGCGGTGCGCACCGCGATCCAGGCGGCTGGGTGGGACTACGACTCGGCCGATGCGACCTTCCTGCCCAGCATGAGCGTCGATCTGGACGAGGATGGCGCCAAGAAGGTCTTTCGCCTGATGGACGCCCTCGAGGAGAGCGATGACGTGCAGAACGTCTTCGCGAACTTCGATGTCAGCGACGAGGTCATGGCCGCACTCGACTAGTGCATCCACACCCGCGCGCCAATGCTGACGTGCCGGGGTCATGCGCCAGTAGGCTGATCGAACTGATGTTCGATGGGAGGTGTGGAATGCGCGTGCTCGGGGTTGACCCAGGCCTGACCCGCTGCGGCGTCGCCGTCGTCGAAGGCGCTGCCGGCCAGCAGCTCGCTGCCCTGCACATCGGCGTCATCTGCACCTCGGTGACCGATGAGCTCTCCGATCGGCTCGTGGCCCTGGAACGGGGCATTGAGGCATTGATCGAGCAGTTCCAGCCCGATGCCATCGCGATCGAGCGAGTCTTCAGCCAGCACAATGTGCGCAGTGCGATGGCAACGGCCCAGGCTGCCGGCGTGGCCCTGCTGATTGCCGGACGACGCCAGATCCAGGTCTCGATGCACACCCCGACCGAGGTGAAGGCTGCAGTCACGGGCTCGGGGCGTGCCGACAAGGCGCAGGTCACCGCCATGGTCACCCGTGTCCTGGGGCTTGCGCAGGCGCCCAAGCCCGCTGATGCAGCCGATGCGCTGGCAATCGCCATCTGCGATGTCTGGCGAGGAGCGGCCAAGCGGCGCCTTGCCACGGCAGTGGCAGCGTCGAAGTCAGCGCTCGGGAACTGATGTGATCGCCTTCATCCGTGGCACTGTGCAGGCCGTCGCGCACGACAGCGTGGTCGTCGACCTCGGGGGCTTTGGCCTGCAGGCAACATGCACGGCGCCCACCGCCCTGTCCTTGCGGGTGGGCGACCGAGTCGAGCTGCTCACCTCACTCGTGGTCAGGGAGGATGGCTGGACGCTCTATGCGTTCGCCGATGCCGATGAACGCACGATCTTCGAGCAGGTGCAGACCGTCACGGGCATCGGTCCCCGGATCGCGCTGGCGGTGCTCGGCACGCTCGCACCCGATGAGCTGCGGTGGGCGATTGCCAACGACGACCTCACGGCCCTGACCAAGATCCCGGGCATCGGGCGCAAGGGTGCTCAGCGGCTGGTGCTCGAGCTCAAGGACAGGCTCGGCGCCATGCATGGCGGGGCGACTGGTCGCGCCCTGCCGGTGAATGCGCCCTGGCAGTCGTCGGTCGTCGCGGGCCTCATGTCGCTGGGCTGGACCGCGCGCGAGGCCGAGGCCGCTGCCGACGCAGTGGCGCCGCTGGCAGCCGAGTACCCGGATGCACCGGATATCAGCGCACTGCTGAAGGCAGCCCTGCAGAGCCTGGACCGGGCATGAGCGAGCGCATCGTCGACGCGGATCCGACACCTGATGAAGTGGCCATCGAAGGTGCCCTGCGTCCCAAGCAGCTCATCGATTTCGTCGGCCAGGCCCGGGTGAAGTCCCAACTGGGGCTGGTGCTCGAGGCTGCACGGCGACGAGGCCGCACGGCCGACCACGTGCTGCTCAGCGGACCGCCGGGCCTGGGCAAGACGACCCTGGCCGGGATCATCGCTTCAGAGCTCAGCGCACCGCTGCGCATCACCTCCGGGCCGGCCCTGCAGCATGCGGGCGATGTCGCCGCGATCCTGTCCAGCCTGCAGCCGGGTGAGGTCCTGTTCCTCGACGAGATCCATCGCACCTCCCGGCCGGCTGAGGAGATGCTCTATATGGCGATGGAGGACTTCCGCGTCGACGTCGTCGTAGGCAAGGGACCCGGAGCAACGGCGATCCCGCTGGAGATCGCTCCGTTCACCCTGGTGGGGGCAACGACTCGGGCGGGGCTCCTGCCCAGCCCGCTTCGCGATCGGTTCGGCTTCACCGCGCACCTTGACTTCTACGACCCTGTCGACCTGGAGATCATCGTGATGCGCTCGGCGAACCTGCTGGGAGTCGAGCTCGACAAGCAGGGCGCTGCCGAGATCGCCGGTCGATGCCGGGGCACCCCCCGGATCGCCAATCGACTGCTGCGCCGCGTGCGCGACTGGGCTCAGGTGCATGGCAATGGGGTGGTCAACCTGGCGACGGCGCACGCTGCGCTGGATCTCTACGAGGTCGATGCCCTCGGCCTGGACCGCATCGACCGCGCTGTGCTCGATGTGCTGATCCGCCGATTCGGCGGTGGTCCGGTGGGACTCTCGACGCTGGCCGTGGCGATCGGCGAGGAGCCCGAGACCATCGAGACGGTGGCCGAGCCGTTCCTGGTGCGCCTGGGGATGATCGCCCGGACTCCGCGGGGCCGAGTGGCCACCGCAACGGCCTGGCAGCATTTGGGCCTCACGCCCGACAGTCCATTGCAGTCGGCCTTCGACCTCGAGGGCTAAGGTAAACGGCGTTATCGCTGCGCGCTGTCAGGAGAACTGTGGATTACTTGTCGGGTCTGTTGCCGTTCGTCGTCGTGGGCGCGGCCTTCTACTTCCTGCTGCTGCGTCCGATGCAGGCGCGCAAGCGTGCGCAGGAGTCCACGCAGTCCGGCTTGGTCGTCGGAGTGCGAGTGATGACAACCTCAGGCATCTTCGGCACGGTCAGTGCCATCGGCGCTGACACGGTCTCCATCCAGATCGCCCCCGGCGTCGTGATCGAGGTTCTGGCGGCGGCAATCGCCCGTGTCATCGTTCCTGAATCCGCCGAGGCTGCCAGCTCAAGCGATGATCTGCAAGAAGGCGACCGCTGATGGCTCCGCGTCCGGCAAGCCGTCCCAGCAGGTCGTTGGCGGCGCTCGCCGTCCTCATCGTCGGGCTTGCCGTCTGGGCGTTCTTCCCTGGCACCGATCACACCGTGCGCCTCGGGCTGGATCTCCAGGGCGGCACCCAGGTCATCCTGATTCCCCATCCCGTCACCGCGGGCAAGGACATCACCGAGGAGCAGCTGCAGCAGACCGTGACCATCCTGCGCCAGCGCGTCGACAGCATCGGCGTGGCCGAGGCCGAGGTGACCACTCAGGGCAGTGGAGCCGGCGCCGCGATCGTGGTGTCCGTGCCAGGGGCCAGCCCCGATCGCCTGGTCGACCTGGTGCAGCGCACCGCTCTGCTCGATTTCCGTCCGGTCTACGCAGTGCTCGCACCTACGGCATCCGTGGCCAAGGGCCAGAAGGCCGGAACCAAGCCGGTGCAGGCGGCATCGCCCGATGCGGCCTTCGAGAAGGCAGTGCTCGCGCTGGACTGCACGAATCCGACTGCGTACTCAGGTGGCACCCCCGACGACCCGACGATGTGGCTCGGCACCTGTGCCAAGGCCGGTGGCGGCAAGTACGTCCTGCAGCCGGCCTTCATCAAGGGCACCAATGTCACCAGCGCGAATGCGCAGCTGCCGACCAATGGCGTCGGCTGGGTGGTGTCGCTGGGATTCGACTCCGAGGGTGCCAAGTCGCTGGCCAATGCGTCGACCACGCTCTCGGCCCTGCCGGACTGCTCGATCGGCGGGCAGTCGCCATGCAACGCGTTCGCGATCGTGCTCGACGGCATCGTCAGCTCTGCTCCGCGCTTCAATGAGCCGATCATCGGCGGCACGGCCCAGATCGAGGGCAACTTCACTGCAGAGCAGGCCAACGACCTCGCCAATGTGCTCAAGTACGGTGCGCTGCCCGTCACGCTCAAGGCAGTCGACATCACCTCGGTCTCGCCAACGGTCGGCAGCGACCAGCTCTATGCGGGCATCGTCGCCGGACTCCTGGGCCTGGCGCTGGTCATGATCTACCTGTTCTTCTACTACCGGATCCTCGGCATCGTCGCGATCTTCTCCCTGGTCATCGCTGCTGGCATCACCTACCTGACGTTCGTGGTGCTGAGCAAGACCATCGGCCTGACCCTGACCCTTGCCGGTGTTGCGGGTGCAATCGTTGCCATCGGCATCACTGCTGACTCGTTCATCGTGTACTTCGAGCGCATCCGAGACGAGATCCGCGACGGTCGGTCGTTGCGGCAGGCCTGTGACTCGGGCTGGGTCCGGGCGCGACGCACCCTGCTCGCCGCCGACTTCATCTCTTTGCTTGCCGCAGTCGTGCTCTACATCCTCTCCGTCGGAAGCGTGCGCGGCTTCGCCTTCGTGCTTGGGCTCACCACGGTCATCGACGTCGCTGTGGCATTCCTGTTCACCTATCCGGTCGCAGTGCTCATCGGTCGACGGAAGTGGATGCAGGGCGGATCGCGCTGGACTGGGCTGGACGCCGATCGCATGAGCCGACCTGCAGGTGTGACCGAGACCCTGGCCTCGCGACGCCGACGAGCCGCCAGCCAGACAACGGAGGAGGTGTCCTCATGAGTCGCCTCTCCGGCCTTGGCCATCGCCTCTACAGCGGGCAGTCATCAGTCAACATCGTCGGTCGTCGACGCACCTGGTACGTCGTGTCGGGAGTGATCCTGGTCGTGGCCATCGGCTCACTGCTGTTCCGCGGCCTGAACCTGGGCATCGAGTTCCGTGGCGGCGGCGACTTCACCATCCCCAATGCCACCTGCTCGATCGAGCAGGCCCGTGCGGTCGCCGAGACCAAGACAGGGTCACAGGCCATCGTGACCGTCTCCGGCCAGGGCACGGTGCGGGTGCAGACCGAGGCCTTGAGCACGACGGAGAGCTCGCAGCTGGCCAAGGAACTCTCGTCGACCTGCGGTGTTGGCGTGGACACCATCAAGATCCAGGTCGTCGGGCCGACGTGGGGCAGTGAGATCAGCAAGAAGGCCCTGCAGGGCCTGATCGTGTTCGTGATCCTGGTGGCGCTGTTCATGTCGATCTACTTCGAATGGCGGATGGCTGTTGCCGGGCTCATCGCCTTGGCCCATGACCTGATCATCACCATCGGTCTCTACTCGCTCTTCGGGCTGGAGGTCACGCCAGCCACCGTGATCGGCATCCTGACCATCCTGGGCTATTCGCTCTACGACACGGTGGTGGTCTTCGACAAGGTCAAGGAGAACACGCGCAACATCACCGGGCAGTCGGTGCTGACCTACGGCGAGGCCGCGAACCTGGCCCTGAACCAGACCCTCCTGCGAAGCATCAACACGTCGATTGTGGCGCTGCTGCCGGTCCTGGCCATTGTCTTCGTTGGCGCGGGGCTGCTCGGTGCGGGCACCCTGCTCGATCTTGCGGTGGCGCTTGCGATCGGCATGGCGGCCGGTGCCTACTCCTCGATATTCGTCGCCACCCCATTCCTGGTGCAGCTCAAGGAGAAGCAGCCACAGATGATCGCCCTGGCCACTCGCGTGCGATCGCGTCGTGCCAACTCGGCCAAGAACTCGGCCGGTGCCGAAGGCGAGCCAGGTGCGGACGCAGGATCCGTCACCACTCTGGTTGACAGCGGCCCTCGGCAGCAGCCCAAGCGCGTTCCTCGCTCCAAGCGCTCGAAGAAGTAGTCATGCAACCAGCTGTGGAGCAGTTGCTTCGGTCGCATATCCGCCTGATCGACGACTGGCCTGCCGTTGGCGTGAAGTTCCAGGATCTCACTGGACTCATGGCAGACGGGCCAGCCTTCAGTGCAGTGATCAGGGAATTGAACTCCGGCCTGGGCACCGAGGACATCGACCAGGTGGTCGGCATCGAGGCCCGAGGGTTTCCGTACGGCGCAGCCCTGGCCAACAGTCGCGGAGCCGGGTTCATCACTGCTCGAAAGCCAGGCAAGCTGCCCGGGGCCGTGCATGCGCTCGAATACGAGCTCGAGTACGGCACTGCCACCCTCGAACTCCATCAGGACGCCCTCGGGCCCGAACGACGCGTCGTGATCGTCGACGATGTGCTGGCAACGGGCGGCACTGCAGGCGCGTGCATCGACCTGGTCCGGCGCTCAGGTGCCGAGATCGTCGCGCTCATGGTCATCATGGAGATCGGCTTCCTGAACGGTCGCGAACGCATCACGGAGCGTGGTGTACCCGTGATTGCACTGCTCTCTGCCTGACGGCCGTAAACTGAGGGCATCCCGACTGCGCGAGGAGCACCGTGAGCAAGGAAGCACAGCTTCCCACGGAGCTGACACCGGCTCCGGTTGTTGCTGCGCCCGAGAACCAGCGCCTGCGTTCTCGCATCGCCATCTTCGGTGGTCAGAAGCGCCAGCATCCGGAACTCGATCGCCTGCTGCGCACGCTGCGCAAGTATCACCCGAAGGCCGACGCCCGATTGGTCGAGCGGGCCTATGAGACCGCCGCCTATCTGCATCGCGAGCAGCGCCGGCGCAGCGGCGACGCCTACATCACGCACCCGGTTGCGGTGGCCGAGATCCTCGCGGATCTGGGCATGGGTGGCACCACGCTTGCGGCCGCATTGCTGCATGACACCGTCGAGGACACCGGCTACTCGCTCGAGGCCCTGCGTGACGACTTCGGCGATGAGGTCGCTGCGCTCGTCGATGGGGTGACCAAGCTCGACAAGGTCAAGTACGGCGATGCCTCGACTGCTGAGACAGTGCGCAAGATGGTCATCGCCATGGCGCGCGATATTCGAGTGCTCATGATCAAGCTTGCAGATCGACTGCACAACATGCGCACCCTGCGGTGGATGAGCGAGGAGAAGCAGCAGGAGAAGGCGCGAGAGACTCTCGAGATCTATGCGCCACTCGCTCATCGGCTCGGCATCAATGCGGTCAAGTGGGAACTGGAGGATCTCGCCTTCGCGACCCTGTACCCCAAGATGTACGAGGAGATCGTGCGGCTGGTGGGTCAGCGATCACCGCAGCGCGACCGCTATCTCGAGGAGATCATCAACGATATCGAGGGCGACCTGCGGCAGAGCAAGATCAAGGCGACAGTGACCGGAAGGCCAAAGCACTACTACTCGGTGTACCAGAAGATGATCGTGCGCGGCCGGGACTTCGCTGACATCTACGACCTCGTGGGCGTACGCATCCTTGTCGAAGACCTACGCGACTGCTACGCCGTACTGGGCGCCATCCACGCCAAGTGGAGTCCGATGCCCGGTCGCTTCAAGGACTTCATCGCCATGCCGAAGTTCAACATGTACCAGTCGCTGCACACCACGGTGATCGGTCCCAGCGGCAAGCCCGTCGAGATGCAGATTCGCACCTTCGACATGCACAACGCCGCCGAGTTCGGGGTGGCCGCGCACTGGCGCTACAAGCAGGGCGACAACGGTGTCAAGCAGGGCCCGGACGACTTCAGCTGGCTTCGACAACTGGTCGAATGGCAGCGCGAGACCGAGGATCCTGACGAGTTCATGGACCAGTTGCGCTATGACCTGGGTTCATCGGAGGTGTTCGTCTTCACCCCCAAGGGCGATGTCATCGCATTGCCTACTGGTGCAACGCCGGTCGACTTCGCCTACACCGTGCACACCGAGGTGGGCCACCGGTGCGTCGGCGCTCGAGTCAACGGCAAGCTGGTTCCACTGGAGTCCAAGCTCAACAACGGCGATGTCATCGAGATCTTCACGTCCAAGGCCGAGGGTGCGGGGCCGAGTCGTGACTGGATCTCCTTCGTCGCCTCAGCGCGCGCGAAGAACAAGATCAAGGCCTGGTTCTCGCACGCCCGTCGCGACGAGGCCATCGAGAATGGCAAGGATGCCATCGTTCGGGCGATGCGCAAGCAGGGGCTCCCGCTGCAGCGCATGATGACCACGCAGGCCCTGAATGCCATCGCCGTCGATCTGCACCACACCGATGTCACGGGCCTGTATGCGGCAGTAGGCGAGAGCAAGGTCAGCGCAGCCGCTGTCATCCAACGACTGGTCGAGGCAGCCGGAGGCGTTGATCAGGCAGCCGATGACGCTGCGGAGGCGCTGACGCCAAGTCGCGCTCAGCGACGTGACAACCGCAGTGCGAGTGACGTCGGTGTCGTGGTGGTGGGCGCTGACGATGTCTGGGTCAAGCTGGCCAAGTGCTGCACGCCGGTTCCGGGCGATGAGATCGTCGGATTCGTGACTCGAGGCAATGGCGTCTCGGTGCATCGCAATGACTGCGTGAATGTCCCGGGCCTGCAGTTGCAGCCTGATCGCATGGTCGAGGTCTCATGGGCGCCCACTGCGTCAAGCGTGTTCCTGGTCAACATCCAGGTGGAGGCGCTCGACCGAGCCCGTCTGCTCTCCGACGTGACCAAGGCGCTGTCTGACACGCACGTCAACATCCTGAGCGCATCAGTGACCACCACGCGCGATCGCATCGCGATGTCGCGCTTCACCTTCGAGATGGCCGATCCCAAGCATCTTGGCTCAGTGCTTCGGGCGGTGCGCAATATCGAAGGCGTCTACGACGTCTATCGCGTCTAGCCCTTGAACTCCTTGGCGGCCGAGGCAGCAGCATCGAGCAGCGCCTTGGTCGATGCGACCGAGGCTTCGAGCTTGGCGACGTCGGCATCCTTGCCCGCAGCTCGGGCCGCAGCGAGTTGCGCCTCGAGCTTGGCAAGTCCGTCGGCGAAAGCGTTGGCCGTCGACTCAGCACGGGCGCGCACCTCAGGATTCGTGCGCTTCCAGGCCGAAGCCTCAGCCTGTCGGATGGCCTCCTCGACGCGCTTGAGACGTCCTTCGAGGCGATCGCGATCCGCCTTGGGCAGATCGCCGGCCTTCTCCCAGCGGTCCTGCACCGAGCGCAGCGACTGCTTGGCGGCCTTGAGATCAGCACCAGTCGCGATGGCCTCGGCCTCGACCACCAGGGCCTCCTTGACAGGGATGTTGACGCGCAGCTCCTCGTCGACGGCAGACTCAGCGGCGATTCGAGCGGCGTAGAAGGCATCCTGTGCAGCCTTGAACCGCTTCCAGAGCTTGTCCTCGTCGCGCTTAGAGGTGCGCGGAGCGTTCTTCCAGTCCTGCATCAGATCGCGCAGCTTGCGGGAGGTGTTGATCCAGTCGGTGGAGATCGACAGGGCCTCGGCAGTGGCGATGAGCTCGCGCTTGCGGGAGGTGGCGTCCTTGCGCTGCACCTCGACCTCGCTGAAATGCGCGCGGCGTCGCTTGTCGAAGGTGGCACGGGCAGTGCTGATGCGCTTCCAGATCTCCTGCTCAGACGTGCGATCCATCCGGGGCAGGGCCTTCCACTCCTCGATCATCGAGGCGAAGCGCTCACTCGTGGTCTTCCAAGCCGTGCTCTCAGCAAGGGACTCGGCCTCCAGTGCGAGCTTGTCGCGCAGGGCAGTCGCCTCAGCCTTCTGGGCCTGGCGGGCAGCCTGGTGAGCAGCCTTGGCCTGGGTGATGCCGGCCTCGATCGTCTCGATCCGACTCAGGAGCGCAACGGTGTCGCCGACATAGGCGTGCGCAGCCACGGCCTCACGCACATGCGCAACTGCGACCAAGGCCTGATCGGCGGTGGCACGGCCGTCGGCCAGGCGCTGGGCGGTGAGGTCCAATTCGATGATCAGGTCGTCGTACTTGCGGCCGAAGAAGGCCAGGCCTTCGGCTGGTGGACCTGCCACCCATTGGCCCACCACGATCTCGCCCTCGGGGGCCAGCAACACCACGGTGCCGTCGGCCTCCACTCGGCCGAACTTGCTGGGATCACTCGCAAGCGGCGCCGTATCGGCAGCCGGCCTGGGGCGTCGCAATGCCGCTGGCGTGGGAATCGCGCCCGGCAAAGACTCAGTCATGGTGTGCCCTCCTGTGAAAACCCCACGCTACCGGTCTGCTCAAGCGCCATTCACAGTTGCCTGCTCAATGACGACAGGCTGCAGTGGGGGGCCGTCTGCTCCACCGCCGTTGACTCCGGCCGCGGCGATCTGCTTGACGACATCAAGGCCTGCCGTGACCTTGCCCCAGATCGTGTAGCTCGCAGGCAGGGTCGTGTCCTGGTAGACGATGAAGAACTGCGATCCTGAGGTGCCGGAGCCAGCATTGGCCATGGCGACAGTTCCGGCAGGATAGTTCACGCCGGTGCCCTGGGGCAGGTTCTCATCCGGTACCGAGTACCCGGGGCCACCGCTGCCCGTGCCCGTTGGGTCGCCGCACTGCAGCACGTAGATGCCGTCCGTCGTCAGGCGATGGCATGGGGTCTGGTCGTAGTACCCCTTCTTGGCCAGGAAAACCTCGGAGGTCACGGTTGCCGGCGCCTGCTTGGGCAGCGTCTGGACGACGATGGGCCCGCAATTGGTCGTCAGGGTGATGCTCGTGTCGGTTGCGATGGATGAGTCCGGCGCGGGCGCCTTGGCGAAGGTCTGCGGCGTCGCCGTCGTCGTGGTCGGTCCGGTGCAGCTGGC
>Ga0172380_10001551_pt1 | contig 39113 bp, 36 predicted proteins | sample Leawe162metaG_FD_119747 | JGI IMG/M metagenome (GOLD analysis project Ga0172380, IMG submission 119747) | Leachate microbial communities from a municipal landfill in Southern Ontario, Canada - Leachate well 162 metaG | ecosystem: Engineered > Solid waste > Landfill > Unclassified | place...
ATCGATGTCAGTTGTGAATCTTGGAAAGTCGATAAGATATCCTTTTTTCAATGCAATTCCACCTATTAAAACAGGTACCGCTTCGTTCTGTCGCGCTTCGCCATTATAAACTTCACTCAAGGCTGATGCCGTAAGGCCCATCAAGTAGTCTCTCACTACTGGCTGAGCTGATTCGCCTTGAGATTTTGCCGTTTCTAAAAAACCTTCTGTTAAAATTCTTTCTGTCATTTTTATTTTTTGTTTTTGTACTTTTTCTGCTCGAATTATAGCATTTTTTTATGTTTTTGTCTATTCTTTAAAGCTGTGAATGGATTAGGCTTCCATCATTTTTAGAAATTCTTCTTCCGAGAGCAGCTTTACGCCAAGCTCAGTGGCTTTTTTGACTTTGCTGCCGGGATCTTCGCCGACGACGAGGAAGTTGGTGTCGTGGGTGATTGCGGAGAGGACTTTTCCGCCGAGGGATTTGATGCGATCTTTGGCCTCGTTACGGGACATTTGAGAGAGGGTTCCGGTGAGGACGAAGGATTTTCCGAGAACTGGAGTTTGCTTTTTTGGTGTGGCGATTTCTATTTCGATGCCATGATGTGCGAGCTTTTCGATGAGCTCAATGTGTTTGGCGTTTTGAAAATAATCGTAGAGCGATGTGGCAACCTTTTCGCCGATACCTTCGAGATTATTCAACTCTTCGATGGAGAGTTTTTTGATGAAGTGGAGGAATTTTTCGATGGAGTAGTGTGTTGGGTGGTTTTCGCGCCCGAGGATATATTGCGCGAGTTCGGATGAGCCCTGCTCGCCGAGATATCGAATTCCGAGTGCGTAGATGAAGCGATCGAGTGTGACTTTTTTGCTATTCTCAATTGAGTTGAGAATATTTCCTGTGCGCTTTTCTTTGAAGAGCGGGAGCGACATGAGATCTTCGGCCGTGAGATCGTAAAAGTCCGAAGGATCGTTGATGAGTTCATTTTCGAGGAGCTGGACGATGACTTTTTCGCCAAGGCCGTCGAGGTTCATCGCGTCGCGGGAGACGAAGTGGAAGAGGCGCTCTGACTTTTGCGCGAAGCATTCTGAGTTGGTGCAGCGATAGGCCACCTCGCCTTCTTTTCGAGCAACATCGGAGCCGCAGATTGGGCAGACTTTTGGAAAGTGAAAAAGCTTTTCGTGACCGGTTCGAAGGTCCGTGAGGACAGAGACCACTTCGGGAATGACGTCACCTGCGCGCTGGATAATAACCGTATCACCAATTCGAATATCCTTTCGAGCGATCTCGTCTTCGTTGTGAAGTGTGGCGCGCGTCACTGTCACCCCTGCAACTTCCGTTGGTTTCAAATGTGCAACTGGCGTAAGTGTTCCGGTTCGCCCAACCTGAACTTGAATATCGAGAATTTGAGATGTCGACTGAACGGCTGCGAATTTGAAGGCGACCGCGTACCGCGGCGCCTTTGCGGTAAATCCAAGGCGAGGCCAGAGCGTCTTATCGTCTACTTTTACAACAATTCCGTCGATGTCGTAGTCGAGTGAGTCGCGTTTTTCTTCGAAGCTTTTTCGATACTTTATGATGTCTTCTGCGGTATGAAGCATTTTGTAGGTTGGATTGATGCGGAGGCCCAGCCGCTGAAATGCCTTCAATGTTTCCGATTGAGAGTCGGGCTGGGCCGCCAACGTATTGGCCCCGAGCTCATACATATATGCCTGCAAGTCACGGCTCGCGGCCACCTGCGGATCGAGCTGCCTTACTGTTCCCGCTGCCGCATTCCGCACATTAGCAAAAGGCTCCTCTTCGTGCTCGGCCATCTCCTTATTGAGCCTCTCAAAAGCACTTTTCGACATAAAAACCTCACCAGAAACCTCCAAATCTACCGGTTCCGTGAGTGACAATGGAATACTTTCGATCGTACGAATCGTATGGGTCACGTCCTCACCCACCTCGCCATCTCCGCGGGTTATAGCCTTTTCGAGCTGGCCCGATTTGTAGTGAAGCGTGATATTGAGACCGTCGATCTTCAGTTCACCAATAAATGAGAGCTCCTGCCCCGGGAGATACTTCTCAATTCGCTCCATCCAGTCTCGCAATTCTTGTTCGTTGAAGACATCCTGGAGGCTCCACTTCTTGGAAATATGAGGAATTTTAGCAAATCTTCCCGACAGCGCACTTCCAACTCGTTGCGTCGGAGAGTCCGATGTAATGAATTCTGGATAATGACCTTCTAGATCCTTAAGTTCCTTTTTCAGCGAGTCTCTCACGGATTCTTCAACTTCTGATTCGTCCAAAACGAAGTATTTATAGTTCAGTTCATTGATTTTTTTCCTGAGTTTTTCGATTCGGTATTTTGCGTCTTCTCTATCGGTCATGCATTGGGGTTTATGGCTTGAAAAAAGCCTCAAAATCTGATACAATTATACGAACAAAAATACAAAAAAACAAACATGTCACAGGAATCTCCAGAAGTTCTAACTCATACCGAAATCGATACTATCGTCGTCGAAGGTATTGGATATGAAATATTTATCATGTAATATGCTCGCATGAGCGACACATCAGGTCAAAGTCCGGTCGCCGGACAAAGTGACGGATCAACTATCGACCTCCGAAATGTCGGAGATACTTCTGCGACTTCAGGCGCAACTACAACCACAGGCGGCTCTGGAACTACCCCTGCCGATTCTGCTGCAACAACTCCTGTTGTCGATCCAAAAGTTGCCAGTGAGTTTGGTCTCGATGCAGACCAGCTCGCCGATATTGCTAAAAAATATACTATTCCTGAATCAGTTAAGAGTCAGTTTCCTGACCTCGTAGCTCTTTTGGTAAAAACTGAGTCGATGAATGACGAGGAACGAGACTATTGGTTTCAAGTTCTTCCAATTATGAACGAGGATCAGATCATCAAGCTCCGTACGATTCTCGTTAACGAACGTGAGCAGCTCAAAAAAATCGATACTGAGTATGACTCTGAAATGAAAAAACTCAACGACGTTCACAAAAATGAATGGAACGCTTTTGAAGAGCAGCAAAAAAGAGCTGTTCTCAAACAAGCCGAAGCCTCTCATGAGGAGCAAGAACAGACAAAAGAAGATGACCTGCTCAAAAGGCTTCAGGACATTGATAACGCATAGTTTTTAGGACTCGATCTTTACTAGCTTCGCTTCTACTACGAGGCGTTTTAAGTTTGTTCCAACTGGAGTACAGGTGATGAGTGTGAGTTTGTTTTCTGAAGACGGCTGAAGAACATCGAGCTCAGATGGCCACACTTTCTTAATACCTGTGACCTCATAGATATATCGCTTTTGATTGTTATACAAAAGAATCTGGTCACCTATTCGAGCATCATGCAGCACCGCGAATACGTCCTTAAATCTTCCTGGATCCCATGGAAAATATGAACTATGTCCCGTAATGACAATGTTCCCCTGTTGGCCTGGTCTTGCTGTTCCCGGATAATGAATAACTCCAAACCGAAGAGCCTCCTGCATATCTCGCTCAAGTTGCGCCCAGTCCTTCTTGATAAGTGCCTCTGTGCTCACATTCACAACTGGAACATTTCTATTGATGCGAGGAATAACTAACCGTGTATCTGGAGGCGCCACCATGAGGTTCATTGCCGGGATTTGATTCTTAGCCTCTTCGCTATTTTTTGTAATTGGAAGAGGTTCTTCTTTTACCACCTTGTCTTCGAGTATTCCATAAAGAGCATTGTCTGTATCCGCGTGTTGTGTGAATTTCTGATACTCCCATGAGACAATTTGCGTAATTGCGCCCCAGTTAATAATTGCAAAAAACACTCCAAAAATGAGAAGTGTCGCCAATGCCTGACGAACAAAGCTCCCTACTCGTCCACTTATCGGATCCTTCGCACTAGCGGGAATAATCTCTGGCTCTTTTTTTATAAGCGAGATAATTGCTTTCCTCGCTGGGAAGAAACCTTCCTGGTGAAGTGGCTTTAATTTGTGATACGCGTTGACGTCTGATGACATATTTCTTTGATTCAAAATGTTCAGATTATTGTACCACGAAATCAGCTTTGCGACAATCTGGTGCAGCTATACATACTTTATATATATGGTGTTACCTTTTATTCCTTTTATAGGCCTTTTAGATGCAAAAGTTTGACATTTTCAGCTTTATGCAGGACAATACTAGGAGTCTTCAGCTTAATTTCTACAAATGGCTAAGAGAACTCTTTCATCAGACCCGCTTCTTCGAGATATTCTCGATATTGCGCAAAAGGTAAAGCAACAGCTTTCCGGTTTCGACGAGGAAAAGTTCATCGAAGCCTTTGAATTTGCACGAAAGGCTCATGAGGGTCAGGTTCGCAAAGATGGTAGTCCTTATATTATCCATCCGATTGCAACGACCCAGATTCTCTCACAACTCAGGGTTGATGAAGACACATTGATTGCTGCCCTCATGCATGACGTTCCTGAAGATACTCCTCATACTGTTCAAGAGATTGAAGAGAGGTTTGGTGAACGTATTGCTTTCCTCGTAGAGGGAATTACTAAGTTGTCGAAAGTTCACTATCAAAATGACATGGAATCGCGACAAGTTGAGTCGCTCAAAAAACTTCTTATTCATACTGCAAAAGATCCACGAGTTATTCTTATCAAATTGGCTGATCGTTTGCATAACATGCGAACACTTCACTTCATCGATAAGCCAGAAAAACAACGTCGCATCTCTCGCGAGACGTTAGAGATTTATGTTCCCATGGCAAGCTTACTTGGTATTCAAGGTATTAAATCTGAACTTGAAGATCTCTGTTTCCGCTATCTCTATCCGGAAGATTTTCAACGATATTCTCATGTCATTGCCGAGAGTGAGCAACGTATGAAGCCAAAGGGTGATGAGACTATTCATCGCGTCGTTGATGTTCTTCGTGGCCATGGAATTGAAGCACAAGTCTTCCAGCGCAAAAAAACACTTCTCAGTATTTTTCGAAAAATTGAGCTTGAACACAAGAATCTTGATGATCTTAACGACCTCGTAACCCTTCGTGTTGTCGTACCAACCGCTGAAGACGCCTATCGCACTCTTGGTATTATTCATACCATGTTTAAGCCACGGCCAGGGTCATTCAAGGACTATATTGCCGTGCCAAAAATCAATGGCTACCGCAGTCTTCATACGACTATTTTTGGTATCGACGGAACCCTTACTGAATTTCAAATTCGAACTCTTGAGATGGATAATGAAGCTGATTATGGCATTACGACCTACTACTTCCTCGGTTCGAAACGAAAAGGTGGCGAGAAAAATAATGAAGAGTGGAGAACGAAATGGATGACACAGATTCTCGAACTCGAACAACAGGAGCTCGATAGTCGCAATTTTGTTGAAAAGGTGAAGGCGGATATTTTTGAAGACAAGATATTTGTCTTTACTCCAAAAGGTGACGCTATTCATCTTCCAAAAGGCTCGACGGCTATCGATTTTGCTTATGCTATTCATAGTGATGTTGGAAATTACGCCATGAGCGCCGATGTTAATGGTTTTAGCAAGCCACTCCATACCACGCTTAAGAGTGGTGATACTGTCAATATCGTCATGGACCGAAGTAGTTGTGGACCTCAACGCGATTGGCTTAACTTTGCAAAGACCAGTGTCGCTAAAAATCGTATTCGAGAATTTCTTAATAAAGAAACCTCAAAGACTAAAATCATCATCGGAAAGCAGCTTCTTCAAAAAGCTTTCTACAGAGCTGGAGTCGGTCTTATTGATGATATTCCGTTTAAACGTATCCAGACCTCGCTTGTCAAAAATCACTATCCCGAATATGACGATCTTCAGCAAGTTCTCATCGCTATTGGCGATGGATCTCTCGATGCTATCAATGTCATCCAAAGTCTCTACCCGGACCAAAAACTATCCAATATCTCTCGAGACCATAATCGTTTTGGGAGACTTCTTGATCGAGTTTCTGAACCGAATGAGTGTGAGCACATATCTCTTCGTATCAAGGTTTTTGACCGTACCGGAATGGTGGCCGATATCGTTACAGTTCTATCAAAACTTTCGGTAAGCCTTATTGATCTTAGCGGTACCAGTAAAGGATGGTTCAGTAATGAGGCTACTGTGCATATTACATTTGCCATTGAACGTTATGACACCCTACAGTCTATTTTTAGTGATTTAGAGAAAATTGATGGAGTCATAAGTGTTGTTCGTGTTTTTCGCATGAAAGAAATCTTCTTTACTCTCTTTCTTTGTTTTACTATTACCTTCTGGATCGCCCATCCGTTCATTATCGAACACTTTATTCGTGTTTCAAATGTCAGTGTTTATACTGGGTTTCTTCTTCTTCTTATTATGGGATTTCTTCTTAGTAAGTTTACACCTCGCTTTGTTTCACGACTTCAGGAAGGTCGATCGATGATTCTCGCTACTGGATCGATAACTATCTTTGCCCTCGTTACTCTCGTCTGGGAAATTGAGCATTATGGCATTATTCTCAACTTTGCGACTATTGGTATGGTCATAGCCGTAACATTCTATCTGGCGTATCAGTTCTGGGACTACAAAAATAAAAAGCTCTACTAAAAAGCAACCAGCAGAACGGCTCGAGGTCTCTCTAATTCGCGAATCGGAAGTGCATCACGTCGCCGTCTTGAACGACGTAGTCTTTTCCTTCGAGACGCATCTTGCCTTTTTCTTTTGCGCCAACCTCTCCTCCGGACGAGATATAATCCTCAAATCCGATAACTTCTGCTCGAATAAATCCAGCTTCAAAGTCGGTATGAATCACTCCTGCAGCTCGTGGGGCCATGGTTCCCTTCTCAATCGTCCATGCGTGAACCTCCTTCGGTCCTGAGGTGAAATACGTGATGAGGTTGAGCGTTGCGTAGGCCTGGCGGATCATTTTATTGATACCCGATTCTTCAATTCCAAGTTCTTTGAGAAAACCTTCGAGCTCTTCTTCGGACATACCGATAAGCTCTTCTTCTATTTTTGCGCAAATTGGAATAACAATTGAGTTCGCAGGAAGACCCCAGTCTGCCACTGCTTTTTTGGTATCAAATGTTGCTAATTGCGACTCGTCTACATTCGCAACAAAGAGAAATGGTTTCGCTGTAAGAAGATGAAGATCTTTGATGAGGAGCTTTTCTTCGTCTGTCATGTCGATATCTTTTGCAAGTACTCCTGTGCCGAATGCAGCATTAATTCTCTCGAAAAGATCGAGGGCTTTTTGTGCGCCTGGCTTATTTGATTTGGCGTCGTTTCTGGCTTTTCCAAGGCGCTTTTCGAGGGATTGCATGTCGGCAAGAAGAAGCTCTGCATGAATAACTTCGATATCCTGTTTTGGATTTACGCTTCCGTGAACGTGAATAACATTGTCGTCGGTAAATGCACGTACCACCTGTGCAATCGCATCACACTCACGAATGTGTGCGAGGAACTGATTGCCGAGACCTTCGCCAGTAGAGGCGCCCTTTACAAGACCAGCAATATCGTGAAATTCAACAACAGCTGGGATTGTTTTTTGAGGAGCTTCCACTGAGATGAGCTGTTTGATTCGAGGATCTGGCACTTCAACGACACCGACGTTTGGATCGACTGTCGCAAATGGATAGTTGGCGGCAAGTGCTGCTTTTGATCGAACGAGCGCATTGAAGAGTGTTGATTTTCCAACATTTGGAAGGCCGACGATTCCGATACTAAGACTCATATTTTTGGGGTAAGTAGTTCTTCGTGCTTTATAGCGTGCGTATTCTACGGTTCCAGGCCTCAATTGTCCACTGTCCTTTTCCTGTAGCCAACTTTTCACTCAAACAGAGGTAGATGATGCTTGAACCGGCTATCGCCTGTAATTCACGGCTTTCCTTGCTTTCTGGACCCTGTCCGTGCAGAACAATACCAATGTTCTTTTCCTCGTACTCCTGAATACCCTGAAGAAGACGAAAAATATCCCATGACCGTTTAATAGTTGTTACGATTTTTGGGACTGTCGGCGCTTTTTTCCCTAGTTTGCGCATGTCTTCAATCCACTTTCTCGTTGTAGCGACGGGAGGAGTTGTCGCCAGGTGAACCGAGAGAATGAGATGAACACTGTGAGGAAGTTTTTCTACGAGATCTTTGATTATTTTTTTATCGGATCGTCCGTCCACATCAACCCATTCCCAATCCTCTTTCGCTGCGGCTTGATAGATTTCTTTGGTTTTACTTGTGAGCTTTTTTCCTCGTGCAGCAAGAATAAGTGGTATTTCTGTAGTGCTTTTTATCGTTCTTATCGACGACTCCCACTCGCTCTTGTTCAAAGTATCGATTCCTATTTCTACCATATCGCAGGTATTTTTTTTGATTTTCTTGAGATACTTCAAAATATTCACCACCGATTCGTCTGGTAGACAGAGGCAGCGAAGTGGCAAGATAGATGTTTTTCGAATGTCCATATTTCTGCTGATCAATCCAATTATTGAGCTTCTGAAATTTCGAGATAAACATCTACTTTTGTTCCGGAAGATGCATGAGCATCCTTTGGTAGGATGATATTTACAGGATAACTCCCTGTCTTCGTAATCTTGTCGAGATCGATTAAATCCGTCTCTAAGCCTGAAATACTTTCGAGAATCTTGCTATTTGCCTGAAGATTTATCACGTTTGGATGAACCGTAATCTTACTTAAAAATCCACTCTTAAGCGTTCCACTGAGACGAGGCTTAATCGGAACAATCTTTTCTTGCTGCATAGCATCAATTTCGACTGTAGCATCCACTGAATCTGGCGTAACCTTTATCCCCTGGAGAGGCTTACCATCTTGATCAACAAGAGATAGGTGATTTCCTGTGAACGTGTGATTTTCTGTTCCGTTTAAAATTATAACTGCTTTTATTTTCTTAAGAGCATTTATACTTGATGTAGCGCCTGAGAGCTGAACTTTCTGTGGATCAACCTTAACGCCTTTGAGCTGAGACCCATCCCTTACTTTTCCTGAAATCTCATATTCAACTACCATCTGCTTTTCTGCTGTTTTTTCAATAGCTACCGTTACGCTTCCTGGCGAGACACTTACGATCGTAACTTTTGGATTCTTTGAAGTTACATATACAGTACTCGTCACTTTCCCTGGTTCAGTATTTTTGAGATCGATATAAGCATCAAAATCCTCTGGGCGAATTTGTCGCTGCGCCTCCTTATCTACCAAAATCTTTACTTTTGCATGAGGCAGACTTCCTACTACGGTATACTGTTCGGATAGGTTAAATGGCTTAATCTCAAGCGGTGTTTCGAATTGCTGAGGTGCGTTTTGCAAACCAACGACCACGAACCAGAGCAAAAGCGCTGAGGCGATACTTACTATTTTTAATAGCCAATTTTTAAGAAAAAGTTCTTTCATGGTATAGGTACTACGATTTTTTTAAGGTTACTTTTCGTCTTTGGCTTGAGATAACTCAAGAGATACATAAGCCTTTCAGGCGATATGTTTCCATCGATTTTCCCTTTTTCTATCCACGAAATCACACCGCGTTCTTCTGAGATAACAATAATCTTTGCATCTGTTGATTCTGAAAGAGAAAGTGCTGCTTTGTGACGAGTCCCATGAATATTTCCATAGTTCTTGAACGAGTGTGGAAGAAGACTTGCTGCTGATTTGATAAGCCCCTCCTGAATAATAATAGCCCCATCGTGCAGAGGAGAGTCTTTTTGAAAAATCGCGACGATAAGATCTTTTGTAATCTTTCCGCTGATTTCAACACCTGTATCGATATATTCCGAGAGGGAAAAGGAGTTTTCAAAAACAATAAGAGCGCCCTTACTATTTTTCCTTAGCTCTTCACATGCCTCAACAATATTCCGAATCATAAAGTCCGCCTCTTTCACTTTTTCACTTAAAAATCTTCTTGTTCGGCCCAGCCTTTCTAACCCCTCTCTCAACTCTTGCTGAAAAATAATCGGAATAGCGAGAATGAGCGTGGCCAAAAATTTATTCATCAACCAACTCACTGCAGTCAGATTGAACACCTGACTAATAGCGAATATAACACCTAAGACAATAAGACCTTTTAATACGAGATATGCTCTCGTCTCGCGAATAAGAACAAAGAGGTAGTAAAAAAGTACCGCAATAAGTGAAATGTCTACGATAATCTGGAGCCACGATATATCAAGCAGCTGGATATTTTGATAAAAACTGCTGCCTAGCTTGGCTATTTTCCCTATTGTTTGTGCGATAAATTCTTCCACGAGCGCATCGTACCGAAAAAACTATCTTCTCGCAAATAAACCCATTATACTTCCGCCATGCAAGCATTTGAAACTAAAAAAACGGTCACTATTTACACGACACCAGACTGTCAGTTCTGCAGAGAACTTCGGGATTTCCTCAATGAACGACAAATATCATATATTGAACATAATGTTATCGACCAGCCGGACAGGCTCAGCGAGATGCAGAGACTTACCGGAGGGTCAGCTTCGGTTCCTGTTATTGTAACTAATCGAATGCAGCCTGATCAGAACGTATTTATCGGATTCGACTCAACTTCACTCGAGAGAGCGCTATCGTAAGCTATTTTTTCTACATCAGATTTTAAACTTTTATGCGTACGATCCTGTGCAGCTTCTTTTATTTCGCGCTTTAAACCTGAAAAGGACTTTCCCTTACTTTTGAGCTGCTCTTCATGCCTTCGTAGCTGGCCAATAAGTCTATCTTTCGCGAGGTCTACCGCCTTTTCTATAGTATGACTCGCCTCTTTTCCTATAAAGAGCTTTCCTGGAATTTCCATAATGAGCTCTACCTCGTATGCATTATTTTTATCAAACCTCTCGCTACGAACCTGAAGATTTACCTCGTCATCCTGAAAATGACTCAGAAGCTTCTCTAGGCTACGCTCTTTGAGTTCTGCGTACTCCTTAATTCGCACCTCTTCCCAGTGGTGCATATTTTTGAACACATACTGAATATTCATACGAGGTTGGGTTAAATTATATAAGAGATAATCGTATCATTTTTTTGCCTTTTTCCTCAACCTCAATTATGCTTTGAAGCGTGAAAGATCTATCCCAATTTCAGAAATATTATGAAGAGTATATGCCGAAAATTTTTCGGTATGTATATAGTAAAGTAAGTGATCGAGAACTTGCTGAAGATCTTGTTTCCGAAATCTCACTCAAGGCACTTGAGCACTTCGATTCTTATGATGAGTCGAAGCCGTTTGGTGGATGGTTTTATGGTATTGCTAGAAATCATGTCATCGACCACTACAAAAAATACAAAAAACTTCAACACGCCTCTCTCGATGAACTCGAGAATGTTATGCCAGACAAGAGCAATCCTGCCGCTGATACCGAGCGTGCCTTGGATAATGAGCGTCTCCAGTCAGCTTTGGTAAAGCTGAGTGAGGACAAAAAAGAACTTGTAACCTTACGGTACCTTTCGGGGTATTCGTATAAAGAGATTGGACAAATGTTTGGTAAGGAAGAAAACACTGTTAAAGTGGCCACCCATCGCGCCGTCGCTGAGCTTAAAAAAATGTTACACTATTACGCTGATTAATCTTCTCGCTTATGTTCGATCCTAAAAAAGAATTATCGCCACAGGAGTTAGAGGCTATGGAACGCCTTCTTACAGGCCTACAGCCAGCAATCTCGCCAAGCCGAGAGTTTACTGCCCGTATGCAAAAACGACTTGAGCGTCACTACACCCTCATACAAGAAGGTGGTCATGTCGACCCTTCTGATCAACCGGTTAAGCGAGGATTTTTTTCATTTATTGGAACTCATGCGTATAGCGTCATTACTGCATTCACCTTTGTTATCTTTACTGGTGGACTTTCTACGTTTGCCTACACGAGCCAGACTGTTACTAACGGCTCTCCGCTCTATCCCATTAAACGAGGTCTTGAAACTATTGAAAGTACCTTCGCCTCAACTCCAGAAACTCGGGCTGAATATCAGATCAAACTCCTTTCTCGACGTTTAGCAGAATCTCGATTCCTAACTATCCAGGGTGTTGTCGATGAACCGACTAATCAAGACATTACTTTCGCTGTAGATGGCGGTATTCAGGCTATTCAGGCTGTTGGTCAGACTGATTATCGTGACCAACTTCTCGATAGAATCACTATGATTCTCCGCGATGAAGAGAAGCGGTTCTATAGTGATGCTGGCGTGCCAATGCCTACGGATAATGAGCTTGCCCCTGAATCTTCTCCTGACACCGTAGAGAGCATCTCAAGTGCTCGAGAGTCTCTCGTGACTCCTTCGGTCACCACAAGAACTTCTGAACCTTCTAGGGAATTTATTCTACCTACTACTACAGCTACACCGGCTCCTATTCCGACGACTATTCCAGTAGTCACTGAAAAGCTTTCCGAAAGCGGTGATCGCGATGAGGGTGACGATGATATTCGGATGAAAAACATCTCCCCGAAACCCGAAAATACTGAACTTTCTCAGCCTATCAATACCAGTCTAAAAACTGACATTAAGACTGAGATTAAAAAGGAATCTCCTTCTATAAACCCTACTACACCTAAAAACAAAGATCGCGATACGAAAAACGACCAAGAGGCAGACGTACGAGACAATATAGCTATTCCGCTCCATGTAAAACCAGGTGTTATTGAAGCGCTTCGAAAAAATAGGCAGCATTTCAAGACTATTGAAATACGGCTCACCGAGGTTCGTCGAAGACGATAAGGGGACGTAGGGTTGGCTGGACTTGATGAAAGTAAGTATATATATTATTGATATATTTCTTTATTTTGCTTCCATGGAATTAAAAAGGCTTCTTAATGGAACCTCAAATCTCTATCAAAAGTTAGCACATGCAAAACGAGAAAAGATAAAGGGCTTCAAGGCAAAAATGGATCAAAGGCGAAGCTTCAGCGATAAAATCGCTGATTATCTGACACGAGCATTCGGCACCGTCTTATTCTTGGGATTAAATACTCTTTGGTTTTTTTTATGGATACTCGTAAATACAGGATCAATCCCATTTATTCCCATTTTTGATCCATTTCCGTTTGGATTATTGACTATGATCGTTTCTCTCGAAGCGATCATTTTGGCTATCATAGTTCTTATTAGCCAAAATCGATCAGCTTATGTTGCAGATATACGAGAGGAAGTTGATCTTCAAATTAACGTCAGAGCAGAAGAAGAAATAACGAAGATACTCATTATTCTGGATAAAATACATGACCACTTGGGGCTTCCGCCAGAAGATGATGCTGAGTTGATTCTCATGAAACAAAAAACCGATCTTCGATCTATAGAAGAGGCGCTTACAAACGAGCTGATCGATAACTGATCGAGCTAGGATAAACTGGTGCCGAAGGTCAGAATCGAACTGACAACGCCTGCCTCTTCAGGGCAGCGCTCTACCACTGAGCTACTTCGGCATGGTATTTTTGACTGTGAGCTAGCTTTAAAATTGACTGACTGCCCGCAGAGTATAGCACCCCTTTTTCGTTGGTTCAACGATGTTTTTTACTTTTTATTGCATTCTATGTTTGGATGTTTGCTATTTTCTAAAAATATGTTATAATATATACAATTAATTCTTAAACAAAAATAAACCTATGGCGAAAAACCATAAAGGATCTCATCGCAGATCTCTATCCGTAGCCCTTAGTGCAGGCGCTACTCTCTTTGCTCTCGTGCTTGCTCCGACCAGTGCGGCATATCTTTATCAGACATCTGTCGTTGGTCAGAATTTTGGTGGACCTGGGCAACAAATGCAAGGCAATGGACCGCAGAATATGACAAAGCAGTTCAAGAAGGAAATCGATAAGGCAAATAAACTTACTACTGCTCTCGGCAAACTCGACTTTAGTGCGTGTGACAAATATGACACACTTACTGCTCGTTTCGAGGAGCTCAGAACTACTGCCGAAGATCTCGCCGACTCCCTTGATACTCTTGATGATGCAGATATCGCAAAAGCAAAAGTTGCCGCTAAAGAAGCAAAGAACGCTGCAAGCCAAGCAAAAAAAGATGCTAAAAAAGCTCTTACTGCTTGTAACAAACCTATCACGAAGGCAATGAGCGCGTTGCGTTCTGCAAATATCCCCGTTGATCCTCAGGATGCCATGGAAGCCCTCATGAACTGCAAAAAGACTGGTGACTGTTCAGATGTAGACTCCGCTATTGATTCTCTCAAGGAAGATGTCGCCACTTTTGCTGAAGAACGACAAGCTGAGCTTGATGACATGTTAGCTCAGCAGGAAGAAGAAAAAGCTAATAGGATGGAGCAGGATGAAAATATGATGAATCAAAAACAGGATGAAAACAACATTGGCACTCCTGGAATGAAAAATCAGAAACAGTATTTTGACACTACGGCTGGTCAAAAGATGTACCCAGATCCTGACCACAAGCCAACTTCAGAACAGTCATCCAATAAGGGAGGTAACTCTGGTCCAGGTGGAAGCTCGGACTCAACCACTGGAAACTAATATCATTAGTTGCTTTCGTAGAAAAATAATAAACACCCGGCATCTTCCGATGCCGGGTGTTTTGATTATATTTGATGATCAAAAATAGATAGAAACAGAAAACAAAGCGACCTCATTGTCGCTTGTGCGCTACGCGCTTTTGGAGCTGCCTGTACGAAGAAGTTCGGACTTATTTTAAAGGTTCTGGAAGCTAGCTTCCAGAGATTTTTGCAAAATTGATTGAGAGTCTTTAGCCCGCGCCGCCCGCCCCCTTTCGGGCGGCGCGGGGAAGAACACTGTACAAAACCAAAGGAAAGAATTTCTGGCAGGCAAAAATTCCTCCCCCTGACCCCCTCCTTTTTGCCTGCCCACATCAAAGAGCCGCCGTTTTCGGGGCGGGATTAATTTTCAGGAGTATTGCCAGAAGTTTTTTTATATCCAGAAATCAGGGCTTCTAAAAATACTTGGCCAAATTTTTCTTCATGCAACTTCTTAAAAACTGACTCCGTTGTTCCACCTTTTGATGTAATTTCACGTCTTAACATCTCTGCAGATTTATCAACCTCAAACAACATCGAAGATGTACCTAAGAAGGTTTGTTCTATAAGTTTTCTTGCTAATTTTGGCTCCAGCTTCATTTTTTCAGCAAAATCAAAAAATAATTCCGCTAAATATAAAAAATATGCGGGGCCACTTCCTGAAATAACAGTAACCACATTAAATAATTCTTCATCACTAAGCATAATTTCCTCACCTATCGATCTCAGGATAAATTTTACTTTCTCTATCTGCGAAACACTCACTTCCCTGGATTTCACCCAGCAAGACATTGATTCACCAACCGAAGCGCAAATATTAGGCATGACACGGACAATAGAATACTTAAAACCAAGGAAGTTTTTTATATCATCAATTTTTAGTCTAGCTACAAGGGAAATCAGCACTTTTTCTTTCGATAAATGATCCTTTATGCCATCCAAAACATCCAAAACCATCTCCGGCCGCACCGCAAGAATAATTATCTCAGCCTCTTTTACAGCTTGTATATTGCTCGCACCATCATTACTCACTAAAAAATTAGATTTTTCAAAATTGCCGCTTTTTATAAGTCCAGAAACAATCGCTTTCCCCATATTCCCAAACCCGATAATCGCAATTTTGTTTGTAAATTTTTTCATAAAAATTTAAGTATTACTCTCCATAAGCAACCCATCAGAAACATATGCACCATCAATCTTAAGACACACAACAATTTTACCTCTCACTTTATAAATCACATCATGGGGATGTGAAATTTTTATCGCATCCTCCTGTGGAAGATCAAGCAGTAAAGTCAGTAAAATTCTATTGATATCTTCATGTGCAACGATAATGATTTCATCAACTCTAGATTCATCCAACTCGTCAAGAAAACGCCTCCCCCTTTCCGATAAATCCCGGTAGGATTCTCCATTCGGAAAACCTTTACTAAACGGATTGCTACGAAAATGATCGATAGCATTTGGATACATTTGTTCAATTTCCGTAGCTGTTAGCCCCTCTAAATCTCCAAATGAGATCTCTTTAAGGCGATCATCTGTTTGAAAACCTAACTGAGGATTCCTTTTATAAATACATTGAGCTGTACTGACAGCACGACCTAAAGTACTGGCAAATAATTGTCCACTTTTGTCACTAAAAAATTCAGCAAGGACTATTGCTTGCGCTTTCCCTTGTTCTGCAAGTGGCGAATCTTTATGTCCCTGTTTTCGACCTTCAAGATTCCATTCGGTTTTACCGTGCCGACAAAGCCATATTGTTTTTTCCATACGATGAGCAATTTATAATGTTTCCGCTACTGTCTCAAAATCCGGAGCGACAACGTTCCGATTGACCATAACCTGAACAACCACAGGGCCTTGAGGCAAATTATCAAAATATTCAGCGACTTCACCATTTGTATTCAAAGTAATACCTTTTGCCCCAAAGCCTTTCGCTATCATTTCCCAATTTGTAGGATGTCGTTTGTCTAAAACATTTCTTGCACCATGCGCTTCCAGATGACTTTCCAGAAGTCCCAAAGCGCCATTATTAAGCACAAAATAATGTACATCTAGTCCGAGTCTGCAGGCCGTTTCAATTTCATGAACGGACATAGCGAAACCACCATCTCCACCAATGCCAAAAACAGGAGTATGAGGTGATGCAATCTTTGCCGCTAGAGTCGCAGGGAATCCAAACCCTAAACTTCCTGTTCCTCTCGGAGTTATAATATTCCTCTTATTTCCTCTTGAAAGACCCAATGCTCCAACCCAACCAGATGAAACGCTTGCATCTGCGCAAATAATTGCCTGCCCATCATATCTTCTATTAATTTCCTTAATAATAACGGAAGGACAAACCGCACAGTTTAGCATCTCCAATTGTGAATATTTTTCCGCAATAGTTCCTTTAATTTCTTCTATTTTTTCTAATGTTTCCCGATCAAAAAAATCCGGCAAAACACCTGATAAAAGTTTTCTAATTGTTTCTCTGGCATCTCCAACCAGCGGAATTTCACCACTAAAATTTCTCCCAATTTCATCGGAGTTTACCTCAATACGAATAACTGGCATCCCTTCTGGAAATAATCGGTATTGATCCGTTGTTTTGTCACCAAGCTTGCTCCCGATTACTATAACCAAGTCCCTCGTTCTGAAAAAATCGTTTGTTGATGTTGTCCCTTTATTACCCACAACCCCCAAAGATCGATTAGACGACTCATCAATTGCGCCTTTACCATTAATAGATGTTGCTACTGGAATATTAAACTTTCTTGAAAATTCTTCCAAAACTTCATGGGCCTTCGAATGGTGGATGCCCCCACCAGCTAAGATGATAGGATGTTTTGATTTTTGAATAGCCTCAACTGCAGCTTGAATATCTTCATCAGCAGGAACACTTCTGTGTAAAGGATATGCTGTTTTACTCACATGCCCTCTTGGCTGAACTTCTAGCCGCATGATATCAGTGGGTATTTCAAGCACAACAGGTCCGGGTCGATTACCCATTGCAGACGAAAATAAAATTCTCAAAAAATCATATAAACGATCAGGATTTTCCAATCGCAAAGTTTTATTTGTAATAGGCCTGAACAATTCCTGTTGAGGTGATTCACTCGTTGCCCATTTTTCTGTTTTTCCGGTAGAGACTCCGCTCAAAATTGCCAATAGTGGGGTTGAACTGTTTTTTGCTTCGCAAATTGCAGGAACAAGCCAAGGTGAACCAATGCCACCAGGACTATCAACTACTCCAATTGTATTCGTTATGCGAGCGTAAACATCAGCCATATAGCCCGCACATCTTTCACATCCGGCCATAATGTGCTCAATGCCATCCCTAATTTTATATGCTTCATATAATGGCAGTGTTGATTCCCCTGGATATCCGAAAACATACTTGATCCCGGAATCGTTGAGATGTTCAACCAGAGCGTCAATAGTTTTTGATTTACCTGTTTCCATCAGAAAAAACGATTAATGAGCCAAGTAATTGTTTGATTTTCATATGCACACCTTCGTTTGAGGAGACAATAAATGCCACACTATTTCTTTCTGGAAATATTCCCAACACTTCAACAACTCCGCCCGCTGACTTCGCAATATGAAATCCGGCTTCTACATCCCAAGGGTGGGCTCCTAAAGATATATGCCCGGCCCTCTTTCCTTCGGCGACATGACAAAGATCCAGTGCCGCCCCCCCCGAAATTCTTATGGGATAACGATTTTCCAACAAAATTTTCATAACCTCCCGCCATCTTTCTAAATTGGCCGGATTAACATAACCACATGTTGAAATGGCTCGAGTTTTTGATTCTAAGGCACCTTCAAAAGTTTTTATTGCTTCCCCGTTTTTAAAACTGCCATTGTTGCCTACCTCAAAAACATCGCCTGTTTTTATATTAATCACTAAAGAATATATGTGCTCATCTCCATTTTTAAGCGAAACAGAGACGGATACCTCCTCTTCTCCCGCAACTAAACCAACCGTATTATCAATAGGATCAACAAACCATGTATGACCATCTCGACTCTCAAAATTTGCACCCTCTTCCGCAATAATTCCATGCTCAGGGAAAGACTCACGAATTAAATTTACAATCAGAGCCTCTACGTCGCTGTCTATGCTTGTAACAATTTCTCCCTTGGCCTTTGATGAGTGTTGAAACTTAGAAAGGTCAATCTGCTTAAAATAAGCGACAACCGCCTCTTTGATTTTTTTGAAACAAGATTCTACTTCGCCGTATTGATCATTGGATTCAATCATTAAAGTTCTCGATAGTTATTAATTGCAGGACAATTGGCTATAACTCTATTTTCATTAAAAAGTTCTCCATATCTTCTGCGTCTTTCCTCTAAAGCTTTAAGTACGCCACCTTCTTCATGGTAATTTCCCAACAAATTGGTTGGATCCATACTGTAATTACAAGTGTACATATCTCCATTAACTTCCCAATAAAACTTTTGATTGTTTGCACAGGGTTTAACAGGTAAACCAAATCGGGCAGCAGGAGGAAAACAGGAAACAGAAACTCTTGTTCTTGTTTCATCGTAAATTTTCCCCAATGCCTCAAAAGCAGCTAACAATTCTTGCGGAGACAAAGAAAGAGAATCCTTGTTTTCTCCTGCTCTACCCGACGCAATAATCGGCTTAATTTGAAGAGTATCAACGCCGAGATCCATTGCTTTTTTGTAAATATCCTCCATTACGCCAACATTCAACCGCCCTAAAGCAATCCTCAAATATAGAAGAATTCCCGAAACTGCAGCGTCCTCAAGATTCTTTTCAATACTTTCAAAATGTCTTAAAGTTCCCCCGTTTCTGATCGTTACAAAATCCTTCGCTTGAGTAGTGTCATACGATAACTTTATTCTGCTAATTTTTATTGCCTTCAAACGATCAAGCATTTTCCTTGTCAGCATGATTCCGTTCGTAACCACGCCCGTAAAAACATCTTCAGGAATTGCTCTCGCTACTTGTTCGACAAGATCAATCTTCATTAATGTTTCACCTCCGGTAAAAAATACTTTTTCTAAACTTCCTAACTCATCAGGAGCATCTTGCAACTCGTGAAGGGCATTGATAGCTTTTGGGACATCAACGTCATTTTTTTTATGATCACCGTCTGCATTTACGCAAAAATCACAGCGCAACATACAGGTATCGGTAACTTTGAAATCCACACCGTTTACTGGCTGATAATGTGGAGCAGTTTCGCTCATAGTTATGAGTTATAAAATATTGGGAGTTAATATAACCACATTTCATTGAATTCGCAATCGATTTTACTGAATAACGGGGAAGACAAGATCATCCAAAGTAATATCGAGCGCTTCAGCAATCTTTGCTACTGCAAAAACCGATGGTTTTTTAATTACTCCAATTTCAATTTTTGTAAGCGTTGTGTACGGAATATCAGCTTTTCTCGCTAGTTCATCTTGAGACAAACCTTTATCTTTTCTTAGTCTTTGTATTTTTTCTCCTAAATTCTCAACTTGCTTTCTATCCATAATTTGATAGTATTATTTTGACTGAATTGATTCCTAGCAGGATTATACTAATATGGTGTCATGTATAAGGCAATCTGTAATCCAAAACTTCACCCGCCCCATAAACGGCGGCTCTTTGACGTGGGCAGGCAAAAAGGAGGGGGTCAGGGGGAGGAATTTTTGCCTGCCAGAGATTCTTTCCTTTGGTTTTGTACAGTGTTCTTCCCCGCGCCGCCCGAAAGGGGGCGGGCGGCGCGGGCTAAAGACTCCCAATCAATTTTGCAAAAATCTCTGGAAGCTAGCTTCCAGAACCTTTAAAATGAGTCCGAACTTCGTCGTACAAGCAGCTCCAAACGGAAAATTCCAACTTTTTTGCGGTCTGCGCCCACGGAAAACCCAATTCCACGGCGGCTTTTTGGCCGATGATGTGGAAGTTCGCCGCGCGGAGCGCGGAATAAAACCGAATGGTAAAATGAGCAGAATACCATTCGGTTTTATAGCCAATTTTTTGTTTTTTGCCGAAGGCAAAACTTCTAAATTTCCAGTGAAAGAAAGCGACAATTTTCCGTGCGAAGCACGGTTTGCCCAAAAGCGATAACCAACTAAACCTATGAAGTATTTTATCTACGCCAGAAAGTCTACCGACGAAAATGACCGCCAAGTTCTCTCTATTGAAGGGCAAGTGACGGAGCTACGGGAATTTGCTGTAAAAGAAAAACTTGAAGTGGTTGAAGAATTTATAGAAAGCAAAACAGCAAAGGTACCAGGTAGACCAGTTTTTAACAAAATGATTGCTCAAATTGAACTTGGCGGTCATTCGGATAGCATAGGAATTTTAGCGTGGCATCCTGACAGGTTGGCGAGAAACAGTGTGGATGGAGGGAGGATCATTTATATGATTGATGAAGCAAAAATAGGAACGCTAAAATTCCCTACCTTTTGGTTTGACTCAACGCCTCAAGGAAAGTTCATGCTCAATATCGCTTTTGGGCAAAGTAAATATTACATTGATAATTTGAGTGAAAATATAAAACGTGGCATACGCCAAAAGTTAAGGCGCGGCGAACTGCCAGGATTAGCTCCTGTGGGTTATCTCAACGAATTAAGACATCATACTATCGTCAAAGACCCTGAAAGATGGAAAGCAGTTCGCGCGCTTTTTGAGGCGTATGCCACGGGGGAGTCCACGTTAGAAAATTTACAAAAATTGTCGCTTTCTTTGGGCTTGGTGAGCCGACGTACCAATGATGCTTTGGTACTCTCAAGGATTGAGCATATGTTACAAAATCCATTCTATTATGGTGTTATCACAAGAAAGGGCGAAGCCTATCAGGGAAGCCATGAACCGATAATCTCAAAGCAACTTTTTGATAAGGTGCAGCGGGTAATAGAGCAACGATCTAAGCCGCAAAAAGCAAAAGAATTGTTGTCTTTTGCTTTTTGCGGGATCTTTAGCTGTGGAGAGTGCGGCCGAGCAATTACGGCTGAAAAGAAAATTAAAAAGTCAGGCCGCACATACACCTATTACCGCTGCACCAAAAAGAACCGTGTTTGCAGTCAGAAATATGTTGAGGAACGAGAACTCGTTAAACAACTCAATGAGCTTTTTCAAAAAGTTGCTTTGAGTGATGACTGGAAAGAAAAATTTATGAAACAATGGGAACTTGATTACAAAGAGGCTTCGACCATTTCGTCCTCTTCCGCCGGCGAGATTAAAATGGAGCTTAAGGCCTTGGAAGAAAAACAAATGCGTCTTCTTGATGCCTACCTTGAGCAAACCATAACCAACGAAGAATATACAGAAGCCAAGAAAAAAATCTTAAATCGAAAAATTGAAATCAAAGAAAATTTAAAGGAATCCGGCGGAAGAGGACTCCGTTGGCTCGAACTCTTCAAAGAATGGATTTTGTCCGCTCACCAAGCCATCAACTACGTTGATTCTGGAAATTTAGAAGAAAAGCGGAGCTTTTTGCAAAAAATTGGCTCGAACTTCCACATCATCGGCCAAAAAGCCGCCGTGGAATTGGGTTTTCCGTGGGCGCAGACCGCAAAAAAGTTAGAATTTTCCGTTTGGAGCAGGTAACGGGAGTCGAACCCGTATCTCGTCCTTGGCAAGGACGCATAATAGCCGCTATACTATACCTGCATAATTGGCTCAATGAAGAGCTAATATGCGTGTCTGATTTTTAATGTATTATCTACGGAATGGTGGGCGTCCGCCGCCTGGTCTACCGCCTCCGAATCCTCCTCTTGCTGGTGGTCGTGGTGCAAGTTTCGTATCTTCAAATCCTGGAAGTGTCGCTTTGTGTGAAAGATTGTAGCGTCCTGCGTCATCAATTTCCATCAATTTTACTCGTAATTTATCTCCAACATTGACGACATCTTCGACACGGTCGACTCGGTCAGCTGAGAGCTGAGAGATGTGAACGAGACCTTCCTTTCCTGGAGCGATTTCAACGAAAGCACCAAACTCCATAAGTCGGGTAACCGTACCGTCAAATATCTCACCAGCTACAGGAATATAGACAAGTGATCGTACCCAGTCTGCAGCCTTCTTTCCATTCTCCTGGTTAGGAGAAGTGATGAAGACGAGACCTGACTGGTCGATGTCGATTGTTACTCCGCATTCTGCTGTAATTTTCTGGATTGTTTCTCCGCCCTTACCGATAACGGTTCGGATCTGCTCAACGTCGATCTTGATCGTCTCGATCATTGGAGCGTACTTTGACATTTCTGTTCGTGGAGCTGGAATAACAGCTTCCATAGCGTCAAGAAGGGCAAATCGTCCGATCTTCGCACGTTCGAGAGCCTCACGCATAATTGCTGTTGTAAGTCCCTTTACCTTGATATCCATTTGAAGAGCTGTGATTCCCTTTCGTGAACCAGTAACTTTGAAGTCCATGTCTCCAGCGAAGTCTTCAAGACCCTGAATATCTGTAAGAATTTTGTATTTTCCTGTTCCATCTGTAACAAGTCCCATCGCGATACCAGCAACGTGTCCTGTAATTTGAATACCTGCATCCATAAGAGCAAGTGATGATCCACAGACAGATGCCATTGAACTTGAACCGTTACAGCTAAGTGTCTCTGAAACGACCCACATAGCATATGGACATGTTTCTTTTGGTGGAAGAACGGCTAAGAGTGCTCGTTCTGCGAGATCTCCATGGCCAATTTCTCGGCGTGAAGGTGATCGCATCATCTTGATATCTCCAACAGAATATGGAGGGAAGTTGTAGTGGTGCATATATCGCTTTTCGATGTCGCGATCCATAGTATCGATCGTCTGAGCATCTCCAGGAGCGCCAAGTGTTGCAATAGAAAGGACTTGAGTTTCTCCACGTTTGAAGAGACCCGTTCCGTGTGTTCGAGGAAGAACTCCTACCTCAATAGCAAGAGGTCGAATCTCGTCGAGTTTTCGTCCATCGATACGAAGCTCCTGCTCAAGGATAAGTCTTCGCATTCGCTTCTCTGACATCTTTGTAAGCTTTTCATTGATCTGTCCTTTTGAGAATGATCCGTCTTCAATTTTTTCAGCAAGAGCCTCATACGCTTCGTTGAGAAGTTTTTTGTATGACTTCTTGTGATTTTTCTTGCTCGTTCCGTCGATTGTTGCGAGCTTCTCTTCTGTTGCAAATGCCTCGACTGCTGCGAGCATGTCAGGATTTGGCTCAACAAGTGTGTATGTCTTTTTGACGATATTCAATTTTGAAGCAAACTCGAGCTGAAATTTGCAGATCTCCTTGATCTCAGCATGAGCAAGCTCAAGCGCCTGAATCATAAGATCTTCGTCGAGCTCCTTTGAAGATGATTCAACCATTGTGATCGCATCGAGCGTTCCTGCTACGACAATATTGAGCTTTCCTTCGTCAGCCTGTGTGTATGTTGGATTGAGAATGAGCTTCCATGCTCCGTCTACCTCTATATATCCAACACGAACAGCTGATACTGGGCCTTCAAAAGGTGCTCCAGAAGCCAAAAGTGCCATTGATGCGGCGTTGATAGCTGTTGTTGATGGATCAACCTCAAGATCTGCAGAAAGAACGGTACAGATTACCTGTACGTCATGCGTAAGACCCTTTGGGAAAAGTGGTCGAAGTGGTCGGTCGATAACTCGTGAATTCAATGTTGCGTTCTCTGAAGGACGTCCTTCTCGTTTAATAAATCGGCTTCCCTTAATTTTACCTGCTGCGTAGTAGCGTTCTTCATAATCAACTACCATCGGAAAAAACTCCGCTCCAGCTTTTGGATCGTCGCTCATCGATGCGTTTGCAATGACGGCTGTGTCGCCTAACCATGCGGTAATAGAACCATCTGCCTGCGTGATAAAATGTCCCGTCTCAAGCTTAAACTGACGTCCAGCGAGATCGCGACTTAGGGAAACTCTTTCCATGAATGTAGTGAGATGAAAATATTATTTATACTGTTGTTTTCTTGAGTCCGAGCTTTTCGCTTACCTTCTCGAATTCATCTTTGTTGTCCATTCGAAGGTAGTTCAAGAGCTTTCGTCGTTTTCCAACCATAACCAAAAGTCCACGTCGTGAGTGATTGTCCTTTGGGTGCTCTTCAAGGTGCTTTGTAAGCTCCTGGATTCGGTGTGTGAGAATAGCGATCTGAACCTGTGGTGAACCTGTATCTTCAGGATGCACTGCGAAGGTCTGGATAATTTCTTTCTTTTCTGTTCGTTTCATATACAACTTGGGGTTCAAAATCAGTAGCGCAGTTAGTTTAGCAAAAGATAAAAATTGTGACAAGTCTATTTTATTGCCTATTTTTGAGTGTCTTGACTCGACTGGTTCTTTGCTTCAAAGTATAGCTCAATGAGCTATAGAACTATTATCGCCGAAGCGTGGCTCTACACGCAACAAAATAAGAAACTCATCTATTGGTTTGGGTTTTTCCCTTCTATTTTCACGACTGCGGCCGGTGTCTTGTACCTGACATATCAGTTCTTTGCCTTCAAAAAGTCTGAACTTTTTGCTCATAGCGCGGCTTCTCACAGCTTTTTAAGCGATGTTGTTACCTTCATTTTCAATTATTTAAGCTCTCACGCTGAGCAGAGAGTTCCTCTTATTATTACGGCAGCTGTACTTGGTGTCATCTATCTTCTCCTACCTACCCTTACTCAAGCCTCTGCTATTCAGATTATTGCGCGCCATAGAAATGGACAAGAAGCAGGCATTGGAGATGGTTTGAAGTACGGTCTTTTGAGCTATCTTCCTCTTTTTGAGTACCATACGTTTGCAAAAACCTTTGGTCTCTTTACGATCTTTTTTGAAGCTGCTTTTGTCCTTCGTAACCTAGGAACTGAGATTTTCAAAGTTCTTCTTCCGTTCTTTCTCGCATACATGGCCATCGGGTTTGTACTCACGCTCCTTTTTACCTATGCGGATCTCTATATTATTATCGATAATGAAGGGGTCATGTCCTCTATCGCCAAGAGTGCAAAAATTGTTATTCTCCACTGGCAAAAAACGTTTTTGATTACTGCTCTTATGTTGATCATTGGAGCCCGAATCATTCTTCAGATTATATTACTTATTGTTGTTCCGGGGGCGGTTATTATTGGAACCGCTTACTTTGCTTCGGCCGGAACTTTGGCCCAAATTGGCATTGCTATCGGAGTTGTTCTTGGAATAGCAGCTTTGCTTTTCGCTGCTTATTTGGGAGGTATCGTAGAAATCTTCTCTTACGCGGTGTGGACATATACATTCCTAGAACTCACTTCTGAAAAAGAACTTTCCGCACGAGAAAATACCCTGTCGGCACGAGATGAGGTTCCGCATCATGATGGAATGGAGAATTAGCTTTAGATTTTCAGCTTTAGGGTATGAGTCACTGCTTTGATTTTTAGTAGCGATTTTTTGTTTAACGTTAGCCAAAACGCACCTCTAGATCATTGACTTAAAGTGCTTTTTCTGTTATAATTTACTCGTACAAATAAAAACAAAGCTGAAATGATCTTACTTCCACAAGGTCGAAAAATCGCCCTTATCGCAGCTTCCCTCTTCGTGGCAACTTTCTCCCTCGTGTTCTTTGTTTCGTCTGCTCCGCAAGGACCCGAGGCCTCTCATCTCAAGGCGAGTGTTTTTCAAAGCTTCTTTGAGCATGAAAAATCTGCAGAAACTCCGGAATCTGATGTGCCGAGTATTATTCTCGATGGATCGGGACATATTGTGAGTGTTTCTGATTTATTTAACTCTTCTTTTGGGTACGATCATGAGAACTTGGTGGGAACTCCATTCTTTCATCTTGTCTCACCAGATGATCTTGCCATGTTTGCTGGTGACTATGCTCGTGTGGTCTCGAGTGGAAAGATTGCTGTTAATGAAGGACCGTATCGTGTCGTAACCAAAGATCACTCATCGCGTCTTGTTTTAGCTACATTTACTCCTAGCGAAAGTGATGAACGTGGGAAGGTTGTGACATTAACGTTTAAGGATATTTCTGGGTCGGTTCAGTCGAAGCAAAAATCAGAAGAGGCAACATCTGTGCCGCCGGTTAAAAATCTCCAGAATTCACACGGTGAAAAAAATAGAATTATTGTCGATAGAGTGAATTAATATTCGCAATCGCTTGTCATCTTAGTGGGTGCTGCTGTATGATTCGCCTACTATGTACGAAGCTTCTCAGGTCGAAAAGAAATGGCAAAAACGTTGGGCGGACAAGGGTCTTTATACGGCTGCTCTTCATGATGAAACTCGACCAAAGTATTATAATTTGGTGATGTTTCCGTATCCATCTGGCGACAAACTTCATATCGGTCACTGGTTTAACTATGCGCCCGCAGACTCGTGGGGGCGATATATTCGCATGAAGGGATATAACGTTTTTGAACCTATTGGATTTGATTCCTTCGGACTTCCTGCAGAAAATTATGCGATCAAAACCGGCATTCCTCCTGTAAAAAGCATTGCGACGAATTGCGCGAAGATGGAGGAGCAACTTGCTGCGATCGGAACGATGTACGATTGGAGCAAGAAAGTTGTTACGAGTGATCCAGAATACTATCAGTGGACGCAGTGGGTGTTTTTGCAGTTGTATAAAAAAGGTCTCGCTTATCGCAAACGTGCACCTGTGAACTGGTGCCCTTCTTGTAATACTGTTCTCGCAAATGAACAGGTTGCCGAAGGAAAGTGCGAACGATGTAAGAGTGAGGTCACGAAAAAGGACATGACACAGTGGTTCTTTAATATTCGAAATTATGCTGAACAGTTGCTGGATTTCAGCGGTTTAGAATGGCCGGAAAAAACGATGCTCATGCAGAAACATTGGATCGGACGAAGTGAAGGTTCGACTGTTGATTTTGATATCGAAGGACATGTTGGGGAAAAAATTACGGTGTATACGACGCGTGTTGATACGCTCTACGGATGTTCGTATGTCGTGCTCGCTCCTGAAAATCCTCTCGTTGAAAAAATTCTCACACCGGAATACAAGGCGGCATTTGATGCGTATTACGAGCAAACGAAAAAAGAAACTGACATCTTGCGCAGCGCTGAAGGAAGAGAAAAAACAGGTATCTTTACTGGAACGTATGCTATCAATCCGATCAATGGAGACAAGGTTCCTGTCTGGGTTGCAGACTATGTTCTCATGACCTATGGAACTGGTGCCGTCATGGCTGTTCCTGCTCATGATGAACGCGATTATGATTTTGCAAAGAAGTACGAGTTGCCAATTACACAGGTTATTAAGCCAGCAAATGGCAGTAAGGTTTCGCTTGCTGATGGCGCGTATACGGATGATGGTGTACTTATCAATTCTGAAGATTTTGATGGTGTTGAGAGTGAGATGGCACGAAAGAAAATTACTGAGATTTTGAAAAATGAGGGAACGGGTGATTTCAAAGTGAACTTCAAATTGCGTGACTGGCTCGTTTCAAGACAGCGATATTGGGGCGCACCGATTCCAATTATTTATTGTAAAGATTGTGGCGACGTTCCTGTCCCTGAAGAGCAGTTGCCGATTATGTTGCCAGAGAATATCGACTTCGTTCCACGTGGAAAGTCCCCTCTCGCTTTTGTCCCTGAGTTTATACAGACGACCTGTCCGCGTTGCGGAAAGCCTGCTGAGAGAGAGTGCGATACGATGGATACGTTTGTCGATTCGAGTTGGTATTTCTTGAGGTATCCGTCTGCTCGTGCCAAAGAAAAACCATTTGATCGAGAACTTACAAATCACTGGATGCCGGTCGATATGTACATCGGCGGACCTGAACATGCCTGCATGCATTTGCTGTATGCGCGATTTATTCACATGGTGATGCGAGATCTCGGATACGTTGATACCAAAGAACCGTTCAAGCGACTTGTTCACCAGGGACTTGTTACGAAAGATGGTGCGAAAATGTCGAAGTCAAAGGGCAACGTCGTCAGTCCTGACGAGTTTGTTGAACGATATGGAAGCGATATTTTCCGAATGTATTTAATGTTCATGGGTCCGTTTGAGGCCGGTGGCGACTGGAATGACCAGGGCATTACTGGTGTCGCACGATTTGTTGATCGCTTCTGGACACTCATGACGAATCGCAAACAAATGAAGGCGTCTGATATTGAAGAAAGTGTGATGCGCGATCTTCAGCGCAATATTCATAAGACGTTGAAAAAAGTTCATGATGGTATCGAGGCGTTTACGTTTAATACCGCGATTGCAGGGCTTATGGAGTTCGTGAACGAGGCGATGAAAACCGGCATCGATACTGATAGTAGAAAAATTATGGTACGAGCGATCGCTCCTCTTGCGCCGCACTTGGCTGAAGAAATTTGGGAGTTCCTCGGTGAAAAAGATAGTATCTTCAATGCAGAATATCCTGAACACAATCCAGAACTTCTTGTCGAAGATTCTGTCGAAATTGCGATTCAGATTAACGGCAAGGTTCGTGGAACGATTACGATCGCGGTTGGCACTGAAAAAGACTCGGTTCTTGTCATGGCCAAGGCTCAGGATAATATCAAAAAATACTTGGAGGGTGTTTCTATCAAGAAGGAGATTTACGTTCCAGGAAAGATGGTTAGCTTTGTGATCTAGCTTTGATTTGCGCCTAATCACTTGCTATATTTTTAAAAAGTGCTATATTAGGCGTCCGTATTTGATACTTTTATTGTCATGTCGCTTACGCCCTATAGTCGTTTCGAAGACCTCGCAGAAGATTTATATGATTTAGATGATCCGATCGAGAAAGATGGGATGTCTCTTCCTCGTTTACGATATGACGAAAAAGAGCCGATCGATAGTCCCGTTCTCGTGCACGATAATATTGAATTCGGTTTTGTTCCGACCGCTCGAGGCGGGGCAGCTATTGGATTTAGTTCTTATCGAACAATCATGCCATCAGCTCAGCTCATCTCTTTGCAGGGCTACATGCAAGGTCCAGCGGTTGGCATTACCGATAAAGCTATCAAGCCCCTCTTGCCATTTCTTCATGAGCAAGACGTTGTCGGTCTCAGCTATGCTCATGGTAACCGAGGAACGTCGAATGTGCTCACTCGGCAGGGACGATATACCGTAGGCGATATTCAAGAAGATGTCGCGGCAGATCTTCGTCAATTTAATACACAAGTAACCCCGGATCGTAGCAAAAATCTTCCAGTTGTCCTTATGGGACATAGCCAGGGCGGTCAGCATGTTGCTCACATTCTCGCGAATCCTGAAAAATACGGACTTACTCGAGATCGAATTCGTGGAGTCGTTTTGATGAACTCAATGCTTCTTCCTCATTCTCAGCCGATGATTATGACGCCGGGTTTTGCGTGGGATATTGCGCGTAAGTCACTTGGTCAAGTTGCCTGGTCGATGGTAAGGCCAAGCGGACGAGGACTTCTTTTCCGTGGTCAGCAAGCATTTGATGCCTTTGTTGGAGAAGGTAGTCCAGAGGGCGTGAATGAACGACGCGTTACTGATTTTAGTTTTCCTGATTCTGGATTATTTTTCACGCAAACAATCACCACTGGAACATCACCTTCCTTGAAGGATGCGAATCTTAAAGGCCTTCCTGTTGCGGTAATCTCTTCGAATGACGATCAGCTTATGTCTCAAGAACTTCAGCATAAGACAGCGGAATACCTTGAGTCACTTGGTGCCGATGTTCATGTTCACGATATTCCAGGAAAACACTTTTCGCCTATCGTCACTGTCACTGAAGAGCCACAGGATCGAGCTGAACACATCATGCGCGAAAATGGACGTGCGTATCAGCATGCGTTCCGAAATATCTAATTGATAGCGTATAGCAGAGATTACAGCTCCCTATCCTTCGAGGAACGGAGTGTGTCTTTCCGCGTAACTCAGGAGGACGACGAATTCACCCTTTGGTGCGCGCTTTTTGAACTGTTCGGCAACTTCTGTGAGTGGACCACGAATGAATTCTTCGTGCATTTTTGTGAGTTCTCGGCCGAGAACGATTGACCAGTTTGGAGCGGAATCGCCGAAGTGCTTCACGAGATCTTCGAGTGTTCGCTGAATGCGGTGTGGAGATTCGTAAAAAATAATCGTCTCGTCGAGATCGCCAGCCATCGCCTGATCGCGCCAGCCGGTGAGAAGTGTCTGACGGCCTTTTTTCAATGGGAGGAAGCCGTAGTAGCGGAAGTGGTGCATGGGGAGGCCCGAGGCAACGAGGGCCGTAAGAAGCGCGGATGCGCCTGGAATTGGAATGATTTCGATGTTATGTTCGAGGGCGGCCTGAATGAGCGCGTACGCTGGATCTGAGATGCCCGGTGTTCCTGCATCAGAAATAAGCGCCACCGACTTCCCCTCTTCGAGTGTCTGAATAATAAAGTCTGCTTTTGCGCCAGTAGAATATGAATGATAGCTCGTCATGCGAGTCTTAATCTCAAATTTCTGAAGAAGAATCCCTGCATGACGTGTGTCCTCACAGGCAATTAAATCGGCTTCTTTGAGAATTCGGATAGCGCGAAGTGTGATGTCTTCGAGATTTCCAATAGGTGTTGCGACGATATAGAGTTTTCCTTTTTCCATAGAGTATTATCGTTTTTTATTCTTAAAACTTTTGAACTTTTTAGCGAGAGCTCTGAGTGGAGAGAAACTCTTTTTTATGGCTTTCTTTTGAGCTTTCTTAGGGGCTACTTTTATTACCTTTTTTGGCGTAACTTTTTTAAGTAGCTTTTTAACTGGTTTCTTTGCTGGCTTCTTGGCGACAACTTTTTTGGCAATGTTCTTTGTAGGTTTCTTTTCTAATTTTTTAGCGATGGCTTTTACAATCTTCTTCTCTGTCTTTGGAGTAACTTTTTGTACTGGTTTTTCGGCAGGTTTTTCAACGGTTTTTACAACTGGAGCCTTTGGAGCCTGAGCTACTTTTGGAGCGACGAAATCCGGAAGGCCGTCGAGCTTAATCTTTACGACGAGCTGCTCTTTCTTTGATTCAGTAATAACTGGTGGCTTGGCATAGCGAGGTACGGCTGGTTTTACCGTTCCCTTATCATGAATTCCAAGCGTGACGCGTCCGAACGAGAGAAGGTCTGTCTCGATAATCCATGTAAATCCTTTGATTCGATTAAGCTCCGTAAATTGTGTTGGCGTGAGCTCTCCGTATGCGATGTACTCGTTTCGTTTCTTACCTTTTCCAATATATTTCGTGATGAATTTAACCGCATCCTTTAGCTGCATAACTTCACCGTCGACATAGAGTTCCTGCTCAGTAATACGAAGAAGGAAGTGTGGTTTTAATTCTTTGTCTTCATCGCGAAGTCGCATTGGCCAAATATCGTGAGATGAAAGTTTTACTATTGATGCTTTTGTCGCATATGCAAGCGCATTTGCAATGGTGACACCTACGCGTGTCCCCGTGAGTGTTCCTGGACCTTCACTAACAATCATTCTCGTAAGTTTCTGTGCGAAAAATGGTTCAATATCATTGAGATGCTGGATTGTCTTCATGATCGTCTCATCCTCGTTCATATTTGATCGCCAGTCACGTTCAAAAATAATCGCATCATTCTTTAGAAGAACGAGGTGGATTTTGTAGCCAGTGGTATCGAGGGCGAGGGTGTACATACGTATGAGGGTAAAGAAACAGGAAAATATGCTACCGGTAGCTTAGCATTTTTTTATCGTTAGTACACTTTTTCGATCGTGACGTTCTGATAATAATAGTGAAGAATATCTTCATATGTTTTGCCACTTTTGGCCATTCCAAGGGATCCACAGCCACTCATACCGACACCATGACCTGCCTGACTCATGCCTGCACAATACGGATCGTCGACGCTCAAGAGGAAGTCGGCGTCCTTCCAGCTCCACGCGCTCGCAGCACTTATTGTTCGACCAGTATCTGATGAGAAATATGGCGCGCGGACAACCTTACCTTTGTATTTGATGACAACTCCTCGAGTTGCCTCGACGGTTGCGACTGAGTTCGGGGAACGCTTCTCATAACCGTAACCTGTGTATTTCTGAGAGTGCGCTGGGTCATCATCGACGTCGTACGGTTTACCCGGAAATTTTGTACCCTTTCCGACTGTTGAGTAATAAAGAACGTAATTTCTAGCCGCTATGGTAATGGCTTTTTTCTTTTCTACCGGATCGCCATTAAGTGTTTCTGCGAGGCCTTTGAGATAATCTTCGATCGGGAGCTCGTTAATGACGATCGGTCTTGCACCATCTGTGCGAACCTCGAGGATGCCGCGGAACTCATTGTCATTGATGGAATTGTCCCAGCTCGCGCGACGCTCCCAGTTATCGACACGTAGAATTGTTCCGGAATCTGGAATTATTTGAACGGGACTATTTACAATTTGAAAAAAGTTATTTGCAAGAATTTCATACACGCCATTTTGTGGCTGAATAGTAACCTTCGTATCTCTCTGGAAACTTGCCGAGTACGAGCCCGACTTTACGGTGAAAGATCCATTTCCTGAGATAACCGGAGTTCCTGAAAAACTGAGAAGTACGCGGACATTATTACCTTTTGAAGAGTCCGAAGAGCCTGAAGAAATTATCCGTGCCTGTGGCGCCTGTGCTGTTGGAATCGGTGTAAATGGCGACGTATTGAATACTGGCGATGAAGACGTTTGCACTACTGAAACCCTTTTGGCGTTTATCGTTATTGGCCTTAAAGTTGCCTTGATAGAGCCAATATATACATCTGCTTTTACTTTTCCAATTTTGAATCCAGATGGAACTGCGACCTGAACTATCAATGTACCTGTAGCTCCCGGCTTCACTTCTACGTCCTGAAGAGAGCCTGAAAGAATTTTGAGACGAGAAGCCCCTGTTTTTCTGAGCTGAGGAGTATTCTGGAAGTTCCATGTCGTGCCGCCGACGTTTTTGAGTTTTACTGTCGCCACTTGAGTGGAATTTGGGAATGCATCGATTTGCGCAATGCCTCCCGATTCGGCGGCAATATCTTTTTCATACACGAATGTACTGAAAAATATATTCTTATCCGTCATCCATGTTATTCCTTCAACAACTGGTGCGAAGTGTTCCTCGTAATTACCTGTAGCCTTTGGAGCCGTGAGATTAAGGACGAAATGACCTACCTCCCCGGGACGAACGATATCTTGCGTGAGGGAGCCCGCGCGCGCGGATGGTGGCGTTAAAAATACCGTTGCTCTATCGCGCGCCTTCTCCGTACCAATCTTCACCGTCTTGCTCCCTTTATTTTGCCAACTCACATTTCCAGTATTCTTAAGGTCGATCGTCATAGCAAACTTTTCCCCCGATTTCATGATAGGCGGCACGCTAGAAGTCGAGACTAGGTCATACGTAAATTGAGCTGGTGTAGTTTGCACTGATAACTCCATGCGCTTATTTAACTTCGTCTTTCCATTGATAACCGGAACGATACTTATCGTTCTCATGCTACTTTTGAATCCACCAACCAACGTGACGGTAAAGTTTGCCGTGCCTCCTGGATATACCATATGCATACCATTCATCGGAAAGGTTACCCGACCTGGCGGCGTCTGTACCTGCATAAATTCCTTTATGGCGCTTATGTCATTTACGACTACTGATGTAGCGTCATTCCACGTTGCGGTTCCCGTATTTTTAAGCGTAATAGTGAGGTTCTTTACCTGTTCCGGATTGAGATCGACATACAGCAGTCCACTTATATCCTCAAAATCGTAGCCCTTTTCTTTCTGTTTCTTGAAACCCGCATCTTCTACTGTTGTCTTTATTGATGATTTTGCTAATTGTGCAACGAGGGGTAGTTTATCGTAGAGGCTTTTTCCTGGACATGAGGTCGACATCACGTCTCGGTGACCGAGAAGATTTGCCGTTGTCTGGCCACGAAATCCTGATCGACCCGTTGGATCGATCCCATGAATTTTTGTCTTTTCTGAGATGAGCCTCGTAAGTGCTACGAGAGATTTTTCTGAAACGTCACCTGTCTCGTAATTTCCCATGACTGAAATTCCAATTGATCCGGTATTTGCCCTTCCGGCGTGCGCACCAACCACCATTTCTCCACCCGCGCGACCTTCATAAATATTTCCATACGGATCGATAATATAGTTGTATCCAATATCTCCCCATCCTCTTCCCTTCGTATGCCAAGAGTATATGTCCCTGAGTGCTTTTTTTGGATTATCAAGATTTGCAGTTGAGGCAGTATGGTGAACGATAATCTTTGATATTTTTGCTGGATACTCTTGTGGCCACGAAAGAAGTTCTCCTTTTTCGTTTGCGGTTATTTTTCGTACGATTTGAAGTTCATCAGAAAACTTATCCTGATAGCCTGAATCCAACCTCTGAACGGGTGCTTCCGGTAAGTCTCCGTGATATACGCGAAGATTTTCATCTGCACCCCACTGACCACGAGAAATAATTTGTACCCGATTAGGCGCAATCATATCTTGCGTAATCTGCGCCGCTAGATGCGACTGAGCCACAACTCCTGGCGAGTCCTCTGCATTTATGACGGTAACTTTTATATTTTTGATCGTTGGCGTATCTTTCCCGTTTCCCTGCAATACCACTTTATATTGATAAGCATCGGTTCGATTCATCGGAAGAAAGGCATCCTGAAGTCCATCTGGACCAAGATCTTTTTCGTCATCATTTTTATGATCGATATCCCGCGGAACCTCCATCCAATCACTCCATGTATCACTCTGAAGCAATCGAATAAAAATCGCGGCTGACGTTTTTTCTGGAACATACTCGTTCCAGGTAAAACCAACTCCTGAGAAGGCAATTTTTGGTCGAACAACATCAGCTATTACCTCTTTATAAGATCCATATGGACTTGTTTCTGGAATTAACGATGCCTGAAGGGCTCGGTCCATCTGAAAAATCTGCTCACTTCCAAACGTAAGCATTGGAATATAGGCACCACGCATCACCTCGGGTCCTGAGGTTTTTACACCCAGAAGACATGCGATAAAAAGTCCGAATATGAGGGTGTTTTTGAAGCTCATTGGGTTTTGATAATAAGCCAGAATACGGCTTTGATCTACTCTATTTTCTTTACAAGATAGTCGGAAGTTGGTATAGTAGAGGTACTTTTTCCCCAAAAGGGAATTTCCGTTTCCAGATTCGTTTTCCTTGGTTGTTCACTTTTTTACATGTCTCTTTCTTATAACGTACGGTTTCGTAAGGTTAATCTTGCGGGACGGGTCCTCCTCGAAAAGGAGGGTGAGATTATTTTAATCGATAAGGGTTTCCGACTTCGCGGAAAAGGCGCCCAAGATCGAGGCGAAATACTCTATTTTTCTGATGTGAAAGAAATTTCCGTTAACGGTGATGTCATCTCTCTTATTACTTTTGGAAAGGATTATTTCGAGTTGTGCCATATTGGAAGCTTGATCGGACAGCTCATAAAAGACATCTATAGCGCACGTAACGCATTTCTCATTGATGCACTCTTCCTGAAACAGGGAAAGCTTGTGAATGAATTTGACGCGTACTTTGAGCGATCAAATCAGGCGGATCGTGATCTTGGAAAAGGCCGAGCTCGCATTCGACTTTACGAAGAGAGCATTGTCGTTATCCCAGAAGAATATGATGCTTTTTCCCTCTCGTTCAATTTCATGCAAATGCAAGATTTTGATGATGATGAATATTTGTTCAGAGTAACTATGGACAACGGTACCATCGTCCTTCTTTCTCAATTTGGAAATACATATGAAGAGTTCCAAGAACAGTTTTACTCTCAGATGAGCCACATGTATCAGACGGTCATCGACCAGTTTGAGTATCTTTTTATTGAGTTTCCAAAAGAAAAACTTGTAAAACTTGCTCACTTCATGCGACACGGAAGGGCGGTTAAAATGAAGGATATTACGAAAATTGATAAAGACCTGGGAATCAAGGTCATGGACTGCGTCTTTAAGGATGAGGCATATGCAAAAACTATAGAACCCCTCAGAAGTCGAGTTGATGACGATCATTTATTTGTCGGACTCTGTGTTTCGGATGGAAAAAAGGATATTTATCGATTTATGGTTATCTTTGCCCTAACTGCCGACAATATCATGGCATGCACTCTCGGTAGTTATGAAAAGGATCTTCGAAAGGTTCAGGATACCTATTTTTTCCGCATTATCATGGAGCAAGGTGTTCCAGAAGACCAAACTACTCAAAAGGTACTTGAAATCAATCAGGCATGCCTTCTTCTTAACTTCGTTCCAGATCCTCTCTATAAGGATAAGCGTGAGTTAAAAAATTCGATCTACAAATACGCTATTCGCAAACTATCATTCCTTCGAATTTTACGTAGTTCGTTTTTAGCTCGATGTCCTTCTATTCTTCCTGAATTGTTCGCTCGAAACTTTGAGCGAGTTATGGCTAAGGCCAAGATTCCCCAGAACATTCAAAAGGATCCTGATATGACAGAATAGATAGCGAATCTATTTTGAAGTCCCTGGCTTTTGGTATACAATTTTTAAGCACTTAACCCCTTCCCTTATGGCTGAATTTACCTTTACTGATGCAAATTTTGACGCAGAAGCGATGAAATCATCAATCCCTGTCCTTGTGGACTGCTTTGCTGTCTGGTGTGGTCCTTGTAAGATGATGGCACCTACAATCACGGAAGTTGCCGAAGAGTATGGCGACAAGGTTCGTGTTGGAAAGATCGATGTTGATGAAAATCCTGAGGTTGCCCAGAAATTTGGCATTCAGAGCATTCCTACCCTCCTCTTCATTAAAAATGGTGAAGTTGTCGATCGAACGGTCGGCGTTCAGAGTAAGGACAAGATTCTCGACAAGCTCGATGAACTTTTGAAGTAAAGTTTTCTGGCGATTTGAAGTTTAACGTTCCTATTTGCGAAAATATTTAAAAACGAGAGATTTAGTCTCTCGTTTTTTTGTTCTGTTGTTTCGTTGATTCGGCGACCGCAATCCTATCGACACGTTGATTCATAACGTTGGTCGAGTGTCCTTTTACCCAGTTCCATGTGAGTTCGAGATCTTCTTTTGCATCGTCCATCATTGCCCAAAGGTCGGTGTTCATTTTTTTCTTCCAGTGTTTCGTAAGAGTATCAATAATCAATCTTGAGTCGGAAAATATCTCAACGAGGTATTTTTTTTCGTCACCCGGAGGAATAATATTTTTTTTCGTCCAATTGAGCGCAGAAATAATTCCCGTCATCTCCATTCGATTATTTGTCGTGTATTTTTCTCCACCTTGGAGAATTTTTTCTTTTTCGTCATACTGAATAATGGCTCCCCATCCACCTTCTCCAGGGTTTCCTAAACAACTTCCGTCGGTATAGATTTTAATTTTTTTCATAAGTAATGCGATGTCATTGTTACACATTTCCCATAAAAAATATGTAGATTTTTTATCGTTTCATATTTTTTATGAAGTATTTCGCACGATATGTGCGAATTCTCTTTACAATTATTCTCATTTTGGTAGTATTGTAAGTGAAGTATTTTTTAACCTCACTTCACCATGGCAGCAGCAAAACGAAAGGCTCCAAAGAAGGCTGTAAAGAAGGCAGCTAAGAAGCCAGCAAAGAAAGCAGCAAAGAAGAGGAAGTAAATCTTCTCTGTTTTTCTTTCAAAAAAGGATACTTGGTCTCAAGTATCCTTTTTTATTTCTCGTTTTTTTAACGCCTACTTTCGAAAGATTTTATTTCAGAACTTTTCTGAAAATTGATGAGATGATAAACCATGCGATTGCTACGAGGACGATCGTTCCTCCTGCCGGAAGATTGGCATAAAAGGCTATAATAAGCCCAATCCAGACTGACAAGAGTGCGAAAATTATTGAGATTTTTACGGATGTTTTGAAGCTTTTTTTAAACTGATGGGCGGCAATGACGGGAATAACCATGAGAGCACTAATGAGCAATACACCGATTGCCGTGATTGAAATAGAGATCGTGACGGCCGCGAGAATCATAAGAAGGTAGTTGAGTTTTCCTACTGGGATTCCTTTTACGAGGGCGTACTCTTCGTCGAAGGCGATCATGAAGAACTCTTTGAAAAAGATGAGAATAAGTAAAATTCCTACGATGCCGGCGCTGTTAATAATCAAAAGATCATTTGATCCAATCGTTGTGATACTTCCAAACAAAATACTACTGATGCTGACAGTGGCTGTTTTTTGAAAACTGAGAATGATAGTTGCGAGGGCGAGACTTCCCGAGAGAAATAATGCGAGTGATGTTTCTGAGTTGACCCGTTTAGAAACGCGAAGCTTCTCGAGGGCGATTGCGGCGACAATAGAGCCGATAACGCTCACTCCGACCGGCGTGACTCCGAGCGCAAATGCGATAGCGACACTTAGGAATGAGACGTGTGACAATGAGTCTGCAAAGAGTGAGTACCGTCTAATGACCAAGAAATTTCCAATGAGTGGTGCGATGACTGCAATAACCGTTCCTGCGATGAAGGCGCGGATCATGAAGTCGTATTGGAAGATGGAAAGTATGGTAGACATTTGAGATTTTAAAATTCTTGGAAGATTTGAATAATTTAAGGATGGTGATGCCCACGATGGCTAAGAGCGACGAATCGTTTTTTATCCTTTGCGATCATATCTTTCGTGCATTTACAAATTTCCCCTTCGTTCATAAGCATAAGATAATCTGCCTCGTGAGCAACGATGTCGAGGTCGTGCGATACGAGAATTAACGTGATACCGAGTTTTTTGTTGAGATGCTGGAGGAGGGCATAGAACTTTTTCTGCACGCCAGCATCAACCCCCACGACTGGCTCGTCGAGAAAGATAATTTCTGGTTTTCCTGCGAGGGCGCGTGCGATGAGCACGCGCTGCTGCTGCCCTCCAGAAAGCTCACTCAGAAGCCGTTTTCGGAGGGG